>WBZL01005772.1_pt1 | contig 10122 bp, 7 predicted proteins | sample 5204291 | NCBI WGS metagenome assembly WBZL01 (sample SAMN12344345, study PRJNA552823) | activated sludge metagenome | biome: Activated sludge suspended growth; feature: Nitrification reactor; material: Wastewater; isolation source: activated sludge from nitrification reactor of wastewater treatment... | reverse complement strand
GTGTCCAGTCGCCGCCTTTGACCAGGATATCCGGCGCCAGCAATTCGATGAGTTTCAGCGGCGTGTCCTCTTCAAAAACCACCACCATATCCACAAACCCTAAGGCGGCCAACAAGGTCTGACGGGTGAATTCGTCGTTGATCGGCCGGTGCGGCCCCTTCAACCGGCTTACCGACCCCGCGGAATTCAGTCCGATAATGAGTCGGTCACCCAGCCCGGCCGCATCCGCCAGGTAATGCACATGACCGTAGTGCAGGATATCGAAACAGCCGTTGGTAAAAACGGTTTTTTCGCCGTGCTTCCGCCATTCGGCGCGGGTTTCGGCCGCTTCGTCCCAGGTTTTGATCTTGTTTTTTATGGCGGATATGATGGTCATTGTTGTTTATGGTTGTTTATGGTTGTTTGTTGTTGTTGTTTGTTGTTGTTTGTTGTTGTTTGTTGTTGTTGTTTGTTGTTGTTTGTTGTTGTTTATGGTTGTTTGTGGTTGTTGGCTGCCGTTACCCCTAACCATCATAAACCCGCCTTCGGCTGAAAGCCACGGCGGGCGGAGCCGGAATAAACCCGCCTTCGCGCTGAAAGCTACGGCGGGCGGAGCCAGAATAAACCAACATAAACCAGACCAACCTACTTCCCCCGGACCGTCGGATATGAAATACCCAGTTGTTCCAGATAAGAATCGTATTTGGTTTCGTCGTAGTAATATTTTTGCAGTTCAGGCCGGAATTCCTCCATGATGTCCTTGTTGAGGAAAACGGCGGGTTTGTCCTTTTCAGAAACCATGGGAATGTATTTTTGTTTCATCCCCTGTTCTTCGCGGAAGTAGGTCCAGGCATTTTCCACCAGTTCGGGTTTCAGCAAAAAATCGAGGATGGTCATGGCCTGTACCTTGGCGCCGGCCACTACGCCTTTGTGGGCGACCGGAGTGGCCATAGCTACGGCGTTCGACCAGTGGTGGCCCTGCAGGCCGGGGATGTTGGAGGGGTAACCCAGGGTCACGGTCGGCAGTTTCCAGGAAATATCGCCGATATCGTCGGAGCCGCCGCTGACGGGCGACATGACGGGCAGGCCGATGGTGTCCAGCTTTACGCTTAAGCCGTTCGTATCCCTCGGCGATTTCACCTCGCGCTGAAGGGCTCTGGCCATAGCTTGGTCCGCCTCGCTCCATTCGGGCAGGCCCACCTGCTTGATATTTCCATACATCGTTTCGGCGATCACCTTGTTGAAATGGCGCGGCCAGGCGGACCCCAGTACCCGCCGTTCGACGGTCGTACCGGTCATCAGGGCGGCGCCTTCGGCGATCTTGTTGCATTTTTCGTACAACTCCATGATCTGGGGATAGGTCACGTGGCGCAGATAAAACCAGATAGATGCCTTGGACGGGACCACATTGGGCTGATCGCCGCCGTTTTTGATCACGTGGTGCGACCGCTGGATCGGGTCGAGGTGCTCCCGCTGGTATTGCCACCCGATGCTGGTCAGTTCCACGGCATCGAGGGCGCTGCGACCGCGCCAGGGCGCCCCGGCCGCGTGGGCTGCCTCGCCGGTGAATTCGTATTCCACGGAGATCAGGCCGGTGCCGCGCGCCTGTCCGTAGGAGACGTTCAGGTTGTCGTTGACGTGGGTGAATATGCAGAGGTCGATGCCGTCGAAATAGCCGTCGCGGGTGAAATAGGCCTTGGTGCCCACCAGTTCTTCCGCGATCCCGGGCCACAGGATCAGGGTACCCCGGAGGCCTTCGCGTTCCATGATCTCCTTCACGGTGATCGCTGCCGCAATATTGAGCGGAATGCCGGAGTTATGGCCTTCGCCGTGGCCCGGCGCGCCTTCGATGATCGGGTCGTGGTAGGCCACTCCCGGCTTTTGGGAAGCCTTGGGAATGCAATCCAGGTCGGACCCCAGCGCGATGACCGGTTCTCCGGAACCCCATTTGGCCCACCAGGCGGTCGGCACGCCGGAGATGCCGAACTCGACGGTGAAGCCGTTCTGGCGCAGGATATCGGTGAGGTATTTGGACGATTCCGTTTCCTGGAAACCCAGTTCTGCAAAGCTGAAGACCTTGTCGACCATGACCTGGATCATTTTGGCGCGGCTCTCCACCTTTCCGGCGGCTTCGCTTTTGAGCCGGTCGAGCCGGGCGGCGGCTTCTTTCATCTGGGCTTCCTGCTTTTTGAGCTCGGTTTTTAACTTTTGCCCGCTGGCGATGGAAAACAGGGAGAAAACCAGGCAAACGGCGAGTGTGAGTTTTTTCATGGTGTTGGTTGTTTCGTGCAGCGGGTAAAAATAGGAAAAACAGTCGGCATTAAACCGCCCGCGTGCAATTTGCCCGAACGGGATCATTCCTTATCTTTACCTTATGAGAAATACCCTTCTGTTCATTTGGTTGCTCCTGTGTGAAACGGGGCTCGCACAACCCGCCTTCCAGTATCAATCCCTCGATCCGCAAGACCCGATCCAATACACCGGCAACAGCATCGTATACCGCGGCGATACCATCCTGCTGGGCCCTCACGCCTTTTTCATCGACGGGCAACTGAGCGATGCGGAGGCAGCCCGGTATCCGTATGTCTTCAATTCGGTCCAAAGCGCCGCGGCAAAGCTGACAAACGGAACCGAAACCCGACCCATGACCCTCTATCTGGCGCCCTGGGTATACTGGATCGACGACCCCGACGATCCGGCCATTCGCGTGCCGGAAGAAGGGGAACGGGCGCCTTACGGGATGAAGATCCGGTGCGAATGGCTGCGGTTCTACGGACTGAATCAACACGCGGAAAACGTGGTGCTGGCCTGTAATCGCGGACAAACGATCGGCGCTCAGGGCAATTTCACCCTATTCCGGTTTTACGGCGACGGCACCCAATCGGAAAACATCACCTTCGGGAACTATTGCAATATCGACCTGGAGTTTCCGCTGAAACCCGCATTGGGCCGCGAAAAACGCGCATCGGCCATCGTGCAAGCTCAGTTGATCCATTGCGACGGCGACAAGATCGTGGCCCGCAACACCCGCTTTGTCAGCCGGCTCAACCTTTGTCCGTTTGTGGGCGGCCAACGCGTGCTGTTCGACCGCTGTCATTTCGAATCCACGGACGACGCCCTCTGCAGCACCGGCGTGTACCTCAACAGCACCTTTGATTTTTACAGCTCAAAGCCCTTTTACATTACCCGCGGTACCGGCGCGGTGCTGCTGAATTGCGATATCCGGGCGTACACCCGCGGGGAGCAGTATTTCGTGAAGGCCGGTGGACAGGTGGCGGTGGTCGATACCCGCTTTCAGGCCGGCGACGACCAACTTTATGTCGGCTGGAAAGACCTGCCGCCGGCAGCAACCCGCAATTACCAGTTTGGAAACACCCTCAACGACCGGCCGCTTTTTATCGGCGGGAAGGACCCGGCCTGTACGGTGGAAATGGATAAAAAACAGGTCCTCGACGCTTACCGGCTAACGGAAGGCGGGTCGGTGCTGTACAATACCTACAACCTGCTCAAAGGCGAGGACGACTGGGACCCGATGCACATCAAGTCCAGGGTGCTCCGCGCCGAACAGGCTCAAAACAAACACTATACCGATCTGCCCACCCAACTGTTACTGAGCACCACCATTGATAGCCTGGAAACAGGCAGGGATACGGCCCTGTTGTCGGTCAAACTCCTGCGTTTCGGCAATGTGGAAGTGTCGCCGGAGGCCATCCGGTGGGCCTTGTCGCCCGGGTCCGGTTCTTTAGCCCGGTTGCGCATTTCGGCCGACGGCTTGCATTGCCTGGTCATTCCGGCTAATGAGGGGTTGGAGCCTGGCGATATTACCGTCATCGCCGCAACGCCGGCCGGGCTGGAAGCGGCCGCTGTACTGACCATCAGCCCCAGGCAACTGCCGCCGCCGGGGTTCAGCGAACGGCCGAGCATTGCCTTCGCCGAAGGGGGCTCGGTAAGGCTGAACTACCGGCTGGACACCGAATTTGAGGATCAATCCCGGATCACGTGGTACCGGTGCACCGACCCGTCGGGGCGCGATGCCATCCCGGTGATGGTTTCCCGGTTTGACAAGCCCCTGAGGGACTACCCGTTGACCCCGGGAGACGCCGGTCATTACCTGAAAGCCGTTATTGTGCCGAAACATATCCGGAGCCTGGCGGGTGAAGCTGTGGAGGCGGTGCTGACGGCCCCCATTGAGGCCGGGGCTGTTAAAATCGACGAGCGGAGCATGCATCCCGATTTTTCCAGGCTTTCCACGGCCAATCAACCCCGGGTCCTGCCCGGTTTCTGGACCTGGCGTCATATCGAAAATCCCGACCGGCCGGTTTCCGGCGATGCCTGGCATTACGGCGACGGGCAGGACGGCGCCCAGGGTATCACGGGCTTGCTCCAGGGCCGCAGCGGGTTCATGAGCTATACGCCGGTGGGGGAGGCCCGGGGCGATATGGAAATGACGTTGCAGATAGCGCCGTTCAAATCCGCCGGACAAGGCTTTGCGGTAGCGCCGCTCTATATGGACGTATTGATCAAATTCGACTCAAAAACGATGAGCGGCTACGGGTTGCGGGTCGTCCGCACGACCAAATACGGCAATGCGGTCGACTTTGTTTTTGTGCGATACCGGAACGGCGAGGCGTCCGAGATCGGCGAGCCCGTTTCCACATCCTGTTACCGGACCAATTGCACCATCCGGCTCAGCATGGCTGCCGGGAAGCTCTACGCCCGGGCTTCCACCGATGCGGACTACGGGGCTTCGGCCTATCCGCCGGCTGTTTTGCCCGATGTGGATATGGAGGCTTCCGCGGCAGACAATTCCTTCGGCGGATTCGGGATCTTGTACAACGGCGGCGCTCCGGCGGTGATCCGGGATCTGGCGGTGGAATGGAAGCGAAAGAAATGATCAGCTGTTGATCAATTCCTCGACGGTAAAGGCAACGCTTCTGAAGTTCCTTTCATCCTCCTGATCGCCTTCGGGATCCTGAAGGAATTTTACGTTGTACTCCTGCTAAATCCATCCTATTCAGATCAAGGGAAAAGGATTATCGTTACCCGTGTCGCAATCTGCAAATATTCTGACGCAAACTGCCAAAGGCCGATTCCGTACGCTCCCGCAACTTTGCACAAACAATTCAAATTTGTGCAATGAAAAAGCTTTTTGATTATCGGTTCACCGTCGGCGCAATCGCCGCTTTTTCGGGATTGTTGGCCTTGGCATGCCTTTGGGTAGGAGCGCTGGCGGTCGAATACAATTTCGATGCATTTTCCGACCCCGTGCTTACATTACAGTATGCGCACAATTACGAGCTGGCCAAATGGTTTAATTTGCTCGACCTATTCGGATACTACCTCTTGCTCTTGCCGCTGGTCTTTTATTTTCACCAGCAATTCAAGTACCGCTCACCGTGGATGCCGTTGATCACGTTTTCCGGAGTCGCCTACGTACTGACCGGCGCGCTGGGGGCGGCCATCCTGACGGCCCTCTGGCCGGAGCAGATGCAGGCGTACCTGGCGGCATTGCCGGAAGAAAAACCGCTGATCGGTGTTATTTTCAGCACGACTACTTTGTTGGTCACCAAAGGAATGTGGAATATCCTGGAAGTACTTTTCGCCGCAGTCTGGTGGATTGGACTGGGTAAACTGCTGGCGGGTGAGAACAAAGCAATGGGCGTGTTAACCGTGGTATTGGGCGTGTCCACCCTGCTGGATGCGATGGGAAATATATTCGGGATTACCTTCCTGGCAGAGTTGGGAATGAATGTTTACCTGATCCTGGGCATTGCCTGGCCGATCGTCACAGGCATCCGGATGATGCGTGGGTCGGGCGCCGGCCGATCTGCTATGGTCCAAAACCAGGCAGAAACCATCGCACGGCCCCCTGAGACCATAACGGCCTGAGACCATACGTTTATCCGGACTGCCGGCGAAACGCGTTGGGTGACTTGCCCGTCCATTGCCGGAAGGCGCGCTGAAAGGTGCTGGGTTCGGCATAACCCAGTTGATAGGCAATTTCTGTTACGGAAAGGTCTTTGTTGAGCAGCAGGTTACACGCCAGCTCCTCCTTGATCTCATCGACGAGGGTGCGAAAGGTCGTGTTTTCTTCTTGCAATTTTCTTTGTAAAGTGCGGGTGGTGAGGTGCATTTGCGCGGCGACTTCTTCCACCTGCGGGAATTGAACCCGGAATTGTTTCAGGATCATTTGTTTCACCTGGCTGGAAAATGCGGCGCCCGCACTTTGTTTTTTGATTTCCGCCTCCAGGAGTTGCAGGAAGACCTGATTGAGCTCTTTGTTGTAACCAAGCACGGGAGCTTGCAGGTCGGCCAGGGAAAAGACCATGCAATTGGCGGCCTGATTGAACAGCGGCTGACATTTGAAAACGCGTTCGTATTCACGGGTATCGGCGGTGCGTTGGTAGCGATACATGACCTTTTTGGGAAAAACCCTTTTGCCGGTCAGTAAAAATATGACGTGAATCGCCCCGGCGTAGGCGAAATCCACGCTTTGCCGGGCCGTTTCGGGCGATATGTTGTTCCAGACCTCCAGCGGTTCACAATAATAAAATACTTCGGCATGTCTGATCTCGACGGCAAAATGATAAAGCCGCGTGAAGACCGATGTGAATTGCTGCAGGTGCCGGAGCGCATCCAATACGTCTTTGCTGCTCTGCATCAGATGGCCGGTAATGCCCAATACCACTGCGGTTGTTTTTTCGCCTGTATGTAGCCCGAGGCATTGGTCGCCGGAGATGGTCAAAGCCGCCTCCATTATGGCGCAGTTTTGCTCCAGCGACAGTTTATGGTCAGCTTCTTCCAGCAGGTCCGGACTGATGCCGCCCGCCCGGCAGATCAGCTCGATTTCCGGGCCGTTGCAACCCGTACCTTCCACGAGATTTCTGATGATCGGCATGCTTACCCATAGGCCGGAAGTCATACAGCGTGCAGGTTTTTATTCGGCAAAGCTGATTCCATGGCCAAGGGTCCGGTATGGGAGGTTGCCAACTTCGACGAAAAAGTGGACGGGCTGAATGCGCCGTCTGCGGTCGGATTGGGACTGAGCCCGGGTAGTTTTTTCAGCATTTGTCAAATATTGATGATCCAAGCCGGCCTGCTAAACAACAGTTTTGCCCCTGCTTCCCTGTGGCTCAATCGCACCTTAAAATACCACCAGATTTTTATCGATGCTTTTGGGCATGGGCAGCACTTTATTTTTGAAATTGGGATACTGCCGGTCGAGCCGGCGGGCGCGTTGCGCAAAAGAATCGTAATGTTTATTGAATTTTTCGATGTTGCGCAAGATCACAAACATGCCAATGAGGTGTGATTCGGGCAGTTTTTGCCCCATGGCTTCTTTCATCACAAGGCCGAGCGGGACGCCGATCTGCTCCTGAAGCTTGAGGTGGCGCATGAGCAATCCGGCCGCTTTCGGGGCCAGCGCGCCCACGCCGCCGCGCGCCTGCTGCCAGCCTATGAGGTAGAGGCCGCGATAGTCGTCGAGCATGCAATCGCCGTATACTTTGGCGATGGCGCCTTCGGTGCGGTGCAGCTCATCGGGCAAAAACGGATACGACAAGTGGTAGCCGGTTGCAGCCACTATCATATCAATTTCTTCCTGCGAGCCATCCGTGAAAGTCACTGTTTTGCCGTCGGCGCGCACAATCCCGGGTTTGGGCACGGTGCGTCCATGCTTTATGTAATGCAGCAGTTCTGTACCAATGGTCGGGTGTTTGTCAAAAAGAGCGTGGTCGGGTTTCGGCAGGCCGTAGTGTTTCAGGTCGCCGATCAGGATTTTCAGCCCGATTTTCAGCCCGAGCTTCTGCAGCCAAACGGGAACTTTCGGGTTGGCATATTTCGAAAGCGGCTGCCCCATCAGGAGCTTCGGCAAAAACCACGCGCTGCTGCGGATGCTGATGAACGACTTTTTGCCCACCCGGGCCGCCTCCGACGCCAGGTCGCAAGCCGAGTTGCCCGCACCGATTGTGATGATGCGCTTGCCGCGCAGTTGCTCGGGGCGTTTGTAGTCTTTCGAGTGTATGATTTCGCCGGTAAAGTTGCCTTCAATCTGCGGCATCCGCTTGTCCCAGTGGTGGCCGTTGCACACCAACACGCCTGTATAGCGGCGCACTTCGTCGTTGCAAAAATGCGCCTCCCACAGGTTGTCTTCAACAGGGCGCACATACAAAACCTTGGTATTGAAAGTGATATGATTTCTTAATCCAAAGTGATCGGCATATTCATTGTAATAATCCAGCAAATTCTGGCGGCTGGGAAAGTCCGGAAAATGCGCCGGCATCGGATAGTCAGAATACTGCATCACATCGCGCGGGGAAATAATATGGGCCGTCTCATACACGCCGTGGTACCAGTTTCCCCCTAAGTTGTCATTCGCCTCAATGTGGTCATAATCCAGGCCCGCCTCTTTCAATGCACGCGCGTGAGCCAGCCCAACCGGCCCTGCGCCAATAAGTAGATACTTTTTCATGCTGCTGTTTTTCGTGTTGTCGTCTAAAAAAAACCAACCCGTTTCAATAAGACGCCGGTTGGTTTTTATGTAGTACTTTCCACAAAGAAAAGCAGAAAAATTTACTTAGCGCTTGTTTGGATTTTGGTCGCGGTTCATGCAGCAAAGCGGCGCTCTGTCAACCAGGCGCAAACTTTGAGGGGAGAGCAGCGGCTTGTTGAACCCACGGATGCCTCTGAGGCGGCGCCCGTGGTTTGGCCCGCCTGGCAAGGAATGACCGGATCAAACCTGACGGCGGCGACCGGAAGTGTGCCCGGCGGGATGGTCCGCTTTAGCATTTTTTATCCGAAGTTTTGATTAACTATTCAGGTTTTACGGTTTGCAGGCACAGCTTGGCCGCGTTTAGCCGGCATGACCATTATGTGCATTGTTATACAGGGTTTTCTTTTTTCATTTTCAGTTCATTCAGCCTATCAATTACTTCTTTGTCATTAGGATAATAGAGGTTCATGAAATCTTCAATTCTCTTTTCTATAATCCAATACAACTGTCTTTGAGTAGGGTTTCTGAGGTATTCCATCAGATGATCCTTATCAGTTACAATTTCTATTGATTTTCTAATTAATCTGTTGATGTATTTGAGAATCATTTTAAATTCTTCAAGATTGATGCTGTATAGATTTAGTCCTCTTGAATATTCAACCGTGGATTCATCAAATTTGCTCTCCACTATATTTTCTTTACCTAAAATGTTTATGCCTCTTGTTAAGAAATTTGATTCTATTTCAGTTGTTATTTTCTTGTCCAGTAAATTTGTGTTGGCAAAAACAATTGGCAATAACACTTCTTTTTCTTCTTTGTATTTCTTTGAAAGTTCTTTTGGATAAACTCCTGAATTTATTTCGAGCCATATAAAATCGCCTTTTTGATTGTACGCACTTGACGAGAATTGAATCTTTAAAATGAATTCATCGAGATTTAATTGAATTTTTCTCTTCGATACTTTAAAACCAAACATGGAATAATATTTCCCAATTTCTTCGCAGACAGAATCAAAAATCAATTTACACTCAGTTTCTTGATTCACATTTTTTAAATGTGAATCTGTTTTCCAATCAAAACACTCGATTCCAGATTCAATATTTTTGTACAGTTCTTTCATTTTTTCTTAATCCTGTATAACGGTCGGCTACACGGCGTAGCGGCGTTTAGCCGCTATGATCGTTGTAGGTTGTGTTAGCACCAGTTATATTTCTTTTTTAATTTCAACTTCGGCTGAAACAGGCATTCCATTTAGTTCATATCTTTTCGCTGCAGCAATAACTCCTTTAAGTCTATTTACTTTTGACGTGTTATATATTGATTTACCATAAGTCGATAACCCCTCAACTGCGTTATAAAAATATTCCTTAAGATTGGTGCAAGAAAAAAACCATTTGTCTAAAACATATCTTTCGATTTCGTAAGACGAATAAACTTTACCATTTTTTACATTCCAGTATTTAAGAAGTTGAATTAAGTCTTTTATGACGTAATTATTGAGTCTGTGTTTTGTGTCTAATTCAGTCGCTCATCCCCTTTTTAAGGTGAAAAGCTTATTTTTGGGCTAAAAAGCAAATGCTGGTTATTGACATTCAACATTTACTGGATAAAGATAAATGTTATGATTTTTTGACAAGGCTTTTTCATCCGCA
>WBZL01005771.1_pt1 | contig 10122 bp, 14 predicted proteins | sample 5204291 | NCBI WGS metagenome assembly WBZL01 (sample SAMN12344345, study PRJNA552823) | activated sludge metagenome | biome: Activated sludge suspended growth; feature: Nitrification reactor; material: Wastewater; isolation source: activated sludge from nitrification reactor of wastewater... | reverse complement strand
AGTGCTGCCTTCATCGCGACGCAAGGTGAGGCGGGATCGGGCGCGCCTTCCGGAGCGATGATCGGAGTGGCCGACCGATTGAACAACAACGAGGCCGTGTTCGTCACGGTGAGGGACGCCGACGGAGCATTCGTGGATCGCGCGTTCCAACTGGTTGTCGTGAACTGACCGCCCTCGACCACCCACGTCCGCATGCGGGCTTAGGGTGGCGAGTCGGTCTGTAAGCCGGATTTCGTTCACGCATGCGTAGATCAATCCGGCTTGGGTCATTTCCCTCACGAACTACGTTTGTTGGATCGAGTTGACGTGAGTCTGTTGCGACAGACTTGCGACAGACATGCGACAGACGGAACAACTTTGACCACGGACCGCGATCAGGTGCTCGGGGGCTCAAGGTCCATGCCGGCGCCTGCCTCCTGCAGCATCGCCAGGAAGTCATCCTCCCCGATGATCTCGAGGGCCTGACCCTTCTCACGAAGGGCGAGCGCCTTCGCGAAACCGTGCGATATCTCAGCGCCGGGCGCAAGGACAGTCGCGTCCTGGTAGCCGTAAACCAGTAGGTCTGTCTTCTTGTTCACGCTCTTCAGAGGGATGCCCCCGAACGCCGCGACAGCTGCCTTAGCGTCATTCCTGAACATGCTGCCAAGAGAGCCGGTGAAGCTAAAGCCAAGCCCGTACAGAGGGTTTCTTGGGTCTGCATCGGTATTGACTGGGAAGACCACCTGCTGCCTGTGCGGGACGGATGTGAGCCCACGCCAGTCGTCCGGTGAGAGTCGCCCGAAACGAAGGCCCAACTTTCGCCTCAGGTCCTCCAGGTTGTCAACGCCATGAACTCGCGCGATTTCCAGCATGACTAGTGCCGCGAGTTCTGCGTCCTTGTCAGCACGGTGGTGCTGACCTGAATCGAACGGAATCCCGGCAGCATCAGCAACGAAAGTCAGCCGGTAAGAAGGAAGGTCATAGGTACGGCGACTCAACGCTAGGGTGCAGGCATACGTGAGATTGGGCCATGCCATGTCGCAGTCCACGAGAGCATCTCTGATCACGCCGGTGTCGAAAGCAGCATTGTGGGCAACCACCGGAAGTTCACCGATGGAGTCGAGAATGTCCGGCCAAACCTCAGCGAACGTAGGCGCCCCAGCTACGTCGTCTGGCGTTATCCCGTGCAGCCCCACATGGAAGTCAGCGAACTCGTCTTGGTAGATCAACTGAGAGCGAGTGCTGACCACTACACCGTTCTCGACATGCGCCAAGCCCACAGAACATGCCGAGCCGCGAAAGTAGTTAGCCGTCTCGAAATCTATGGCCACGAAGTCCAAGGACATGTCACTTGACCTTCGGCCAATAGGGCGGGTGATCCTTTGCCCAGTCCGGCGGGTAAAGACTGCGCTCCGTGTTACCGCCATTCAGATAGGCGCGAGTGATCCGTTCGGTTTCTAGGTCGAACCACGCTTCGACGACGTACCGCACCAGAGTTGCGAGAGAGATGATGTCTCTCATCTCGACGGGAGTGTCAGGCGAATACGGGCGCTTCCCGACTCGTTCGAGGATTGTCGCTGCGTCACCGTCTTCCGTGAATGTCGGCCAAGTTCGGGCTTTGAGCGGCACCAGATTGGCTCGCTTAACCGGCTCTTCGTCGCGATACAACTCCCACGCGGCGGTCAACTCCTGCTCCGCTGCCTCACAGGCTTCGACCAAGCCCGAAAGCCGTGCTGGCTCAACGCTTTCCCGAATGATCGACTCGGTAAGACGTACGCCATCCGAAGTGCCGTCAATCACCCGATGGGTGAGCAGATCGCGAACCACCCCAGGGTCGGGATCCTCAAGCAGCCAAGCGCCAGTGGGAGCGACACCCAACTCCTCACGCACCGAAACATGATGAATAGCAAGCGTGCCTGATGTCGTCTCATCAACCAGAGCGAAACCCAGCGGCTCCTTCCGCCATGACTCCATTTCCAAACCCCCGTTACGCGCTCGCCCGAAGACTACCGAAACGCCGCCTGACTCACAGACCGCTCACGGGTAGTCGGGCCCATAATCCAAGTTGCAGGCCACATTCAGAATGCGCGTCGGCTCCTGCCCGAACTGAGACTTGGTGAACTCCGCCCTGGACACGCGATAGAACAAGTCCGGACCGAACCACTGGATGCCCCGCGACTTGACCGTGACGAGCTGCGTACCGTCGATCCGCTCAAACTTCACAACGACTCGTTGCCGCGTCGACCACTGCGGGCCATACACAAGCCCCCGATATGCGCTGCCTTTGACCCGCTTCCCGATGAACGTGTAGCCCATAGGCTCTGTGAAGCACATCCGGCGGCCACTCGCACGCATCGAAAGCAAGCCGTCAGAGTCCTCCGAGACAAACTGATTCCGCGCCCAGTAGGTGTCACCGCCTGGCGGCCCAACGGCGAGCGCTGGTACGCAGCCGAGGGACAACAGACCGCCCGACAGCAACAGTGCGCTTACAAGCCCCCGCTTCATATCCTCACGGTAACCGAGACGATCCATCTATGGCAGCGACAAGCCTGCCGAGAGCGTGCTTCACGACCGTCCCAGCAGGCATCTGTTCCGGTGACCACCGACGGAATCACTCCACTCGCTCTAGGTCACCCGTCGGCTCGTACACGAAGCCGACCTCACTGTCCTCGTTAACCATGCCGTACTCGATTGGAGCCTTATAGCCGTCATTGAAGAAACCGACGCCTTCACAAATCAGAACTGGCCCGTCAACCGGCGGAACATCGGTGTTGTCGACCTTCGGGTTCGGCTTGTTGTCGATTCGGATCAGCGCCGGAGAGTCATAGCGACCCACGGATAGAACGCCTTCTGCGGCCTTCTTGCACTTCTCGGCCCCCTCCGAGGAGGCAGCCGAAGCACCTTGCAGGTACCAGACGTAGTAGCCGACACCAGCCGCGATGGACACCACAATCAGCACTGCGATCACAATGCCGACGACTGAGGCTCCTCGATCATTGCGCATTTCGTTTCCTCTCCCCGCTCTCTCGCCGAGACAAGCCTAGCCCTCGATGCGGCTAACCCGTCCTGTGAGAAATTTCGACGGAAGGCGGGTCCGTCTGGGTGGGCGGTGTCAGAAATGACCACCCCCGGGTGGGGCGGGGCCGACGAAGTGCCAGGCGGCTTGCACCCATTCCCGGGGGTGCCCGTTGGCGCGAGGTGGATAGGGACATCTCGCGTGCGGTTGTCGCGCTGCGGCGGGGTCGTCGGCCCCGCCCGGTCTTAGGTGAGGATCAGCCCGGTTCCGGTGACGACGCTGATCGCTGACGGCAGGCGTCCTGCCACGAGGGCCGAGTAGCCGTAGCTGACCATACGAACGGTGAGCGTGTCCGCGAGCGGCTGATCGAAGCGCAGTTGCGCAGGTGCGGCGCTGGAGTCTTCGAACAGGTACACGTCACGCAGGTCAGCGAAGATCACGACAGTTTCGTTCGTGCCGCCGCCGAGGTTTGTCGGGACGGACCCGTCGAGGACCACAGGGATTCCGAGGAGGGTGCCTGCGCTGCCGTTGTAGTCCGCGGTGTCGCCGACTGCTGCTGCGTTACTAGGGCCGTGTCCTGCGGGGACGATCAGTGGTCGCCCGTCGCTGTCTACTTGGCCGATGAACGATGCCCACAGTCGCGGGTGCATGATGCAGGCGGTGGCCCCGGTGTAGCGCTGGGACATGACCTTCCCGGCAGCTTCGGCGAGCTTGACGTAGGCCTCGCCGAAGGTCGGCGTCGCGTCGGTGTAGCTGGTTGTCGAGAGGCCGACGATGTTGCGTAGCCCGAGGTGTTGTCCGTTGGTGCCGTCGCCGTTGATGACCTGTGAGTTCAGTGCGGTGTTGTATGAACTGGCCAAATCGCTCATGATCAGGGCGTCAACGTTCTCGCCGCGTTCGATTGCCTGCCGGGAGATGTCAGCCATGCCGGCGAGGGTGCGAACGTTCGCGGTGATCAGCGTGTCGTCCGGGTCCTGGTTGCTGACGGCGCTGTTCTCCGTCGCCTGAACGGCGACGGTTGTCGGGGTGGTCAGGCGCGGAATGTTCACGGTCATGCCGACCCGTGGGAGGGGGAACTTGCTGCACAAATCGGCGGTGGGTCGACCGCTTCGGGCGTATTCGGCCCACAGTTGTGAGAGGTACTGCGGCGGTGTGAACCCGCTGACGCTGGAGGTTGTGGCGTCGCGTTGTTCACGCGGCACGGTGAGCCCGTGTTCTGCGAGTCGTTGCATCGCGGCGGGGTCGTTGAGTACCTGCCCTCGGTATAGGTCGGCGATGTAGGACCGTTCGCCGCGTTCGGCAGCATCGCGGGTGTACACCTGTCGTGCGGTGACTGAGGTGCTGCTCGTGCTGCGCTGCGTGAAGGACGTTGCGTTCATAAGGTCTGCTCCTGATTCGCTGCGTTCCCCGTAGGTGTCGAACTTGTTGGCTTCCGCTGCGGCGTAGCGTTCGTCGCTCTCGCTCTGGTTACGGATTCGCTCATCGAGATCGCGCACTTCGGTGATGAGCCGGTCGGCGCGGGCAGCGTCGTCGGCGGTCGGGTTGGACTTGTTGAGCAGCAGATCAAGGGAGGCTTTCTTCGCCACCCGCGCCTGCCGCATCTGGTCGAGCGTTTTGCTCATGTGATGCTCCGTGTTTGGTCGCGTGTTTTGGTAGCGACGTAGCCGAGTGGCTTGTCCCGAAGTGCCCTGAGCGGGCGGGGTCGGCGCCGGGGCGGCAACCCGAGCGCACGAGCGCTCAGGCCGTCTATCTGAGTCAAGCCGAAGTGCGTCATAGGTATTCCCCTTGGCCGGTGGCGGTTTCGAGGATGATCAGGGCGGCGCCGAGGGTGTGCAGGAAGGCGGTCCACCAGCGTCGTGCGCTGTCGTGTGCCACCTGTCGTTCTGAGTCGGCGATTAGCACTGCTGTCTCGAGGGTGTGCGTGCTCTCGATGCTTACGAGTAGCCCGGTGAATCGTTGCGGTTCGGCTGGCATCAGCAGCAGCGGTGCCCGGCCGATTCGGTCCACAGCACGCGGCACATCAGATGTTGCGACGATGAGCGCCGCGCAGCCGGTGAGCAGAGTTGCCAGCGCTGGGTCGGCGTGCCGGTAGGCGACGGCTCGCGCACACAAGGTGTCGCGGATCGCGCACCGAGTCCACCAGTCGGTTGCGTGCGCTCGTTGCACGAGTTCGTCGCTTCGCGTCTCCATCGCCTTCATGACAGGTCACCGTTGTCTGCTGTCCACTGCTCTTGCAGAGTCGGCGGCCTGCTGTCGAAGTCGTCTCGGTGCATCGGGCAGGTTTCGCCGTCTTCCCAATAGCCGACGACCGGGCACCCTCTGATGCGGCATCGGTTGATCGGTTTGTGGTTGCGTGACATTCAGATGTCCTCCTTAGAACGGCAGCTCGTCGTCAAACGCAGCGGGTGTAGCGGGTGTAGCGGATACCTGAGGGGATGAGGGGACAGGCTCACCGAGATAGCGAATCCATACGTCGTGCAGATCCTCACGGCGGTAGCCGCGCAGGTTCTTGTCGTCCACTCGCAGCTGAACAGGTCTCACCTGGTACTTGGACAGTCGTCGTGACAGCCCTCGCGAGTCCAGAGGTTTGCCTCGCAGGTCACCCCACGGTGACTCCTCCATCTCTGCAAGCTCGGTGAGCAGTGCAGCTGTTGGTATGTGATCGTCCGCCGACTTGTCGAAGATCAGCCGTAGGTCTGCGAGCAGTCGCACGTTGAGGCTCTGGGAGTCGTCCTTGCCTGCATTGACGAAGTGGACCGCGGCCTCACGTGACCGTTGCGGCCAGTCGCCTCCGGCCTTGTCAGCGATAGCGATCAACGGTTCCCAACAGTCGGCAGCTCGGTCCTCTACGCCTGCTGGCATGTCAGGGAAGTAGCCGTCGAGGTCGATGCTGTAGAGCCACTGGGCCAGGTCGTCTCGCAGGATGTGACCTTGCGGTTCCACAAGCCGACGACGGTAGGGTTCCACGGTTTCGTGCGGGGAACGCCTCTGCATCCGGATCACGATTGATCGCGTCATGATCGTGTCCGGTAGATCGTCAAGGCCTGCTATGCAGACGGCAGCAAACGACGGAAACTCCTCGATTACGACTGTCTTGCCGTGCATGGCGCATCTCTGCGCCGTAGCCCCTCGTCGGTAACCGGAGTTGACGAACCCGCGTAGGTCCTCGTGCTCTTTGGATGCTCTCGGCCCGAAGATCGTGTCCGCTTCGTCAAGCAAGATCGTCGGTCGGCGCTCGGTGCCGTCCTCGCGTTTGCTCATCGACCTGTAGAGCACGGCAGCGCTGACGTTGAAGGTCGCCATCGGCTGAGGCACAAGAGTCTCGATGACCTCTTGTAGTCGCGTCTTTCCTGATCCGGGTTCCGGGCTCAGTGCTGCCAGTCGCGGTGTGGTGTCGAACTCGTCGAGGGCGTGAGTGTGAGCGGCCCACAACACCGCAGCGACGTATGCGTGATGACTCGGCAGAATCACGAAGCGACGAATGAACTTCTCAACGCGATCCAGAACGTGTGCCCGCTCCTCCCCCCGGGTAGCCGCTACAACCGCTACATCCGCTGAGTGAGGTCTCCCCGCATCACCCAAGAGACCCGCTACAACCGCTACATCCGCTGCCTCGGTGAACGTACGCCGGATGGGAGTCGTCACAGGCGGCGGTCCAGGTGGTTGTCTCATGATGCGAGACCCAACGCGGTGCGCGCCTCACGACACGGGCAGCAGTAGGCGCGCTGCAACACCTCGATCGGTTGAGCCAGACACGCGAACGACCGTGAGCACGACCCTGCCTCGACCGGCAGACGCTCGCCGTCGAGTGGGTCACGCAGACTGTTAGCGGAGGGCGCTTTTCGTGCTGCCGCGTACCTTCGCGTTCTCAGCTGGCTGCAGATGTCAGACGCTTCGCTTAGAGTGGGCGTAGAGCCATCGGTCGTGTTCCCCCCCATGCGGCCGGTGGCCTCCTCTTGTTTCGGGATCATTGAGCCTCCTCCACGCTGCCGACTACTTGACCGAGTTCGTCACGCAAGATCCGTCGCACGACCCGCTTGGGCTTCGGCGCCTGTTGCGGCTGGGCATCCCAGCCGTGGAAGACGATTGAGACAGCGGCACGACCAACGACCGTGAACGATGAGCCCCGCAGCAAGATGCCTGACGGGTACAGAAACGGACCGATTCGCACAGTCGCGTCGTTCAGTGGAAGGCTGCCTAGGACTAGCCCTCGCGGTAGATCGATGGTTGCCCCGTCCATGACCTGAGGCTCTTCAAGATCGCTGCACGATTCGGCGAAGTACTCCGCGAGGAAGTCAATCGCGCAGTCGGCCGGCCACCTTCCACTGATCTCAAGGTGGCTTCCTGCAGGCACGGTCGATGAGGCCGAGACTGCTGCTCGCACCGTGCAGTCGTCGAGATACACGCTGCCTATCGCGAAGCGCTCCCTGTGAAACTCCATGCTGGCTGTCATTGGCGCGTCGGTCATGTCGCCGCCTTGTCGAACTGCTCGGCAAGCCACGACTCCACGTCTTCACGGCGGTACACCACGCGGCGCCCGACCTTCGCGTACTTAGGGCCTTTACCGACGTGGCGCCAGTAGGCAAGTGTCGAAGTTGTATTGCGGATGCGTTGAGCTACTTCGCTCGGGTTCATGAGGTCACCCATTTCGTCTCCTTCTGCACTCCGGGCAAATGCCCTTAGTTCAGTTGTATGCGACTAGGTGTGAGACTACGTATAGTGTTAGTCTCAACTTGTGCGAGACTCTGGGAGACGATGATGCGGATCAAGGCCGGACCCAAAGTCAGCGACGACGGCTTTCTGGACTGGTTCGTTGCCGACTTCACCGAGATGGGCGTGAACGGCGAGGAGCCCGACATCCATGTGGAGTTGCGGGTCAACGAGCGGACCGGAGCGCTGGATCACATCGAGCGAATCACGCTAGACGCAACGGGGCGCCCGTCCATCACCGCTGAGTATCTGCGGGCGCTGGCGGACAACCTTGAGTGGATGATCGCTGCAGCAGCACATACGGCCGGAGCGCCGCTGGAACTGCGACTAGACGCGGTCGCGCGATCAGGAGCGAAGGGCCAACGGATCGTCGAGGTTGTTGAGGCCTATCAAGATGCGATGCGCGAGGGACTTCCCCCCTTCTCAACGGCTCAGGAACGTCTGAAGATGTCGCGGGCCAGTCTGGCGCGGTACGTGGCGGAGGCGCGCAAACTTGCACTGCTCCCTCCAAAGGGCCACGAGAATGACGAGGAGCGTTAGACGACATGGGATCTAGGTCCATCAAGCGCGTTAAGCGCTACAGCCGCCCTGACAGCAACGGGGTTCGACGCGTGACAGGCGAAGTCTGGGAAGCGCGCTATCGCGGACCCGACGGTCGAGAAGTCAAACGGCGCTTTGACAGGAAGACAGACGGGCAGCAATGGCTCGACCAAGCCACAGCAGGACTCGTCACAGGCCAGTACGTCGATCCGCGCGCCGGAAGAGTCACTCTCCGCGAACATGCCGAGCAATGGCGCAGCATCCAGGTTCACCGACCGAGTTCCGCAGCACACTACGAAACGATGCTTCGCAGGCACGTCTACCCGACCTTGGGTGATCGTGCATTAGCCGACATCGGACCCTCGGACATCCAAGCGTGGGTCAAGCGCGTTTCAGAGACATTGGCCCCTTCGACGGTAGGTGTCGTCCACGGCATCGTGTCCTCGTGTTTCAAGGCGGCCGTACGAGACCGCCGGATCGCATCCAATCCTTGTGAGGGCACGCAGCTGCCCAGCGTCGAACCCAAGCAGGTCGTCCCGCTGACAGTCGAGCAGGTAGCAGCGTTGCACGCTTCGATTGCTGACGAGTACAAGGCTCTGGTGCATCTGTGCGCCGCAACCGGGTTGCGCCAGGGAGAGGTGTTTGGCCTTACGGCGGACCGTGTGGACTTCCTGCGAGGGGTCGTGAAGGTTGATCGCCAGTCGCTGCACTTGGCGAAGCAACCGATCCGGTTCGGTCCGCCGAAGCGCAAGGCGTCGTATCGCGAGATCCCTGTGCCGCGTGACGTGATCGAGGTCCTGAGCGCCCATATAGCGAAGTTTGGGCTAGGCGAACATGGGCTGATCTTCCATGCGGAGGATGGCGGCTTCGTTCGTCGTTCGACGTTCAGCGCGAAGGTGTGGAAGCCTGCTCGGGCAGCGGCTGGCCTACCGACAGACGTAGGGATTCATGCGCTACGTCACTTCTACGCTTCGCTTCTGATCCGTCACGGTGAGAGCGTCAAGACAGTTCAGCGGCGGCTCGGGCACGCGAACGCATCAGAAACGCTGGACACGTACTCCCACCTGTGGCCAGACGCGGACGAGCGCACCCGTGACGCGGTAGCTGAGTTGTTCTCGAGGTCGGTTGCGACAGACGTGCGACAGACGCAGGTGCCTAGATGACCGTTTCTGCTGATCAGGGCGACATTTGGTGGCGAGTCGGTCTGTAAGCCGGATTCTGTACCTCGGCCGAAACCGAGGCGACGACCATCTGTCTGGGGCCACCGTCACCGGTGACCTCGATGCGGCCCACCCGCAGACATCGAGCGGGCAACTCGTCTGCGCAGGGACCGAAGTCCCCTCTTGGCCTTGCTCCGGACGGGGTTTACCCAGCCGCCGATGTCACCACCGACGCTGGTGGTCTCTTACACCACCGTTTCACCCTTACCAGCCGAGGCTGGCGGTCTACTTTCTGTTGCACGTGCCCGCGGGTCACCCCGGGTGGGTGTTACCCACCGTCCTGCCCTGTGGAGTCCGGACTTTCCTCGACTGTTCCCAGAGGATCAGCCGCGGTCGTCCGACCGACTCGCCTCCGCCAGTGTACGGGTACCCCGCGTCCCGATGACCGCGACAAGTGTCAGCACCGCGATCACGGCCGTGGTCGGCGCCCACACCATTCGTTCCTTGGCAGACGGGGTCGCGACGTTCAGTACCACCCCCACGACGCTGTAGACGACGGTGAACCAGGCGAGCCCGGCGATGACGCGGCGGGGCAAGGCAGCCATCGGTCCCACCTCAATGCGCGCGAGCAATGCGCCCGCCATCACCAACAGGAGGACCGCCGAGACGGCTGCGACGGCGCGTTGTCCAGCCGGCAGGGAACCCGCGGTCGAGCCC
>WBZL01005769.1_pt1 | contig 10126 bp, 11 predicted proteins | sample 5204291 | NCBI WGS metagenome assembly WBZL01 (sample SAMN12344345, study PRJNA552823) | activated sludge metagenome | biome: Activated sludge suspended growth; feature: Nitrification reactor; material: Wastewater; isolation source: activated sludge from nitrification reactor of wastewater... | reverse complement strand
TCGGGAGGAGATCGGTCACCGCATCGAGCCGGCCGAGGGCGAGCAGCGCTTCGTCGTAACGGTTTCGCAACTGCGGTGTCCAATCTATGGCCGGCCGCGGCGGCAGCGGCACCGGAACGAAGGCCTTGACTCCCTCGCCGGCAATGGCAACCTTCAGATAGCGGCCTTGCAAGGCGCGTTTCATCGTGGGCGGCAACCTAAATTAATGGACATCGTTATTTTACGATGTACGAATTACGTAAAACAATAGCCTGAAAAGTCAGTCCCTGCAATACGGCGCCTTACAGACCATAATGGAATCGGCGGGCCCTCCCGCCGCCCATTACCGCTTCCCCCGAAAAGAGCCGCCGCATGCCGAATTCATTCGTACACATCGAACTGCAGACCCGCGACCTGCTGAAGGCGAAGGCGTTCTATGCGCGGCTGTTCGACTGGAAACTGCAGGACCTGCCCATGCAGGACGGCGGCAGCTACACCATGATCGACGTCGGCGGCGGCACCGGCGGCGGCATGGTCGCCAGCCCGGATCCCAACGCACCGCCGAGCTGGATGGCCTACGTCGGCGTGGGCGACGTGCGCGCCAGCTCGGCGCCACGATCTGCCTCGACGTCACGGAAGTTGGCGAGTTCGGCTGGATGAGCGTATTCACCGACCCGACCGGCGCCACCCTCGCCCTCTGGCAACCGAAGAATCCGCAGAAGCAGGGCTGAGCGGCCTTCGCACAAGTCAGTCTCCGCAACACGGCGATGACAAGTTTGCCGGTTGCTAAACAAAAGAGCATTTTGTTTAGCAACTTTGGTGTGGTGACAAAAGGCACACACAGGCGTAGCATGCGTCCATGAAGCCGTTCCGCTGGAGCCCCGGGAAGAACGAGACGCTCAAGGCCGAGCGCGGGGTGTCCTTCGAGAGCATCGTTGTCGCCATCGAGTCCGGCGGCCTGCTCGATATCCTGGCCCACCCGAACCAGGCCAGGTACCCACGGCAACGGGTGCTGGTGGTCGCCAGCGACGGCTACTGCTACCTGGTACCGTACGTGGATGAAGACGACCACTTCTTCCTGAAAACCGTCATCCCCAGCCGCAAGGCGACGCGGGACTATTTGAAGCAAGGTGAGCGCGATGTCGAAGATTGATGCCTACGAAGCGGAAGTGCTCGAAGCCTTCGAGAAGGGCAAGCTGAAGTCGGTGGCCACCAAGGCCGAGCTGGCGCGGCTGAAGGCCGCAGCACGGGCCACTGCCATCAAGGACCGCCGCGTGAACATCCGCCTGTCGTCGATCGACCTCAACGACATCCAGGTCAAGGCAATGGAAGAAGGCATCCCCTACCAGACCCTGATCGCCAGCGTCCTGCACAAGTACGTCACCGGCCGCCTGTCCGAGAAACCGGCGCGCCCGGCCGCCGGCACCAAAGGCCGCGCCGACAAGCGGCGCGGCTCCTGAACCGCCCCTACCCGAACACCCGCGCCAGCGCCTCATAGTCCGACAGCTCGTTGTACACCTGCGCCGAGAAGCGCAGCCAGAGGCGGCCGTTCACCGCGAACAGCGGCACCTCGATGCGGTGCTCGTCGAGCAGCCGCTTGCCCAGCGCCGCGCCGCCTCCTCGCTGCCGGCTTCCTCCACCGGCAGCGGCAGCGTCACCATCGCCGCATACATCCCGAGCGGCGCGCCCGGCGCCACGCGCCAGGCATCGGCGACGATGTCCGCCGCCGCGCGCGCCTGCCCGACCAGTTCCGACTGGTAGCAGTCGGCACCCAATGCCTCGATGAACTCCAGCCCATGGCGCTCGGCGACGAAGCGCGCCGCGTTCTTCACGCCGGGATAGGCGCAGTCCGCGATGACGATGCGCTCCCCCGCCCGCCAGCGCAGCGAGCGCAGCACCGCATTCGCGCCCGCCGTGGCGTTGTCCACAAAAGTCAGTCGCTGCGGCACGGCGCCGACGAAGCCGGCCAGCCGCTCCCGCGCTGCCCGCAGCGCCCCCGGCAGCTCATCCACCATGAAGCGCACCGGCTCCCGCTCCATCGCCTCGCGCCAGCGCGCCTGCGCCGTGAGCACATAGCGCGGCGCGGCGCCGAAGGAACCGTGGTTGAAAAAGCGGATGCCCGGATCGAGCGACCAGAGGCCGCGCAGGGGGTGGCCAAAGGGGGTGTTGGGTTTGGGCAGGAAATCGACGGGCACGGAATGCTTTCCCCGCATCATTGCGCTGCGTCGCTCAATCCGGCGATGGTCCTGACGCGCGCGCGCACGGCTTCGATCCGGCTGTCGTAGAGCTCGTCATAGACCACCAGGCCCGGCAGAATGTTTTCGAAATCGGGATGCGAGACGACCTCACCGAATCGCAAGGCAAGATAGTCGCCCAGCTCTCCTCCCGCCTCGGCGATTTCAGCGACGACACCGGGGCGGCCGTCGAGCACGTTGATGATGTCCTCGAAGTCGTGGCTGGCCATCAGATCATTCGCACCGCGCGTGGCGAAGGCCTCGAACTTGGTGGCCAGGAATGCCGGCGCGGAAATGAGCCGTATCCGCGCGCCGCTCGGCAGCGCCACCACCGTTGCGCCTGCGATGGCCGCCGGATACCAGCGATTGGAAAAACCGAGAACGCGCTCGTCCGTCGGCATCAGGTCCACCGCCACCTCGCCGATGCGCCAGCGGCAGATGGGCGCATCCTGCGCCATGTCGCGCACGAATCCGCGCTCGGCAAAGCGCTTCTCCAGCGCGTGGTAGGCCGACAGGGCCGCCACTTCGGCGATCAGGTCCACATCGAGAGTCGCCCGCGGCGGCGGCGCCTGCACCGAGGTGCAAAGCAAGCCGGCGGCGCTGCCGCCGACGAACACCAGTTCCTCGCACAACGCTCCCAGCGCCCGGGCGACCAGCTCCACGCGCTGCAGATTCGGGTCGTCTGGATTCAAAGCCGCTCCTCGAAGAGTTGTGCGGCCAGGGCGCGCTCCCGCGCGTTGCCCATGCGCAACGCATCGAACAACGCCAGGTTTTCGTACAGGGCGGCATTGCGCAAAGCCGCGGCCGGCGCGCTCGGATAAAGCGGGATCAAGGCGATGCCGCGTGCGCTGCCCTCGGCATGGGGCCACACCGGCGGCGGATCGGCCGAGGGCGCGATCTGGCGATTGAGCGGGGCAGCGGCATAGGCGGTCGGCACGCCTCCCACCATCGAACCCCGCGCAGCCGGAAAGGCATAGCGCGCGCCGTGCAGCAGGAATTCCTTGAACGCCGGCGTGACGATGCGCGGCTGTCTGTCCACGAATGCCAGCAACCGCGCCTGCTCGACCCGCTTGAGCCCACCATGCACCTCCGACATCGACAGGCCCGTCAGGGCCGCCAGATCGGGATAAGTCAGGCTTTCCCCACGAACGGCCGCCAGCGCCAGGAGCAGATAGAAGTCCTGGGGCTTGAGCACGGGCTGACGATTGATCGGGCGTCGCATGGCGTGGGCTGACCTGCTGTTTCGTATTTCGCGAAAAGCGAAAGTACTTCAATAACAGCATACTGTCAATGCACTGGCAGTGAATGCAAGCGGTCCATTCGCTATTTGCAAACAGCGAATGAACTTCAGCGCCCTCATTCGAAGATAAAAGTTGCCACCCCAGGAAATTCGCCTAGAATGCTATCCATGAATGGACATTCTTTGTCGCTTATTTCAAGCTGAATTTACATAACTAACTGTTAATAAATATTGTTTAACGAACTTACTGAGGACATTTCCAAGGACATGTACAGTCAATGAAACCGCTGCCTGACTGCCAACTCAGGGTCGAAACCGACCGGTTCGGCCCCTTCACCTTCGAGGTCGGCGTCGACCTCGAAGACTTGGTCGCGCCCCTGCAGCGGGTGGAAGACGCGCACGAGCTCTTCATCAAGACGCCGCTCAACCAGGTGGCCAGACAGCTCGAAAAAGAGGTCGTGGTCAGCAGCGTGTTCGGCACCAATACTATCGAAGGCGGCACGCTGAGCGAAGAAGAAACCGCGCGGGTGCTCCAGCTCGACCCGGCGGAGGTCAAGGAAATCGAGCAGCGCCGCGCCGTAAACATCAAGGCAGCCTACGACCACGCGCAGGAAGCCGCACGCACGCCCGGCTGGCGTCTGGATCTCGACTTCATCCGCAGCATCCACGCCCACATCACGCGCGACCTTCCCGATCCGGACATGGTCCCCGGCGTATTCCGCGACAACCCCAAGGGAAAGACGACCTACGTGGGCGACGAGGCCCACGGCGGCCGCTACAAACCGCCCCAGTACGGCGGCGACGTGAAGCTGCTCATGGGCAAGCTGATCGAATGGCACGACTGCCTGCTCGAGCACGAGGTGCCCGCGCTGATCCGCGCCCCGCTGGTCCATTTCTATTACGAAACGATCCATCCCTTCTGGGACGGCAACGGCCGCGTCGGCCGCGTAATCGAAGCGACGCTGCTGCAGGCGGCGGGTTACCGCTACGCCCCGTTTGCGATGGCGCGCCACTACCTCGACCACATCGACGAATACTTCACGCTGTTCAACACCTGCCGGAAAAACGCAGAGAAGCACGAGGCCGCGCCCAACCAGCCCTTCGTCCGCTTTCACCTGGAAGGAATGCGCGTCGTCATCCACCGGCTGCACGAGCGCGGCAACCGCATCGTCGCGGTGCTGCTCTACGAGAGCCACATCCGGCGGGCATTCGACCGCAAGGAAATCAACGCGCGCCAGTACACCATCCTTTCGCAACTGCTCGACAAGGGCCCCACCGATCTCGATGAGATGCGGCACAGCCCCTGGTATCAAAGCCTCTACGTCAAGCTCAACGACAAGACCCGGATTCGCGACATGAATGCGCTGCGTGAAATGGAACTGCTGTTCCTGGATGACAAGAACAGGCTTTGGCCGGGCTTTGCGCGGCCAATGAACATCAAGGCTGGCGGGAAGAAGGGTTCCTGATCGCTGTGAATCGGATTACAAGCGCGTTGCTGTAAAAGTCAGTCGCTGCAATACGGCGCTGAGATTGAAAAACGGACTGGCACGTAAGATCTGGGGATTACACGCCGCGCAGAACACTGAACTCGCGAAACAACCGCGCTGTCAGTGGCACCTCCAATCGCCAGATCAAACTCATCGGGCGATCACCCTCGGCCCTTTCCAGCGATACCCGACCACATGCGCGATAGGCATCGCCTTTACGTGCGCGCACAAACAACTGGAATTGCCAGCCATTTCCAGGACTTTCCAGGTAGCGACGGCCGCTCATCGTGTCAGGGCCCGCGCTGTTCTGCGTCTGCCAATGAAAGTGCTCGGCGCTGATGGCATAGTCGTGATAAGCAATCCGATCGTGATATCCCTCGCTCTTGTCGAGCGTGACAAAGAGTAGTTCAGTCTTTCGTTCAGTCAAACGCAACACGCCTTCCCTGAATGATGGTCGCCGGCTGGCGGTCCACAATCCTGTGGCGGTCAAAATCTCCCGCACACCATAGGCGGCATGCAAACATAGCGGTTTGTCTTCAAGTCCAGGGACGCGTATGAAGGGCAAGCTGGTTCTTGTCTGAAGGATGCCGGTTAACTCGGCCAGTTCCTCGCAAATCGCCGGATGCGCCTCCAGGCGCGCAAGGAACGCATGATGGCCCGCCACCTGATCGTTCCGGCCGTCGATCTGGTAAGCCAGCATTTGCGAAGTAAGCGCAGTCTCAGGTGTGATCTGACCACTGCGGGCACCAGGCGCCCCAATGCTCTGCAGCAAGTCGAGCCTATGCGGGTCGTCCACGTGGAGGAGGCCTTCGAATCGCCGACTGAAGTAGTCCTCCTCCGGCCCAGGTTCCGCCACGATCAAGCCGACATCACGCTTCAGCGCGGTCCAACCGCTGCGCCCACTGGATCGGTATACGTCTTCCAACTCCAAGGCCTGGTCATGCAGGAATTCTGCCAGCCTGATCGAGGCTCTTCCCCTCAGCGCTGCATACGATTGCAGTTCGGTTCGTAGGCGCCGCCAGTTCTGCATTGTCAGGTTGCGCAGCCCATTAAGTACCTGTTCGCGTGTTTGCCTCTGCAAGTGAATGTGACAGCCTGGCGGCAGACTGCCGAAACCCTGTTCGACGCCTTCAGCTAGAGCCCGACGAGACAAACCTGTCAGCCCCGACAACAGCCGGTCGAAGCGAAAATCAGCGCGCTGCTGGCCAACAAAATCAAGAATCAGGCAGCTCTCTTTTCCTGGGGAAAGGCGCAAACCACGCCCGATCTGCTGCTGAAACAACACCGGGCTTTGCGTGGGCCGGAGCAGGAGCAAGGTGTCAACCAACGGCAGGTCAACCCCTTCGTTGTAGAGGCCCACCGTCACCAGCGCGTTCAGATCACCATTCAGCAGCAGCTGTGGTGCACGGCGGCGCTCCTCATCTGCCGTAGTACCGACCACGCATGCAGCGGGTATGCCTGCACGATTGAGCCAATCAGTCATGAACTGGGCGTGGGCCACCGATACGCAGAACACCAAGGCCTTCGAGCGAAGTGGATCAGCCGCAAGACGTCGCCATTCGTTAACGACGAGTTTTGCGCGGACATCGTTACCCGTGACGAGATTGTCGATCGCCTCCCGCTCGCCAGGGCGATCCCATGGCACATCAGAAAAGTCGGTGGCATCGTCACACGCGTAGTACTCAAACGGGGCAAGCAGCTGAAGATCGAGCGCGTGCCACAGGCGAAGCTCCACGGCTGGGCTGCCATCGGGCCGCGGATCGAAGTACGTTGTGATCGCTTGTCCGTCGCTACGCTCCGGGGTTGCCGTCAGCCCCAGGAGAAGGCGCGGGCGCACTGCAGTCACGAATGCGTGGAAACGATCGGCTGCGAGACGGTGACATTCGTCGACGACAACTGTGTGCCAGTGGTCGGCCCCGAACGTGGCCAACAGATTCCGGCTCGTAAGACTGTCGATCGTGGCGAAAAGGTGGTCTGCGCGCTCCGGCTGATTCCCACCCACAAGCAGTTCGCCGAAATCGGGATCACGCAGCACCTCACGGTACGTGCGTAACGCTTGACGCAAAATTTCCTCGCGGTGCGCTACGAACAAGAGTCGCGGCCGGCCGCCTTCGATACGGCAGGTATTTCGGTAATCGAAGGCCGCTACAACGGTCTTGCCGGTACCTGTCGCCGCTACGACGAGATTGCGGCATCGTCCGTGCGCCCGCTCTGCCGCGAGTTGTTCCAGCATGTCCTGCTGGTAGGTTTTGGGTTGCAGATCAAAGAAGCTGGGGATAACTGTAGGCGAGTCGCCAGCCTCACGGCCAAGCGCGACAGCGAGCGCTTGGCGGTGGTCTGCATTGTCCGGATCGTAGCGCTGGAACTCGTTGTCCTCCCACAACGTTTCGAAGTGCGCGATGGCCCGCGCAAATAGCGCCTCTTGCGAGCGCTGCGTTAGCTTCACCGTCCACTCCAGCCCGCCCGTCAGTGCAGCACCGGACAGGTTCGCGCTACCGACATAGGCCGAACCGAAACCTGTGTTGCGCTGAAAAATCCACGCCTTTGCATGCAAGCGAGTGCGCCGCCCGTCAAGCGAGACGCGCACCTCGCAACCTGGCAGACGCGCAAGCTCATCAAGAGCACGCGCTTCCGTGGCGCCCGTATAGGTTGTGGTCAGAATGCGGATTCGGGTTGACACCTTGCCGTCCGCCGCTAACGCCGTGATCTGCTGCAGCACGTCCTGCAGCTTACGCACACCAGAAACGGTGATGAAGCTCACCAGAATGTCTATCTGATCGGCGGATGCCAGTTCTCGCCGAATTTCTTGCAACAAGGAGGGAGAACCCTTGCCTGCCGTGAAAAGCCACGGCGCGGACAAGCCAACTTCCGGCGGTATTTGGAACTGCTGGTTGCGCTGAATGGCCTTCAGCAACCGCGCTGGCTGGGATATGAGGTCAATAATCTCGGCCGAAGCCACCTTATTTCCATCTGACTCAAGTTTCTGTCGCAAGGTCACCAACAGACCATTCACAAGCTCCAGTTGCCGGCGCAGTTTTTCATTCGCATCGCCGGATATGTCCTCAAGAATGCCGGCCAGCTGACGAGCCAAGGAGTCGACCAGGAATTCGGTGGCATCATCTCCGATCACCTGAATTTCAGCGTGATCCTGGACCAGTTTGGCCGCTATTCTCTCGGTCAAAAGCAGGTCGTACAGTCCATCAGGTAGGGTCATATTTTCAGGGGATAGCCGCTGCATCCCCCTTTCAGGAATTAGGCATTCATGATTGCATAAATTGTGTATGTCATTGCGTCTTTTTCGACTATTGCGTTTATTTCGAATGCGTATAGAATGCTTGCTCAAGGTTTCATCCGAGGCAAGCCATCATGAACAAGTCCGTTCTTCGCACCCCCCCACCCCCGCCACGGTTGCCCAGTGAGCGGGACGCGAAGCTTGCACGCGAAAGCAGCCGTCTGCTGGCTGCCTGTGTCGGCCAGGGTGAAACGGCGCGGTTGCGCATCATCGACGGCAAGCAGGACATCGAAGTCCCTGTCGCCGCCCTGCGCATGCTGGTGGACATCCTCGCGCAGATGGCGGAAGGGAATGCCGTCACCATCGTGCCGATCCACGCCGAGCTCACCACGCAGCAGGCGGCGGATTTCCTCAACGTCTCGCGGCCCCACTTGGTGGGGATGCTGGAGCGAAACGAACTGCCCTACAGCAAGGTCGGTACGCACCGCCGCATCCTGTTCAAGGATCTGCTCGCCTATCGGGAGCGCAGCCGCATTGCCAGCAAGCAGGCACTGGAGGAGCTGGTACATCAGGCGCAGGAACTGGGAATGGGGTATTGAGGATTGGCGAATTTCGTCGCCGTCTACGATGCCTGCGTGCTCTATCCCGCACCGCTGCGGGATCTGTTGCTGCATCTGGCGCTGACGGATCTTTTCCGCGCCCGCTGGTCGGAGCAAATTCATGATGAATGGACGCGCTCCGTTCTGGCGTCTCGCCCGGATTTGTCCGCAGAGAAGCTGGCGCGCACACGGAGCCTGATGAATTCGGCGGTACCCGACTGCCTGGTCTCGGGTTACGAGGGCCTGATCGAGCATGTGACATTGCCGGACCCGGATGATCGCCATGTGCTGGCAGCCGCGATACGCTGCCAGGCTGGCGTCATCGTCACTTACAACATCAAGGATTTCCCGGCAGAACGCCTGCTTCCCTTCGGCGTCGATGCGCAGCACCCGGACGAGTTCATCGCCCATCTGTTCGATCTGTCGCCCGCCGCCGTCTGCACCGCCGTTCGCGATCAAAGGCAGTTCCTGAACAATCCGCCCCGATCGGTGCGCGAATTGCTGGATACGTTTCTTTCTCTCGGGCTGCCCGGCACTGTTGCAGCGCTGGAGTCGATGCAGGAATTGTTGTGAGGTTGGTCGGGGCGTTTTCCCCTCACCCCAGCCCTCTCCCCGGAGGGGCGAGGGAGTAAAGCAAAAGGGCAGCTTGCGCTGCCCTTTCGTTATGCTGCGTTCCTTGCTTCAGTGCCGCTTGCGCAGTTTCTGGATCGCGGCGAGTTGGGCGATGGCTTCGGCCAGTTCGGCCTGGGCCTTGGCGTACTCGAGTTGCGAGGTCTTGTTCTGCAGCGCTTCCTCGGCCTTCTTCTTGGCGTCGAGTGCCTTGGCTTCGTCGAGGTCCTTGCCGCGGATGGCGGTGTCGGCCAGCACGGTGACGAGGTTGGGCTGCACTTCGAGCATGCCGCCGGCGACGAAGACGAGCTCTTCGGTGCCTTCCTGCGTCTTGACGCGCACGACGCCCGGCTTGATGCGGGTGAGCAGCGGCGTGTGGCCGGGCATGATGCCCAGCTCGCCGGCTTCGCCCGGGAGGACGACGAACTCCGCCAGCCCGGAGAAGATGGATTCTTCTGCGCTGACGATGTCGACGTGTACTGTCATTGCCATGGTTACCTTTCCCTCTCCCCGGCCCTCTCCCGCTTGCTGGAGAGGGAGGGAAGTTCGTTATTGCAGGGTCTTGGCCTTCTCGAAGGCCTCGTCGATGGTGCCGACCATGTAGAAGGCCTGCTCGGGCAGGGCGTCGCACTCGCCATTCACGATCATCTTGAAGCCGCGGATGGTTTCCTTGAGCGGCACGTACTTGCCGGGGGAACCGGTGAACACTTCGGCGACGAAGAAGGGCTGCGAGAGGAAGCGCTGGA
>WBZL01005768.1_pt1 | contig 10127 bp, 10 predicted proteins | sample 5204291 | NCBI WGS metagenome assembly WBZL01 (sample SAMN12344345, study PRJNA552823) | activated sludge metagenome | biome: Activated sludge suspended growth; feature: Nitrification reactor; material: Wastewater; isolation source: activated sludge from nitrification reactor of wastewater... | reverse complement strand
CCAAGCAGATGAAGACCCTGATTACCCGCGCCGGGCCGGGCACCAAGGTGGTCTGTCTGGGCAACATCGCACAGATCGACACGCCCTATCTGACCGAAGGCAGTTCCGGCATCACCTACGCCGTGGATCGCTTCAAGGGCTGGCCCCATTCCGGGCACATCACCCTGCAGCGCGGCGAACGCTCGCGGCTCGCGGACCACGCGGCGGAGGTACTGTAGGATTCACGAAAGGAAACACCCATGACCCTCCACAAGAATATCGCGGCGGTGGCGGCCTCGGCGCTGACATCCGGCAAGGGTGTCAGCATGAAGATGCTGCTTTCCCCTGACGAAACGCCGAACTTCGCGATGCGCAACTTCATCATCGAAGCCGGCGGCCACATGCCACTGCATACCAACACCGTCGAGCATGAACAGTATGTGCTCAGCGGTCGGGCCCGGGTACAACTCGGCGATCGAACCATCGAGGCCGGGGCCGGCGACGTCTTGTTAATTCCGGCCGGGGTTGCCCACAGCTACGCGACCATCGGCGACGAAGCCTACAGCTTCCTGTGTCTGGTTCCCAAGGCACCGGACAGCATCGAAATCCTCGCCGCGAAATAGGATCCGCCACCGGCCGTTATCGGCCCGGCGGCCGGTCAGATGGCGAACTTCCTCAGCCCGGGAAGGTCGGGGATGTCGATCCGGTCGCCGTACACAACGATCAGGCCCGCGTCGGCGAGTTCGCGCAGGTTGCGCGACAGGGTCTCCGGAGTCATGCCAAGCCGCGACGCGATCACCTGTTTCGAGGCCGGCAGCATGATGCTTGCCCTGGCCGTTGCGTTGTCACCGCAACGACTGGTCAGGTAACAGGCGACGCGCTGGACGTGCCGGTGCGTGGCGTAGGATTCCACGTCCCGCACCAGGGTGAGCACCCGCCCGGAAAGCATCTGTAGCAACCGCTTGACCAGTTTCGGTTGACCGAAGGCCAGTTCGAGAAAGGCGGTCCTGTCGACCTGCAGCAGCCGTGTGTCGGCCAGTGCGGCCGCGTAGTAGGGATAGGGCGTATCCAGAAAGAGCGCCGACTCGCCAAAGCTCCGGGGCGCATCCACCAGCTCCAGAATCTTTTCCTTGCCGTCCGGCGACATGCACGCCTCCTTGATCAACCCCGTCGTGACCACCAACAGCCCTGCCGGTCGGTCGCCGACGCGAAACACGACCTCGCCCCGGGCATAGCCTCGTTCCCGCGCGGCGCCCGCCAAACGTTCCAGCAGTTCGCTGTCGAGGTCCTGGAAGAGGGGCAACTGCGCCAGAACGGCGGGAATGTGCGCTTGCGGATGCTTCATTTCGGTGTGCTATATACCTGCTTCGGGTAGCGATGCCATTCGAACAACGCGCGATTGTAGTTGCTTGACGGTCGGCGCGGATCGCGTCGTGACAACCACGCCGTGGAAACCACACAACCGCTTAGAGCTCCACCCCCAGCGCGGCGCAGAGGAATTCCATCAAGGGCGTCGCCACGGCGAAGCGCGCGCTGGCCAGTTTGACCAAACCGGGCCCGATGGCCTCGTCGAAGCCCAGCGGGGCCAAGGCAATGAAATCCTTGCGCTTCAGATCCCCGATCGCCGGATGGTCGGCCGCGTAGCCGCGCGGCGGGCGCGCCAGGCTGTCGCCGGCCAGCGCGAATTGCGCCGCGAACCGGCGGTCGTCGCGCGCGGCGAGCCAGCGCTCCGGCCGGGCCGCGATCAGCTCGCGTATCCGTCCCAATGCCTCCGCCTCGGGATGCCAGCAGCCGACCCCGAAGAAGCAGCCGTCGGTGGCGATATGGACGTAGAAGCCCGGCGCATGCACATCCTTGCCCAACCCGTGACGGAACTGGATACCGATGTTGGTCTTGTAGGGGCGCTTGTCGCGCGCAAAGCGCGTGTCGCGGAACACCCGCATCAGCGAGCCGCCCATCTTGCGCGGCTCGGCGCGGAAGTGCGGCGCAAACCGCGCCAGCGCCGGCGCCATTGCCGCGATGAACTCCAGCGCCGGCTCGCGTACCAGCGCCTCGTAGCGGGCCTTGTTGGCCTCGAACCAGGCCCGTGTGTTGTTCGCGGCCAGTTCGTCGAGGAAATCGAGCGTGGCTTTGGAGAACATGCCGGTACGTTCGTCAGTAGCTGCCCGGTGCGGCGAAGTTCTGGAACTTGGTGTACTCGCCAAGGAAGGTGAGCTTCACCGTGCCGGTCGGGCCGTTGCGGTGCTTGCCGATGATGACTTCGGCGATGCCCTTTTCCGTGGTGTCCTGCTTGTAGTATTCCTCGCGGTACATCATCAGGATGATGTCGGCGTCCTGCTCGATGGCGCCCGATTCGCGCAGGTCGCTCATCAGCGGCCGCTTGTCGTTGCGTTCCTCGACCTTGCGCGACAGCTGGGAGAGCGCGATCACCGGCACCTGCAACTCCTTGGCCAGCGCCTTGATGGAGCGGGAGATTTCCGATATCTCGGTGGCTCGGTTCTCGTTGTCCTTGGTCGAGGTCATCAGTTGAATATAGTCGATGACGATCAGACCGAGTTTGCCGCACTGGCGGTGCAGGCGCCGGGCGCGGGCGCGCAGATCGGTGGCGTTGATGGCGCCGGTCTCGTCGATGTGGATGGGCGCGTCGTGCAGCTTGCCCAGCGCGACGGTCATCTTGTCCCAGTCCTCGTCGGTCAGCCGGCCGCTGCGCGTCTTCTGCTGGTCGAGCCGGCCGATGGACGAGAGCATGCGGGTGGCGATCTGCGGACCGGACATTTCCAGGCTGAAGATGGCCACCGGCAGTTGCATTTCGACGCCGACGTATTCGGCGATGTTGAGCGCGAAAGCCGTCTTGCCCATCGACGGGCGACCGGCGACGACGATCATGTCGCCCGGTTGCAGCCCGGAGGTCAGCTTGTCCAGATCGTTGAAGCCGGTCGGCACGCCGGTGATGTCGGAGGGATTTTCGCGGTCGTAGAGCTGCTGAATGCGGTCGACCACGTCGCCCAGCAGCGGCGTGATCGCCCGAAAGCCCTGCACCGACTTGGCGCCGGCCTCGGCAATCTCGAACACCTTTTGTTCCGCCTCGTCGAGCAGCTGCTTGGCGTCGCGGCCGGCGGGATTGAGGGCACTGGCGGCGATATCGTCGCCGACGGTGACCAGCTTGCGCAGCACCGCCCGCTCGCGGACGATTTCGGCATAGCGGCGGATATTGGCCGCCGAGGGCGTGGCGTTGGCGATTTCGCCCAGATAGGCCATGCCGCCGGTCTGCTCGACCTGGTTGCTCTTCTCGATGGACTCGTAGACGGTCACCACATCGGCCGGCTTGCCCATGGTGATCAGCTTGCCGATGTGGGTGAAGATGCGGCGGTGGTCGTCGCGGTAGAAATCGCCCTGGGCAACGATATCGGCTATGCGGTCCCAGGCCGCATTGTCGAGCAACAGGCCGCCGATCAGCGACTGCTCGGCCTCGATCGAGTGCGGAGGCAATTTAAGCGCCGTCACCTGCGGGTCGGCAACGGAATTGGCGTTGGTCAGCCGGGCCTGGGCCATGATCAGGGGTTCTCCGAAGTTAGCGCGGCGAGTGTACCGGTGAGCGACGCATCTGACGAGAGGACAAGCTGTGGATAGTCGGTGGATAAGGTGTGAACAGATCCCCCTTTCGCCGCCTTGTCCTTGATTGCCTTTCCTCCCTTCGGCTGGCACCATGGCGGCATCATAGCCAACCGATAAGTGAACCCGCCATGCGACCGAGCGTCTTGCGCAATGTACTGTTCGCCTCTTTGGGCTTCGGCCTGGCGATCGGTTTTGTCTTCCCCTTTTTCGCCGATCTGTTCGTCACCTGGAAGCCGGGCATGTACGGCTGGTTTTCGGTCGCGGCGCTGGTGGCGGGCGCCTTGGTCGGCGTGGTCAATTACTGGATCGTGAATCGCGTCCTGATCAGCCGCCTGCGTCGCATCGCGGAGGTCGCCAACTCGATCGGCAACGGCGACCTGACCCACCGTTGCGCCATGGAGAGCGCCGACACCGTCGGCGAAATCATCGACGCCTTCAACCAAATGGCCGCGACCCTGCGGGACTTGATCGGCGGCGTGGCCACCCTGAGTGGCAATGTCGGCGCGGACACCCGTTCCATCCAGCAACTGGTGGGCAACATCCGGGAGCGCTTCACCACCCAGCAGGCCGAAACCGGGCAGATCGTCGACGCCCTCGCCGAGATGCGCAACAAGGGTGCCGAGGTGTCCGGCACCGCCAGTCAGGTCGCCGAGTCCACCAGCCGCGCCGTCGATGTCGCGCGCGGCGGCTCGTCGGTGGTTGCCGAGACGGTGCGGGGCATGGGCGAAATCGAGCGCACCGTCGCCAGCGCGTCCGATGATGTCTTCCAGCTCGGCCAGCGCTCCGACGAGATCGGCGCCATCATCGCCGTCATTCGCGGCATCGCCGAACAGACCAACCTGCTGGCGCTCAATGCCGCCATCGAAGCCGCGCGGGCCGGCGAGCAAGGCCGCGGCTTCGCGGTGGTCGCCGACGAGGTCCGCAAGCTGGCCGAAAAGACGGGATCCGCCACCGAGGAGATCAGCCAGATGATCGGCGGCATCCAGACCCAGGTCAAACAGACCGTGGTCAGCATGGAGGAAAGCCGCAATCACGTTCACGCCGGCGTCGCCCGCGCGGAAAAGGCCGGGCAATCCCTTGCTGAGATACTGGACAGCGTGCAAGGAATTTCGGCCATGATGGCGCGTATCACGTCCCTGGCCGGCGAGCAGCAATATCTGGTCGACGACATCGTCGGCCGGGCGGAAAAGATCGCCAGCAGCATCGACGATACGCTCGGCCAGACCACTTCGTGCGATCAATCCTGCGCCGGGCTGGCCGGCCAGTCGGCGTCGTTGCAGGAGCAGGTCGGCCGCTTCCGCGTGGCATGAAGCCGAAGCAGCGCGTCGCCCTGTTCGAGCGGCTGGCGGCGGCCAACCCGGCGCCGGCCACCGAACTGGGCTACGCCACGCCATATCAGTTGCTGGTCGCCGTGATTCTGTCCGCCCAGGCGACCGACAAGGGTGTCAATCGCGCCACGGGCCCCCTCTTCCATGACGCGCCGACCCCGCGGGCGATCGTCGACCTCGGCGAGGAAAGGCTGGCTGGCTACATACAGACCATCGGCCTGTACAAGACCAAGGCGAAGAACCTGATCGCCACCAGCCGGCTACTGCTCGACCGGCACGGCGGGGAAGTTCCCCGCGACCGCGCCGCGCTGGAGGCGCTGCCGGGAGTCGGCCGCAAGACCGCCAACGTGATTTTGAACATCGTCTTCGACGAACCGACCATCGCCGTCGATACCCATATCTTCCGCCTCGCCAACCGCACCGGCCTGGCGCCCGGCAAGGACGTCCGCGCCGTGGAAGACCGGTTGATCCGGGTGGTCCCCGCCGAATTTCGGCAACACGCCCACCACTGGCTGATCCTGCACGGCCGCTATGTCTGCAAGGCGCGCAAGCCAGAGTGCTACCACTGTACCCTCCAGGACTTGTGCGACTACCCGGAAAAGACGCCCACGCCGTGAACATCCCAAGGATCCCGCATGTTCTCCCCTAGCCGCGACCAGGCACGGCGTTTTCTTGCCGGCGCCTGGCGCAAACGCTGCGCCAGACTGCCGGCCACCCCGATGGAAGTGCTGGCGGCGGACATCGTCACGCTGCATCCGGAATACCACGAGCTGTTGGCGGGCGACGACGAAACCCTGGGCCGCGACTGGACGCCCGAACAGGGCGAGACGAATCCGTTTCTGCACCTTTCCCTGCATCTGGCCATCGAAGAACAACTCTCGATCGACCAGCCGGTCGGCATTCGGGCCACCTTCGCGCAATTGCTCGCAAATCACCACGGCGATCGCCATGCCGCGCTGCACGTAGTGCTGGACTGCCTGGGCGAAACGGTCTGGCGAGCCAGCCGCGACCAGGCACCACCCGATGGCGCGGGCTATCTGGACTGCCTGCGCCGGAGCGCCAGAAGGTGACGCGCGCCGGTCGCTAGCCCTGGACGGGCGGTGCGACCTTCAGTACTTCCTCGATGGTGGTCAGGCCGGCGGCGACCTTCTTGGCGCCGGAAATGCGCAGCGGCTTCATGCCCTCGCGAGTGGCCTGTTCCCGCAAGTGCGCCAGATCGGCATGCACCGTGATCAGTTTGCGGATTTCGGGCGAGGTCACCATGATCTCGTAAAGACCCATCCGCCCCAGGTAGCCGGTCATCCGGCATTCCAGGCACCCCGCTGGCAGATAGAGAGTCTGCGGCTTGCCCGCCTTCCAGGGCGACACCAGGTCGTTCCAGGCCTGTTCGTCCTCGGCGCGCATGCCGCCCGCCTTCTTGCATTTGGGGCACAGCGTGCGGACAAGTCGTTGCGCCATCACGCCAAGTAACGTCGATTGCAGCAGATAGGGCGGCACGCCGAGGTCGAGCAGGCGGGTCACCGCGGTCGGCGCATCGTTGGTGTGCAGAGTGGTCAACACCAGATGGCCGGTCAGGGCCGCCTGGATGGCCATTTCGGCGGTTTCGATATCGCGGATCTCGCCGACCATGACGATGTCCGGGTCCTGGCGCATCAGCGCCCGAATGCCCTCGGCGAAGCCCATGCCGATGTCCGACACGACCTGCACCTGGTTGAAGCTCGGCTCGATCATTTCGATCGGGTCTTCGAGCGTGCAGACATTGACCTCCGGCGTCGCCAGCAGCTTGAGTGTCGAATACAGGGTGGTCGTCTTGCCCGACCCGGTGGGGCCGGTCACCAGGACGATACCGTTCGGCTGGCCGGTCATCTGCCGCCAGCGCGCCAGGTCTTCGTCGGCGAAGCCGAGGTCGGTGAAGTCGCGCACCAGCACCTCCGGGTCGAAGATGCGCATCACCAGCTTTTCGCCGAAGGCGGTCGGCATCGTGGACAAGCGCAACTCCACTTCCTGACCGGCGGGGGTGCGCGTCTTGATCCGCCCGTCCTGGGGCCGGCGCTTCTCGACCACATCCATGCGGCCGAGGATCTTGATGCGGCTGGTCATGGCATTGAGCACCGGCATCGGAATCTGATACACCTGATGCAGCACGCCGTCGATGCGGAAGCGGACGATGCCCATCTCGCGGCGCGGCTCGACGTGGATATCCGAGGCGCGCTGGTCGAAGGCGTACTGCCAGAGCCAATCGACGATCAGCACGACATGCTGGTCGTTGGCGTCGAGCGACCCCTTGGCCTTGCCCATCTCGACCAGTTGTTCGAAGTTCGAGATGCCGACGCCGGACACATCGCCGCGCGCCAAGGCCTTTTTCACCGACTTGGCCAGATTGTAGAACTCGACCTGGTAGCGGCTGATGGCATCGGGATCGGCGATCACCCGCCGAATGCTCTTGCGCAGGATCGGCTCCAGCTCCGCCTCCCAACTGCGCTGGTAGGGTTCGGCGGTGGCGATCACCACCTCGTGCGGCCGCACTTCCACGGGCAGGATGCGAAAACGCGTCGCATAGCCGCTCGACATCACCTCGGTAACCGCCGCGACATTGATCTTCAGCGGATCGATATGCCGGTAGTCGAGGCCGCTCCACTTGGCCAGCCACTGGGCGAGCGCCTCGAGGTCGAGCGTACGGTGCGGCGGCTGCGGCGTCTTCCAGCGCTGTTCGGCGATCACCAACAGCGGATGAATGTCGCCCCGGAAATAGCGACGCTCCTGTTTGAACTTCTCCGCGATGTCGGTGGCCACCAGGCCATCGGCCACCAGGGCATCGACGACTTCCGCCAGAGCCAGACGGCGATCTTGCTGCGCAACGGAATCGGGAATCTTCTTCATCGTCTCTGCTCCTGGGTGCGCCGGCGATTCTACCCCGGGCATTCGTTCCGGGTAGGCGTGTGCCCTATCATGGGCGAACGAACCGGTCACCGGCCGGTCAAATCACAAATCCACCAACCGCCCGCCAGCACTCCCAGCGACCCTGCGGGCATTTCGAAAGGAACGAACATGCGCCATCTGCTCCTGTCCCTCTCCCTGCTGGCCCTGGCGTCGTCGGCGACGGCGGCGGGTGATCCGGCGCTGGGCAAGCCGCTGCACGACCAACAGTGCGTCGCCTGCCACATCCAGAAGTTCGGCGGCGACGGCAACAAGGTCTACACCCGCTCGCCCCGGCTGATCAACAACCGCGCGGCCCTGGGGCAGCGGGTCGCCGTATGCGCCACCCAGACCAACGCCAAGTGGTTCCCGGAAGACGAGGAAAACGTCGCCGCCTACCTCAACGCGCAGTTCTACAAGTTCAAGTAACCGGCCTCGCGGAGCTCGGTCACGCCTGACGCAGGTCGACGCGCTCGTTCTTGCGCGCGACGTTGACCGCCGGCCAGCCGTAGTGTTGGCCGATAGCGGCGGCGAAGGCCTCCGCCGATGTCGCCTCGCCGTGCACGACGTAGGTTCTGGGCGGCTGGCGAAAATGGCTCAGCCAACCGAGCAGCGCATCGCGGTCGGCGTGGGCGGACAGGCCGCCCACGGTATGAATGGTCGCCCGCACCGATACCGGTTCGCCGAAGATGCGCACCAGTCGCGCACCGTCCACCAGCCGACGACCGAGCGTACCCGCCGCCTGGAAACCGGTGATCAACACCCCGCACTCCGACCGAGACAGGTTTTCCCGCAAGTGGTACTTGATGCGTCCCGCATCGCACATACCGCTGGCCGAGACGATCACCGCGCCGTGGCGAACATCGTTCAGGGCCTTGGAGGCCTCGACGTCGGCGACGAACTCGATTCTCATCTTCTCCGGATGCGCCGTCTGCCAGTCGATCAATGCGCGGGTCTCGGCGTCCAGCAGGTCCTTGTGCTTCATGGTGATGCGCGTGGCCGCGTCGGCCATTGGCGAATCGACGTAGACCTTCAGCGGGGCCAGCCGGTTGCGGCGGACCAGATCGGCCAGCACGTAGAGGATCTCCTGGGTACGACCGACGGCAAAGGCGGGAATGATCAGGTTGCCCCGATCGCGTCGCGTCCGCCGGAACGCCTCGACGATCTCCTCCTCCGTTTCCGCCATGCTCCGGTGCAGACGGTCGCCGTAGGTGGATTCGACCAGCAGCACGTCGGCGTCGGCGATGGGCGTCGGATCGTTCAGCACCGGCCGGTCGGGCATGCCCAGGTCGCCGGAGAAGACCACCTTGCGCCGGGCCGCACCGGCGCCGAGCCAGACCTCGACGATGGCCGACCCCAGGATGTGCCCGGCGTCGTTGAAGCGGCACCTGACGCCATCCGCCGGCGCCAGGGTTTCGCCGTACGCCACTGGCCGCAGCAGGCGCAGACAGGATTGCGCCTGGGCAACGGTGTATAGCGGTGGGAGGATCCCGCCCGGCCCCTTGCCGCGACGCTGACGATGGCGCAACTGCCATTCCGATTCCTTCTCCTGGATGTGGGCGCTGTCGGGCAACAGCACGGCCAGCAGATCGATGGTGGCGGCCGTGGCATAGATCGGCCCCCGGAAGCCGAGCATGGCCAACCGGGGCAGCAAACCGGAATGGTCGATGTGGGCGTGGGTGAGCAGGACGAAGTCGATGTCCCGCAGGTCGAACGGCAGATTGAGGGCATTGACGTTCTTCCGGTAGGCCTCAGGCCCGCCCTGAAACATGCCGCAATCGACCAGAAATCGGCACTCGCCCGTTTCGACCAGATAGCAGGAACCGGTCACTTCGCCGGCCGCCCCGAGAAATTCCATATGCATTGTCGACCTCCTCCTTCAGGAAACCTGCGCGAGCCTTGAACAGGTGCCGGGCAATCAGTTGATACCGGTATCGCGAAACTTTATCGAATTGTGGCAGTCTTATTCCCTCATAAAATATTCCCGTTTCGTCCTTAGGCCTATTGACTCTGGAGTTAGTCAAGACTTTATAAGTTAACCGGTTTGCATTCCCTCGACTTAGAGCTGGGTGAGGCGCGATGGACGGTTACAGGATTGGCGAAGTGGCACAACGGGCAGGCATGCCGATCGACACCATTCGTTACTACGAACGGGTTGGGTTGATTGCCGCGCCGCCACGTACCACAGCCGGATATCGCCTCTACCCGATCGCAACCGTCGAGCGTCTGCAAATGGTGCGACGCGCCAAGGATCTCGGCTTCTCCCTCTCGGAGATCGGCGAGTTGCTC
>WBZL01005767.1_pt1 | contig 10127 bp, 12 predicted proteins | sample 5204291 | NCBI WGS metagenome assembly WBZL01 (sample SAMN12344345, study PRJNA552823) | activated sludge metagenome | biome: Activated sludge suspended growth; feature: Nitrification reactor; material: Wastewater; isolation source: activated sludge from nitrification reactor of wastewater... | reverse complement strand
GGCGTATCCTGAGCGCCGTGGCAACCGAACGACGCACCGGGCGGGCTCTCTCCAAAGCCCGGTGGGAATCCCAGGCTTGGCCCGGCGATCTCAATGGACAGCGGTGGCGACTGAAGCCCAGGCGCACTTAGTTGTTTCAACTTGCTCCGCAGCGTTGAAACCCGCGTGCGCCCCTGCGGGGAGCCCAAAACAAAACCCCAGACACGCCGACCACTGAACCGACGGTGACGAAGCCACCGCCGTGTTGCACACCCGGTGGCCGTGAAGATAACTCCGATCCTCAAGGAGCCCCGACATGGCCTCCTACCATTGCAGCGTCAAAGTTGGCGGAAAAGGTCAAGCGCGCGGCCACGCCGCCTACATCGCCCGCGAAGGGTCCTACGCCGAGCGGGATGGTTACGAAGATTTGGAAGCCACCGGCCACGGCAACCTGCCTTCGTGGGCCGAAGGCGAACCGTCCCGGTTCTGGAGTGCCGCCGACCGCTACGAACGGGCCAACGGCACCACCTACCGGGAAATCGAAATCGCCCTGCCACGCGAACTGAATCCCGACCAACGGCAAGCCTTAGTCCTGGACTTCATCCGGCAAGAGCTCGGCGAGCGGCACGCTCACCAATGGGCGATCCACAATCCGGGCGCGGCGCTGGCGGGCGGCGAACAACCGCACGCCCATCTCATGTACTCGGAACGAACGGTGGATGGCATCGAGCGGGGGGCCGAGCAGTATTTCAAACGGTACAACGGGAAACATCCCGAGTTGGGGGGTTGCCGGAAAGACAGCGCCGGCACGGAAGAACGGCTGCTGGAAACCCGGCAACGGTGGGCCGAGGTGCAAAACGCCCACCTCCAGCAGCACGGCCACGCGGCGCGAGTGGATCATCGCAGCTTGGCCGACCGGGGCATCGACCGGGCACCGGAACAGCACTTGGGCGGGCGACGAGTCCGGCAACTGGCACCGGACCAGCGCGAGGTCCTGCTGGAACGGCGGGAGGCCGAACAAGATCTAATGCAGGCGGAGCAAGGGCTTTGGCTGGTGCCAATGACGAGCCACATCAAAGCGCTGACAGTGGAAGCCCAACAACGGGAGCAGTCCCAGCAAGCTGCGCTCCGGGAACAGGCGTGGGCGTTTGCCCGGCAAGCCCGCGAGGCGTTTCAGGCGGAATGGGAGCGGGAGCGACCCCGCGAGATGGAATTGACCCAGATCCACGAATCGGACCCGCACTGGCTGCGCTGGATCGAAGCTGTGGAGGCCCAACAATCCTTGGCGCCGGAAAGCAAACCGACCGAGCAGGAACAGCCGGAGCAGAAACAAGCACCCCAAGAGGACGCCGGACTGAAATGGAGCCGCTCGCAAGATTGGGGGCTCGAAATGTAACAGAAATGAATCATTCAACGCTTCACCCGCACAGAAGCGGGGGACATGGGCGAAAGATGGTTGGGGGCATGCGTATGGAAACCGAAAAGCAGTTGTTAGGGGCGCTGCTGGACATGATGGCGGAGCAGCAGCAGACCGCCGCCGCCGTACTGAGTAAGCTGGAGCGACAAGCTCAAGCGCTCGATGCAGTGATCCAGCGGGGCGCACCACGCGGCGGGTGAGATGGAACAGGTCGCCTGGAAAGCGGCACCGACGCTGCAACAGGTGGTGAAAGAGGGAGTGGATCAATCCCTCGCGAAAAACTTGAGCGACGCCGCCCACACAGCGACCCAAGCGCTGGAAACGGCCAGTCGGCCCTTGCTGGGGAAGGTCGGGCGGGTCACGCAGGCCGCCGAGAAGCTGGACGAACGGTTGAACGGTATCCTCAAGAAACTCGGCTGGAAATGGGTGATGGTGGCGGGTGGCTGCACTGCCGCTGGCATCTTGGCTCTTAGCCTGCTGGGATGGGGTGCCATCTGGTGGCAACGGAACGAGATCACGCGATTAAGCGCGGACATCGCCCAGCTCCAGCAGCAGGCCGCCGAACTGGAGAAGCGTAAGGCCCGGATCAAGCTGACGGAGTGCAACGGGCGCTTGTGCGCGTATGCCGCGAGCGACCAGGGCGGGAATTATAAAAGGAATTGGCCAGCACCGTGGTACGCGAAGGAAGACGGTTCACCGCTGGTGATTCTCAAGGGGTATTGATGCGATGGGCTAATAATTTCAACTTTGGTGCTATGTTTATTTTTAATATATAGAGAGGTTATGACCACCAAGATTTATCTGGTCAGCTTTCAGCTACGACCCTCAAATTAGGGCCAGATTCTCTTTAAATCGGGTGTGGCTTAGTGGTTGTAGGTTTATTGTGAATCAAAATATTCTACGACTAAATTTAGTCGAAGTAGTCCAGTCTGATGCCATGACCCTAAATTTTTTTCTTCTTTAATACGGTCACTGACTTTATTAATAGGGATAGCGGTAACTCCTTGCTCAAAAAAAAGCCCATTTTTTGGTAAAATATTCAAAAAGTCACCGAATGTAATATTTAGTTTTGCAATTCCAACCACAGCAGAATTTAAATGAAGATCTTGTATGCAGATTGAATGTATTGAAAGATTTTCAACATGTCTTTCGATATTAATATTTAACTCTTTATGTAAAGCATTTTTTGCACAATTATATATATCCAAGTAGTATTTCCCTTTTATTTTTTTTATATGATCTTTCCAGAGAAATCCGAATTCTGGACCGCAAGTTGAGATTGGGCCACCATGTCCACGAGCTAATCGACTATGTTTTGAATTTTTCTTTAGCTCAGGAATTATTCCATCTTTTGTTATTAGTGCTAACTCTAGAAAAAGTTGGCTTGGAAAATTGCAAATAAAATCTTCTGTTGGAGTTTCTTTTAACAATTGATTTGCACATTGATCCCTTAATTCTTTTAACTCTCTATTATTGGGTAGTGAAGCAATTTTATTATTAAAGTTCTCAATTGTCCAATATGATAGCGGACGAATTTTTAGTATAATTGGTAAACCGGTTCCAACTTGAGAGAAATTTGCTCCTGCAAAACCTATTTTTGCTTGCGAAATATATTGAGCATTTTGTTCTATTTTTGAATCCAGATATTTTTTTATATTTTCTGGCCATATAGAAAGCGATCTTTGAATATTTTGAGAATTGATGGTGTTGAACTCATAGCATTCTATATTTTCATGTTTTTCAATATATAGTGGAATAAGATTATCTTTGATGATATCTTTCCCTGAGTAGAGTTCTATGGAATCGCCAACCGCTCTGAAACTAGTTGATTTCATTTTAACTAATTCCCAAAAAACCGTCTCTGAAGCGTATGATAAATTTGAATTTTTAGTAATGGTGTGAAGTTCAATTAATTTGTTTTTTGCACGTTGTCCAATGATTTCCCAGATCAATAATTGATCTTCAGTTTTAACTGGTTCATAGCCACTCCTTTTTCCTATTCCGTTCGGTCTATGCGTTTGTAATAAGTTTATAAGTGATTGATATTCTGTTTTATTTTTGTATTTATCATCATCTAAAATTTGTTGAATATATCTTGATCCTATAGCACGGTCATCATCACTTATTGGAGAAAAATTACTATTCTCTTCTATGCATTTTAAAAAGTATATATTTCTCAGAATATCTTTAGGGAGATTTAATTCTTGATCATTAAAATCATTTATTAGTTTCTTGAGATAAAGATAGTCACATCTAAATTCTTGAACTTTAGCGAGAATTGTCCAAATAGGAAAAAATTTTGTAAGCGTGTCATTTTTTAACACATCACCAACTCCTTGTGGTTGATTATTTTCTTTTTTTAAATCAATATATTGAGGAGCAGAAAAGGCATAAATAGTATTTCTGTTTTTGTGGATACCTTCTTTTACTTCAAAATCAGTTGCGATAGTTATACTTAATATTGGAATATTTTTCCTTCTTTTTAGTAAACTTCTTAGGTCAGTTTCAAGTTGAAGTGATTCTTTTTTAATTTTTTTAACGATATGTAGTATTTTTATAGGGTCTTCGCTGTTTATTATAATAAGTAAATCGACATCAGAATGTTTGCTGTCAAATACGTCGCTATCTAAATTTACTAGGCTACCTAATAAGTAGGTTCCGCCGATGATTTTATCAAATGAACTTAGCTCTAATTGCCATTCGCTTTGTATTATCTCAAGATGCTTAACCCATTCTCTTAACTTAGATATTATTTCATTAGGTATTGGAGGATTTTTATAATTTGGCATCGTTTTATCCATGGATGGGTTGAATTTTTATTATTGGCGCTAGCTGGATTTTGGTAAATTCTAAGCCGAGTAGCCTATCTTGGGCGTGGATATATAGATCATTAATTGATTTATATTCAATTGGTTGAACGCTGACATATTCACGTTGGGAACACCACCTGTTTCAATTAGTTACAGAATTTTTCGGACAGGCTCTAAGTGCTTCTGGCAGATAAAGATCTATTTCTTCAGGGCTAAATGTCATTTCATTTCCTCTATTTAGAGCCTTAGATGCTTTTTTATAAGCCTTTTCAAATGATCTTGGGGAGCCCTTATATATACTTGTCAATTCTTGCTGTAGCTTATCTCGTGTTTCTCTGATGGATTTTTCTTCTAATAATCCAGCTTTAATATCTGTAATTAGAGAAAGATATTTTTCTCTTACATTCCAAAGAAGATTTGCGGTATTTGCATGTTTCTGTGCAAAACCTCCTAAGTCGTATTTTTTCAAATATGTATTTAATATTAATAGAAGTGCGGATATTATAGCAGAGAAAATTCCGGCTGATTTCTTATCAATAAGTGTAATTTCAGTAATTGAAATTATTATTCCTGATGTAGTAATAGCAGATAAGAGGATTTGAGATATTTTAAATAAAGAATCTCTCTTATTAAAGATATCTGCACATTTTTCATGAATTTTATGGCTCCATACAACTCGTCCATAGCACTCGCGAATTTGTGCCTCTAAGATTTCAGCTTGGGAATTTTTTTCCATATATCTCACGCCATTTTTCATTAGCAGAATAAGTCATATTAGTATTTTCATATTTTATAGCTTCCAAGGAAATATTATAGCATCGGAGTGCTTTATATTCAAAATAGCCCTTACGCCATACGTATTGGCGACTACCTGGCGCTAACCAATAATTTTTGCTGGGTTCCTGATCTTTAAGGTAATTAAAAAAATCCCTTGTCATCCAGTCGTAATATGTGAATGATTTATCTTTATATTTCCATTGCTTCAGAAAATTGTACGCTAACGTATCTATTAAAAGACCTCCGATTGGTACATCCCACGTATCTTTCCATGCCCTTGCCATACGACATAGTCGTTTAAGATTTTTATTCCATCTAATATTAGCGCTTCTTATTTCGGTAATTTCGGATCGCGGGTTAGTAATTTTCCATGATCCACTGTTATTTGTATCAGGGTATGTATAACTTTCTTTATCTTTATTAATAAAGACTGGTAGTACTTCATAGCAAATATGATCATCAAAATTTATTTTTACAACTTGACCATCACCACTAATATTCGTTTTTGAATATGTTTTTTTAATACAATCGCGTACTGCCTGTAAGAGTGCTGATTGTCCATTACTAATATAGTTATTATATTTCTCATAAATAGAATAAGGTAACTCAATAATCATGTCGATGTCGCTAACATGAATTGCTGTATCACGCCCATACGATCCAACGTACATACTGTATCTGGTATCAGAATCCAAGTTACGAAAATCAAAATTTACTCGTTTAGTTATTTGTTTGGCCCGATTTGAAACATTGTAAATGATTGTATCACTCATTTTTAAAGAGCTACAAAATAATGAAAATTTATCAGAAATACTCAACTTTAAATACCTTGATGATTATAGCTAACTGGATAGATACAGTTGTCAGAATAATTTGTGCCGTTTGGTCCCGCATTTCTCTATGTCGTCCCGCGCAAACCTTTGATGTGCTGACATTTCGAAAATGTAACAATAGAAAAAATTTTGTGGCATTGCAATCAATATATTACCGCCATGAGTTATGCAGAAACTTGCTAAGAACATGTGGTTTCTTGACGTTATCGGGTTATAATTTTTTTATTATATTTTAATATATTATTATATTTTTTTAATCATAAATTCCTATATAAATACATTATGAAAAAAATAGCTATCATCGGACAGAAAGGGGGCAACGGCAAAACTACACTGGCGCTCGCGCTGGCAGTGCTGGCCGCCGAGCACGGGCACAAGGCCCTCGTGATCGACCTGGACCCGCAGACGACCGCCACCAACTGGGGTGACCGGCGACAGACGGAAAATCCCCAAGTGATTTCCTGTATGCCTGCCCGACTGAAACACGTTCTGCCCGCTGCGCCAAAGGAAGGATTCGATTTCGCGATGATCGACACCCCCGGCAAAGCGGCGGAAGCCAGCATCGAAGCCGCACTGCTGGCCGACTTGACGGTGGTTCCGATTCGTCCGCAGATGTTCGACATCGAAACGCTACCCGGCATCGGGCGCATCCTCCAGCACGCTAACAATCCCCCCGCCGTAGTCGTCATTAACGCCGCACCGATCCAAGGCACCCGACACGACGACACCGCCGAACTGATCCGAAAGGAAGGGTTTGCCGTCGCTCCCGTGGTGCTCTACCAGCGCAGCCTGTACGGCGACAGCACGAATGTTGGCCAAACTCCGACCGAAGTGGACCCGAAAAGCAAAGCCGCTCTTGAGCTACAAAGTTTATATTTATATATTAATAAAATATTAAATGACCATAGGAATATAGAACATGGCAAACACGCTGAAGAAAAGCGCGGCGCGGCTCGGCAAGCTGGCTGGAACGGGCGGACAAAGCGAGGAACCAGCCGAGGGGTGGACGACAAAACCGGTTAAGGTCAAAGAAACCGTGCTGATCGGCGCGCACTTCCCACGTGCCGTGCGGCGCTCGTTGGCGCAACTGCAAGCCGACCCACGCAACGACGGCAAAAAGATCAACGACCTGCTGGCCGAAGCGTTGAACGACTTGTTCGCCAAGTACAACGTGCCGCAGACGGCGATCTTGCACGACTGATCTGATCGATGATGAGACGATCTTTTCAGACCCATGCCCAAGGCGCGCCCCAACGTGCAACATATGGCGGCGTGACTATGGCAGCGTGACCCCTGGTACCTACACGCACGATAGAGAGCTTATTCCATGACCTCGACTTGGGAAGAGCATCAAAAGCTGTTGGACGATCTAGATCGGCAGCGAACGGAACGCGAGGCCCGCGAAGCACAAGAGCGTCAGGAAGCAGCGGAAGCTCCGCTACGGGAACAAGCCCTCGAACTCGCCAGAGCCCCGGTAGACCTCACCCGTTATCGCAACGAGCGTAACTTGATGCTGTTTCCATTTTGTTCGACTGCGAAGGCGAAGCGAGTAAAGGGCATCCGCTATGTCTCGGCGGATGGCAAGCGCTGGTTGGAGGTCACGGCGAATTACGATTACGGGATGGCGAAGATTTGGGATTTCGATATTTTGCGGTTCGCGTTGAGCAAAGCCGGCGAAGTAGCGTTGCAGGTAGGGTATTTTCCAAATTCGATTGAATTTTCTGGGTATGAATGCTTAAAAGCATTAAATCGTAGTGATCAAGGAAAAAACTACCGATGGTTCCGTGATGCTATTAATCGACTTTGTCTCACAGGATATAAAGGAAATATCTTCCGTGAAAATGAAAGAACTACTGAAGTTTTTACTTTAATCCAAGCTTCTTACGAAGATGAGACTGGTAAGATAGAACGGATTCGTCTTGTGTTTAATGAGCGAATAGTAGAATCCATAAAGCTCTTCAAAGGATTACTTTCTATTAATCAAGATGTAATTAATGAAGAGGCCGGAATTAAAAAACGCTTATTAGAATTAGTAGCTGTTAGTAAAGGGAAAGAATTAAGTTGGACAGTAAAGCTAGAAAGGCTACAAGCTTTGTGTGCTCATGAAGGAATTGTAAAAGAATTTAAGCGGCAACTAAAAGAATATTGCTTGCCTTGGGACGTGAGTTTTAACAAAGCTGTTGGAGGGGGTCAGAACGTCATATTCACGGACAGAACTGTTAATACGGCTACCGGACCGTAGCCCACCAACTACCGGACCGTGGCCCACCAACTACCGGACCGTAGCCCACCAACTACCGGACCGTAGCCCACCAACTACCGGACCGTGGCCCACCAACTACCGGACCGTAGCCCACCAACTACCGGACCGTGGCCCACCAACTACCGGACCGTGGCCCACCGGCATATTTTTATTTTTGATATAAATCATATAGTTATCTCGTATTTTCGCGCCTTAAAAGGTTTTAAAAGTTATTTAAAAGAAAAGACGCGCGCGCAAGGCATGTCCTGTGGATAACTTTTCGGTTCGTCTCCCCCCAGACCCCCCTGTCAATGCGTTCGCTGCGCTCACCTGATTTTTGATTGGGAGGGGTACAGTAGCCCCCTCCCAAACCCTCCCCTGGAGGCACGGAGACGGTGGGGACTTCGGAAACGGTGGGTGGTTGCTCGATGGAAAATTCAAAAGACGGCCTCCAGGAGGGAGGCACGATTCGAGCGGTGGCCTTCGGAATGGGTCGTGGAGACCCGTGAAAGGCCCGAGAAGCAACGCTGGCGATGTTCGGCTACCTAACCCTTCCCCAAGCCCTTCCACGTCCTAGAGGGCCATTGCATGGCGACTCGTACCTTCAAAATCCCGAACGGTGCCGAATTGACCCTGTCGTCGGATGAATTGGAACCCAGTGACTTGGCACTGGCCCAGGTGCTGTTGGAACTCGCGGCGGAGCAGGGCCGCATTGAGGTCACCGTGAGCGAGGAGGAATTGGCCCGGCGCTGGGCGGCGAAGGGCTACGATCCCCGTACCGGCCGGCCCTTACACTAGACATCGGTCGAGAGTGGGCTTCCCTCCCTCGCGTCAATGCCCCTAGAACCGCTTCAGAAGGCCGCTGAGACGCTGGAGGTGGTCGAACCATACACCTTCTAGCCCCCACTCCCCGAAAATCGCTCTAAAGGCCACTGGAGGGTTTCTGGTAGGCATCGAATGGTTGGAAATCCGCCGCCCGCCAGCGCCGCGAACGGATTGATTTCATATCTGATCGTTTTTGATCTATTATCAGATCATGAAAGCCCACTTCAAGCGCCCGTTCAGCGTCTACGTCAAGAAAGCGCGGAAACCGCTGCAACTGGCCGTCCAGGACGCGGTGGACGCCGTTTGCGCGAACCCCGACATCGGCGAGGCAAAAGTGGGCGATCTCGCCGGGATTTGGGTCTACAAGTTCAAATTCCAGCGCCAGGAGTATCTGGTGGCGTACCGCCCGCCAAGCGTCGAACAACGTCGCCAGAGTACGGACATCGAGTTTTTGGTGATCGACTTTTACCAAGTGGGTTCGCACGAGAATTTTTACGACGAGCTGAAGCGTTACTTGCGCGCCGAGGGACGACCATGAGCCACGCCACGACCGCCCAAGAGCTGTTCGAGGACCTGCAAGCCTTGCCGGCGACCGAACGCGGGAAGTTTTTTCTGCTGCTCGAAAGCCGGGTCTTCCAGGAGGAGGACTTCACCTACGAGGATGTATTCGGCCATTTGGCCGGGGAGACCTTCACGGTGGCGGAAGCAGCGGAGTATCTGGACATGTCGGTGCCTAACTTCCGGCGCTACGTTCGGCGCGGCCAAATCATCCCGGCGCAGACGGTCGGGCGCAACCAGTTGTTCGGAACCCGCGATTTAAGGGCGCTCAAGCACGCCTTAAACGCCCGGCGCGCGCCTTGACCCCAAACGAACCGCCGGCCCACGATCCGACCGAAGGGAGTCGAACACCGAGCGCGGATAGCGAAGCCCGGCAAGCGTTCTAGGCAGTTTAAATGGTGTATCTTATATAGTACGTCCCAAGGGACCGAACCGAGACGCGCGTGATCGAGATACCCGTGGTGTTCTACCGCTCCCCCGCCGGCGCCGAACCGGTTCGGGACTGGTTGCGAGCCTTGCCGGAGGGCGACCGACGCGCGATCGGGGCGGATTTAGCCCTGGTGCAGGTCGGTTGGCCAGTGGGGATGCCGCTGTGCCGCCCGCTGAGCGGCGGATTGTGGGAAGTGCGTAGCGACCTTCCCAGCCACCGCATCGCCCGCCTGCTGTTCTTCGTGCACGAAAACCGG
>WBZL01005766.1_pt1 | contig 10128 bp, 18 predicted proteins | sample 5204291 | NCBI WGS metagenome assembly WBZL01 (sample SAMN12344345, study PRJNA552823) | activated sludge metagenome | biome: Activated sludge suspended growth; feature: Nitrification reactor; material: Wastewater; isolation source: activated sludge from nitrification reactor of wastewater... | reverse complement strand
TTTGCGACGGCATATCGCACAGGTCGTCGAACCCAATGCCAATATGCTTGTGCGGGAAGATGATCGGCGATACGCAGGCAAACGGCACCATGTCCGTTTCCTCGTTGTGCCAGACCTTCCCGCCAATGACGCACACCTTACGCAATTCCGCTACACCATCGCCGTCGTAGTCGGTGCGTAGGTAGCACTCCCGCACAGTTACTCGACGCAGCGACCTGTCGGATGCGTTCGTGTCGTCGTCGCCAGACTCATCGGCGAACCTGTCGCGGGCGGCGTCTACCGCGTCGTCCGAATCGTCGTCGCCAGAGTCCGCAACGTCGTCCGGTACGTCGTAGCCATCCTGCCGCACCTCGGAGATCGTCTTACGCACGCGATGCTGAACGAAGATTGCATCCGCTAGCCCAAGCCCGCGCACCGTGCGATGAACGTAGATTTCCTCCGGCGGAACATTCTCGATCCGCGCGAAACTCGTAGGATGCTTACGGCGCAGCACAACATCGTGCAACGTCGGCGCAACAGGCGCAGGTATCGGCGGTTGCCCCGGCATCTGCGGCTGCGGAGGAGGCGCAACAAACGCAGGATCAGGATAGGGCGAGTGCTGCGACAACTCGACCGCCGGATCCGACAGGATCACAGCGAGCATATCGTCGGTCAACCCATCGTACTGCTCCCGCCGGATGTCCGACCGCTCCTCCCAATACGCTTTGACGTATCCGTTCTTCGACAGCAGCGCGTCGCGGAACCATGTGGAGAGAACGCCGAACGCATCGTTCTTCTGCAAGATGACGTAGTTTAGATAGCTCGTCTCCTGCTTCGCCTGCCCCTCGTCCTCCGGCCCGGTCGGCTCGAACTTAATGATCTCGTCGCCCGACAAAAACACGCGCATGATCTGCGGCAACGCCCATTCCACAGTATCGCGCAGATCGGTTGCCACCACGTTACTCCGACCGTCCACCTCGTTACCGTATGGCCGCGCGAGGTAACGGTCGATGGCGTACCCGCGCGCCTCAGCAAGGCTACCTGTCGCGAAACCGTAGCTCTCGGCCTCTAGCGTGCGGATAAGCCCGAGAAGTGCCGAATCCGTCATCGGAGCGCGCGTGGTTTCCAATCAGCGATCCCTCTGTTGTCGTACTTGAGCGGTTTCATCGCCTGCGCGTGCGCTGGCTTGGCCTTGAGCGACACCGCGAGATAGCGCAACGCATCCGCGCCGTGGCTCGCGAAGTCGTGCTCCGGCGAACCGTACTCCTCCGTCCTTGTGTTCTGCCTGCGGCGATAGGACACCAGCGCGTCTAGTCCATCCTTGCAGCGTTCCGCGTCGATCCAGCACCGCCGCAGCAGCACGCGCGACGCCTCTATCCCGTCCTCGACCGACAACTTCGGCGCAATCTGTGGGTTGAGCCCAAGCGACCGCAGCAACTCGACGCGCGACTTGCCGGTTCCGAGTTCTCGCACCTCCGCGTCATGCGGCAGATAGTGCCGGTCGTAGACATACCCGCGACCGTTAAGCACGTTGACGTAGTGCCCGAGACCCTCGCCGGATGACTCGTAATAGTCGATCAGTCGCACATCGCCGGATCGCTCGACCTGCGCGAACCAGATGGCCGTCGAGTCGCTGATGCCCAAGTCCCACGACGTGAACACCGGCAACTCTGGCTGGTATGGCACCTTGCCGATCCGGCCCTGCTCGCGGATCGCCTGCATGACCTTGCCGTAAATCGCGCCTCGTACCGCAGCCTCGAACGAGCATTCGAACTCCTGCAGGTACGCATCCTCGGACATAGCGATGCGCGCATCCGCGAGTTCTGCGCCCAGCACGACGCCAGTCTGTGACGCGCGAAACTCGAACAGTTTCCAGCCGCTCGTCGTCGCCGCACGATTGCGTAGATCCCAGAACAGGTTCTGCCCGTTCGGCGTGCCGATGAACAGAGCCCATCCGAGCCGGTCAGCCAGAGCAGGACGGATCACCTCCTCCCAGACTCGCGTATGCATTAGGCCAGTCTCGTCGAGTACCGCGCCGTCCAGATAGATCCCGCGCAGACTGTCCGGGTTGTCCGCGCCGTACAGGCGCACCTGCGAGCCGTTCGGGAAGTCCGCGCGTAACTCGGCCTCGTTGAACCCGACGCCAGGCACAGGACGCGCGTAGTGCTTGAGATAGTCCCACGCGACAGCCTTCGCCTGCCGGTACGTCGGCGCGATGTACGCCAAACGCGGACGCTCGCGCTCTAGCGTCAACGCCGAGCGGATCAGGTGGTTGATCGCCAGGACAGTCTTGCCGAAGCGGCGATGCGCGACGACGACGACGAACCGCGATGGCCCTATCGCATCGTGTACCGCGACCTGGAGCGCGCGGGGAGCGTAGGGGATTACGACTCGCTCTGTGGAGTCGTCATCCATCCGATGATGACGCGAGCAGGCCCACCATCAGGCCCGGCGATACCTTGGATCGGCTTGCCGTCGAGACGGTTACCGATCTCTGTCCATGCGTCCTTATCGCCATCCAGCGCTTTGGCGACCACGACAACGGCGATCTCGTCGAGCGTCGCGCGGAAGTCGCCATCCGCCTTGCGAGCCATAGCCCGCTTTAGCGCCTGCTCCCACTCCTTCGCCTTGGCGGCGAACTTATTCCCGATCGGCGCGCTCATGGGTCGATCATCCTTCGCAAAAACGAAACGCCCGCTGTGTGCGGGCGCTTCGCGCGGCGTGCGACCTCTGCGGACGCACGTTCCCGGCGGCAATCATCCGCCCTTCGACTTTACTTTGCAACGCCAATTTGCGCCACATCCCAGTTGTGTTGCGGTTTTGATGCGCGCTTCGAGATCGGCGTAGATCACATCCGCCGCTGCGCGGATCGCCGCGTTGAGTGTCATGTGGTCGATTGTTCGCCGCAAAACGTAGCGCGATACCAGCACCGCGCGATGCGATCGCGGCGTCTGTAGCACGATAGCCTCGACCACCTCGGCGTCGGCCTCGTCTAGCTCATCCTGCGCCGGCATCGGGACCAGCTGCAGGCGGCGGATGGTGGCCTCGGTAATGTTGCCGTATCCGTAATCGTCGCCATCGGATCGGACCATCATCGCGTACAGCGGATTGGCGCAGGAGGCATCCGGCGCATCCGGGTTATGCCACGCCCAGCGTCCCCAATTGGGCAGGCGTCGATGCTTGAGCGCGTGGTAGTCGTCAGACATCGCTGCTGGCCTGCTTGGTCGGGCCGTAGCGCGTCGCGCGCGTGTTGCCGGTACGGGACACCTGTCCGGCCGCGGCGAGGAGCCTCAGGAGCCGTCCTGTGGTCCGCAGCGGCAGGTTTAGCGCGCGCGCTACGTCTTTTGTGGATCGGTCGCCGGATGATTCATAAACAAAATCTATGATCCGGCGTCGAACGATAGCGCCGTCCTCTGCGGTTTTGCCCTTACGCATTGTTGTCCTCCTCGCCGTTGTTGATAGTTATTCTCGTTTGCCCATCGGTTTGGGGAGGACTCTCACGCCTCGCGCTCCGCGACCAGGAGCCGGAATGACCGAAGCGCGCCGTCCAGATCCTCGCGCGCCCATGCCAGCCCGTCGCGCTTTTCGTCGGCCGGCCAGTCTGCGGCGACGACGTCGAATAGGCGTCTGACCTCGGCGGCCTTGGCTGTTTTCGTCGCCATTGCTGCGGCGCGCTCGGATGGGGTCATGGGGCGACCTTTCGGACTTTGCGGGAGAGCAGCGCGAGTTTCTGCCGCACGTCGTCCGGCGCGGCGAGTAGGAGCGGCTGGACGTTGCCGGTTTCCGGCGGCGGCAGGAGTGCTGCGGCGCGTTGCTGCGAGATCCGTCCCTTGCGGACGGCATCCTCTATTGCCGGGGCGCGCTGGTGTCGGTCGAAGCCGAAGGACGGGAACCACCGCGGCTGTCGGAGTTCGGCCCGCGCTTTGGCGCATTCGCGCTCGTAGGCTTCGAGGAAGGCCGACCGAGCAGCGATGATCTGCTTGGCCGTGATAAGCGGGGCCGCGACGCCGAAAGCGGTTGCCATTTCGTCGGTCCAGACGACGGACCCGTTCTCGTCCTGCGGGATCATGGCCCAAGCCTCGTTCGCGCCGGGTCGGCCGTCGTCCAGTCGTTCGAGGATCGCGGCGAGTGTGAGGCGGGTTTTGAGTTCGCGCCGGCAGCGGGACAGCGCGACCAGCACCTGCGGTAGCGGGTAGGCGGACAGGTCCGCGACCATGACGCGCGCGGCCGGTTTCGACAGCTCGGTGCCGGTGAGTTCGGCCGTTACGGCCAGCGCCTCAAGCAGTTGGTCCACGCTATCCCTCGGTGCCATTGCGAATCTCCGCGCGCAGAGCGTTGAACACGTTTCCGGTCGCGGCCGTGCGGTCTGCCTGCCGAGCCTGTGTGTCGGTCAGCGCCTCGCCGGTTGCCCACTCGGTTCGCAGGCTTTCGGCGTCGCGCACCAGCAGCGCCAGCGCGTGCCTGGCCGAGACGTAGAGCCCGCGGCTTGAGCGCAGGTAGTGCGCCGCGACCGGCGGACCCTCGCCGCCGAGCTTGTCGATGACTTGGCAGCAATGCGCGTTCGCAGCCGCGTTTCGCACCGGCTCTACGCCGTAGCGCAGGGCGTAGGCATCGCGGTATGCCTGCCAAACCGGAGCGCCTTTTGCCTCTCGCCCTTCGGCTTTCGGGGCCGGCGACCGCCGGGTTTTTGGCGTCGCCGGAAGTGTTTTTGACTCTGCTGTTCCCGGAGCCGTAGGCGTAGGGATACCCTGTCCCTGTCCCTGTCCCTGTCCCTGTCCCTGTCCCTGTCCCTGTCCCTGTCCCTGTCCCTGTCCCTTGGTCGCTGTTACAGATATTCCATCGCCGCCGTTACTGATGCTGTTACAGACTGCCGCTTGTGTCTGTAACAGAGTCTGTCGATAGCTATCAACGAGTCGCTGTAGGTGCCTCCGTTCGTCGCCGTCCTTGTTGTCGGCGATCCGCTTTTCCAGCGAAGCTATGCGCGCTTTGAGTGTGCGCGCGGACTGTTCCTTTTTTTTGACGAGAGCATCGCGCGCCTTCTCGGCGACGACCGGATGGTAATAGCGTCCGTCATCGCATAGGACGAATCCGCGCATGGCCTCTGCGCGGACCTTCTTCCATGCCGCACCGGCTCCGCTGTAGCGCGCTAGGAGCCGCTCGTCCGCGGGGAGTGATGCAGCCGGCACTTGATGCCATGATGCGCACCAGAGCAGCACGGCTGCTTTGAATTCGTCGCCTGTCGATAGCGTAGACAAGTCGGAGTCGCGTAACCGCAGAACGTCAAGCGGCATGAACTGGAAGTCGCGGAGATCGCAGTCTGACGGCGTGAGCGGAGCAGTCATCGCGCCACCCCGTAGACCTTTCCGCCGGCGGACCCGTGCCCCTTGCGCCGCGGGCAGGTGCCGACCACACGCGCGCCGCCGCGCAGGATCGCGCGGAAAACGGCCCCGAAGGCCCGATCATCGGGCGGACAGTAGCCCGCGCGCCTCGCCGCATCGGTCAGATCTTCGCCGCTCATATCGCCGCGCGCGAGGCACGCCAACATGAACGCTGCAGCGTGCCGCGTGAAACCAGGCTGGAACCGCTCCGCGTTCGAGGCCGCGCGCCGGATGCCGCGCTCGCCGAGTTCGCGCGACCATTCAAGCGATAGCTGCATCGCGCTCCTCCCTCGCTTTCGCCGCCTGCTTGCGCCGCGCTGCGGTCATCAATGCTCCGCGCGCTGCGCGCGCCTCCGGGCCTGCCTGTTCCCACAACCGCGATTGCGCGGCCGACATTCGCGCCCGCGTTTCGGGCGAGTACATCCGCTCGGTCGCGTCGTCGCTCATCCAGTCGCGCGCGCGCTCATTGATGAGCCGTCGCAGCGTGCGCCAGAGGCGCTCGATATCCGCGTCGTGCCGGTGCGGATGCGTGCGACGCGGCGCATTGACGATGATGCGTCGGGATTGCGGCTTCATGTCTCGACCACACGCACAATTGCGCTGCCGTTGCGCGCGTCATCGACTGTGACGTGAAGCTCGCGCATATATGCCATGCTGTCGTCGCATATCAGACCCGCGTGCGTGAGCGCATCGACCAGCACCTTAAGCGCATTGTCGGCATCGCGTCGCCGCGCATCCGGCGGCGACAAGTGGACGTGCAGGACGTAGCGGCCCGTGCATCGCTCCGCGCTGCGACATAGCGCGGCGACGTGCCTGCGGTACTGTGCGACCTCGGGCCGCAGATAGTGCGCGCCGCCGCCGTGCCGCACGGCGGTGTTCCCCGACGGAGGCCACGGGAGTACAAGCGCCCGGCCGCTTGCTGTCGGCAGCGAGTGATCTGCGGTCGGGCGAAATGGCGCAGCGGGCACCGTCGGCCGGAGCGTCGTGGACGATCCGGGGGAGGCCGACGGGCCGCTGCGTTGATGGGTGGGCGGGCCGGACTTGGTATCCGACATGGGGCTTCCCGGTGAGGCGCCATCCACCCCGCCGCCCGTAATATGATCTGTGGCGACGCGCTCGCCGCAGTTGCCGATAACTACGCGGTGCGCCGCATCCTGCTCGCGCAGGGCCGAGCGCATGGACCGCACCCGCGCATTGTGCGCGATGGCGTCGAACGAGTCCGGTAGCCAGCGCGGCATCGCCCTACTCCGCGTCCTCGTCGATGAGCGAGCGATCCACGAGCGCGCGACGCGCGATGGTTTCGTAGCTGCGCAGCAAGTCCGCGTCCACGCAGACCTTCTCGGCTCCGACGATCTTGAGTCCGAGCGTGGGCAGGAGCGCGGGCAGGTCATCGAGGCGCACGCCGGATTCGCCGTTGAGCACTTTGGTCGCCCATGACTCGCCCTTGCCTAGCGCGGCTTCGACAGCTTCGCGCTTCGCCTTGGCGAGCCGGTCGCGCAGCGGATTCCGCAGCGGCGCCCGACGCCGGGAATGCGTCGGAGCGCGGGAGCGGCGAGACTGCCGGCATGGTCAGGCAGCAGCCTTCTCGCGGCTCTCGTAGTACGACGCGATCTTCTGCGCGGTGTCGATGCGCGGGCGAGTCGTCTGCCCATCCGCGATGCGCCGCAGTTGCATCGTTGAAGTGCCGATGGTCTGCGCAGCGGCGCGCCAGTTCTTGCGGTCCGCGCGTAGGCGCGCGAGAGTGATTTGCCAGTCCATGACGCATTATGACACAGATTTGTGCCCATGTCAAACTTGTGTATTGGCACAGACTTGCTTCAGAGTGGGGCCGAAACTTGGGGGATGCCTACCAAGGGACGACCGGACGTGAAATCCATCATCGGAGCCAACGTCAAGGCGCTCATTCAAGCGCGCGCCGGTAGCTTCGACGCGGCCTGTAAATTACTTGGGATGCAGCCGACGATTACCGCTTGCCGGTGGTTCGCCGGTCAATACATCTGTCAGTAAACCACCACTAGTCATACCCCTGCGCCACTAGGCGCCGCATAGGCGCGCCTCGACGCCACAAGTTTGTGTTGACAGGCAGGCACAAGTTTGTCATGCTCCTCCCATGCCGCGACTGTCGCGGGACAACGGGAGGTAGAGATGGACGCATACGAGACCCCAGGATTCGCCCGCGCCGAGGCGGCGAGCCTCCGCGAGCCGGAGTACCAGCCGCGCCGCGTGATCGACCCCGACGCGGAGGCGGCGAGCCCCCGCGAGCCGGAGCCGCCGCTGTCGACGGAGGCGCTCCGGGAGCGGTGGATCAAGGCCATGGTGGCCTGCTCGGAGCGGTTGGCCGAGATCGAGCGCGTCGGCGCCGTAGACGACGTGTTCCAGATCGTCCGCACGCGGACCGCGCTGTCGGAGTACGAGCGCGCAGGCGCTGCGTACTTTTCCGTCGACCCGTTCCGGGGGCTCAAGTGAGCGCCCGCTCGGATGACTGGGGCGACCGCTTCGTACTGGTGGTCATCATCGTGACCCTCGCGCTGCTGGCGCTCGGGGTTGTCGCATGAGCCCCCGCCCGAAACTCGCGCCGGTCCCGGCCGCGACGCCGCCGAAGCCACGCCTGCGGCGCGTCACGCTCGAGGACGCGGCCCGCGCGCATCCGGGCAACGCCGAGCACGCCCGCCGATGGCTGCGCGCTGTCGGCATCCTGCGGACCCGCACGCGGAACGGATGGGTCTACGACAAGCGCGTCATCAAGGGAGGATCGAAACCGTGAACGACCGCGACATCCCCGCCGTCGAGGCGGACGAACCGGCCGGATGGTCGCAGCAAGCCGCGACAGAGTACGCGCAATGGTGCGCGGAGCAGGACGACGAGGACGAGATCAACGCGCTTCTGCGGGAGGCAGGCAATGAAGGCTGACAAGATCACCGCGTCGGAGCCGGCCGAGCCGCAATCGACGTTCGCCCGGCTCGCCGCGATCAACTGCGGTCCGTACATCGAGAAGAAGAACGGACTGTCCTACCTGTCGTGGGCATGGGCGGTTGACCAACTGCTCCGCGCCGATCCTCTGGCGACGTGGTCTTACGGACCGCCGACCACGCACGGCGGCGACACGATGATGGTCTATTGCACGGTCATCGCGTTCGGCCAGCCGCGCACGATGCAGCTCCCCGTCATGGACCACCGCAACAAGGCGATTCCGAACCCGGATGCCTTCTCGATCAACACCGCGATGCAGCGGTGCTTGGTCAAGGCGATCGCCCTCCACGGCATCGGCCTGCACATCTACGCGGGCGAGGATGTTCCTCGCGCGGCCGACAGCGCGGCACCGGAACCGGACGGGCCGACGCCGGAGCAGGAAGCCGCGCTCGCCACGCTCCGCGAAGCCTCACTCGGCGGCACGGCGGCGCTCAAGGACGCGTGGCAGGCGGCGGGTGCGGCGACGCGCCGGGCGCTCGCGGATGAACTCCCGAGTCTTAAGAAAGCGGCCGATCTGGCCGACCGTGGCGAGGTGGCCCATGGCGCTTGAAGGCGACGAACTCGCTGCCTGGCTCGCGGCCCGCGCAGGGAAACTCACCGCGTCCCGGATGCGGGACGTGCTGGACGTTCGCAAGGACGGCAAGCCCGCCGCCGGCCGCATCCGGCTGCTGCACGAGATTCTAGCCGAGCGCATGACCGGCGACAGCGTGCGGCATTTCGTCAACGGCGCGATTCAATGGGGACTGGACCACGAGGACGAGGCGAAGGTCGCCTACGAGGCGCATACCGGCGCGATCATCGGCGCGGCCGGGTTCTTCGACCACCCTCGCATCGACAATTTCGGCGCGACGCCCGACGGGACGCTCGACGGCGGCGGGCTGATCGAGATCAAGTGCCCGACCACGACCACGTTCGTCCAATGGCGCATGGCTGGCGTCGTGCCGGAGGAGCACAAGCCGCAGATGCTGGCGCAACTCGCCTGCACCGGCCGCGCATGGTGCGAGTTCGCCGCGTTCGACCCTCGCGTGCGGCAGGACTCGCACCGGCTGTTCGTCCGGCGGTTCGAGCCTGCTGCGGCCGATATCGCCGCCATCGAGGCGGCGGCGGAAGCGTTCCTCGCCGAAGTCGATGCCGCGTGGGAAGCTCTGACGACGGCGGCGGCATGACTGCGGCGCGCGCCCGCCGCCCCGGACGCCCGTCGCCGGACCTGACCGGCCGTCGGTTCACGCGGTACGTCGCGCTCGAGCGCGCGATGAAGATCGACCACCGCTCGCGCTGGCGATGCCGCTGCGACTGCGGCGCCGTCAAGGTCGTGCTCGCGTGCTCGCTGCTGGATGGGACAATCAAATCCTGCGGCTGCCTGCGGGCCGACAACGCGCGGAACAATGGGTATCGGGCCGCGCTTAAGACGAGCGCGAAGCGTCGGCAGCGCACAGATGACGCCATCGCGGAGGTGTTCGACGCGCCAGCGGGCGTGAACATCCCGGCCGTGTCGCGCAACATCGGCGGCGGGAAGTCCGGCAAGACGACGCGCATCGCGCAGGCGTTCGACGCGGTGTTCCGGCCCGCTCCGGACTACGTCCACGTTGACACTCCCGGCGCCCGCGTCGTGCGCGGGTCGAGGTACTAACAGCGGCTAGGCCGCAGAAAGGCAGCATCATGAAACCGCATATCGTCCGACAAGGCGACGTTCTCCTGCTCTCCGTGGACGCGCTTCCGCCCGGCGCTGTGGACGCAACGCCCGCGGGCGACGTGATCCTCGCTTACGGGGAAGTGACGGGCCACGCGCACCGGATCGCGC
>WBZL01005764.1_pt1 | contig 10133 bp, 7 predicted proteins | sample 5204291 | NCBI WGS metagenome assembly WBZL01 (sample SAMN12344345, study PRJNA552823) | activated sludge metagenome | biome: Activated sludge suspended growth; feature: Nitrification reactor; material: Wastewater; isolation source: activated sludge from nitrification reactor of wastewater treatment... | reverse complement strand
CAGGCGATAGGGTTTGTGCCGTTAACCGATGGGAGGGATTAACGGCCGTATTCCTCATTTTCCAACTACTATTTTTCCGACCAAATGAGCTATAATTTCCCGCATGGCATACACACCACCTGAAAACGTCCAGGAAATCCTCAATAATTTGCCCACCAAACCCGGCGTTTATTTACATAAAGATAAACACGGGACCATTATTTACGTTGGCAAAGCCATCAACCTTCGCAGCCGCGTCCGTTCATATTTCCACGCCAACGTTGACTCCGTCAAAACCCAGCGCTTGCGCCGCGAAGTCGCCGATATCGAAATCATCACCACCGATTCCGAACTCGAAGCACTGCTGCTGGAAAACACCCTCATCAAAAAACACCTGCCGCGTTACAACGTCCGCCTGAAGGACGACAAGCGCTACCCCTACATCAAAGTCCATTGGGCCGACGATTTTCCCAAAGTGACCCTCACCCGGCGCATGGATCGGGACGGCTCGCGTTATTTTGGTCCCTACACCTCTGTCTGGGCTGTACACCAAACGCTAGACATGCTGCGCAAAGTGTTCCCTTACCTCACCTGCGACCGGGTCATCACCGGCCAGGATCCACGGGCTTGCCTGTATTTCGACATCAAACTGTGTACCGGGCCGTGTATTGGCGCCGTTAACAAACAAGAATATCGCGCCATGATCAAGCAGTTGATGGACTTTCTCAACGGTAAAACCGAAGAAGTGGTGCAGCAAATTGAAACCCGCATGGAAAAAGCGGCCGTTAACCTGCAATTTGAAAAAGCAGCCGAATACCGCGACCAACTGCGGGCGGTGAATCAGGTAGTCGCCAAACAAAAGGTTATTTCGGCCGCCAATGCCGATCAGGACGTGATTGCCTTTGCCCGCGATGAAAGCGGCGCTTGTGTGCAGGTGTTTTTCATTCGTTATGGCAAATTGATTGGCCGCGAATATTTTTTGTTGGAAGGCACTGAAGATGAGGCCGACGAATCAGTGCTGGAAAATTTCCTGACGCAATTTTACGACGAAGCCGCCCATGTCCCCAAAGAAGTGCTGCTGCCCCAGGAAATTTCCGAAGCAATGGTAATTGAAGAATGGCTGCGGCGAAAACGCAGCACCAAAGTGACGCTGCAAGTGCCGCGCCGGGGCAAAAAACGCGAATTGGTGGAAATGGCGGCAACCAACGCTTCCGATACGCTGGCCACACTGCGCCAGCAGTGGGCGGCCGACCGGTCCAAGCACGTTACGGCCATGTCGGAATTGCAGCAGGCGTTGAATTTGCCCACGCCGCCCGCGCGGATCGAATGTTACGACATCAGCCATACGCAGGGGACACAAACGGTGGGGTCGATGGTCGTTTTTGTGCAGGGCGCGCCCAAAAAGAGCGATTACCGCCGCTTCAACGTGCAAACCGTCGGCAACGACGATTATGGCGCAATGACCGAAGTGCTGACGCGTCGGTTCCAGCGTTACAAAGACACGTTGTCCGGCGAGCTGCACGATCCTGGCCAAATCGGCAAACAAAAAAAAGAGACGGCCTGGGCGCTGCTGCCAGACCTGTTGATTGTAGATGGCGGAAAGGGGCAGTTGGCGATGGCTGTGCAGGTTCTGAAGCAGTTTGGCCTGGAAAACGATGTGCCCTTAACCGGTCTTGCCAAGCAGGAGGAAGAATTGTTTGTGCCCGGCAAGAGCCAATCGATTCTGCTGCCGCGCCGTTCGGAAGGATTGTATTTGGTGCAGCGGGTGCGCGACGAGGCGCATCGTTTTGCCAACGAGGGCCATCGCAACCGCCGGTCGAAGGTGGGTGTGGCCTCTATTTTGGACAGCGTGCCCGGCATTGGACCTAAGCGGCGGAAGATGCTGCTGTCGCACTTTGGTTCGCTGGATGATTTGCGTAAAGCCACCGTGGAAGAAATTGCGTCTGTGCCAGGTATTCCGCTGGAGGTGGCCGAGTCGGTAAAGGCGCATCTGGCGTAGGGGAGGAGGCTGGAGATTAACAACTTTCCCAGTCTCCAGTCTCTAATCTCCAGCCTTACGGCAGGACTTCTACGTCGTAGGGCAGGGCGGGTACCAGTTCCAGGTTGCTGCGGTAGTTTTCGACACGGCCGTTAACCCTTACCGCCGTCCCCACTTCCCCCAGAGCTACATTGTTGGGTATCCGGTCCAGAACCGTACGCCAGACAAACACCACGATTTCTCCCGTATCATCGCCGACAAAAATCTTTACGCTGCTGGTGTTGGCTTCCAACCGCAAGATCGTGCCGCTGATTTGCGCCAATTCGCCGACATGGCCGGCCAGTTCGCCGATGGTCCGGGGGGTGGCAAAGCTGCCGCCGGGCGTGGTGACCTGCACGTCGCCGCCAAAATCCGGCGCGATTTGCCACTCGCCCTCATACTGCCCCACCGTGCCGGTGGCCCGCACGGCCGCGCCGACGTTCAACTGCGGCGCATCCCAAGTATCGTCGTAGACGTTGTGCCACAGCAGCAAGACAGCCTGCCCGGTTCCATCGTCGAGGGTGAATTTGAAGCCGTTGGCGAAGTTGGCGGCGGCCACGACACGGCCGTTCACCGTCACCTCCTGCCCGGCATGGTTGGGCAGGGCAGATAGGGGAATGGCGGCGGACACGGCCGTCGGTGGCACGGCCGTCGGCCAGGGTGTGTCGGTGGCGACGGCCGTCGCCGTCGCTGTTGGGCTGGCTGTTGGCGTGGGGGTTGGGCTGGTTGTGGCTGTGACTGTGGCCGTTTCGGTCGGTGGGCTGGCCGTTGGCGTGGCGGTTGGGGTGGGCACGGCCGTTTGGGTCATCGTCGGGGCCGGCGTGGTTGGCGCGGCCGGGGTCGGCAGAGCAGCCTGGGCTGTTGGGCTGGCTACGGCGGCTGGCGGGCTGGCCGTGCAGCCAATCAGCCAGGCCATCAAAACAAAAAACAGAACACTCTGAGTCATTTTTTGGGGCGCAACGTTCATGAGGAGTTTCCTTCTGGTAGGGCTGCGGCGCGCGCCGCGCCCTGGATGAAGCACGCCGCACGCCGCATAGGTTGTGGTTACGGCCGTTTACCCCACCCGGCGTCATTGGGCACAAACGGCAGAAATTGCCTGGACTCAGTCACCTCGAAGATGTAGCGGGTTTGGGCACGGCCGTACACATTTTGCGCCAGGACGGTAAAGCCCGTCTCGCCGATGGTCGGCCAGGCAATCTGGACGGTGTCGCTCAGGCCGCCGGTGTGGGTGATGGGGTCCCCGCCGGCGATTTCCCAGACGTAGGTGATGGGGTAGGTGGCGGCGTCCGGAGAAACGTGGGCGGTGAAGGTGTGATAGACGTTGGCCGGGCCGCTTGCCGGGCCAGTGACAACGACTGACGTGGGGGCTTGCGGCGTGCAGGGGACGGTGAAAACGGCCGTGATCACATAACTCCCCGATACGCCGATCACCGTATATTCGCCCTGGGCTTCGCTAATCGTCTTCGTCCAGGTTTGGGCAAAGGAGCCGTCGTGGCCGGTAATTCGGGTCTGGAAATTGCTCGTGTTTTGCCAGTAAAGAATGACGTCTTGCCCCACCGGCCAGTTGCTGCCCAAAATGGTAAATGTGGCCAGCGGCCCCATGCCGCAAGCCGGCGACAGTTGCAGGCTGGGCAGCGGCACGACGCCGGTAACCGTGAGCGGCGCGGAGATGTTGTTGCTTTCGTTGGACTCGTCGATTTGGTCGAGCGAATCGACCATGGCGTAGACGGTGTGGGTGGGCGGCTGCGGGGCAAAGCCGAATGGCGCGGTGAGGGTGACCATTTGCGACGCGCCGGCGGCCAGAGAGCCGACGGCCGTGTAGCCATCACTCTGGGTGATGGGAATGCTGTTGGTGAGGACGATGCCCGGATCGAGGAATACATCGACGAAAAACTGCGCTTCGGCAGCCAAATTGCCGGTGTTGCTGATGGTGGTGCGGAAAGTCACCGGCTGGCCGGCGGTGATGGGCGGGGTTGTCACCAGTTCCAACGGGCCAATCGTCAGATCGACGCGGGTTGGTGCGGTGATGGTGAGGGCGTGGGTGGCGGTGAGGGTGTTTTGGCCGTTGGCGGCGGTGACGGTGATGGTTTTGGGGCCGGGCTGGGTCCAGGTAAACAGGCGGCTAACGGCCGTGCCGCCGGTATCGTCGATGGGAGCCAGGTCGGTGGCTTCCCAGGTGTAGAGGATGGGCGTCGTGGCGTTGTCTGGCGAGATAACGGCCGTGATCGCCACATTCGTCAGCGCTTCTTCAGTTGTGGGGCCAGAGAGGGTGAGCGTGTCCAGGGGCACGGCCGTTTGCCCGCAGGAATCGTCCCAGCCCACAAACTCCACCATCAGCCAGCCTTCGGTCAGGTTGTAGCCGACGACGCGGAAGAGGCCAAACCGGCTGACCACTATGGTCGGGTCCGCGCCGCTGGCGGCCGATTCTTGCCAGATTGGCAGGCGCAGCGTGCGATCTAGATCGACGTGGCCGGCCAACTTGCTCAGAATGCCGGCGGTATTCGCCACGCCAGTATACGCCGCTATGTGATCGCCGCGATGCAGGCTGCGGTCGGCGGGGTCGCCCGGTTCGACGTAACCGGCGACCCGCGGCGTAAAGGCGGCGCAGCTTCCGGTCAGCGGTGTGTAGTCGCGGCTGTTGCCGGGCCAGGCGAGGCTGTTTTCCAGGGCGGTGCTGTCGGCGCTGCACACATTCCAATTTAGCCAGGTAAAGTTTCCGGCGCTCAGGCCGCTGTCGATTTTGTAAAGATAGCCGGGCCGGGCGTCGGTCAGGGGGATGTTGGGCTGGTGATCGACAAAGCGTGCGTAAACGGGAGCTACCAGAGGGTATTGGAAATTATCTGGCCAACTGTTGGCTGCGCTGCCAGGGTCATCGGGTGGCAAGACGGAGCGCACGCCTTGCTGCAGGCCGATGGGGAAGGCGGAACAGGCGAGGGTGGTGTCCGGGGCCGGCCGTTCCGGCAGCGAAACCGTCCAGGCATAGGAGTCGTGAAAGCCGGCGTTGAGCGTGGCCAGCAGGTGGCCGCCGTAAAACGGTGTGCAGGTTTGCGGTGTGGGATTGCTGTAGTCGCAGGATTGTTCGCTGGGCAGGGTGATGGTGTAAACTGGGTTGACCCAGGTATTGTTGCATTCGCCGGAGTAAGATGGCCCGTTGTCGAAACAACGGCCGTCGGGATCTACCTCTCCACCATACGACACGGCAAAATCGGTAGCCAGTTCATTGATGTTGTCGGTTGACGCATCGCGCGTGAAGGCCAATGAATCCATGTAAAACACAACGGGCGGTTTTGCCCCGGCGTCCATGTCAAAATGGGTGACGGTGATGGTCTGCCCGGCGTATTCCGGGCCGATGGTTGCCAGGGGGACGATGGTCTTATTATTCGTGTTGCTGTTGACGGGTAGAAAATCGAGCGCTTCGATGACCACGCCGGCCGTGTCGTGGCTGTGCGGATTGTTCAAGATGTACAAGTTGCGGTCGTTGGCGGCGCTGGGGACGGTGTTGGTGTAAGAGGCCGGGCCGGCCCAGAGTTGGAAGCCGTTTTCAGAAGCGCCAGAAACGGCCGTGATCTCCAGATACAGCGTGCGTTCGCCGGTCATGGGATCAATCACCATGTCTGGGGCGTTTTCGGCCAGATTCACGGCAAAGCTGCCGAAATTGGCCGGCACAAAAACCGGCTGGTCGAAACTCGTCTGGCCGCCGGGCGACACCCAGCGCAAATCGGTGTCGTGGTCGCCGTTGTCGCGCAGGCCGTCGCCGGTCTGGCCAATGTAGGCCGCCAGGGCAATCTGTTCCACCGCACCATTGGCGGCGTCCCGGAAATAAGACAGCTCATAGCGCGTGGCTGTGTTATAAGCCGGCGTATAGGTGGCCGGTACGCCACAGACGCCCGGCACGCCGCTGCCCCGGTTTTCGTCCACGCGCACCAGCCAGAATGGGTTGATGTGGTCGATCGTCAGATTAGGCCCTGTGCCCACCAAACTCTCTTCGCCGGTGGCAATCAGGCAGGGTTCTTTTTGATTGGTGCCACTGCCTAGACAGAACATGGTGTGAAGACCGGGCGGGAACAGCGTGGGGTTCAAGGTGGTTGCCAGAGCGGAGTAGGTCACCTCGTCTGAGCTGGCGGCTCTGTTGATGGAATCGGGGTCAAAAATTTCCACGCGCAGGACGTCGTCAGGGTAGTTGGCCGGGATACGAATCTGGAAACGATAGGTGTACAAACCGGCAAAATCGGCCGGGTTTAACCAGGGCGTGGCGGTCCAGGTCGGGGTAATGGGCGAAAACGGGTCGCCATAGGCTGTGCAAATGTTGGGGCCAAAGACGCTCAGGTGGGCGTCGTTGAGGCGCCCTTCGCCGTTGCGGCTAATGGAGATGGCGCTGCCGCCTAACGGCGTGTTGGGGGCGGGTTGTGGGACTTCCTGGCCGGTGGCGGGACGTGGTAACAGGATCAGGAGCAGCAAAAAGCTGAAGACGCCTGACAAAAGGATGAGCGCGAATCGTTGTAAACGGGGCATACCATTCCTCCTTTGGTTGCTTTGCCTGTTGGTGAAACACGATAGGGTTATTGTACTCCAAATGAGGGGCGGGCGGGGAGATGGAAAACGGCCGTATCCCACCAATGACCTGTTCATCATTTCGGGGCGTTTGTCATCGGACCCGTTCGGTCTTACAATCCTGCCTGTTATGGGTCAATCACAAGTAGATGTCGCTCAACTGCAAAAACGCGATCCGGCCGCCTGGACAGAGTTACTGCGGTTGGATTTGGAAGATGAGAGTGTGCGGGTAACGGCCGTTACCGCCGAACCCATTCGCATCTCCAAAACTGGTCCCTACCGCCGCAGCGTCAGCCGTTACATCCTCACTGTGGAAGGCTGCTCTGATCCCATCACCTTCATCGGCAAGCTAACCAACCGCGAAGAAACGTTGTTTTATGAAGAACTTAGCGTTCACCTGCCCAAGCTCTCTCCACGCTGCCTCTATACTCATCTAAACGAGGATTCCCAACAAGACAGGTATGGCTGGGTTGTGTTGGAAGATGCGCCGAATGATTATACGGCCGTTGCCTGGACACCCAACGACGCTGAAGCGTTAGTCGAGCAATTGGCTGCCCTTCACTCGTTCTTCTGGCAGCGCGGCGACGATTTACGCAATCTGGGCATCCCCCATTTCATTGACGGCAAAACCTACTCCTGGGATGATCTGCGGCGCGACCGGGCCGTCTATTTTGAACAAGGACCGGCCGCCATCCTCTCGCAGCACGCCATCCGCAATGCCGGCCGGTTGGCCACCACCTTGCTGGAAGCTGCCAATGGCCTGACGGTGATTCGCAGTCTGGACGGCTGGCCGGGAATCCTCGGCGAAAGCCACATGCAAGCCGTCGCTGATTTACTCGACGACCCAGTGCCCATGCTTGAGCCGTTAAAACACCTGCCGCCGACGCTCTTCCACGGCAATCCCCACTCCCACCATTGGCACATCTCGCTTCTGGGAGATTATCGCCTGCTCGATTGGCACGACCTGCGTATCGGGCCAGGATTATTCGACCTGGTCAGTTTCATGGAACAGTTCGATTTGCTTTACGAAAACGACAGCCGTTCGCAAATCATCGTTCGCCCGGAACGTCCCATCACCGACGAAACCATCATCGACAGCTACCTGCTCACCATGTCCGCCAGGCTGGGCGCGGAATTCGACGCCCGCGCCGTGCGCATGGCCATCCCGGCCGCTCGCTGTCTGTACGTTCTCTCCAGTTGGCTGCCCCACTTCGCCACCTGGTTCTCCGAAATGCCCAACAAATACACCTGGCAAAAAATCAACCACATGAGCGATGAACAGCTAACCGGGACTGCATTTCACTCCATTATTCAATTTCGCCCCTATTTATCCGGGGTTTTTGATCGCTTCTTGCAGGCCTATAAAACCCTTTAGCCCTAAATCCGTATAGTTACCCAGAATTCATATCTTGCACAGGCATCCGGGCTTTGTCAGCCGGGCCACACGGCCAATCTGATAAGCGCGAGGAGTAAAAAGATTGTCTCTGATCGTTGATTCGCTATTTTTCGGGTTGATCGTCCTTTTGATGATTGTCGGTCTCATCGGCGTTATCGTCCCTATCTTGCCCGGTATTTTTATGATCTGGCTGGGCGTGGCTGTCTATGTCTGGCGTGATAACTTTGAAACGTTGAGCATCGCCACGTTCCTGTTCATTTCGTTTATCGTCATCTTTGCCGGATTGTCGGATATCTGGCTGCCTATCTTTGGCGCGCGCAAAGTAGGCGCGGCCAAACGCACCATCCTCACCGGTCTTATTGGGGCAATTATTGGCTCCTTCATTGTCCCCATCATTGGTACGATCATTGGTTATGCTGTAGGCGTGCTGCTGGGCGAATATCACAAACGACGCGATTGGGATGCTGCCTGGCGGGCCAGCAAAGGGGGGTTGGCCGGGTGGGGCATCGCTACCATTATTCAACTGGTTGGTGGCGTTTTGGTGATAATTATCTTTATCTGGGCGGTTCTCGTCGGCTAAAACGGCATGAATACAGACACTCTACAAACAATCGGACTTTACTTGCTGGCGATGATGGCCTGCTGCCTGACATTGGGGCTGCTTTTGTTAGGGTATATTTTGCTGACTGTACGGCGCATAGACGTGCCGCCGGACGCCGATTTTACCGAAACGCTGCGCCTGACTCCTTTTTTGGTTGTGGTGATGATCGATCTGTTGGATTTTGGCCTGGATATTTTATCTGCCCCATTTGCCTGGATTATTTTAGATCGGCTGGGGTTAAAGGCACTGCGCGGCGTGGCAGCAGTGGAGGCGCTGCTGCCGTTTACACAGGTTATTCCGACCATGACATTGTTTTGGTTAGGGGCGCGGTTTTTGAGCTAACGAACGAATTTTACAGGGGTCCAATGGCCAAGATAGGGCAATTCAGGCGGGACTAAACGTGATCATCGCTCTGGGGCAAAAGCTGGGAATCCAGCTTTTGCCCCAGAGCGATTTTTATTTACAAGTTGATGGGGTTTGCGAGGATTTCCACCAGAAGTTTAATGCAGCTTTCGACGTCGTCGGCGTCGACGGTTTCGCTTTGGGAGTGGACGTAGCGGCAGGGAATGGAAATGCAGCCGGCCGCCGTGCCGCCGTTGGAAATTTGCATCGAGCGGGCATCGGTGGAGCCGCCATCAAGCACTTCGAGCTGGTAGCTGATTTGGGCTGCTTCGGCGCGTTGTTTCATCAGGCGCACCAGGCCGGCGTGGGCGATCATGCCGCTGTCTTTGACTTTAATGGCCGCGCCCTGGCCCAGGCTGATAGCCATGGGGCGCGCTTCGGGCACGTCGCCGGTGAGCGTGACATCCAGAGCGATGCCGACGTCGGGATCGAGGTGGTTGGCGGCGGTCATTGCGCCGCGCACGCCCACTTCTTCTTGCACGGTGAAGGCGAAGTAGACGTCGTGGGGGGTGGTTTTGAGCCGTTTGAGGGTTTCGATGGCTACCACGCAGCCGATACGATCATCCATGGTTTTAGAGGTGAGGCGTTTCCCCTGGGCGAGAAACGGCCGTACAAACCCCGCCGCATCCCCCACACCCACCGGACAATCGTCCGGGCTGCTCGCCCCAACGTCGATGAAAAACTTGGTTAGCGGGTGGATTTTGCTGCGATCTTCAAGGCGGTCGCTGGAAATGACGCCAATAACGCCGTTGGCAAACTGCACCCGGCTGCCCATCAAATTGTGCGGCAGCACGCCGCCGATATTGGTGAAACGCAAAAATCCATCCTGGGTGATGTGCGTCACCATTACGCCAATCTCATCCATGTGAGCGGCGATCATGACCTTCAGGCCACCGCCGCTGCCCTTTTTGACGGCGATCAGGTTGCCCAGGGCATCTACGCTGATTTCGTCGGCATAGGCTTCGATTTCGGGGCGGATTAAATCGCGCATGCCATCTTCAAAGCCTGAAGGGCCGTATGCTTCTACCAGTTTCTTAATCAGTTCGTTCATTGCTTCCTCAAAAAGATTGAAGATAAAAAGTTAAGGAATCACATCATCTTCATTCTTAAATCTGTGGTCTTGAAATCAGTTCCGGTTGATCACATCTGGCGTCAGGCTGCGCAGGGTGGCTTCGGCCAGTTTGACA
>WBZL01005763.1_pt1 | contig 10133 bp, 8 predicted proteins | sample 5204291 | NCBI WGS metagenome assembly WBZL01 (sample SAMN12344345, study PRJNA552823) | activated sludge metagenome | biome: Activated sludge suspended growth; feature: Nitrification reactor; material: Wastewater; isolation source: activated sludge from nitrification reactor of wastewater treatment... | reverse complement strand
CAATCACGCCCAGCAGGTTGGAGACGTTGTAGCTGCCGATCACCTGCGTTTGCAGCATCAGGCTGCGTTCCCCTTCGCGCACACAAAAACGCAGGCCGCCCTCACCCAGCGTGACCTCGGTGGCGCTCAGGCGGGCGGCCGTGTGCTGCGAGAGGCTCCACAGGTCGATGCCACGCCCCTGCAAGGCTGCATGCAGGGCGGCACCCTGGGGGTCGTCGATGTTGATGGCAGCGGCACGCAGGCCAGGCCAGTCGAACAGCGCGGCCTTGGCCTGCCAGTAGGCCTCCATGCTGGCGTGATAGTCCAGGTGGTCTTGCGTGAAGTTGGTGAACACCGCCACGGGAATGCGCGTGCCCACCAGCCGGTGCTCGGCCAGGCCGATGGAGGAGGCCTCGATGGCGCACGAGCGCGCACCGGCATCGGCAAACTGCCGGAAGGAGCGCTGCAGCAGCACAGGGTCCGGCGTGGTCATGCCCGTGGACTCCAGGCGCCCGGCAAGCCCCACACCCAAAGTACCCACCAGGGCACATGGGCCAAGCGCTGAATGCTCCTGATTCGATAGTGCCTGCGCCAACCACCAGGTGGTGCTGGTCTTGCCGTTGGTGCCCGTGACGGCCACCACCTCCAGCGCCTGGCTGGGCTGGCCGAACCAGGCGGCAGCGATGTCGCCGGTGGCCTGCTTGAGGCGGGGCAGCGCGGCGATGTCGTCGCCCGCAAAGGCGAAGGGCAGCACGCCCTCATGCTCGACCAGGCAGGCCGTGGCGCCGCGCACCAGGGCGTCGCGCACATGGGCACGGCCGTCGGTGGCTGCGCCGGGCCAGGCGATGAAGCCATCCCCCGGCGCGATGCGGCGGCTGTCGGTGTGCAGCGTGCCGGTGACGCGCGCGCGCAGCCACTGCACAGCCTCGTGGAAATCGGTCAGGGTTCGGATCACAGCGGCTCCTCCACCACCTCGGCCACGATCTGCGGCTTGACGTCCATGTCGGGCTGCACGCCCATCATGCGCAGCGTCTGCTGCACCACTTCGCTGAACACGGGTGCTGCCACCGCACCGCCGTAGTACACGCCGTTGCTGGGCTCGTCGATCATCACCGCGACGATGATGCGTGGCCGGTCGATGGGCGCCATGCCGGTGAACCAGGCACGGTACTTGTTGGTGGCGTAGCTCTTGCCCACCTGCTTGCGCGCGGTACCCGACTTGCCGCCCACGGAGTAGCCCAGGGTCTGCGCCTTCTGGCCCGTGCCACCTGGGCCCGCGGCCATCTGCAGCATCTTGCGCACGGCGTCGGCCGTCTTGGGCGAGAACACGGGCACGCCCACGACCGGTTCGCTGCTCTTGAGCATGGTGGCCGGGATGATCTGCCCCTGGTGCGCAAACACGGTGTAGGAACGCGCCATCTGGAACAGGCTGGCCGAGAGACCATAGCCATAGGACATGGTGGCCTGCTCGATGGGGCGCCAGGTCTTGTACGGGCGCAGGCGACCGCTCACCACGCCGGGGAACCCGAGCTGGGGTTTTTGCCCGAAGCCGGCGGCCGAGAAGGTTTCCCACATCTCGCGCGCGGGCATCTGCATGGCGATCTTGGTGGTGCCCACGTTGCTGGACTTCTGGATCACACCCTCCACGGTGAGTGCGCCGTAGTTGTGCGTGTCTGAAATGGTCGATCCGGTGATGGTCAGACGCCCTGGCGAGGTGTCGATGACCGTCTGGGGCCGCACGCGCCCGGTCTCCAGTGCCAGCGCAATGGTGAAGGGCTTCATGGTCGAGCCGGGCTCGAAGGTGTCGGTCAGCGCGCGGTTGCGCAGTTGCTCGCCCGAGAGGTTCTGGCGCTTGTCGGGCGCGTAGCTGGGGTAGTTGGCCAGGGCCAGCACCTCGCCCGTCACGGCATCGAGCACCACCACGCTGCCCCCCTTGGCCTTGTGCGCCTGCACCTGGTCGCGCAGCTTCTGGTAGGCAAAGAACTGCACCTTGCTGTCGATGGACAACTGCATGTCGCGCCCATCGACCGGCGGGCTGATCGCTCCCACGCCATCGACCACGCGGCCCAGGCGGTCCTTGATCACGCGGCGCGAGCCCGGCTTGCCGGCCAGCAGGTCATTGAAGGCCAGCTCCATGCCCTCCTGGCCCTTGTCCTCGACGTTGGTGAAGCCCACCACATGGGCTGCGGCCTCGCCCTCGGGGTACTCGCGCTTGTATTCCTTGCGCAGGTAGATGCCCTTGATGCCCAGGGCCACGATCTGCTGGCCCAGGTCCCAGTCGAGCTGGCGCTTGATCCAGACGAAGGTCTTGTCCTCGTCGGCCAGCTTGCCCATCAGGTCCTTGAGCGGCATGCCCATGAGCCGGGCGAGTTCCTTGAGCTTGGCGCGCACCTGGGGATCGTCGTGCGCAACGTCCTCGGGAATGGCCCAAATGCTGGCCGCAGGCACGCTGGAGGCCAGGATGAGACCATTGCGATCCAGGATGCGCCCCCGGTTGGCGGGCAGCTCCAGCGTCCGCGCAAAGCGCACCTCGCCCTGGCGCTGGAAGAATTCGTTGCCCACCACCTGCACGTAGGCCGCGCGCAGGCCCAGGCCCACAAAGCCCAGGGCGATCATGCCCACGATGAACTTGCTGCGCCAGACCGGCGTCTTGCTGGCCAGCAGCGGGCTGGTGGCGTACAACACACTGCGGCTCATCGCTGCACCTCGGATGCGGCCGGTGTGGGCAGGGGATTCACCACGTACTGCGTGATGGCCGGCGTGGCCGTGCGCATCTGCAGGCGCGCACGCGCAAGCTGCTCCACCCGCAGCGGCGTGGCCTGGGCGCGCTTTTCCACCTGCAGACGCTGCTGCTCGGTTTCCAGGCGCCGCGCCTCGGCGTTGGCGCGGTCCAGCTCGGTGTAAAGCTGGCGCGATGCGTACTGCGTGTGCACCAGGTACAGCGCACTGGCAATCACCGCAAGCAGCAGGGCGATGTTCAGGCGCGTCATGCCGGCACCTCGGTACGCTCGGCCACGCGCATCACGGCGCTGCGCGCGCGTGGGTTGGCCGCCACCTCGGCGGCACCGGGCTTGATGCGCGCCAGCGCCTTGAGCCGCATGGGTTGCGGCGCGGCAAAGGGGGCACGGCGGTCGTACACCTCCTTGGAGTGCTGCGCGATGAACTGCTTGACGATGCGGTCCTCCAGCGAGTGGAAGCTGATGACCACCAGCCTGCCACCCGGCTGCAACACCGACAGGCAGGCCTCTAGCGCCTGTTGCAGCTCTTCAAGCTCGGCGTTGATGAAAATCCGAAGAGCTTGAAATGTGCGCGTTGCAGGGTTCTGGCCCGGCTCGCGGGTTTTGACCGCGCCAGCCACGAGGTCGGCCAGTTCTGCGGTGGATGCAACAGGACCCCGTTCCTGCCGCCGAGCAACAATCGCCTTTGCAATGGGGCCAGCAAACCGTTCTTCACCGTATTCACGTATCACCTCCGCAATCTGCCCTACTTCGGCACTGGCCAGCCACTCGGCCACGCTTTGTCCGCGCGTGGTGTCCATGCGCATGTCCAGCGGGCCATCGAAACGAAAACTGAAACCCCGTTCGGGGGTATCGATCTGGGGCGAACTCACGCCGAGGTCCATCAGCACGCCAGCGGCGCTGCCGACCGGGAGGTCGGCCAGATGGCGAAAACCTTCATGCCGAATGGAAAAACGCGCATCCTGGATGCGCGCTGCTTCTTGGATGGCTTCGGGGTCCTTGTCGAAGGCCAGCAGACGCCCCTGGGGCGAGAGCCGTGAGAGGATGCGCCGCGAATGCCCTCCGCGCCCGAAAGTGGCATCGACCCACTGGCCCGCAGGCGCGTCGCCCGCGCCCGCCAGGAGCGCATCGACCGCTTCGTCCAGCAGTACGGTGGTGTGTGCAGCCGTGGTGGTCAAGCGCGCCTCAGAAAGAGAAGTCCTTGAACACATCGGGCATGTCGCCCTGCATGGCCTGCGCCTCCTGGGCGTCATAAGTGGCCTTGTCCCACAGCTCGAAGTGCTCGCCCATGCCCAGCAGCATGGCGTCCTTGGTGATGCCCGCGGCTTGGCGCAGTTCGGGCGAGATGAGCACGCGGCCGGTGGCGTCCATGTCCACGTCCATGGCGTTGCCCAGGAAGATGCGCTTCCACCACTGGGCCGACATGGGCAGCGCCGCAATGCGCTCGCGGAACTTCTCCCACTCGGGGCGCGGAAACACCATGAGGCAGCCGTGCGGATGCTTGGTGATGGTGAGCTGGCCGGCGGCGGTGGCGCTCAGGACGTCACGGTGCCGGGTCGGCACAGAAAGCCGACCCTTCGCATCCAGACTGAGCGAAGACGCCCCTTGAAACACTGCACCGACCCCTTGCTGTTGATTGAATCCATTGCCGACTTGCCACAGACCGGAAATGGCACTTTTCACCACCTAATTGCACTTTTTTGCACTGTAGCAGGAAAAGCAGCGTTCGCAACAGGGTTTGCAACAACTTCTTGCAATGAAATCAAGGACTTAGGCGCTGTTTTGCATGTGCATGTCAGGCAAAAAACCTTTTACACAAAGCAGTTAGACGCGCCAATGAAAGTAACACCTGAGGCATGTGGACAGTCTGCCTTTTTGCAGCATTCCAAAGACAGAGGCCGCCCGCTCCCCCAGGGGAACGGGCGGCCCGCACCGAAAAGGCACTTAGAACGTGTTCGTGATCTTACAAAATGAAGCGCGAAAGGTCTTCGTCCTGCGACAGCGCCTGCAGGCGCGCATCGACGTAGGCTGCGTCGATGGCCACCGTCTGGCCCGCTCGGTGCGCGGCGTCAAAGCTCACCTCGTCGAGCAAACGCTCCATCACCGTGGACAGGCGGCGCGCGCCGATGTTCTCGGTGCGTTCGTTGACCTCGAAGGCAATGTGCGCCAGGCGGGTGATGCCTTCGGGCGTGAACTCCAGCGCCACGCCCTCGGTGGCCAGCAGCGCCTGGTACTGGCGCACCAGCGAGGCGTGCGTCTGCGTGAGGATGGCTTCAAAGTCCTGCACCGACAGCGAGTCGAGCTCCACGCGGATCGGAAAGCGCCCCTGCAACTCGGGAATCAGGTCGCTGGGCTTGGCCAGGTGGAAAGCTCCGGAGGCAATGAACAGGATATGGTCGGTCTTGACCATGCCGTACTTGGTGTGCACCGTGGTGCCTTCCACCAGCGGCAGCAGGTCGCGCTGCACGCCCTGGCGTGACACATCGGCGCCGCTGCTCTCCTGGCGCGCGGCCACCTTGTCGATCTCGTCGATGAACACGATGCCGTTCTGCTCGGCGCTGAGCAGGGCGCGCTGCTTGATCTCTTCCTCGTTGACCAGCTTGGCCGCCTCTTCCTCGACGAGCTGGCGCCGGGCTTCGGCAATGCTGAGCTTGCGCGTCTTGCGCTTGCCCTGCCCGATCTGGCTGAACATGCCGCGCAACTGCTCGGCCATGTCCTCCATGCCTGCGGGGCCCATGATTTCGAGCTGTGGGCGGGCCTCGGCCAGGTCGATCTCGATTTCCTTGTCGTCGAGTTGACCCTCGCGCAGCTTCTTGCGGAACACCTGGCGCGCGGTACTGTCGGGCGGCGGCTCGCTGCCGGGCGTGCGCGCCACGGGGATGAGCACGTCCAGGATGCGCTCCTCGGCCGCGTCTTCGGCGCGCGTGCGCACCTGGCGTGTCTGTACCTCGCGCTCCTGCTTGACGGCCACTTCCATCAGGTCGCGGATGATGGTGTCCACGTCCTTGCCCACATAGCCCACCTCGGTGAACTTGGTGGCTTCGACCTTGATGAAGGGCGCATCGGCCAGGCGCGCCAGGCGGCGCGCGATTTCGGTCTTGCCCACGCCCGTGGGGCCGATCATGAGGATGTTCTTGGGCGTGATCTCATGGCGCAGCGGCTCCTGCACCTGCTGGCGGCGCCAGCGATTGCGCAGCGCAATGGCCACGGCCCGCTTGGCCTTGGACTGGCCGACGATGTGGCGGTCCAGTTCGGAGACGATTTCCTGGGGGGTCATGGAAGACATGGAGAGAAATTCCAATCAAATAGGCACATAGCGCTTATAAAATAAGCGCAGACAGCTATTATTTTGATAGCAAACGAAATTCCCTTAAAGGGTTTCAATCGTGTGGTGCATGTTGGTGTAGATGCACAGTTCACCGGCAATGGCCAGGGACTTGCGCACGATGTCTTCAGCGCCCAGTTCGGTGTTGGTCAGCAGCGCCTTGGCGGCCGAATGGGCATAGGCGCCTCCCGAACCGATGGCCACGATGCCTTGTTCGGGCTCAAGCACATCGCCGTTGCCGGTGATGATGAGGGAGGCCTCGCGGTCGGCCACGGCGAGCATGGCCTCCAGACGGCGCAGCACGCGGTCGGTGCGCCAGTCCTTGGTCAGCTCGATGGCGGCGCGCACCAGGTGGCCCTGGTGCTTGTCCAGCTTGGCTTCAAAGCGTTCGAACAGCGTGAAGGCGTCGGCCGTGGCGCCGGCAAAGCCCGCCAGCACCTTGCCATGGTGCAGCTTGCGCACCTTGCGCGCCGTGCCCTTGACGACGATATTGCCCAGCGTGACCTGGCCGTCGCCGCCAATGGCGACCTGCACGCCCTGCGGGGTTTGGCGGCGCACGCTGAGGATGGTGGTTCCGTGGAACACCGGGGATTCGTTGGATGCGGTCATAGGGCGTTTAGTTGGGGGCGCCCACCGTCAATACAAGTCAGTTTTTAGTGGTGAAGCCGCTTCCAGTGCCGCGTGACACTGGCACACCCCAGACCAGGGCTCCCGCGCAAGGGCCGCCCCGCCGCGCCGGGAGCGTCCCCCCTCCCGAATCGCGCAGCGATTCGAGAGAGGGGGGAAGGCCCGAAGGGCCTTGTATCTTCCATCCAGACCGTCGCGGTAAAGTTTGACTGCCGTAAAGGTAGCCAGACCGGCCCGTGCAGTTTGGTAGCGCCTGGGGTGTTCGAGCCCGTCCCTGAGTACAGAACGCACGGCCACCGCGCTGGTCTTCATTGAGCCCGAACGGTTACGCGCGCCACCATTGAGCGCGCATGTACAAGCATGGGAGTTGAAGATCATGTCTGCTTTATCAGTGACGGTAGGTATCGACGTGGCCAAGGCACACGTCGATGTCTGTGTACTGGGCACCCACAGCGATGTCCAGCGGTTTGCCAACGATGTTGATGGCCACTGTGCGCTGGCTGCTGCCTTGCAGTCCATGGATGTGGGCCTGGTGGTGATGGAGGCCACCGGAGGTTACGAGGCGGCTCTGGCGTGCGCACTGCAGGCCGTGGGCTTGCACGTGGCGGTGGTCAATCCGCGCCATGCACGCGACTTTGCCAGGAGCATGGGCCGTCTGGCCAAGACCGATGCGGTGGATGCCCGCATGCTGGCCGAGTTGGCTGCGGTGCTGATGCGCCGCGATGACCTGGCACGCTTTCTTCGCCCTGTAGCCGATGAGCGCCAGCAGTGGCTCGCCGCCCTGGTCACGCGCAGGCGCCAGTTGCTGACCATGCTCAATTCCGAGCGCCAGCGGCTGCAAATTACGCCCCGTAAGTTGCACCCCAGCATCGAGGCCATCGTGGCAGCGATCAAGGCACAGCTCGATGATCTGGAGAGGCAGATGGTGGGCCATGTGCGCGAGCACTTCGGTGAGCTCGATGGGCTGCTGCAATCGACCAACGGCATCGGCCCGGTGGCCAGCGCAACGCTGATTGCCCAGTTGCCCGAGTTGGGCAGGCTCAACCGCCGCGAGATCGCCGCCCTGGCGGGCGTGGCGCCCGTGGCCAATGACTCGGGTAACAGGAAGGGGCGACGCAGGGTGCAGGGTGGGCGCTTTGAGATACGGCGTGTGCTGTACATGGCCACGCTGACTGCAGCGCGCTACAACCCGGTCATCCGGGCGTTCTACGAGCGTTTGAGGGCTGCGGGCAAACTGCCCAAGGTCGCCTTGGTGGCATGCATGCGCAAGCTGCTGACCACGCTCAACGCAATGGTCAGAACCGGCAAACCTTGGGACCCGTCGCTTCATCGTGCTTGACTTTGAAGACGGTTACTCAGGGGGGAGTACGCTAATTCTTCCGCGGCAGCACCCAGGCATGCTCGTTGACACCGAGCACGTTGAACAGCACCGCCACCAAGCGGTGCAGGTTGTGGAACTGCACTTCGCGCCCCTGGGCCTGCTGCTGGGCCGCCCAGTTGAGCACCGAGCCCGCAGCGGTGAAGTCGATGCGGATGAGCCTGTCGCACGGGATGGCCAGCGGCTGGCCCGCAGGCACATGGTCCTGCATGCCTTCAAGCAGGTGGGTGGCGTCGCCCTCGATATGGCCGGTCAGCCCGGCCAGCGCAGGCACCGAATCGCCAAAACCCGTGAGCGGCGCCGGGGTGGTGCTGTCTTTCCAGTGCGGCCGCGCAACCAGATCCTGGGCCGGGGCGGGCGCAGGCGCGACCTCGGGGGTGGAATCGTCGCTGTAGCCGCACAGCGGGTTGGCCCAGGAGGGAGGCGACACTTCGTAAGTGACGCAGTAATCCAAGGCCACCATTTCGAACTCGTCGGCCTGGCCCATGAAGCGCAACACCGCCATGCGCAGGCGCCACCATTCCGGGTTGGTCTCGCGGTTACCCGACTGGGTGCACTCCTGCAGCAAGGTCAGCAGCGCTTGGGAGCCCGTGAACACAAACTGCCCCTTCATGTCCGCCCAGCGGGTGAACTCGTTGGCCAATGCGGTCAGCGCCGTGTCTTCAATGGACTTGAGCCGCGTCCAGGTCAGCGTCCAGGGCGAGGCCGAGCGATTGATGGATGCCTGCAACGCAGCCACCGACTGCAGCGTCATGGCGGCCGGTGCATTCCAGCTGAATTCACGCTGGGGCACTGCGGTGGCCTCTGCCTTCACGGCAGCCTGCAGGCCCAATTGTTCGGGGATGGAAAACCACAGCGGCGCAGAGCGCGCAAAGCGCCCGGCAAAGTCGATGGCCAGCGCGTCAAAACGGTCTTGCTGGCCTGTGGCGCGGTACAGGTCGAACAGCGTCATCCAGATCTCGAACTGGGCATCGGCTTCGTCGGCGCTGTGGCGCTCCAGCACTTCCAGCAGGCCCGCCTCTGCGCCCGCGTAATCGCCGTTGGCAAAGCGGATGGCGGCTTCTTCGAGGTCGGGTTCGTGCACGAATTTCTCCAAGGCCGGTGCGGCCGGTGGTGCCGAGGTACCTGCCCCCCCCATGTTCCATGTGGCCGCATCGGGCTCCTCCAGCGGCAGGGAGGTTTCCTGTGCAGCCAGGCTGTCGCCCGCGAACAGCGGCTCGGGCGCCGTGCGTGCGGGAGGGGTGGGTTGCAGAGCCAGGGGAGCCGTCGGGGCGTAGGCATTGGGGTGGGCCGGCACGGTGGTCGCGTCTGCCAGGGCATCGCCCGCCTGCACAGGGGCCGCACCTTCGGGGTTGTCACCCGCCTGTTTGCTCTTCCACCACTGCATGGACATCTGCGCCTCGATCTCGTCGATCTTCTTGATCGTGACGGCGCGCTCGCCTGGCGAGGTGAGGCTGCTCTGGAAGAACGAGGGTCGGGCCGCCGGATCGGCCGTGCGCTGGCCGCTCAGGGCGTCGCGCTGGCGCAGTTTGCGCAGCTGATCGAATTCACGGCGGCGCACAAAGTCGTTGCGCCGCTTGCGCTCGATCATCTCCTTGAGCATCTGCTTGCTGTACTGGCTCTCCTTGTCGTCCTGGATGGAGTCCAGCTCCGACCAGTTGACCGTGGGGTTGCGCACGAAACGCACCACCTTGGACAGGAGGCCACCGCCGGAGGAGGGGTTGTCTTCCTTGCTCATGATGGCTTGCGTACTGCGCGGCAGAGGCTCAAAAGGAGGTCCCCGTCAATCACCAAACATCTTTTGCTTGAGCTCGCGGCGCTGCTGCGCTTCCAGCGAGAGCGTGGCCGTGGGTCGGGCCAGCAGGCGGCCCACGCCAATGGGTTCGCCGGTTTCGTCGCAGTAACCGTAGTCGCCAGCGTCGATGCGCGAGATGGACTGCTCGATCTTCTTGAGCAGCTTGCGCTCGCGGTCACGGGTGCGCAGCTCCAGGGCGTGTTCTTCTTCGATGGTGGCACGGTCTGCCGGGTCGGGCACGACCACGGTGTCCTCACGCAGGTGCTCGGTGGTTTCATCTGCGTTGTTGTG
>WBZL01005762.1_pt1 | contig 10136 bp, 8 predicted proteins | sample 5204291 | NCBI WGS metagenome assembly WBZL01 (sample SAMN12344345, study PRJNA552823) | activated sludge metagenome | biome: Activated sludge suspended growth; feature: Nitrification reactor; material: Wastewater; isolation source: activated sludge from nitrification reactor of wastewater treatment... | reverse complement strand
CGTCGCCTCGATCTCCTGGCGCTCGGCGAACGACCGGCGCGACACCTCGGTGTCAACGTCGAGCGGTTGCGGCTGACCACCATCGTCATGGTGGCGTTGCTCGTTGGCCCCGCAGTGGCATTCGCCGGCATCATCGGATTCGTCGGCCTGGTCGTGGCCCATCTCCTCCGAATGGTCATCGGTCCCTCCCATCCGACGTTGATCCCGGCGTCGGCGCTGGGTGGAGCGCTCGTGTTGCTGCTCGCCGACCTCTTCGCCCGCACCGCCGTCGACTTCGCCGACCTTCCGATCGGAATGCTGACGGCACTGATCGGTGGGCCCAGCTTCTTCTGGCTGCTGCGTCGCGAGCGCAGCCGCGCTGGAGGGTGGGCATGAGTTGGCGGCGTGTCACCCGCCTCCCTGATGCGTCGGCACCGGGAGATGTTGTGCTGTCGGCCCGGGGGGTACACGTGCGATTCGGCCAAGTTGAGGTGCTCGCCGGCATCGACTTGGACGTGCGCGCCGGAGAGGTCGTTGCGCTCGTCGGTCCGAACGGAGCGGGGAAGTCCACCCTGCTCGGCGCACTCTCCGGCGACATCGACGCCCTGCCCGGCACGGTCACCGTCAACGGCACCTCCGTGGCCGACTGGACATCGTTGGAGCTGGCGCTTCGGCGCGGGGTTCTTCCGCAGCGGAGCGACGTGTCGTTCCCGTTCACCGTCGAGCAGGTGGTCCGCATGGGCCGTGAGCCCTGGCGAAACACCGAAGCGGAGGACGCCGACGATGTGATCGTCGCGTGGGCGACGGAGTCCACCGACGTGGTCGCGCTGATGGGCCGCGAGTTCCCGTCGCTGTCGGGAGGTGAACAGGCCCGGGCCGCCTTGGCTCGTGTGTTGGCCCAGCAGCCCGGACTCCTCCTGCTCGACGAGCCCACGGCGTCGCTCGATATCGCTCATCAGGAGCAGGTTCTCGGTATCGCCCGCACTCGCGCTGAAGCCGGCGACGCCGTGGTGGTCGTGCTTCACGACCTCGGCCTCGCCGCTGCCTATGCCGATCGCGTCGTCGTCGTATCCGGGGGAGTGGTCGTTGCCGATGGCCCCCCTGCGGATGTCATGACCGATGCGTTGCTGAGCGCTGTGTACGGCTGTGCGATCGAAGTGCTTCGGCATCCCCGAACTGGCGCGCTGATGGTGTTGCCCCGTCGCGACATCGTCGACCTCGCCGAGTCTCTCGAACAACGTCCTCTCACCACGAAGGGTGCACCATGACTCGTCATCGTCGATCGGCCCGCCGAGTTCTCGGGGCGGCCACGCTCATCGGAACCGGTCTTCTCGGAGGGTTCGCAGGGGGAGGAACTGCGGCGTCCGCGCAGGTCACCCCGGTTCTGCTTGTCAGCCCCGGATCCGCCGCCGCGGACCGCCCGACCACCGTCACCGTCTCCGGTACCGGGTACCTCGTTCCGCCTCACGCTGCGGACAAGCAGTTGATGGGTGGGGTGTACGTCCTGTTCGGATGGGTGCAACCCGGCAACAGTTGGGGGCCCAGCCACACCAACGGGGTCAACACCGACGGTCAGTTCGGTTACAGCTACAACTACGCGGGGATCAGCCGCGGGGCCGACACGCGTGACGACGGCACTGGCCACAACCGTTTCGTGTCCTTCACGGCCGGTGGGCCGTCGGGCGAGTCGACGGAGTTCCACATGTCCATGGACCCCGCGTATCCCGACAACTCGCGCGGGTCGTGGACGACCACCATCACGATTCCAGGAGCCGTGTACACCTACCTCGATCCGGCGACGAACGCGCCCAAGGCGGTCGACTGCCGAGTGGTCCAGTGCGGGATCTACACCATCGGTGCTCACGGTGTGAAGAGTCAGACCAACGAACGGTTCTTCCCGATCTCGTTCGCCGCGACCGGGGGCACGACGCCCACCGCGCCGGTCACCGCCGCTCCGGCCACCCCGCCGAGCGCAGGCAACGCCGGTGTACCGGCGACCCCGGGCGTGGTCTCACCGGCGACCGGAGTGCCTGGAGCCCCTGCGAACCCGAGCACGTCGGCGAAGCCGGGCACCACCTCAAGATCTGGTGCCTCCTCGAAAGCTGGAACGACGGTCGCCCCCGCCGCCTCAACGACGCTGCCCGCTGTCGCCCCGGTCGAGGTGGCCGGAGCGTCCACGGTTCCAGGTGACTCCGTCGCGCCGAGCACAACGCCTTCCGATGTGTCGACATCGGTCCCGTCCACGTCGTCGAAACGCCGGTCATCCACCGACGTCGCTCAGTCGGCGTCCGGAAAGGTCATCGTGTTCGAAGGCGACGACGGCGTGGGCCCGCTGGTGTGGGGGGTGGGCGTCGGCGTTCCGGTCGCTGCGGCCGCGGGCGGGTTCCTCCTCTGGCGGCGTCGGTTCAATCAAGTTCCGGAGTTGCACCACTGATGTTAGGTGTGCCTATCATCATGCGTAAGATGAACATCACGACTGACAAGGGAGTCACCATGACACAGAACCGTTCGAGTCAGACGGCGAACCGTCGTCGCTCGGCAGTCCTCCTCGGCGGACTCGTCGGGCTCACGTCGCTCGTCGCCAGCGCCTGCTTCCAGGAACCGCCGGCAGGAGGGGGGACGACAACGTCGACGATGTCGTCGGTCAAGACCCTGACGAACGCGTCGTTCGAGTGGACGTTCAGCGAGCAGACCAACGTGCGGAGCATGGCGCCGGGGCAGCCGAACTACTGGTCGGCGGGCGTCAGCGACAGCACCCAGGCGACCTACAACGCCACCGATGGCGGTGCAACGGTGCTGAAGAAGAACGCGGCCGGAACCTACGTGCCGATCGGCAGCGAGCCTGCCGTCGACTGGGCCCACCGTCACCATGACGGAACCGGGGTCATCGTGACGCCGACCGTCGGCAACTACGGCCAGAAGGTCCGCTTCATCGGCGGCACCGGCACGGTCAACACGAGCACGGGAGCGTCGACCATCCAGTGGACGGGCACGTTCACGATCAACTTCTACGGGTCCTACACGCCGTTCTGGATCAAGAACCCGAAGCTCGAGATCAACGCCTCCGGCCAGGGCAGCCTCACGGCGCTCGTCGGCGGCATCAAGTCGGACCAACTCGACCCCTCGATCCGGATCACCCTTCCGGACCGCACCGTCACGGTGGCGAGCTTCACCGGGGTCAGCGGAGCGAACTCCACCGGGTTCACCTCGACGCCGACCTACCTCGGCACCACGGTCACTCTTCCGTCGGGCTACGTACAGGTCGCTCAGAACGCCGGCAACGCCAGCTACTGGGGATCGTGGCCGCAGAGCTTCGTCGACTTCCAGATCGAGACCGGCAACGGTGCGTACTGGTACACAAGCGGCGGCGCCGCCGACCCCAAGAAGCCCACTGCGCCGTTGACCGTGGCATACAACATCGCTCCCTGATCGGGACGTTCCGCCACGACGCGGTTGGGTTCGGGTTTCGACCGCGTCGCGGAGTAGACGAAACGGGGAGGGGCTTCACGCCCCTCCCCGTTTCGCGTATGGGGTTGCGGGCATGAGCCCGGTTCGTATTAGGGTTCCCTAACACGAAACACTGTCGAGTGGAGGACGAATGGGTCGAGTACTGAGTGTGAAGCGGTCAGCCGCGATTGTGGCCGTGACAGCGCTGATGCTGACGGGATGCGGAGACGACGATCCGGCGGCCGACAGCGGTGACGATGTCACCACGACGGCTGCAACCAGCGCGGTCGAGATCGACGAGACGCTGGCGGGCGACGTCATCGCTCATTACGCGGCGGGGGTCTACAGCTCCTACCAGGCAAGCCTCGCCGCGGCGAAGCAGCTCGACACCGCCGTCGATGCGTTCGTCAGCTCGCCCGATGCCGCCACCCTCGAATCGGCGAAGTCGGCATGGATCGCGGCCCGGACTCCCTACGGTCTCACCGAGGCGTTCCGGTTCTACGGCGGCCCGATCGACAACGAGGAGACCGGTCCGGAAGGTCAGATCAACGGTTGGCCTCTCGACGAGCAGTACATCGACTACACGGTCGACTCGCCTGACTCCGGAATCATCAACAACACCGCCGACTTCCCGGAGATCACCAAGGAGGTGCTGGCTGAGGCTAACGAGCAGGGGGGTGAGGCGAACCTGTCCACCGGATGGCACGCCATCGAGTTCCTGCTCTGGGGCCAGGACCTCAGCGACACCGGTCCGGGTGAGCGGCCTGTCGGCGACTACACCACGGGAGCCAACGCCGAACGCCGCAAGGCGTATCTGTCTGCGGTGACCGACCTGCTGATCGACGATCTCACGTCGGTCACCGACGCCTGGGCGCCGGACGAGGACAACTACCGGGCCGAGTTCACATCCAAGCCGGTTGCGGAGGCGCTGAACGACATCATCACCGGTATCGGTGAGCTGTCCCGCGGCGAGTTGGCGGGTGAGCGAATGAACGTTGCCTACGAGGAGCGAAGCCAGGAGAACGAGCACTCCTGCTTCAGCGACAACACGTCAGCCGACCTGTCGGCGAACGCCAACGGCATTGCGAATGTGTGGCTCGGTTCGTACCTGGACACGCCCTCCGGCCCGGGTCTTTCCGAGCTCGTGAGCAGCGTGGATCCGGAGCTGGCGAGCCGCGTCACCTCCGAGATCTCCGAGTCGGTGCTGGCCATTTCGACCATCCCCTCGCCGTTCGACCAGCACCTCACCGCCGATGCGCCCGATGACGGCGAAGGCCGCACGGCGATCAAGACGGCAATCGACGACCTCAGCACGCAGACTGATTCGATCGTCGAGGCAGCGAAGGCGCTGGGCGTGGAGATCGAGGTCAGTTGATGGGGCGGCCACTCGCCACGATCGTCGCCGCGGCGACGATCGTGGCGAGTTTGGCTGGGTGCTCAAACGATCGCTCTTCCCGCGCGGGGCAGGGTGACCGAGTGCCGCTGGCCGAACTCCTCGCGACGGATCTCGGCGGTGAGACAACGAGAGCGGTTGTCAACCAGAACGCGTTCGGGCTGCCGGCCAAAGCGTTGCCGGGCGATCTGCGCGCCGACTTCGAGGTGGGGGACAGCTTCTTCACCCAACCGTGGGTCATCGGCCCGGCATCGACCACCAACCGGGACGGGTTGGGGCCGACGTTCAACGCGACGGCGTGCGCGTCATGCCACGTCCTCGACGGGCGAGCCGAACCGCCGACCGACGAGCACCCCGACACTCCGGGTCTGCTACTGCGCCTGAGTGTCGCCGGCGCGGACGCGAACGGCGGTCCGGCGCCGCACCCCGTCTACGGAGGGCAGCTCCAGGACCGATCGATCCCCGGGGTCCCCGCAGAAGGACGAATCGGGATCACCTACGAGGACGTCCCGGGAGCGTTCGACGACGGAACCGAGTTCACCCTTCGAAAGCCGATCTATCGCATTGCCGATCCGGCCTTCGGGGATCCTGGCCCCGACCTTCGAATCAGCCCGCGGATCGCGCCGGTCATCGTCGGGATGGGTCTTCTCGAAGCGGTACCCGAAGCGACCGTGCAAGCCGCCGCCGACCCATCGGACCGCGATCGCGATGGCATCTCCGGTCGAATCAACACGGTGTGGGACGAGAACGAACAGCGGCGGGCCCTCGGCCGGTTCGGCTGGAAGGCCAATGTCGCGACCGTGCGGCAACAAACGGCGGGAGCGTTCAGCGGCGACCTCGGGATCACCAGCCCCGTGCTTCCCGACGCTGACTGTCCCGCGGGCCAAGCGGCCTGCCTCGGCGCCCCCAACAGCGGAAACCCCGAGATCGGTGATTCGACCTTCGACAAGGTCGTGTTCTACACGCGTGTGCTCGCTGTACCAGCAGCACGAGATGAGGGGGACACGAAAGTGCGCGCCGGCGCCAAGGTGTTCGCCGACGCCGGTTGCGCAAGCTGCCACACGCCCACCCTCCGGACCGGCGATTCCGACATCGCCGCCCTCGCGAACCAGACCATCCACCCGTTCACTGACTTGTTGCTCCACGACCTCGGTCCGGGCCTTGCCGACGATCGCTCGGACTTCGAAGCGTCGGGGTCGGAGTGGCGAACCGCGCCGCTGTGGGGCATCGGGCTCGTAAGCAAGATCAACGGGCACACCCGGTTCCTCCACGACGGGCGCGCCCGTTCGATCATGGAGGCGATCCTCTGGCATGGTGGCGAGGCCGACAACGCACGCCGCAACGTCCTCGCGTCGACCGCCGAGCAGCGTGAAACGTTGGTCGCCTACCTGGAGTCCCGATGATCCGTTCCGTCGGCATTCGCTCTTCCTTGGTTGCCCTGGCGCTGGTCGGCTCCGGCTGCGGCGGCGACGGTGAGAAGGCCACAGACTCCACCCCCGGCATGACACGTGAGGAGGCCGTCGGCGCGTTCGTGTCCGAGGTCGTCGTGCCGGCCAACGAAGTCGCCGCCGACTCGGCGGAGGCTGCGGCCTCGGCGGTCGCGGCGCTGTGCGCGAGTCCGTCGGAGGCATCGCTCGTCCCTGCCAGAGCCGCCGTCGCCGCGGGGTGGGGCGCCTGGCGCGCGACTGACACCTTCGACATGGGCCCAGCGATGGACCGACGTTCGACATCGGTGGTGTCTTACAAGGTCGACCCAGAGAAGGTCGACGTGGCGCTCGCCGCCACTCCTCCGACCGACCCCGAGACGGTGCGGAACCGAACCTCCTCGAGCGTCCGTGGATACGGCGCGGCGTGGCACCTTCTCACGGCCGACGCTGCGGCGTTCGCCGGTCAGCCTCAGCGTTGTGCGTACCTGTCCGCTGTCCTCGCAGTCATCGTCGAAGAGGCGGGGGCCGTCCGCGATGGATGGACCGACGGACTCGATGGCGCTCCGGCGTTTCGTGAGACGGCAACCGGGTCCGGCTCCGACGCACTGACGCCGACCGACGTTATCGACGCGGTCGTCAACATGCAGCTCAGCCAGTTGGAGACGAGCGCAAAGCTGCTGACGGCGGTGGCCGAGGCCGAGCCGGGCTCGACCCACGAATTGCCGGCTGGTGAGTTGTTTCAGCTCTCGGCGCAGATGGGCGGATTCTCCGCCACCTACGACCGGCTGGGCGACCTGCTCGACCCGGCGCTGGTGAAAACGGTTGCCAAGGAGATCGCCACCATCGAGCGGCTGCTCAGCGAGGCGTCGATGCTTCCGTCGGAGGTTGATCCGACCGCCGCCGACGCCGGCGAGGTTGCCGAGGCGGTCGAGGCGTTGCGGTCGACGATAGCGACAGAGGTCGTGAGCGCGTTGGACGTGACCATCAGTTTCAGTGAGAACGACGGCGACTCCTGATTCCGGCTCGATCGGGCACGTCGGCGGCGAATCAGCGTCCGGGTCTCGCGTCGACGACATCTGCAGAGCGGCGTCGCGCCCGGTCAGCTCGGCCTCTCTCGTAGCGTTCCGAATGGCGTTCGGGGCTGCGGCGGCGCTCGTGGCGGTCAGATTCATGACGAGGGGCTGGGTCGAGCGCCTGTATCTCGAACCCGACTTCCACTTCACCTACCCGGGGTTGAGTTGGGTGAGGCCACTTCCGGGGCCCGCGATGTATGCGCTGTTCGCGGTGATGGCCGTCGCCGGCATCGCCCTGGCCTCGGGATGGCGACCGCGATGGTCCGCCGCTGTGTTCGTCGTCGCGTTTGTGTACGTCGAGGCGATCGACGCGACGACCTATCTCAACCACTACGAGCTGATCACCTTGCTCGGAGTGTTGTGCGTGGCTCTGCCGTTGCCGGGCAGCGGAGCTTCGACGCGTGCGACGGTTCCGGTCGTGACGGTTTGGATTCTCCGGTTCCAGCTCGGCCTCGTGTACTTCTTCGCTGGGCTGGGCAAGGTGGACGCCGACTGGTTGTTCCGTGGTGAGCCATTGCACACGTGGCTCTCCGGGCGCACGGAGCTGCCGCTGGTCGGGTCGTGGCTGGGGCTCCCGTGGGTCGCCGTCGTGCTGTCGTGGGCCGGAGCGGTGTTCGACTTGTCGGTGGTCGCGTTTCTGCTTCAGCGGAGAACTCGGGCTGTCGCCTACGGCGCGGTGGTTGGCTTCCATCTGGCGACGGGCTGGTTGTTCCCAGCCATCGGCACGTTTCCACTGCTGATGGTGGCGTTGACGCCGGTCTTCTTCGAACCGGACTGGCCCGAGCGGGTCGCGCGGCGGTGGCGATCCAACGGGCTCGGCGTCGGGGATGCGGTCGCGCAAGTCGGTCCTCAACGCCAGATCGCCCGGTGGGTTCTGGCGGGCGCGGCGGTGTGGGTCGCGGTTCAGCTGGTGGTTCCGCTCCGGCACCTCGCCTATCCCGGCGACGTCCGCTGGACCGAGGAGGGTTACCGCTGGTCGTGGCGCGTGTTGCTGACCGAGAAGGAGGGCGTGGCCACGTTTCGGGTCACCGATCCAGCTACCGGTCGCACGCGCACCGTCTTTCCGAGCGACGAGTTGGCGCCGTTTCAAGTGAAGGCGATGTCGGTGCGACCCGACCTCATTCGTCAGTACGCCCATCATCTCGCCGATGCTGCTGAGGAGAGCGGCCGTGTCCGCCCGCAGGTGCGCGCCGACGTGTGGGTGTCGATTGCGGGCCGTCCGCGAGCGCGTCTCATGAATCCCGACGTTGACCTCGCGTCCGAACCGCTCGGGTTCGGGCCTGCCGACGACCTGGAACCGTCGCCGCTGTGAGCACGACCTCGGCGCGCGTGATGGTCGTGGGTGGTGGGCCGGGTGGGTTGATGGCCGCCGAGCAGTTGGCGGCCGAAGGGTGCGCGGTGACGGTCGTCGAACACATGCCGTCGGTCGGCCGGAAGTTCCTACTGGCCGGCAGGAGTGGCCTGAACCTGACGCACTCGGAACCGACGCCCGATCTCGTGGCTCGGTACGGCGACTCAGCCGCTCGCTTGGCTCCCGCGATCGCGGCGTTCGACACGGCCGCCCTCCGAGCATGGGCGGCGGGGCTCGGCGAGCCGACGTTCGTTGGGTCGAGCGGCCGCGTGTTCCCTGAGAGCTTCCGGGCGACGCCGCTCTTTCGATCGTGGATGGCGCGCCTCGACGGCCTGGGTGTCACGATCCGTACCGGGGTGCGGTGGACGGGCTTTGAGAAAGTCGACGCTGGGATCGGCGTCCGTCTTGTGGAACAAGGCGTCGAGGAGACCGCCGCCGCCGACGCGGTCGTGCTCGCCCTGGGCGGGGCGTCGTGGCCAAAGGTCGGTTCCGACGGAGCGTGGGTGGAGATCTTGTCGGCAGCGGGCGTGACGGTGAGTGATCTACACCCGGCCAACTGTGGCTTCGCACTCGACTGGACACCCGCGTTCGTGGAGCGGTTCGCGGGCGCCCCGCTCAAGAACGTGGCGCTGACCTTCGGTGACCGGACGGTCCGCGGTGAGGGGGTCGTCACGGAGTCGGGAGTCGAGAGCGGGGTGTTCTACGCGCTCGGAGCAGCGATCCGCGATGCGATCGAGGCGGATGGGACTGCCACGGTGTACCTCGATCTCCACCCCGACGTGGACGTCGCCGGCGTCGCGGCGCGACTGGCGCGACGCCGAGCGAAGGAGACGTGGTCGACGTCGTTGCGTCGCGCCGGGCTGGCCCTGGTCGCGGTGTCGTTGCTCCGTGAGGTGACGGGTAACCGACTCCCTGCCGACATCGGCGAGCTCGCCGCGTTGGTGAAGGACGTGCCGTTGACGCTCGTTGGCACCGAATCGCTGGCGCGCTCGATCTCGACCGCCGGTGGTGTCGCCTGGGACGAGGTCGACGAGCAGTTCATGCTCCGCCGCATGCCGGGCGTGTTCGTGGTCGGCGAGATGCTCGACTGGGAAGCGCCCACCGGCGGCTACCTGTTGCAGGCCACCTTCAGTACCGCCGTCGCCGCGGCGCGCGGCGTGCTGGACTGGCTCGGAGAACGGAACCCGTAGCCACCGCCACACCGCTGCGATCACCAACTTCGGGCTGAAACCGTCCTATGGAGGGTGTTGCGGAATGCGTCCCTGACGGAACGGGCTCCGATTTCGAGGTGGAAAAGTGACCCGGAACAGCCAGGATCGCGCTCTCAGCCGTTCTCAGAGCGATCGATTTTTGGCGACCACTGTGAGCGGTTGATTCTGCAACACCCTCCATATGTCGCCCTGAGCCCGAAGTTCGCCCGCGGGTGGCCGTGTTCAAGGCGGTGGGACGGGCGAGTGGACGGTCCT
>WBZL01005760.1_pt1 | contig 10138 bp, 6 predicted proteins | sample 5204291 | NCBI WGS metagenome assembly WBZL01 (sample SAMN12344345, study PRJNA552823) | activated sludge metagenome | biome: Activated sludge suspended growth; feature: Nitrification reactor; material: Wastewater; isolation source: activated sludge from nitrification reactor of wastewater treatment... | reverse complement strand
TATCCTGCAAGGCCAAGGCTGCGCCAAACGTCGCCAGGGCCGGGCTGGTGGGCGGGGCTGTTTGCCAGGCGGCCGTCACATCGAACAGGTTTTGGCTGAACAAATCGAAGACGAACACCTGAGCATCGGTAACGGCCGTGCGCAGGCCGTCCGGCGGCATCTCCGGGCCAAAGGTGTTCCAGCCCGGGGCATAGAGCGGGAAAGTGTAGCCGCCGGTGGTGCGGACAGCGCCGCCGTTGATGCGCACAAAATCGCTCAGGTTGGCATATTCCGGGGCCACCACTGCCCCGACAGGCGTCCAGGGGTATGGGTTGGGGCAGCCGTCTGGGTGGGCAGTGTATGAGCTGAAGTAAAATGGCACATTCAAGAAAATCAACTCGGTTTCTGGTGGTGTGGCCTGACTGGCAGCGGCCAATTGGCGCACGATGTGGCTGGCTTGCGCGTAAAAATCAAGCTGGCAGGTAATGAATGGATACGGCGGCCAGATAATCAACAGGACGTAGACGATTTGCAGCCCCCAAATGGTTGCCAGGGTCCATAATTTGCTGGTTGGTACGCGGGCCAAGGCGGGAATGGGCAAGGACCAAAATAGAGCTACGCCGATGGCCGGCAAATAGCTGAGGCGCGGGCTGCCATAGACGTAGGCGGGGTCGAGGAAGAGGGCTGAGGGCAAAACGCTGAATAATATCCAGGCCAAAGCAAAGAGGTAGAGACGGCCGTTTTTTGTCCAGCGGGCCATCAACCCCATGATGATGAGCACGATGAGCGCTAGAAAGACGAGGGGTAGGGTCTGGTTGGCTTGCAGGCGGGCCAGGGGCAGCAAGGGATAGACAAGCGTTTGCAAGAAGGGGACCAGACTGCCGGTTAGGCGGTCGATGGATGGGGCGGCCTGTTCACCGGCTTTGGGAATGGCGAGCCATAGGCCCAAAAAAATGGTTGGCGCGATGAAATAGGGGAGAAACGGCCGTATCACCCAATCGCGCCACTGTTTTTTGGGCGGCCAGATGAGCCAATCCAGCCCAACCAGGGCCAGGGGGATGAAAACGCCGTTCTCGTGGCTGAAGAGGCCGAGGATGAGAGTGATGTGCGCCAGCACGGCTGCCCATTTGCTCCCGGTAAGACGGGTGAAGCGGTAGAAGATAAGGGTGAGCAGCAGCCAAAACACCAGCAGAGGATGAAACAGGGCAGCCACGTAGGCGACCGCTTCGTAGTTGAAGGGGAAGGTGATAAAGATGAGGGCTGCGGCCCAGGCGTAGGCGCGACGGCCGTTTAGGGCCAGCGCCAACCACCAGACCATCGCCGCATTTAAGCCATGCACCAGCAGTGATAAGGCGTGGTACGCCGGTGCCTGGTAGCCATCGAACAACCAGTACAGCCCTTTCCACAAAGCAAAGCCAACGGGGCGGTAGAAGCCATAACCGGCCGAACTGGTGAACAACTGCCACAAGCTGTGCGTTTCCATCCAGGCAAAATTGCCCGTGGGGTCATCGTTAAAAAAGGCGAAGCCGAGGGCGCGAAGGTAGAACAGCATGGCGAGCAGGCCGATGAACAGCATGACGGCCCAGTCTGAGCGCTTGCGGCTAATGGGATGGATGGGTTTGGCGACCGAACTCATGATTGGCGCAGATTAGTAGTGGACGTTGACGACAGTGCCGTAGGTGGTCCAGTCGTACAGCCAGGCGGCATCGGGTTCGTCCAGGTTGACACAGCCGTGGCTCATGGGATAGCCGAAGTTTTCGTGCCAGTATGCGCCGTGGAGGGCGTAATCCTGGTAAAAGTACATGACATAAGGCACGTTTTCCAGGTAATAATCGTAGCCGAGCAGGTAGCCGTTCATGGTCTGGCTTTCGTAGCGCAGGTAGATGCGGAACATGCCGGTGACGGTGGGGAAGTTGGCGACGCCGCTGGAGATGAGCGTGGTGTAGACCACGTCGTTGCCTTCGTAGGCATTGAGGGTTTGGGTGCTGAGATTGACATCTATCCAGCGGTCAGTGGCGTTGACGCCGAACGGCCGTATGCCAACCTGCTGGTTTTGAGGGCTGATGAAGGTGGGAACCAGGGTGGGTGTGGGGGTGGGGGTGATGGTTGGCGTGGGTGTAACGGTCCAGAACGGCCGTGTTGTATTTGTCTGGCCGGTTGGGGCGATGGCTTTGGCCATGCTGTGGGGCGGGTTGTTGGCGTTGGGAGGGCCGGGCGTAGCTGGGGCGAGCGGCTGGAGATTGGCTACGATGGCGGTTGGGGCTGCCTCTGTCGATTTGGCATTGACGAGGGTGTCGTTGCTCGGCGGCTGTTCGCCCACGGCCGTTTGCACGAGGTATACAGCCCCGCCCACGCTCAGAACAATCAACAAGAGGATAAGAAGGGTGAAAACGGCCGTGCGCGGCCATGATTTGCGGCGTGGTGGCGGGGTTGGTTTACTGCTGGCGGGCAGCCGTTTTTCCGCCCAAACACGCGCTTCTCGAACGGTGGGGTCGCGCGGCTGGAGCATTTCGGCGCGTTCGATGTATTCCAGGCTTTTAACCGGATCAGCGGTGAGGCCGCCGACCATTAACCAGAGGCGATGGTTGTTGGGGTCCTGGTGGATTCCTTCTTTGGCCAGGGCCAGCGCATGCTCTCGCTGCCCGGCTTTAAGGGCGATTTGGGCTTGTTGGTAGAGGGTATTGGCGTCGCGCGTCATCTTAATTGCTGGCGGTGACGGCCGTTTTGTATTCGCTTAAAAAGCAGAAAATACCATTGGCCAGACCCGTTGCCGGAAGGGTGGCGTTGGTGGTGATCATTTCCCGATCCAGGTTCATGAATCCGACCTCGATGATGATGGCCGACACGCCAGGGGCGATCTGGCGGAAGGCGTGGTAGTCGGACATATCGGGGGTGATGGTGTTGGCGTGGTATTCCATTTGGGTACTCTGGCGATAGGCTTGTTCGACACAAATGGAGAGTTCGGTGGAGTCGGTGTAACTGGAACCGGCGATTTTGAAGCCGGTGGCCAGCTCGTTGATGTAGTCGCAGGAGTCGGCGTGGATGGAGACAACGGCCGTTGCGTAATAATTATCCAGCCGGGCATCAAACTCATCCAATTTTTCGGCGCGGATGCCTTGCGCTTGCAAATCAGACAATACCAGGTCGGCGATGGTTTCATTCACCTGGGCTTCTGTCAGGCCATCGGCGCAGACCGCGCCGCTGTCGAAGCCGCGATGGCCGGAAATAATGCCGATACGAATGGGACCGGGGCTTTGCGGCAGGCGTTGGACGACTGGTTTGGCGGGGATGTTTTTGAAGATGGGGGCGGCGAGGTAATTGTCATCGGGGGACACGGCCGTAATCCCTTCGGCAATACTTTCGTCCGGGCTGAAATACCAATACACCACCAGCAAACCGGCAAACGCCAACACCAAATAGATCACAATCGGCAAATGTCGCCCCAAGAATTGGATCAGGGGCGGCATCGAATCATAACGAGACGTGTTTTCCGGTTTCGTGCGCATTATGTTGATATTCTACAACATTTTCCGGCCAGAGGAAATTACTGTTTATCTGGCAGTGTGAAGGATGTGTTAAGTAAGCTATCAGAAAAGATTTATGAAAATCCAACGAATTCCACTTACATTAGGTTATACTTAGGGCGTCATAAGCAGCACGCCAGCCCGGTACTGGTTTTCTGGTCTCGCAAACAAACAAAAGTATCTCTGGCGAGGTCGGCTTATTCAGGAGATAAATAACATTTATTATGGATGAACAACCAAACGATTCACGACCCTCAATTCCTACCTGGGTTTGGATATTAGGCGTATTTGCTATTATCCTGGGCTTGCAGCTGTGGGTGAGTGGTCGGTTTAACGGCCCGGATCAAGTAGGGATACAGGAAGTGATGACGGCCGTGCAAAATGGGGAAGTCAAAGGCCTATCGGTGACGGGTGACCGGATCGAAGCAGAGATGAAAGATGGGTCCATTGTCACCACAACCAAACACACCCGTGACAGCTTGGCGGAAACTTTCGAGTATTATGGCGTCACACCTGAGCAGTTGACTGATGTGAACCTGATCGTTAATGATCAGAGCGCCCTAAACAACCTCTTTACCATCATCATTTCTATTGGCCCAGTCATTTTGTTGATCTGGATTTTTAGTCGTGGCTTCCGGCAGATGCAAGGCGGTGGCGGCGGCAACAATATCTTCGGTTTTGGCCGCAGCCGCGCCAAAAACCTCAACGACGCCAATCGTCCCACCGTCACGTTTGATGACGTGGCCGGTGTGGAAGAATCCAAACAAGAACTAGCCGAAGTTGTCCAGTTCCTGCGCGAACCAGAAAAATTTGTTCAGGTAGGCGCGCGTATTCCCAAAGGCGTGCTGATGGTTGGCCCGCCCGGAACCGGCAAGACCCTGCTGGCTCGCGCCGTTGCCGGAGAGGCCGGTGTGCCATTCTTCCATATTTCCGGCTCGGAGTTTGTGGAAATGTTTGTGGGTGTAGGCGCCAGCCGCGTGCGCGACCTGTTCGACAAAGCCAAACAATCGGCTCCATCCATCGTTTTTGTGGACGAAATTGACGCGGTTGGGCGGCAGCGCGGCGCGGGGTTGGGCGGCGGTCATGACGAACGCGAGCAAACTCTCAACCAGATTTTGGTAGAAATGGACGGTTTCGATAACGAAACCAATGTTATCGTGATGGCGGCGACCAACCGTGCTGACATTCTCGACCCGGCGCTGCTGCGTCCCGGCCGTTTTGACCGTAAAGTGTTTGTGGATTTGCCAGACCTGAAAGGGCGCGAAATGATTTTGCGCGTGCATTCACGCGGCAAGCCGGTTTCCAGCGAAGTGAGCTATAAAGACATTGCCCGCCTGACGGCCGGATTTTCCGGCGCTGACCTGGAAAACTTGATGAATGAAGCGGCTATTTTTGCAGCGCGGCGCAACAAACGTACCATTGGTCTCCTGGAGTTTCAGGATGCCTTCGACCGGGTGGTGATGGGACCGGAGCGCAAGAGCCGGGTGATGAGCGAAGAAGATAAGGAAACAGTCGCTTACCACGAGGCCGGTCATGCGGTTGTTAGTTTCAATCTTATCCACACCGACCCGGTGCAAAAGATCACCATTGTGCCGCGTGGCCGGGCTGGCGGGTATGTGATGCCGCTGCCGGAAGACCGATTTGTGCACAGCCGCGAATATTTTCTGGATCAGATTACCATGGCTTTGGGTGGCCGGGCCGCGGAAGAGACCTTCTTCAATCGCGTCACCACCGGCGCATCGTCTGATTTGCAGCAGGCCACTCGCCTGGCGCGGGCGATGGTCATGGATTATGGTATGTCTGAAGTATTGGGACTGCCGACGTATGGCAACGGCAATACCAATCCCTTCCTTGGTCGGGAGATGTCTTATTTTGGCGGTGGACGCGATTACAGCGAAGAAGCGGCCAAGGCAATCGACGACGAAGTCAAACGCATTCTGGAAGAGAGTTACGAGCGTTCTTTAGAGATTGTGCGTTCGAATTATGACCGGATGGTGCAGTTAGCGAGTGAATTGATGAAGGTGGAAACGTTGGATCGAGAAGAGTTCGAACGTCTGATGAATTCACCTATGTTGACGAACGGCAATGGCAGCAACGGTCATGTAGACAGCGCCAAGCCGGATGCCCTTCAACCCACCAATGGGAAGTTAGACAAGGAATCATTGGCTGACAGCCACCCAGCCGACTCGCCGCTAGACCTTGATCTGCCAGCCTAAACGGCTCGCCTGATTTTGTTGGCATTTTGACCCTCTCCCCGCTATAACTTGTGGGTGAGAGGGTTTTTTTTGTCAATTGTCAACAGCTAACAGTTTTACAGGTGGTTTATGGATGACGTGGTAGTTTGCCGGCAGGAAGGGCCGGTGATGTGGGTGAGTTTGAACCGGCCGGAAAGCCATAATGCCATGAACCCGGCGCTGATTGCGGGGTTAACGGCCGTCTTCCGTTCCCTACCTCACCAACCAGACGTGCGTGTGGTGGTGCTGACGGGCAACGGCCGTTCCTTCTGCGCCGGAGCCGACCTAGCCTTCATGCGCGCCGCCGCCGATTACACCTTTGCTGAAAACGTGGCCGATGGGGAAGCGATTTTTGATTTGATGACGGCCGTTGACACCTGCCCGCTGCCGGTGGTGGGGCGTATTAACGGCGCGGCCATCGGTGGGGGAGTGGGGTTGGTAAGCTGCTGCGATATCGTCGTGGCGGTGGAACGGGCGAAGTTTGCCTTCAGCGAGACGCGCCTGGGCATTGTGCCGGCGGTCATTTCGCCGTTTGTGCTGGCAAAGATTGGGGTGAGCAACGGCCGTGAACTCTTCCTGACGGGCGAGCGTTTTTCGGCTGAACGGGCGCGGCAAATGGGACTGGTGCAGCATGTGGTGGCGGAGGATGAGCTGGATACGGCCGTTGCCGAACGTATTGCCAGCCTGCTGCTAGCTGCCCCCGGCGCGCAGGCAGCCGCCAAAGAACTGATCCGCGCGGTCGCCTATCAACCCCAAGCCGCCATGCGTGAATACACCGCCAGGCTCATCGCCGAACGCCGCGCCAGCAATGAAGGCCGCGAAGGCATGAGTTCTTTTCTGGAAAAAAGAGCGCCGCAGTGGCAGGGAAAAGCAAGAGAAGAGACTGGAGACTAGAAACTGGAGACCGCCTCTCTGCAATCTCCAGTCTCTAACAATTGGAACCAATGATGAGCGAACTTGAAACGATTCAACGAGCATCTTACCCGCTGACGCGGCAAATTTTGGCTGAGGATTTGCGCACTCTGGGCGTGAGGCGGGGCATGACTTTGCTTGTGCATTCCTCTTTGAGCGCGTTGGGTTGGGTCAATGGCGGCCCGGTGGCCGTAATTCAGGCGTTGATGGATGTGCTGACGCCGGAGGGAACGTTGGTCATGCCCACCCATTCTGGCGATTTGTCTGACCCGGCACAGTGGGCTAATCCACCGGTCCCGTACAACTGGCAGGCCATTATCCGCGACACGATGCCCGTGTTTGATCCCCGGCTGACGCCAACGCGGGGTATGGGTCGGATTCCCGAACTGTTTCGCACCTGGCCGGACGTGCAGCGCAGCAACCATCCACAGGTTTCTTTTGCCGCCTGGGGCCGGCAGGCGGAATTTGTAACGGCCGGGCATAAACTGAGAAGCGGCCTGGGCGACTCGTCGCCGTTGGCGCGGGTGTATGATCTGGATGGTTTTGTGCTGCTGCTGGGTGTGGGCTACGGCAACAATACCTCGTTCCACCTGGCGGAATATCGCGTGCCCAATCCGCCGATGACCACAAATGGCGCGCCGGTGCTGGAAAACGGCCGTCGTCTCTGGAAACCATTTACCGATGTAGACATCAACGATGAGGTGTTCCCGGCCATCGGCGATGAATTCGAACAGACGCATCGGGTTGCTTTGGGTCTGGTCGGGTTGGCGCAGTGCCGCCTGTTTTCGCAGACCGACGCGGTGGATTTTGCGGTGAAGTGGCTGACCGATTTTCGGGCGGGAAAGTGAAATACGCCCAGACCCTAAGGGTTTGCTTATGAGATGTTACGCCTTTTGGGATTCAAACCCTCAGGGTCTTTGCAGACAGATACTCTTGGAGAAGGAACCCATCCAATGTTCAACAAAATTTTAGTAGCGAATCGGGGCGAAATTGCCCGGCGAATTTTTTCGGCCTGCCGCGAGTTGGGTGTCGCATCGGTGGCGATTTATTCGGATGCGGACCGGGACGCGGCCTGGGTGCGGGCCGCCGATGAGAGTTATCACCTACCGGGGGTAACGGCGGCGGAGACGTATTTGCGGCAAACGGCCGTGCTCGACATCGCCCAAGCCTGCGGCGCGGAAGCGATCCATCCCGGCTATGGCTTCCTGAGCGAAAACGCCGACTTTGTTGTCGCCTGTGCCGAGCGGGGCATTACGTTCATCGGGCCTGGGCCGGAGGCGATGCGCGTGATGGGCAGCAAAGCGGCTTCGCGCGAGCTGGCGCAGGCGGCCGGCGTGCCTGTTGTGCCCGGCGTGGATGGCGCGGGCAAGTCTCCGGTGGAGTTGGCAGCGGCGGCCGAGGCAATTGGCTACCCGGTCCTGATCAAAGCCAGCGCCGGTGGGGGCGGAAAAGGGATGCGCGTGGTCTGGTCGGCGGGCGAATTGGCCGACGCAGCTCAGGCAGCGCGCAGCGAATCGCAGTCTTCCTTTGGCAGCGACCATATTTTGCTGGAAAAGTATTTTACCGAAATCCACCACGTGGAAATCCAGGTGTTGGGCGATTTACATGGCACGCTGCTGCACCTGTTCGAGCGTGAATGTTCGGTCCAGCGTCGCCATCAGAAGATTATTGAGGAAAGCCCGTCGCCTATTGTGCAATTTTTTGAGGCGCAGGGGGTGAATTTGCGGCGGCGCATGGCGGAAGCGGCCGTTTCGCTGGCGGCGCAGGCGGGTTATGTGAGCGCCGGGACGGTGGAGTTTGTTGTGGACCCTCAGGGCGAGTTTTATTTTTTGGAGATGAATACCCGTTTGCAGGTGGAACACCCGGTAACGGAGTTGGTAACGGGGTTGGATTTGGCCGCCTGGCAGATTCGCATTGCCGCCGGGGAGCCGCTGCCGTTTGGGCAAACGGCCGTTTCCCAGCGCGGCCATGCCCTGGAATGCCGCGTCTATGCCGAAGACCCGGCGCGTAATTTTTTGCCGTCGATTGGGCAGATTAGCTATTATCAACGGCCGTCTGGCCCTGGCGTGCGGGTGGATGACGGCATTGAGACGGGCGCGCATGTGACGCCCTTTTACGATCCGATGCTGGCGAAGGTGATTACTTACGGCCACGACCGAGCGGAGGCGATTCGCAAGATGGAAAAGGCGCTGCGGGATACGGCCGTTCTCGGCGTGACGACCAATATTCCTTATTTGCTGGCAATTTTAGGTGAAACCCATTTCCAAAACGGCCGTACGCCGACCAATTTCCTGCAAAACCACATGGCCGACTGGCAGCCCCAGCCCGATCCGACGGAAGAGGAGCTGCTGGCGATTGCGGTTTTGGAAATGCTGCAAAGCGGGGGGAAGCGCGGGAGCAGCGCCGGGGTGAATGGGGAAACGGCCGTGCAGCCCGATCCCTGGAATGAAATAGGCGCGTGGCGTAACGTCTGAGGGGGGAAGGCTTAGTCAGGCATTTCTTTACGAGGCAGCTTCCCAAAGGGCGCGACAATCCAGATCATCGCAGGCGGTAAGCGTGCGTTGCAGCATGGGCAGCCAGACCCAGGTTAATGGTTCGTTGATGCCGCCGCGGCAGTACTCGGTGGCAATGTAAATCCCCATGGGGACTATCAAGCGATAGTCAACCCACAATTGTTCCCACGTGTAATCGGTAATCCCATGTTGGCGTAGATGTTGATGGTAGTGGCGCAAGACCGGCTCTTCCAGGCGACGGCGCGTGGCTGGCTCCCAATCCAGCACCAGAGGATAAACCAGGTCATAAACGCCCAGCCAGGTGGTCAGGCTCCAATCAAAAGGCTGGCGGTCGATGAGATAAATGGGGCGCTCGCCCTCGCGGGGGACGAGAATGTTGTAGGGACCGGCGTCGCCATGGATGAGCGTGAAACCAGCGTCGTTATGGGTGCGGGCGATGAGCTTGTGGGGATGGTTGGCATACAGTGAATGCACCATTTCCGGCCAGTGGGGGGCTAAATCCTGCGCGAATTGGGCCAAAATAGGCGCTGCGCCGGGCGCGGCGATGTCCACAAAGCGTTGGATGTGGTCGGGGCTGTGTATGGGCGACTCGATTTGGGCCAGACGGACCGCGCCCCACCAGTGGGCGTGCATGGCGGCCAATCCTTCGGCCAGGGCCAGGCCATATTCCAGTGTGGGCGCTTTGTTGTATGCTTCGGTGTGCGTGGCAGAGAGGTTGTCGAGCAAAAGGTGGTAACGCTGGCTTTCGGGGGAGTAGGCCGCATCGTAGCAGGTGATGAGGGGGGCGTCCGGCACGCCGATATAATCGCGGATATAGTAGAAAACTTCCGATGGGCCGAAGGATTCTTCGTTGCCGATGTTGGTGTTGACCATTTTGAGGAATAAATGGCGGGGAAGTTTGCCCTGGGCGGTGGCAGAATAGGTAAGATGCAGGGCGGCGTTGGTGGACCAGTTGCCACGGCCGTTATCCACTGCA
>WBZL01005759.1_pt1 | contig 10138 bp, 11 predicted proteins | sample 5204291 | NCBI WGS metagenome assembly WBZL01 (sample SAMN12344345, study PRJNA552823) | activated sludge metagenome | biome: Activated sludge suspended growth; feature: Nitrification reactor; material: Wastewater; isolation source: activated sludge from nitrification reactor of wastewater... | reverse complement strand
TGCTCTGAGCAATGCCGATGGGGCGCATCTGGTCCACGACAAGCACGCCCTGATGGTGCATCACGGTGATCACTCCTACGGTATAATCGACGGCAAGGTGTTCTCCCGCTTTTGTGATGGGATGTCGATAAAAGTCGATCACGAGAGCCTTCTAAAGGAGTCCAAGGAGGTTAGAGTCCGCACTAGAGAGTTCTGCTACCTGTGGCGAGAAGCATACCTTCGACAAGAGAACTTGGTTGATCCGTTAGTGGCACTCTGGCAGAGTGCCACTATTTTGCAATGGTCAAGACTAGTTACCTCTCTTCGTGGACGAAAAGCTCCAAGCCAGGCACTTATGGACCAGTGGCTATACAAAATAGAGTACGACCAGGAAGACCCCACTTGGAAAATGTACAGGGCGCTGGTTCCACGCTGGATGACCTGTACAGAGTACAACAACGTGTTTGGCCCGACATGTCTCAGAAGTTACAACCCTGATGACAGGGCCAGACAAAACATGATTACCAAACTTTGTGACTGGTATCACAGAAAAACAAAAGGAGTAAAACGATGACTTTGATTGCCCTTACAGGGAAGGCTGGTAGTGGGAAAGACACGGTGGCCAAGTTACTAGCAAAGGGGCCAAAAAGCTACTTTAGGTTGGGCTATCACAGGATGGCCCTCGCAGATCCGCTTAAAGACGCTGCTGCTGCTATTTTTGGACTAAGCCGTGAGAGTATGGACGACCCTTCTCTTAAAGAAGTCCAAGTGGAATATTGGGGGATGTCTCGAAGAGAGATGCTACAACAACTTGGCGATGCAGTGCGAGAGAAATTCGGCGATGACGTGTTCGTTAGACGGTGGGAACTGAGCTACAACGATTTTAGACGATCAAATGTGGTTGTCACCGATTGTCGTGCCGACGTTGAAGCTGGCCGATTTCGTGAACTAGGAGGGCGCATTGTGAAAGTAGTGCGCGGTGTTGGATTGACAGGCTCTACGGGAATTCATTGGAGTGAGCGAGGGTTAAGCGCACCACCGGACCTTACCATTGACAATACTGGCGACATGGCACAATTGGAGTCTGAAGTGCAACGTATCCTCAAGGAGATTGAATGACTGCCTACCTGTACACCGGGAAGTGCCTGGACTATCTGCAAACAATGCCTTCAGACTCTATCGATAGTGTTGTTACAGACCCCCCATACGGCCTAAAGTTCATGAACCACGCCTGGGACTATGACGTGCCAACAACAGAGACATGGGTGGAGGCGTTGAGAGTATTAAAGCCGGGTGGTTATCTACTAGCCTTTGCCGGTACTCGAACACAACATAGGATGGCTGTTAGAATTGAGGATGGAGGGTTTGAAATAAGAGATTCAATTATATGGGTGTACGCACAGGGAATGCCCAAATCTGGTGGATTAAAGCCTGCGCATGAGCCTATTATTGTGGCTAGAAAGCCTGGAAAGTCTAGTCTGAATATAGAGTCCTGTAGGACTGACGGAGGCAGATACCCGGCTAACCTCATTCACGACGGTAGCGACGAGGTCAAAGCCCTATTCCCTAATAACAACCCAGGTTGTAAACCTCACAGAGTTAAGGCCAGCGATGAGACTGTTGAAAGGCTACAAGCTAAAGGTTGGGGGTTCTCTGGCTGTGACAAGGTGGCGGGTTATGACGACGGCGACGACCTAAGCGCGGCACGGTTCTTTTACTGTGCCAAAGCCAACAAGAGTGATCGTGGAGGGGGTAACGATCACCCTACTGTAAAACCCACTGAACTTATGCGTTACCTTTGTCGGCTAGTAACCCCTGCTGGAGGTTTAGTGTTGGACCCGTTTATGGGAAGTGGAACTACAGGCAAAGCCGCCCTTCTTGAGGGTTATGACTTCATCGGTATAGAAGATAAGGAAGATTACGTGACGTTGGCCCATCATCGTATAACCGGGGCAGTGTCTAATGGATGAATCTTCAGACATTGAACCACCTAATTTTGCGGATATTGTTGACTCCGCTAACTATTTAGCTGAATTGCATAACAGTTCCTCACTAGCTGCAGCAAGGGCTAAGGCCGCACCAGAGCAGGTTAAACTGCCAGATGGGTCTTGGCCTACTACAGAATGCGTCGATTGTGGCGAAGATATTGAAAAACCTCGTTTAGAAATGGGGAGGGTACGATGCATCTCCTGTCAAACACATAAAGAGAGGAAACAAATTGGACGAAGATAAATCGGGTACTGTGCGCGATACTGCCATTGCGGTAATGCTTGCGCAGTTAGATAATGCGAAACAGACTAACTTACCACGCTGGGTTTTACTAATTCTAGTTATCCCAGTGCTGGTATATGACGTTATTGTAGTAACAGCTAAGTTTGTACTATGGCTGGTGGTGGCTACTGTTATGCTCCAGTTTAGGTTTTTACTGGTTTGGATAGACACTATGTGCATCACCTGTTGGTACTTAAACGCCCTTGTTGAAAGGATGTCACGGAAATGACGATGACTGTAAGCCTTCCAGAAGTGAATTGCATTCACTTTGACAATAAAACGTGCTACCACCACGACGTTCCCAGGCTGTTGTTCATGCGCCCTAAATGCATCCTGAGTTCTGTTGAAGACCCACGAATTGTAAGGCAGTGCAAACTTCAGACAGTTTGGCCACCTGTTCTTTTTGTTCCAGCCTGGGAGTAATACCATGAGACTCCTAATTGATATGAGCAGCCTGCTTTGGCAGTCGCTGCTGGCGTCTAAAGACAACGAATTTGGCGTTGAAGTTGAGCACGAAGGTAGAACGGTCCATGTCAATGGCTGGCAGCATGGCTATGAATGTGCCATTAACCACCTTCTTTCAGTCATGGAAGAATTAGACGTAGTGCCCGTTGATTGCATCTTCGTATGCGAAGGTAAGATGGCCAAGAGTAGGCGCAAGGCTATTTACAATCAATACAAAGAAGGGAGGGACTCAAGGCCCTCACTGGCTTATGAACAGTTCGCAATCTGCCGAGATAAGCTGTGCGAAACCTTTCTGAACATCGGCTCTCAGGTGGTCACTCAGGATGGGGTAGAAGCCGATGACGTTCTGGCCTTTCTCGCTCGCAGATTGAAAGGGGAGATGGTCATCCTGACAACAGACGGCGACATGGCTACGCTGATCAACGAGAACGTGTCTCTGTGGCGCGGTGGGATGCTGACCAAGGCAAACCCCTATGGGAAGTTTTCGACCCGGTACGTGCCCGTCTACAAGGCCCTGTGCGGCGACGGTAACGAGTACAAGGGCGCTGCTGGTTTTGGCCCCAAGGCGTTTGAGGCTTTGCTGGCGTGGGCCGGGGAACCTGGACTGGCTGCTCTGGAGGGCATGATCAAGAGGCGCACATTGGCCGAACTGATTGACGACGTGAAGGAGTTTAAGCCCGCGCAGAAGATACTTGATAGTGCAGAGCACGTTTATCAGAGCTATGAGTGCGCACTGCTGCATGATGAGTGGGTGGATACATTGCGTCAGCCATTGCAGTGGAAAGCGGGCATGGTCAGGGGCAGAGACGTGGTCACGGACAGCAGGCTATACAAGTGGGCACAGACGGTGACGCTAGTTACTGCTGACAATTACGAAAAAGCCATGTCCGTCCTAAAAGAGAATGTAAGTCAAACTCCAGCGTGGGCACTGGATATTGAGACTAGCACCCCCCCTGCGTCAGACGCTTGGCTTGCAGCCGGCGAAAGAGAAAACAAGGTGGATGTGTTCGGAAGTAAGTTGACAGGTTTAAGTCTGACCTTTGGCAGCAACAATCAATACACCATGTACTTCAGTGTTGATCATTTCAACACTAACAATGTGACCAGTGAGCAAGTCAGGGATGCTGTTGTGCTCATTCCCCCTGCCTCACCAATTGTCATCCAGAACTTTGCCTTTGAAGGTCCTATCTTGTTCGAGGAGTGGGGTGAGGCGTGGAAAGATAATGGGTGGCATGGTTTCCTTCCGAACGTGATCGACACTAAAGTTCTAGCTAATTACGTTGATGAAAATGTTTCTTCAGGCTTGAAACAAGGTTCTGCCTTGTACCTTGGCTACAAGCAGGCATCTTACGCTGAGGTTACTGGGGGACGTAAGATGAACCAACTTACAGGTGCAGAGGTTTTGAGTTATGGTGCTGATGATACAATCTGCACAGCGGCCCTATTTAATCACTTCAAAATCAGAACAGAACTTGAGAATACATGGGACTTAATCAACGAAATTGAAACCAAGCCTGCATACTTGACGGCCTACGCATTTACCAAGGGAACTAACTTCTCCCTGCAGCGCATGAAAGCATTGGAGGAGTTGGACAAGAAGGAATACGACAACGCATGGAAAGTTGTCCGTGAACACCTGATTCAACATGGCTGGGAAGGTACAGTAACCCCCAACTACACAGAGATGACACCCGCATCTATCAAGGAAGCCTGCCAGATTGTCTTGGGCACTGAACTGGTTACAAGAGTAAGAACACCATCGAAGCTTGCTAAGTTGGTAGAACAACTTGATCATCCTGATGCACCTTTATTGGCTCAATGCATAGAAGATAACAATCTGAGACAACTCAATGCTCTAGTTGGGTCTAGGTTCTCTGGTGAACCTCAGTTTGATTTAAACAGTCCAAAGCAAATGAAGAACTTGCTGTACAATGTGCTTGGCTTGCCTGTTAGGTTAGTAAACTCTTGCACTCAGAACGAAAGAATAAATAAACCAGATCTAGCTGAGGCTGTGTATAAACACAAAAAACTGGCACATGGCTCAGGTTCTGAGCCGCCACTTACTTCTACTGAGAAGGAGCTATTAAAGGCCAAAGCCACGTGTGACGACACTGCCGTAGACTTCGCCTTGCGTTTTGACATGCCAGATAGTGAAGTGCTGCGTGCTATTCGCACCATGAAGACAGCAGACACCAAAGCCAAGATGTACTATAGACCTTACTCAGAAATTTTGCATTGGAGGGATCGTAAGATTCATGCACAAATTAACCAGTGTGCAACAGTAACAAGGCGTTGGAGTTCATCATCACCAAATTTACAGCAACTTCCAAAAACCAAGGGGGTGGTGTTTAGAGAGTGCTTTACCCCACACAAGAGAGGGGCCGTTATCTGTTCAGTCGACTATAGTGGTCAAGAAATCAGACTCCAGGCTGGACTATCAAGGGACGAAGCGATGTTGTCGTGCTATCTTGGAGACGATCTGAAAGATATGCACAGTATCACAGCAGCCGGTGCCATGAGTGTGGTTTGGTCCTCGGAAGTATATGAGGACATGATGAAAGTAGCTACAGGGAATAACGACTATGATCGATTCTTGTCACTGTTACATCATGAAGATAAGCGTGTGGCCAGTACAGCGAAGAACCTGAGAAATCTAGCTAAGCAGTGCAACTTTGGTAGTGCCTATGGTTGCACTGCACCTAAGATGCAGGAGCTTATGGTAACTGATTTACCCACAGCATCGGGCATTCTGGAAGCGAAACTGGAGAAGTTCAGCGGGTTTGAGCAATGGAAATTCACAGTAGAGGAACGGGCCAAGGAATTGGGTTACATAGCCACTGAACTAGGTGGTCGTCGTCATCTTCAAAAGGCGATGACCTCGGAAAACAAGTGGGAGCAATCTTCTGCTGCGCGACAGGCATCTAATTTTAAGATTCAGTCAGCCGGCGCAGAGTTATGCAAAAAGACTTTGACACGGTTATGGGACTCTGGAATTTTCTTCAGATTGGATGCTGTGTTTATTGCTGTCATTCACGACGAAGTTGTTTGGTCTGTGCATCGGAATGATGCGTTTGAGTCAATTCAAACAGTATGGGAAGCAGTATCACAACCATACACAGCGGATTTCCCAGTGCCGTTTTTGGGATCAATCTCTATTGGGTCCACGTTCGGAACACAGATTGAATTAGGAGAGAAACCCAACAGAGAATTGACAGAAGCTACGTTGGATCAACTACTTTCAAGTCAGCACAAGTAGGTACAAGTGCAAAGTAGACGCATGTCAATGATAGAGGTAGCCACCAACATTGTAATAGGGTTGGTGGTTTCCTTTATCAGCCAGATAGCGGTATTTAAACTGTACGACATACATATCTCTGTCACGCAGAATGTAGAGATCACTATCTGGTTTACTGTTATCAGCATTATTCGCAGTTATTTGATCCGCAGGTGGTTTAATTCTATGAAAGGTAACAAATGAAGAAATACTCTATAGAGTGGTGGAAGTCTTTGACAGGTCCGCAAATCGGCAACGAAGCGGAGGCTATGGTCGAAGACGTGTTGAAGAAGTGGAACAGCAAAGTTAAATTCGCATGGGCTAGGCTGCCCGATACAAAGGCCGCTAGAATGAACATTATCCAAGCACAACCGGCTGACTATATCTACCGCTGTGGAAGCTATGCGGGCTTTATCGAAGTCAAGGCCGTCGCACACACTTACAGGCTGCCAAAGGGTAACTTGTCGCAACTGCCCACACTCCATAAATGGGAATTGGCCGGCAGTGATGACGTGCTCCTGGTCTTCCACTACTTAACCAGTGAGTGGCGTGCAGTTGACCCAAGGTTGCTGTCTACTGGTGCCCCCTCGTGGGACTTGAGTGAATTCACACCACACCCAACAGTAGAGGCAGCATTGAATAGTATGAGGTATTTTAAATGAGGCCGTTACTAGCACACACTATAGAAGACACGAGCAAGATCAAGTACCCCGTTCTGGTCAGTCAGAAGTTGGACGGCATTCGATGCCTTATCATTGATGGTGTGGCCATGTATCGTAGTCTTAAACCTATAAAGAACAAGTACATCCAGAGCATTTTGGGTAAGTCAGAATACAACGGGCTGGACGGAGAACTTGTAGTCGGCGAAAAGTGTCACCCGAACTCTCTGGATCACACAACGTCTGGGGCAAATTCAAGAGACGGAGAGCCTGACTTTTGCTACTACTTGTTTGATAAGTGGGATGATGAACGTGGCTTTGCAGATAGGTATGCGTCGCTAATGAAATACGACGGTTGCGAGCGTATTTCGGTAATTCCCCACAAATGGGCTTATAGTGAGACAGACCTACTGTATATTGAGAGGCGCTATTTAGAAGTGGGAGCAGAGGGCATAATAGTTAGAAAGATAGACGGACACTACAAAAACGGAAGGAGCACTGCAAAAGAAGGCTTTTTGGGAAGATGGAAGAGATACCACGAAGAAGAGTTTGATGTGATTGGTTTTGAGGAAAGAATGCACAATGAGAACGAAGCCACAATTAATGAGTTGGGATACACTGAACGATCCTCACACAAGGAGAATAAATCAGGTCGTGGAGACTTAGGGGCAATTGTGCTACGAACAAAAGAAGGGGTGGTATTTAAATGTGGGACAGGGTTTGACGACGAGTTGCGCCGTCACATCTGGTGCAATCAAAGCAATTACATTGATGGTTTAGTTAAGTTGCGGTTTCCACGAATGGGTATCAATGGTGTTCCCATGCAGTCTGTGTTTGTTGGTTTTAGGTCAAGGGAGGATTTATGAGCGATATTAAGTGGGTCACGATCTCGGTAATTATCGGAGTGCTGTGGTGTGATGTAATTGTTATTTGGGGAGCATTCGTGGACCCACTGATTGGTGTTCCAATTGCTACCTTGTCTATTCCTATATCTATCTACATAATCAAAGAAATTATATCTGATTGGAAGAATTCATGAGCAATTTATTCAATAACACTCAAGTCGCTGCCCGCACACCAACCATGATCGACATCTACTTAAAAGACGGGACAGTCATTCACAACCTTGTAGAGGGCTTTGACATGGACGATACAACTACAATTGGCACTAACACTGACTATAAGCGGTTCGCTATTCCAAACGAGAACATAAGCTTTATTTTGGAGGTATAACAGTGCTTGTCATAAATGATCTACATATCGGAGTAAATAGGGCTGGCGGGACTACGCCACAGTCACAAGCTGCATTGCGTGACTATCTGCGCAATGGGCTAGAACAACTCATCAATAATGAGGACCAGTTTGTTATAGTTAATGGTGATCTGTTTGATTCATTTACAGTTGACCCACTTGAGGTAGTTAAAACTGCCAGACTCTTTTTAAGGTGGCTTAGTAAAACTAACTCAAGAGCTTTGAACATTGTGGCCGGGAATCACGATTATAAACCAAAAGCAGATAACCTCTCAAGTTTTCACTTATTGGTTCATATGCTGGCTTTCTCAGAGTATGAGAACCAAGTCGTTGTTCATGATAAAGAACTTGGGCGTGTATGCGGAACTGTCTGGTGTATTCCCCACATGCCTAACCAGGACCTATTCAATGTCGAGGTTGCTAAGGCGGCAGAGAGGGATGGCAAGGGCATGCAACTTCTTCTGCACTGTAACTATAATAATCACTTTGCAAATAACAGTGACCACTCACTAAATCTAGACGAAGAGCAGACTGCTGCATTGTTGAATGCTGGTTGGACTCTAGTATTTGGACACGAGCACATTGGCAGAACACTGTATGGCGGTAGAGTTATAATTGTCGGCAACCAGTTTCCATCTTCAGTAAGTGACTGTATCGGAGACACAGACAAGCACTGCTTGCGCGTTAAAAACGGTAGTCTTCAGTTAGAGCAAACGTGGTCAGCGTATGAGAACTATACAGAGGCAGACTGGAGAGACCTGAAAATATCAGACGAGTATAAATTCATTCGTGTCACTGGCGAAGCGTCTGCCGCTGAATCTGCTGAAGTTATCAAAGCTGTGTCAAAGTTGCGTCAAAGCCATTCCGCCTATGTGATCACCAACGCAGTCAAGATAGAAGGCTGCGACCTGAGTAATGAGCTGGCCGGCAGTATCGAAGACATCAAAGTGTTTGATGTAGTTGGCGCAATCATGAGTGAATTGACAGAACAAGAACAGAATGTTGTGAAAGGACTACTGCAATGAAAGTCACAGGAGCAGAGTTTCATAGATTCTACAACGATCCGTCTATTTGGACAGATGGAATGTACCACGAGAATGTGGTGTTTGCTGTAAATGGAGTGGAAGTTGATGACATACCAGAAAGTATAAACGACACAGATATAGTCAGCTTCTCTGGGGGCTTCATAGCCAATGACAACGGTGATGCTATTGGAACTTTCGTGAGTCTATTCCGAAAGTGGAGGAAGAAGCAGATGACGGTTATGTTTGTTGTTGAGTGCCACATTGATAAAGAGGATTACATTAAACAGTGTGTTAGAGACGCTGGGGGTACAGTCAAATGTTAGTCCGTCTAAAACTAGAGAACTTCCGAAAAGCGGTTTCTGAGGAAACCATATTTACACCAGGAATCAATCTTTTTAGGGGAGTGAACGAGGCAGGCAAGACTACAAGACTTGAGGCCATAAGCTATGCTCTGTTTGGTAGTAGAAGCCTGCGTACTCCATTAGAGCAATGTGTCACATGGGGCACTGACGTAAAAAAGCTCAGGGTGACGCTAGTGCTGACTGCTGGTGGTGTGAAACATACATTCACCCGCAGCAAGAGCGGTGCTGAGGTAAGGTTAAACGACAGCGACTCGCCTTTTGTCACCGGGCAGACAGAGGTTAGCAACTTTGCAGCCAGCTTACTTGGGGCAGATGCGAGCACTGCCAACAGCTTGTTGATGGCTTCGCAGAACCGTCTTCGGGGTGCTCTAGAAGAAGGGCCTAAAGCCCTAAGTCAAATGATTGAAGACTTGGCCGGGTTCGACACCTTCGACCGCATCCTGGAAGCAGCATCGAAAAAGCTCGCGCTTGGTTCCGCAAGTCTGCTGGAGGCCCAACTGAAGGGGGCAGAGAACACGCTGGCAGCGGCCACAGCAAACCTTCCTGCCAAGCCAGATGAGGATGCCCACGCCTTGTCATTGAAGGCGCTAGAGGCCAAGGCGGCGGCCATAGAGGCATCCTTGCCGAGTTTGAGAGAGTTGGCAAAGACTGCTGTGAATCGTTGGCAAGAAGCTTCAGACATCTACCTGCGCAAGCGTGTCATGGCGGGAAAGGTCGATGAACTGTTACGCAACGTGGGACAAGCGCAGGACCAGGTCAGCATCCTCACCAAGAACACGGACAAGGTTGTAGATGTTGGACAGATCGAGGTACTAAAAGCTAGAATTGTTGAAGCTGAGGGGCATGCAGCAC
>WBZL01005758.1_pt1 | contig 10139 bp, 8 predicted proteins | sample 5204291 | NCBI WGS metagenome assembly WBZL01 (sample SAMN12344345, study PRJNA552823) | activated sludge metagenome | biome: Activated sludge suspended growth; feature: Nitrification reactor; material: Wastewater; isolation source: activated sludge from nitrification reactor of wastewater treatment... | reverse complement strand
ATCCAGCCGAACCCGACACCCAGCACCGCGGCGGGCGCGAGGATCGAGAGGACCCGCCGGTCGAACGCCCTCCGGTAGGCGTAAAGCCCGATCAGGTCCGAGGCGACATAGACCGGCAACAGCAGCCCCGCCGCCGCCACGGGCGAAATCGCGAGCGCCAGGACAGGCACCGCGAGCATTCCCACGACCGGCAGCCCGCCCTTCGACAGCCCGACAAGCACCGCGGCGAGACATCCCAGAACCCAGAACTCCGCGCCGATCATGCCCAGAAACCCTCCTGCCATCCGGGCCCAACCCCTACAGTGCCGCAGCATGACGCAAAAGGGGCCGGACATGCCGCATTGCGGCAGGCTTGCGCGAAAAGGCCGGAGCGATTAGGCAGTGCGGCGGAAATGACCCATCTCAGCAGGAGCCGGAGACCATCATGGCCAGACCCAGGATCGCCCTCATCGGCGCGGGACAGATCGGCGGCACGCTCGCCCATCTCGCCGCGATCAAGGAACTCGGCGACGTCGTTCTCTTCGACATCGCCGAAGGCACGCCCCAGGGCAAGGCGCTGGACATCGCGCAGTCCGGTCCCGTCGAGGGCTTCGACGCGGCCCTGAAGGGCGCCAACAGCTACGAGGACATCGCCGGCGCCGATGTCTGCATCGTCACCGCCGGCGTGCCGCGCAAGCCCGGGATGAGCCGCGACGATCTTCTGGGCATCAACCTAAAGGTGATGAAGGCCGTGGGCGAGGGCATCAAGGCCCATGCGCCGAACGCCTTCGTGATCTGCATAACCAACCCCCTGGACGCGATGGTCTGGGCGCTGCGCGAGTTCTCGGGGCTGCCCGCGAACAAGGTCGTCGGGATGGCCGGCGTGCTCGACTCGGCGCGGTTCCGCCATTTCCTCAGCCTCGAATTCAACGTGTCGATGAAGGACGTGACCGCCTTCGTCCTTGGCGGCCACGGCGACACGATGGTGCCCCTGGTGCGCTACTCCACCGTCGCCGGCATTCCCCTGCCCGACCTCGTCGAGATGGGATGGACCACGCAGGAAAGGTTGGATGCCATCGTCCAGCGCACCCGCGACGGCGGGGCCGAGATCGTCGGCCTCCTGAAGACCGGCTCGGCCTTCTACGCGCCCGCCGCCTCGGCGATCGAGATGGCGGAAGCCTACCTCAAGGACCAGAAGCGCCTGCTGCCCTGCGCCGCCTATGTGGACGGTGCCTACGGGCTCAGCGGCATGTATGTCGGCGTGCCGACGATCCTCGGCGCCGGCGGCGTGGAGCGCATCGTCGACATCAAGCTGAACCGCGACGAACAGGTGATGTTCGACAAGTCGGTGGAGGCCGTGCGCGGCCTCGTCGCCGCCTGCAAGGCGATCGACCCCTCGCTCGCCTGACATTTCCGGGGCGCCCGCCGGGCGCCCCGCCTTCCCGGCGCGGACCCGCCGGACCCCGCGCGAATCCCCCTCCCCGCAGACGATCCGGCCCAGGCGATCCCTATGTGATCACACTTTTTCTGGCCGTGATCACAAAAATGCAGTTTTCTGCCGCTCCCGCGGATTTGCCGCATTTATCGTTTCGCCAATCCGCGCCGTTGTGCGAAGAACCCGCAAAACCGAACGCAAGCGGGGATCAGCGATGAACATCCACGAATACCAGGCCAAGGCTCTCCTGCGCTCCTACGGCGCGCCGGTCTCCGACGGCCGCGTCGTGCTCAGGGCCGAAGAGGCCAAGACCGCGGCGGGCGAGCTTGACGGGCCCCTCTGGGTCGTGAAGGCGCAGATCCACGCGGGCGGCCGCGGCAAGGGCAGGTTCAAGGAAGCCGAAGCGGGGGAAAAGGGCGGTGTCCGCCTCGCGAAATCGGTCGAGGAGGCTGCGTCGATGGCCAAGCAGATGCTCGGCCGCACGCTCGTCACCCACCAGACCGGGCCGGCGGGCAAGCAGGTCAACCGCATCTACATCGAGGACGGCTCCGACATCGCGCGCGAGCTTTACCTCGCGCTTCTCGTCGACCGCGGCACTTCCCGTGTCTCCTTCGTCTGCTCGACCGAAGGCGGGATGGACATCGAGGACGTGGCCGCGAGGACGCCCGAGAAGATCCTTTCCTTCGCCGTCGATCCGGCCACCGGGCTGTCCGATTTCCACGGCCGCCGCGTCGCCTTCGCCCTCGGGCTCGAAGGCAACCAGGTCAAACAATGCGTGGGCCTGATCAAGACGCTCTACCGCGCCTTCATCGAGAAGGACATGGAGATGCTGGAGATCAACCCGCTCGTCGTGCTGAAGGACGGCAACCTCAAGGTGCTCGACGCCAAGATCGGCTTCGACAACAACGCGCTCTACCGCCAGCCCGAGGTCATGGCGCTCCGGGACGAGACGGAAGAGGACCCCAAGGAACTCGCGGCCTCGAAGTTCGACCTGAACTACATCGCGCTCGACGGCGAGATCGGCTGCATGGTGAACGGCGCGGGCCTTGCGATGGCGACGATGGACATCATCAAGCTTTACGGCGCGGAACCCGCCAACTTCCTCGATGTGGGCGGCGGGGCGACGAAGGAGAAGGTGACCGAGGCCTTCAAGATCATCACCTCGGACCCCAACGTGAAGGGCATCCTCGTCAACATCTTCGGCGGCATCATGCGCTGCGACATCATCGCCGAGGGCATCATCGCCGCGGTGAAGGAAGTGGGCCTCCAGGTTCCGCTGGTGGTGCGGCTCGAGGGCACCAACGTCGAGAAGGGCAAGGAGATCATCGCGACTTCCGGCCTCAACGTGATCGCGGGGGACAACCTGTCGGACGCCGCGCAGAAGATCGTGAAGGCGGTGCGGGGGTGAGTATGACCGAACAGTGGGAGAAAGTCCTCACCAGCGGCGCAATCAAGAATGGAAACATCTCGTTCAAAGGATGCCCCTTCACGATTGATCCGGCCTTCGTCGGAGGGACTAACGCCAGCGCCCCGGCAGCAAGGACGATCACCGTCACGTTCAAACCGGGAAGCGTGAGCCAACAGTGGTTCTATTCGGATAAAATGCTGTTCGCCAATCGAAATCCGCACACCAAGGATTTCTTCTCCCGAGTTGGGGCACGCGAAGGCATGGCTATTCGTATTACGAAAACGTCGCAGAATTCTCTGCTTATCGAGAAGGCCTAAGCAATGTCCGTACTCGTCGACAAGAACACCAAGGTCATCTGCCAGGGCTTCACCGGCTCGCAAGGCACCTTCCACTCCGAACAGGCGATCGCCTACGGCACCAAGATGGTCGGCGGCGTGACGCCGGGCAAGGGCGGGAGCGAGCACCTTAACCTCCCCGTCTTCAACTCGGTCCACGAGGCGATGGCGAAGACCGGCGCCGACGCGACCGCGATCTACGTCCCGCCGCCCTTCGCCGCCGACAGCATCCTCGAAGCCATCGACGCCGAAATGCCGCTCATTGTCTGCATCACCGAAGGCATCCCGGTCCTCGACATGATGAAGGTGAAGCGTGCGCTCGAAGGCTCGAAGTCGCGGCTGATCGGCCCGAACTGCCCCGGCGTCATCACCCCGGGCGCATGCAAGATCGGCATCATGCCCGGCCATATCCACAAGCGCGGCTCCTGCGGGGTGGTCAGCCGTTCCGGCACCCTCACCTACGAGGCGGTGAAGCAGACCTCGGACCTCGGCCTCGGCCAGTCCTCGGCCGTGGGCATCGGCGGCGACCCGATCAAGGGCACCGAGCATATCGACGTCTTGGAGATGTTCCTCGCCGACCCCGAGACGACCTCGATCATCATGATCGGCGAGATCGGGGGCAGCGCCGAGGAAGAGGCGGCGGAATACCTTGCCGCGCAGAGGAAGAAGGGCCGCTGGAAGCCGACCGCCGGCTTCATCGCCGGGCGCACCGCGCCGAAAGGCCGCCGCATGGGCCATGCCGGCGCCATCGTCTCGGGCGGCAAGGGCGACGCGGAATCGAAAATCGAAGCGATGAAGCGCGCCGGCATTGTGGTCGCCGACAGCCCAGCCCATCTTGGCGAGGCGGTGATGAAGGCGATCAAGGGCTGAGAGCCGGGCGGGAGGACGGGACATGCCGGTTTTCCGGATCGGTGACAGGCTCCACTACTATGCCCATGTGCCGAAATGCGGCGGCTCGTCGGTGGAGGCATATCTGAAGGCCCGTTTCGGCGGACTCGCGTTCCTGAACACCCGTTTCCTCGACCTGCCCGAGGCGCGGCGCTGGACGCGCTCCTCGCCGCAGCACCTTCCCTGGGACGCCTTCACCCGGCTTGTCCCCGCCGACTGGATCGCCTCGTCCTTCGCGGTGGTGCGCCACCCCGTGAGGCGGCTCGTCAGCGCGTTCCAGTACCAGGTGGAGGTGGAGGGCACGGTGGCCCCGCTCTGGTCGATCGACGAATGGTTCGACGACTGGCTGAAACGCGCGGCCGGGGAGCCCTTCCTCTACGACAACCACCTCTGCCCGCAATCGGCCATCGTGCCGAAGGACGCCACGGTCTTCCGGCTGGAGGACGGGCTCGACGCCATCGTGCCGCATCTCGACCGCCTTGCCGGCGACACCGGCGGACCCCGCGCCATCCCGGCCGAGAACGTCCGCAAGAAGGGCATGGCGCCCGATGCCGAGCGGCTGAAACCCTCTGCCGAAACGCTCGGCCGCATCGCAGCCTTCTACGGCGAGGATTTCGCCCGGTTCGGTTATGCCGAGGGCGCCGCGCCGAAGTCCGCCCATGCCGCGCCAAAGCCGAAGGGCCTGAAAGCCCTCGTCGGCACCCTGACCGGGAGACGCGGATGATGCGCGGCCCCCACCCGACGCCCCCCCCGAGCGCCCAGCGCGCGACCCCTTTCATGTGAGGAGCGGCCGGCCGAGCGCCCGCCGAATGAGATCATGACGGAACAGAAACCCAACGACCAGTTCCACGCCTCGTCCTTCCTGCAGGGACACAATGCGGAATATGTCGAACAGCTCTACGCCCGCTATGCCGCCAACCCGGACGCCGTCGATGCAAGCTGGGCCGCTTTCTTCCGAAGCCTCGGCGACAGCGAGACCGACGTTCGGCGCGAGGCCAGGGGCGCGTCCTGGGACCGGCCCGACTGGCCGCCGCAGCCTGCCGACGACCTGACCGCCGCGCTCACCGGCGAATGGCCGATGGCGGCTCGGGAAATGAAAGGCGCGGGCGACAGAATCAAGGCGAAGGCCGCCGAACAGGGCGTTGCCGTCAGCGACGACCAGATCAAGCGTGCTGTCCTCGACAGCATCCGCGCGCTGATGATCATCCGCGCCTACCGCATCCGCGGCCATCTCATCGCCGACCTCGACCCCCTCGGCATGCGCGAGGAAAACCCGCATCCCGAGCTTGACCCGAAGTCCTACGGCTTCGCCGATGCCGACATGGACCGGCCGATCTTCATCGACAACGTGCTCGGCCTCACCCACGCCTCGATGCGCGAGATCATCGACATCGTGAAGCGCACCTATTGCGGCACCTTCGCGCTCCAGTACATGCACATTTCCGACCCCGCCCAGGCGGCGTGGCTGAAGGAGCGGATCGAGGGCTACGGCAAGGAGATCAGCTTCACCCGCGAGGGCCGGAAGGCGATCCTGAACAAGCTCGTCGAGGCCGAAGGCTTCGAGAAGTTCCTGCACGTCAAGTACATGGGCACCAAGCGCTTCGGCCTCGACGGCGGCGAGGCGCTGATCCCCGCGATGGAGCAGATCGTCAAGCGCGGCGGCAATCTCGGTCTGAAGGAAATCGTCATCGGCATGCCGCACCGCGGCCGGCTCTCGGTCCTCGCCAACGTGCTCGCCAAGCCCTACCGCGCCATCTTCAACGAGTTCCAGGGCGGCAGCTTCAAGCCCGAGGACGTGGACGGCTCGGGCGACGTGAAATACCACCTCGGCGCCTCCTCCGACCGGACCTTCGACGGCAACACCGTCCACCTGTCGCTGACCGCCAACCCCAGCCACCTCGAGGCGGTGAACCCGGTCGTCCTCGGCAAGGTGCGCGCCAAGCAGGACCAGCTCGGTGATCAGTCCGAACGCCGCGCCGTCCTGCCGGTCCTTCTGCACGGCGACGCGGCCTTCGCCGGACAGGGCATCGTGGCCGAGTGCTTCCAGCTTTCGGGCATCAAGGGCCACCGTACCGGCGGCACCATGCATATCGTCGTGAACAACCAGATCGGCTTCACCACCGCGCCCCACTTCAGCCGCACATCGCCCTACCCGACCGACATTGCCCTGATGGTCGAGGCGCCGATCTTCCACGTCAACGGCGACGACCCCGAGGCCGTCGTCCACGCCGCCAAGGTTGCCACCGAGTTCCGCCAGATGTTCGGCAAGGATGTGGTCATCGACATCTTCTGCTACCGCCGCTTCGGTCACAACGAAGGCGACGAGCCGATGTTCACCAACCCGGCGATGTACAAGACGATCAAGACCCACAAGACCACGCTGCAACTTTATACCGAGCGTCTGGTGAAGGATGGCCTCATCCCGGAGGGCGAGATCGAGGACATGAAGGCCGCCTTCCAGGCCCATCTCAACGAGGAGTTCGAGGTCGGCAAGACCTACAAGCCGAACAAGGCCGACTGGCTCGACGGCCGCTGGGCGCACCTTGACCGCGAGGGGGAGGAATATTCGCCCGGCAAGACCGCGATCACCAAGAAGGCGATGACGGAGATCGGCGCCGCCCTGACCCGAGTGCCGGAGGGCTTCGACATCCACAAGACCGTCGCGCGCCAGCTCGAGGCAAAGGCGCAGATGTTCAAGTCGGGGCGCGGCTTCGACTGGGCCACGGCCGAGGCGCTGGCCTTCGGCAGTCTCTTGACCGAGGGCTATCCCGTGCGCCTCTCCGGCCAGGACTGCACCCGGGGCACCTTCTCGCAGCGCCATTCCGCCTTCGTCGATCAGGCGACCGAGGAACGGCACTATCCGCTCAACCACATCAAGCCGGGCCAAGCGCGTTACGAGGTCATCGACTCGATGCTCTCGGAATATGCCGTGCTCGGCTTCGAATACGGCTATTCGCTCTCCGAACCGAACGCGCTCACCATCTGGGAGGCGCAGTTCGGCGATTTCGCGAACGGCGCGCAGATCATGTTCGACCAGTTCGTCTCATCGGGCGAATCGAAGTGGCTCCGGATGTCGGGCCTCGTCTGCCTCCTGCCGCACGGGTTCGAAGGCCAGGGGCCGGAACACTCCTCGGCGCGGCTCGAACGCTTCCTGCAGCAATGCGCGCAGGACAACTGGATCGTCGCAAACTGCTCGACGCCCGCGAACTACTTCCACATCCTGCGCCGGCAGGTGCACCGGTCGTTCCGCAAGCCCCTGATCCTGATGACGCCGAAGTCGCTCCTCCGGCATCCGATGTGCGTCTCCGACGCGGAGGATTTCACCACCGGCTCGACCTTCCACCGCGTCCTCTGGGACGATGCGGAAAAGGGCCATTCGGCGACGAAGCTTGCCGCCGACAAGAAGATCCGCCGCGTGGTGATCTCGTCGGGCAAGGTCTACTACGATCTTCTGGCCGAACGCGATGCGCGCGGGCTTTCGGACGTCTACCTGCTCAGGCTCGAACAGTTCTACCCCTTCCCGGCGCAGTCGCTGGTGAAGGAACTTGAACGCTTCAAGGGGGCCGAGATCGTGTGGTGCCAGGAAGAACCGAAGAACCAGGGCGGCTGGTCGTTCGTGGAGCCGAACCTCGAATGGGTGCTCGGGCGCATCGGCGCGAAGCACGGCCGCGCCCGCTACGTCGGTCGCAGCGCCTCGGCATCGCCGGCGACCGGCCTCGCCTCGCGCCACAAGGCCGAGCAGGAGGCACTGGTGAACGAGGCGCTGACCGTGGGAGCATCGGGCTGATGGCCACCGAAGTCCGCGTCCCCACGCTCGGCGAGAGCGTGACGGAGGCCACCATCGCCACCTGGTTCAAGAACGTGGGCGAGATGGTCGCGGCCGACGAGATGCTCTGCGAACTCGAGACCGACAAGGTGACAGTGGAGGTGCCCGCCCCCGCTGCCGGCCGCCTTGTCGAGATCGTCGCGCGGGAAGGCGAGACCGTGGGCGTGAACGCGCTTCTCGCCCAGATCGCCGAAGAGGGCCACACCGGCCCGGAAGAAATGACCCCGAAGAAAAGCGCCGTTGCCGCGCCGATAGCCGAAGAGGGCAAGATGTCTGGAAAGAATACCGATGTGATGGTTCCCGCGCTCGGCGAAAGCGTGACCGAGGCGACCGTCTCCACCTGGTTCAAGAAGGTGGGCGACGCCGTCGCCGTGGACGAGATGCTCTGCGAACTCGAGACCGACAAGGTCTCGGTCGAGGTGCCCTCGCCGGTCGCGGGCGTGCTGGCCGAGATCGTCGCGCCCGAGGGCGCGACCGTGGATGCCAAGGCCCGGCTTGCCGTGGTGACCGAAGGCGCGGCCGGCGTGGCCCTGAAGGCGGCAGAACCCAAGGCCGCAGCCTTGGCCGCCGTCGGCTCGCCCGGCGCGGGTCCGGAAACGCCGAAGCCGCGGGCCGACGTCGAGGACGCCCCATCGGCGAAGAAGGCCATGGCCGAGGCGGGTCTCACCGCCGATCAGGTCATCGGCACCGGCCGCGACGGAAGGATCATGAAGGAAGACGTGGCGAAGGCCGCCGCCGCGCCGGCCGCCCCGGTCGTTTCGGCCGCGCCCGCGCCTGCCGCCGCCCCTCGCGCCCCGGTCCCGGCCGAGGATGCCGCGCGCGAGGAACGGGTGAAGATGACGCGCCTGCGCGCCACCATCGCCCGCCGCCTCAAGGACGCGCAGAACACCGCCGCGATGCTGACCACCTATAACGAGGTGGACATGAAGGGCATCATGGACCTTCGCAACGAATACAAGGATGCCTTCGAGAAGAAGCATGGCGTCAAGCTCGGCTTCATGTCCTTCTTCGTGAAGGCCTGCTGCCACGCGCTGAAGGAAGTGCCCGAGGTCAACGCCGAGATCGACGGCGGCGATGTCGTCTACAAGAACTTCGTCCATATGGGCGTCGCGGTCGGCACGCCCTCGGGCCTCGTCGTGCCGGTGGTGCGCGATGCCGACCAGATGGGCTTCGCCGCGATCGAGAAGAAGATCGCCGAACTCGGCCTCCGCGCCCGTGACGGGAAACTGAGCATGGCGGAGATGCAGGGCGGCAGCTTCACCATCTCGAACGGCGGCGTCTACGGCTCGCTCATGTCCTCGCCGATCCTGAACCCGCCGCAATCGGGCATCCTCGGCATGCACAAGATCCAGGACCGCCCGGTCGTCGTCGGCGGCCAGATCGTCATCCGCCCGATGATGTATCTCGCCCTCAGCTACGACCACCGCATCGTGGATGGGAAAGGGGCGGTGACGTTCCTGGTGCGGGTGAAGGAGGCGCTGGAGGACCCGAGACGGCTGCTGATGGATCTCTGACCGGATGGCGGGCGTTGTCCCACCATCAACCCGGAAAAGGAGCCCCCATGCAACTCATCTGCGAGATCGACACCGGCGGTTTCGACGCCTGGAAATCCGGCTTCGACGACCGTGCCGAGGCGCGCGGCCAGGCCGGGCTGACCATGCTCCAGATGTGGCGCGATGCCGATGACGGTGCCCGCGCCGTGGTCCTCTTCGAGGTCCACGACCGGGCGCGGGCAGAGGAGTGGGTTCGGACCGAAGGCGCGCTCCACGCGCCCGTCGCGGCCCGCTTTCTGAGGACGGCATGAGGCCCCGCGGGGCCACCGGAACCAGACTCCGTCCCGACGGGTGTCGGGACGGATGCCAGACGCAAGACCGACGCCCGCGGGACGCGGGCCGGACACCGGAATCCGAAGGAGCAGGACATGGCTGAGTTTGATGTGATCGTGATTGGCGCCGGCCCGGGCGGCTATGTATGCGCCATCCGCTGCGCGCAGTTGGGGCTGAAGACCGCCTGCGTCGAAGCCCGCAAGACGCTCGGCGGCACCTGCCTCAATGTCGGCTGCATCCCTTCGAAAGCGATGCTGCATGCCTCCGAACTGTACAGCGAAGCCGCCAGCGGCGCGCTCGCCAAGCTGGGGGTCAGGATCGACAAGATGAGCCTCGACCTTGCCACAATGCATGGCCAGCGTATCGACGCGGTGAAGGGTCTGACCGGCGGGATCGCGTTCCTGTTCAAGAAGAACAAGGTCGACTGGCTGAAAGGCCATGC
>WBZL01005757.1_pt1 | contig 10143 bp, 9 predicted proteins | sample 5204291 | NCBI WGS metagenome assembly WBZL01 (sample SAMN12344345, study PRJNA552823) | activated sludge metagenome | biome: Activated sludge suspended growth; feature: Nitrification reactor; material: Wastewater; isolation source: activated sludge from nitrification reactor of wastewater treatment... | reverse complement strand
AGACACCGGCTGGGCGACGAGGAGTTCTGGCGACTGGTGCGGGAGTGGCCGCAGCAGCACGCCTATGGCAACGCGACGCGCCAGGAGTGGTTCGACTGGATCGAGCAGGAGTCCGGCCAGGAGCTGACGTCGTTCTTCGACGCGTGGCTCCTGGGCGACCGGACGCCCTCGGTCAGGCGCGGCCCTTCATCATGAGGTTCCAGTACATGAACGGCAGGCCGTAGCGCTTGAGGTAGTACATGTCGCGGCGCGGCTTGGTCGTGTCGATGAACTTGAAGGACGGCTTGGGCTCGAGCTTGTAGTCGAACTCGGCGAGCAGCATCTTGGTCCGCGAGGTGACGAGCGGGCACGACGAGTAGCCGTCATAGGACGCCTCGAGGGGTCGGCCCTTCATCGCGGCCAGCATGTTGGCCACCAGGACGGGGTACTCGTGGCGTACGGCGGCGCCGGTCTTGGAGGTCGGAGCCGAGCTGGCGTCGCCGAGGGAGAAGATGTTGGCGTAACGCTTGTGCTGGAGGGTGCTCTGGTCCACCTCGACATAGCCGAACGGGCTCTCGGGGTCCGCGAGCGGGCCGCCCTTGATCCAGTCGGGAGCCGACTGGGGCGGGACGACGTGTGCGATGTCGAAGTCGACGGTGGTCGTCGTGCCCTCGGCGTTGTTGCGGATCACGGCGTGGGTGCCGTCCATCTCGACGACCTCGGAGTTGAGGTGCACCTCGATGCCATAGTCGGCGGCGACCACCGAGAGCGCGTCGGCGAACACCTTGACGCCGAACATGCCGGGGGTCGGCAGCACCAGGACGACCCGGCTGTCCTTGAGGATGCCGCGCTGGCGCCAGGTGTCGGCGGCGAGGTAGGCGATCTTCTGGGGCGCGCCGGCGCATTTGATCGGGCCCATCGGCTGGGTGAACAGGGCGGTGCCGCCGCCCTTGAAGCCGGCGATGTTGCGGGCCGTGTCGGCGGTGGAGGCCAGCAGGTAGTTGCTGGAGACGTTGGCGGTCTTCATCGCCTCCTCCATGCCCGAGACGCCGCCGAAGTTGAGCTGGATGCCGGGGCAGACGACGAGGTAGTCATAGGCCACGTCGGAGCCGTTGGACAGCGAGACGACCTGGTTGTCGGGGTCGACGTTCTGGGCGTAGGCCTTGATCCACGCGACGTCCTTGGGCATGACCGACGACTGCGGCCGGGAGGCGGCGCTCCGGGGCGCGACGCCGGCGCCGATCAGGGTGTAGAGGGGCTGATAGAAGTGCGTCTCGGACGGCTCGATGACGGCGATGTCGCGCTCGCCCTCGAGCCGCAGCTTGGCGGCGACCGCGATCCCGGCGGTCCCTCCGCCCACGATGACGATCTTGTGGTGCTTGCTGGCTGCCATCACTGGCACCGCCCTTCGCGATTGTGGCTCTCGATTTCTTGCGAGAATGCCCGTACATTTCGACGTGACGCAGGTTACGTTGGCTTGCCTAACTGAGACAAGCCTTGACTTCATCGCAAATGACCGTACCTTTGATACCCCATCCGGTATCGCACAGGAGGAGCCGCATGGAGATCATCTCGTTCCGGACGCCCGGCCTCGGCGACCAGACCTACCTCGTGGCCCACGAGGGCAAGGCGGTCCTCGTCGATCCACAGCGCGACATCGACCGCTTCCTGGATGCGGCCGCCGACCGCGACCTCGACCTGCGGTTCGTGCTCGAGACCCACATGCACAACGACTATGTGTCCGGGGGCCAGCAGGCGGCGCAGCGCACCGGCGCCCAGCTGATCCTGCCGGCGGCCTCCGCCGCGGCCTACCGCCACACCCCGGCATTCCACCTGGAGGACATCGTCGGCGAGGGCGGCCTGACCATCCGCCCGATCCACACGCCCGGACACACCCCCGAGCACACCAGCTATCTCATCCTGCTCGACGGCAAGGAGGTCGCCGTCTTCTCCGGAGGCAGCCTCCTGGTCGGCTCGGCCGGACGGCCCGACCTGCTGGGCCCGGAGCGGGCCGACACCCTTGCCCGGCTGCAGTACATCTCGATCAACCGCCTGGCCGCGCTGCCTCCGGACGTCGAGCTGCTGCCGACCCACGGCGAGGGCTCGTTCTGCACCGCCACCGGAGCCGGCAAGTTCACCTCCACCATCGGTGAGGAGGTCGCCAGCAACCCACTGCTGGCGTGCGCCACCGACGACGACCTGTCACACGCGATGCTGCGCGCCCCGATGCCGATCCCGGGCTTCTACCGCTACATGGGCCCGGCCAACACCTTGGGCGTCAAGCCCCTGCCCGAGCGCCGCGTGCCGCGGCTGTCGGTCACCGAGGTGGAGGACCGCACCGACGTCCACATCGTCGACATGCGGCCGCGCCAGGACCAGGCCAAGGGCGTCCTGCGCGACACGGTCGCCGTCGAGTTCGGCGACGACTTCGGCTCGTGGGTCGGCTGGCTGGTGCCCTACAACGAGCCGATCGTCATCGTGGCCAACCCCGACCAGGACGTCGAGGCGGCGATCACCCAGCTCCACCAGATCCAGTTCGACAACATCGTGGGCATCGTCAACGACGTGTCCGGGGCGACGCTGCACTGCGACTTCGAGCTCGTCGACACCGAGGCGGCACGCACGCTGGTCGAGCACGGCGACATGCAGGTGCTCGACGTGCGCATGCCCAACGAACGCGCCAACCAGGGGCGCTACCCGGGCGCAGTCGAACGGTTCGTGGCCGACATCTTCACCCAGGGCATCCCCTCGGAGATCAACAAGTACCGCCCCGTCCTGATCGCCTGCGCCAGCGGCCGGCGCGCCGTCATCGCCGCCAGCCGGTTGACGTCGCAGGGCTACGACGTCAGAGTCATGAACCCCGGCGGCATCCCCGACCTGATCAGCGTGGAGGCAGGACGATGACGATCACCGCACGTGACGGCCAGGCGATCTCGGTGGGCCAGGCCCAGGAGCTGATGGCAGATCCCAAGACGCTGGTCGTCGACGTCCGGACCCCGGGCGAGTTCGAGTCCTCCCACATCCCGAGCTCCATCAACATCCCCGTCGACCAGCTCGAGCCCCACCTGCGCACCATCGTGAGTGCGGCCGGTGGGACGATGATCCTGGTCTGCCAGGGCGGCGGACGCGCTGAGCAGGCGGCGGTCAAGCTCGGCTCGGCGGGACTGTCGGACATGGTGGTCCTGGGTGGCGGGATGAACACCTGGATCCAGGCCGGTGCGCCGGTCGAGCACGGCGAGGTGTCGAACAAGTGGGCGTTGGAGCGGCAGGTCAGGCTGGTGGCCGGGTCCATCGTGTTCAGCTCCGTGGTCGCGAGCACCCTGTTCCCCAAGGCCAAGTGGCTAGCCGGCGGCATCGGCGGCGGCCTGACCTTCGCCGCCCTCAGCAACACCTGCATGATGGGCAACCTGCTCATGCGGCTCCCCTACAACCAGGGCCCGACCTGCGACATCGACGCAGCCATCGACAAGATGCGCCAGGGGCGCCCCGAGGAGCTCACGGCCTCGTGAACCACCCCCTTCGACAGGGGCGCGGATGACGACCGCGCCCCTGTTGCTTGCCCGCTACGTCCCATCGACCACCTGGGTGCGCCACTACAGCCGCCCCGACCTCACCGCCGACCTCCGGGCGGGCGCCACCGTCGCGGTGATGCTGATCCCCCAGGCGATGGCCTATGCCGCCCTCGCCGACGTCCCGCCGATCGCCGGTCTCTATGCCGCGATGGTGTCGCTCGTCGTCTATGCCGTCTTCGGCACCAGTCGCTACATCTCCGTCGGGCCCGTCGCCATCGACTCGCTGCTGACGGCCGCGGCCGTGGGGCCGCTCGCCCAGGGCGACGTCGCCACTTATGTCGCCCTGGCCAGCCTCCTGGCCGTCATGGTGGGCGCCCTCCAGGCGGCCGCCGGCCTGGTCCGGCTGGGCGCCCTGGTCAACTTCTTGTCGGTCCCCGTCATCAGCGGCTTCACCTCGGCGGCGGCGCTGACCATCGCGGCCAGCCAGCTCAAGGACCTGCTCGGGCTGACCGTCTCCGGGCAGGTCACCACGTTCACCGACGCCGTCCGCCTGATCGGACCCCAGCTGGGTGATGCCCGCCCGCTCACCGCCGCCCTCGCCGCCGGCGGCGTCGCCACCTTGGTCGCGCTCAAGCGGTGGCTCCCCCAGGCGCCGGGGCCACTGGTCGTCGTCGCCGTCCTCACCGCCCTGGTCTGGGTGGCCGGCTGGGACGACAGGGTCACGGTCATCGGCGCGGTGCCGTCCGGGCTCCCCACCCCCGGCCTGCCCGCGGTCGGCTGGGGCGACGTCTCCGCACTGCTGCCGTCGGCGGCCGCGATCGCGCTCATCTCCTTCATGGAGTCCATCAGCACAGGTACGGCGTTCGCCCGGCGCTCGCGCACCCGCGTCGAGCCCGACCAGGAGCTCGTCGCGGTAGGACTGAGCAACCTGACCGCTGGCCTGTGCCACGGCTTCCCCGTCGCCGGCGGGTTCTCCCGCGGCGCGGTCAACTTCAACGCCGGCGCCCGCACCCCGATGTCCGGGGTGATCTCGTCGGTGCTGATCGTCATCGCCCTCTTCACGGCCACCCCGCTGCTGGCACACCTGCCCAAGGTGGCGCTCGCGGCGGTCATCGTCGTCGCTGTCGCGACGCTGATCGACGTCCGCGGAGCGGTCCAGATCGGCCGCGTGCGGCGCAGCGACCTCCTCGCCCTCCTCGTGACGGCCCTGGCGACGCTGGTGCTCGGTCCGGCGCCCGGGCTCGGCGTGGGCGTCATCGTGAGCGTCGGGCTGTTCCTGCGCCACTCGGCGCGACCCCACATCCCCGAGCTCGGCCAGGTGCCCGGCGAGCGGGTCTACCGCAACGTGCACCGGCACGACGTCGTCGTCAGGCCCGAGGTCGTGGTCGCTCGCGTCGATGCGCCCCTCTCGTTCACCAGCGCCCGCCCGATCGCCGAGCGGCTGGCCGGCCTGGTCCGCAACCGTCCTGAGGCGCGGTTCCTGGTGATCGACTGCACCGCGATCAACACCGCCGACTTCACCGGTGTCGACATGCTGGGCACCTTGAGCGAGGAGCTCGCCAGCACCGGCGTCGAGGTCCACCTCGCCGCGATGCGGGGGCCGGTCTCCGACATCCTCGGCCGCGACGCGGCCTATCGCACCCTGGTCGAGCAGGGCCGGGTGCACCGATCGGTCCCCGAGGCCGTCGACGCGATCGACGGTCCGGCGGGCGGGTCGGCCTGACACCCGACCCGCCGCGCGAGGATACTGGCCCGCATGTCTCGCCTGTCGACCGTCGGTGCGGTCGCCGTCCACACCTACACCGCCACGGGCGCGGTGCTGGGCTTCGCGATGGTCGCCGCCGCCGTCGACGGGCATGTCCGGGCGGCCTTGTGGCTCTTCCTGGCCGCCATGGTGGTCGACGGCACCGACGGCCTGCTCGCCCGGCGGCTCCGGGTCAAGGAGGTCACCCCCTGGTTCGACGGTGCCCTGCTCGACAACATCGTCGACTACCTGACCTATGTCTTCGCCCCGACCGTGCTGCTGTGGGAGGCGGGCTACCTGCCGGCGGGCTGGGCGGGCTGGGTCGCGGCGGGCCTGCCGCTGCTGGCGTCGAGCTATCAGTTCTGCCGGTCCGACGCCAAGACCGACGACCACTTCTTCATGGGCTTCCCGTCCTACTGGAACGTGCTCGCGTTCTATATCGTCGTGCTCGAGCTCGGGCAGACGACCGCGGCCGTGCTGCTGGTGATCTTCTCGATCCTGGTCTTCGTCCCGGTGAAGTACGTCTATCCCTCGCGCACCGAGACGCTCTGGTACGCCAACATGGCGTCGACCGCGGCGTGGTTCGTCACCTACGCGATCATCGTGGCGCAGATGCCCGACCCCCACCCGGTCGTGCTCGGGCTGTCGCTGGCCTATGTCGCCTTCTACACGGCCGAGTCGCTGGCGCTGACACTGCGCCGCCACCGCGGCCGGGAGGGTCAGTCGGCGGAGCTGTCGGCGCCGACGATCCCCACCTGATAGCTGCGACCGGTCGCCCAGTCGGCGCGGAAGCTGAACTTGGTGCCGCGGACGACGGTGATGCGGAACTCCACGGGACGGCCCTCGAAGAGGCCGATGCGCTCGATCACCAGGGCGGCCTCGCCTCGCTTGGACCGCAGCAGGGCCTTGACGTCGCTGCCCGGCACGACGGCCGTGATCGACTCCGTGCCGCCGGTCAGCGTGATGCCCGCCGACCGCTGCCACTCGTCATAGAGACCCGTGTGGGCGAAGTCGACGTCGAGCAGCGGCTCGGCCAGGCGCGGATCCAGCCAGGCACGGTCCCAGGCGATCGGCTCATCGTCGGCGAGGCGGACCCGCTCGAGATAGACCAGTGCGGTGTCGGCGGGCAGGCCCAGCCGCTCGGCTGCGTCGGCGTCGGCGCGCCGTTCCAGGGCGATCAGCCGACTGCGCTGCTCGAAGCCGCGCGACTCCAGCTCATGGAACAGGGAGTACATCGCACCGAGCTGTTGCGACATCACGCCACGATGGGCCACCGAGGAGCGGCCCCGCGAGGACTCGATGAGCCCGTCGGCCCGCAGGCGCCGCAGCGCCTCGCGGACGGTGTGCCGGCTGACGGCATATTCGACGACCAGATCGAGCTCACCGGGGAACCGCGGGTCGAACTCGCCGCCCTCGAGCCGGCGGATCAGGTCGTCGCGCAGCTGGCTCCAGAGGGGTCGGTCCGCGTCACGCTCAAGCGTCCGCGGGCCGCGGAGACGAGTCATCGGTGTCCTCCACGTGGTGGTGCTGGGCGAGGTCGTTCTCCGGGCGCCGAGTGTAGCCAACCTCGTCGCGGGAGAAGACCGACTCCACGAGGCGTTGGCAATGGGGTTGGACACCCTGGATCTCGACGGGCACGTCGGCCCGGGCCAGGTCGCGCGTGATCGCGCGGAGGACGAGCGCACCCGTGAGGTCGATCCGGCCGAGCCGCTGCAGGTGGAGCTTGACCCGGTCGAGACTCGGGTGGTCGGCCAGCTCGGCCAGGATCCGCGTCTCGAGCAGGGGCGCGGACCCGAAGTAGAGCACGCCCTGGGGCCGCACGTTGAGGACGTCGCCGGTGCGCCAGGTCTCGATGTCGAGCCCGAGCTCGCGCCACAGGTGGACGGCCAGCGCACACACCACGCCCGCGATGACGCCCCACTGCACCCGCGGCGCGGCGGCCACCGACACCGTGAAGGTGACGGCGGCGACGATGAACTGGGCGGGCGAGAAGCTGCGCGTGCGCCAGACGGGGTCGGGGTTGAGCAGGGGGATGACCGACGCGATGATCAGGCCGGCGAGAGCGGCCTTGGGCATGTCGCTGAGGAACGGCGCCGCCGGCAGCGTGGCCAGGACGGCGAGGCCGGTGATCACGCCGCTCCACCGTGTGCGCGCGCCGGACAGCCGGTTGAGGGCGGAGCGGGAGAACGACCCCCCGACCGGATAGCCCCCGAAGACACCGGCGCCGAGGTTGGCCAGCCCCTGCCCCATGAACTCACGGTCGGGGTCCCAGTGGCTGCGATCGGCGCTGGCATATTGCCGGGCGATGCTGGCCGGCTCGGCGAACCCGACCAGCGCGATCACGACCCCTGCGAGGAGGAGCGAGGGCGTGTCGGTCCAGGGAAGGTCGAGGTCAGGGACCAGGAAACCGCTGGGGAGCGCGCCGACCGTGGCCACGTCGAGGGTGACCAGCTTGGCGAGCAGCAGCGCGGCCAGCGACCCCACGAGGGCACCGGGGAACGCCGGGTGGACCCGCTTGCCCAGCACTGTCACGAGCAGGACGGCGACGCCGATGGCGATCCCGGTCCACACCCACGCGCCGGGCTGCACCACGGCCTGGACGCCGGCGATGAGGGAGTTGTCGGAGGTGACCGAGACACCGAGGAGTGCGGGCAGTTGCGAACCGGCGATGAGCACGGCCGCTGCCAGCGTGAACGCCGCCACGACGGGCTGGCTCATGAGATAGGCGACGAACCCGCCGCGCAGGGCGCCCACGGCGAGGCGGGTCACGCCGACGATGAGAGCGAGCAGTGCCGCATGCACGGCGTAGTCCTCGGTGCCGACGGCGATGCTGGGCGCCAGAGCGCCGAAGGTGAGCAGGCTGGTCAGCGCCACCGGCCCTGTCTGGAGATAGGGCGAGGAGCCGATCAGGCCGGCCACGATCGGCGCGGCCGCGGCGGCATAGAGGCCGTGGACCGGCGGTACGCCGGCCAGCAGGGCATAGGCGATGGCCTGGGGCACCAGCACCAACGCCACGGTGATGCCGGCGACCAGGTCACCCCGCGTGGGCCGGACCACCCGCGCCCCCTGCGACGGGAGGGATAGAGATCACCCCGCGAATTGTCCGGACAACCATGGGAGGAGGATACCGTGGTGAGGGCAGCCTTGGTGAGTGGTGAGAGGGAGGAAATGACGCAGGACGACGACCGCGTCGGGAGCGACCCGGACTACCGTTTCAGTCTGGCCAACGAGCGGACGTTCCTGGCGTGGATCCGCACGGCGCTCGCGCTCCTCGCGGGCGGCGTGGCGCTGGTGTCGGTGGTGCCGGACTTCGGGCCGGGCTGGCTCAAGCACACCGCCGGCGCGGTGCTGGTGCTGTTGTCGGTGGTGTTGGCCCTGCTGGCCTATCGACGCTGGAGGCAGAGCGAGACGGCGCTGCGCACGAGCCAGCCGCTGCCGCCTCCCCATCTGCTCCAGATCCTGTCCGGCGGCCTGGTGATCGTCGTGGTCATCATCTTCGCGCTCGTGGTGCTCTGAGGCTCGATGACACCGAGGATCTCCCCGTCGGCCGACGACAACGACGACGAGCTGGTGCACCGGGTCGCCGCCCTCGAGCGGACGGCGCTGGCGTGGGAGCGCACCGGGTTCGGGCTCGCCTCGGTCGGCGCCCTGCTGCTGCACCTGCGGGGCGAGGCCCCGCCGCTGGCGGCGTTGGGCGCGGTCCTGCTGGCCGCCGCCGTCGCCGTCGTCGTCTTCCTCTCCCCGGCGCGCTACCGCGCCGCCCGCAGCGACGTCCGCGCGGACGCGACTGTCGCCCGGCCCTGGCCGCTCCTCGTCACGGCCCTGGCGGTCGCCGGCACCGGGATCGGGCTGTTCGCCGTGCTCATCGTTCGTCCCCTGGTGGGGTGATCAGGCGTCAGCCGACCCGGCTGGCTCGTAGAGGTAGGCCTTCCGGCGCGGCGTCACGTGACGCATCATGAACTCCGGCCGGCGCAGCCCACCGGGGCCGGGGCCCGGCCGGGTCATCGACAGCCACCGCTGGTAGGCCTCGCGTGACTTGGTCACGTCGACCGACACGTCGCCGTAGTGGTCCTCCGGGTGCGCCTTCTCGATCCGCACCTTCTGGTGCCAGCAGTGCATGCCCGAGATCGGGTCGGGCTGGACGGGGAACGTGAGGTTCTGATGCACGCCCGGGTCGTCCCAATAGATCCGCTCGGAGTCGGGGTCGTCGCTGGTGAAGGGCTTGATGCCCTCCTTGTAGCGCAGGCTCCAGACCCCGTCGTCGGTGCGGGTCAGATCGACCTTGCCCATCACCCAGCGGCTGCCCGGGTGGCCGTCCTGGTACCAGCGACCCATGTGGTGGGACATGCCCACGACGCCGGGACGGATCGCCTCGGTGGCCCAGACGCGCGCCACGAAGTGGCCGATCTCGGTGGAGACCCGCGCCAGGTCGCCCGTGGCCAGACCCATCGCGGCCGCGTCGTCGGCGTTGAACCACAGCGGGTGGGTGTTGGCGATCTCGTTGAGGTACTTGGCGTTGCCCGACCGGGTGTGGATCAGCGTGGGCAGCCGGAAGTTGGGCATGAGCACGAACTCGTCGTTGCCGCGGTCGATCTGGTTGGCCGAGACATGGGACTCGATGTAGCCCGGGGTCGCCTGCTCGGGCCAGCCCCAGTCGGCCAGCGTCGTGGAATAGAGCTCCAGCTTGCGAGACGGCGACAGCCAGCCGAACACCTTGCTGCCGTCCTTGTGCTGGAGTCCCACGGCCCCCGCCTCGCCGACCAGGGGCGGTTGCGACTCCAGGGTCACCGGCTTGCGCAGCACGCCGTTCTCGTCGGGGACGGCGCCGTCGAGCTCGGCGTCGGTCAGCGGGCGCTCGTCGAGGCGGTAGAGGTCCTTGACGACCTCGAAGGCGCCGAACTTGCGCAT
>WBZL01005756.1_pt1 | contig 10144 bp, 8 predicted proteins | sample 5204291 | NCBI WGS metagenome assembly WBZL01 (sample SAMN12344345, study PRJNA552823) | activated sludge metagenome | biome: Activated sludge suspended growth; feature: Nitrification reactor; material: Wastewater; isolation source: activated sludge from nitrification reactor of wastewater treatment... | reverse complement strand
CCACCCCGGCGCAGCGGGCAACACCTGGGGGCAGCATCGACGACCCAGTGGGCTTCGATACGCCGCCTCCGGCGTCTACACCCCACAGCAAGGTGTGCCCTCCGGCATTCACCCCGCAGGACGACCGGGCGTCAGGCGCGGACGTCGCGGATCTGGAAGGCGATGTAGCCGGCGACGCCGAACGCGACCCCGATCGCGGTCAACCACAGCATCGGGGCCAGCGCCAACGACTCGGCCGGGGCTTTGGCGATGTGGCTGAACGGCGACAGGTTCATCAGCCAGCTCGGCAACCCGAACACCGCACCCAGTTCGGTCAGCAACGCGAACGCGCCGACGACCACCCAGGCCAGCCCCGCCCAGCGCGGGACGATCCCGACCAGGGCCAGTGTCAGACCGACAACGAAGATGACCGCCGGGATCCACGCGGCCACGGCCTCGAGCAGGCGGGGAACGTCACTCAACCCCGCTTCCGACTGCAGGCCGAACGCCAGGCCAAGCACCAGGCCCAGCGCTCCCAGGATCACCGCTCCACCGACGACGGCCAGCACCACGTACGCGCTCAGCCACCGGGACCGTCGCGTGGCCGTGGCCAGCGCAATCTCGGTGTGACCGGACTGCTCCTCGGACTCCAGCCGCAGCACCATGGCGACCGCGTAGAAGGCCACCACCACCCCGCCGAGGCCCACGTAGGTCGCCAGGAACACGTCGATGATCGCGCCGGAGCCGCCGAGGGCCTCGAGGATCTGGGTCAGGGCAGGACTGCCTTCGGCGAACCCGACCAGAGCGTCGCGGGACAGCCCGATGAAGAGCCCGATCGCCACATAGCCGATGACCCAGAACACCAGCACCGGTCGCTCGAGCCGCCAGGCCAGCGAATACGCGCCACGGAGCCGGGGACCTGCGACCGGTCGGCCCGCCCGCTCCGGGAGCAGTCCGGCGCCCACGTCGCGGCGCGACTGCAGGACCACCGCCACAGCGACCATGAGCAACGTGACGACCACGGCGAGACCGACCACCGCCCAGTGGTCGGCCCCGAACGCGTCGGCCTTGCCGATCCAGCCGAACGGCGACAGCCAGACCAGCGCGTTCTCCTGCAGGTTGCCCAGACCGGCGATGGCCCAGGTCACCACCAACACGGCACCCGCCATGGCGTTGGCACCGCGCGACGTCCGAGCGATCTGATTGGTCACCGCGGCGACTCCGGCGAACACCCACCCGCACGCTGCCCCTGCGGCCGCGAACATGACCGAGCCTTGCAACGGAAGCCCCACCGCCACCATCAACGCGCTGGCGACCACGACGAACAGCAGCGCCGACACGAGCGTCACTCCCAACGCCGCCCACAACGGGGCGACCCGGCCGGAACGGCCGGCGCGCAGGAATTCCATCCGGCCCGACTGCTCCTCGGCCCGCACGTGGCGCGTGATCGTGAAGATGTTGACCAACCCGAGCACCACGACCACACCGACACCGATGCGCCAGGCGGTCAGACCGCCGGTGGACAGCGGGTTGGTCAGCGGCCCCAGCAACGCCGTCAGCGCCGGGTTGCCGGACAGGATGGCGACCAGTTGCAGTCGCTCATCGGTGGTCGGGTACAGCCGGTCCCACGACGATGCGACACCGACGACCATGATCGCCAGCAGCCCCACCCACAGAGCGATCCGAACCTTGTCGCGGGAGAGGTCGAACCGCAGCAGCGTGCCGACCCCGGTCACGACGTCACCTTGTGTTCGTGACCGTTCTCTTCATGTCCGTTGCCCTCAGCGCTGCTGGCACCGTCGGTGAGATCAGCGGCCGGGTGGTCGGAGCCGGTGTCTGTGTCGGCGCCGGTCGCGTCGTCCTCGATCTGGGTGTCGTCGGACTGATCCGGTCCGTAGTGGCGCAGGAAGATCTCCTCCAGGCTCGGCGGGCGACAGTCGAGTGCCACCGGACCCGCCGCCTGCACCGCGGCCAGGACGGTTGTCAGTCCGTCGGGGCCGACGTCGCAGCTGATCCGATCACCCTCGATCACCAGGTCGTGCACGTGCTCATCGGACGCCAGCCCCGTGACCGGCCGGGCCGTGGTGGCCGTGACCCGGGTCCGCGTCAGATGCCGTAGTTCGGCGAGAGTTCCGGTCTCGACCGCTCGGCCGTTGCGCAGGATGGTGACCCGGTCGGCGATGGCCTCGACCTCGCTCATGATGTGGCTGGACAGCAGCACGGTGCCGCCGGCGTCGCGCACCTCGGCCACACACTCGCGGTAGACCTGCGCCATCAGCGGGTCGAGCCCGTCGGTGGGTTCGTCGAACAGGTACAGCGGCACATCGGCGGCGAACGCCGCGACCAGGGCGACCTTCTGCCGGTTGCCCTTGGAGTAGTCGCGGATCCGTTTGGCCGGGTCGAGGTCGAACCGTTCGATCAGTTCGGCCCGCCGGGTGGGGCGGACCTTGCGCATGCGCAGCAGCAGGTCGATCGTCTCGCCGCCGGTCAGCTGCGGCCACAGTTGCACGTCGCCGGGAACATAGGCGAGATGCCGATGCAGTCGCACCGCGTCGTGCCAGGGGTCCAGACCCATGATCGTGAGCACGCCCTCGTTGCGCTGCACCAGACCGAGCAGGATTCGCAGCAGGGTGGTCTTACCGGCCCCGTTCGGGCCGAGGAACGCGTGCACCTCTCCGGTCGTGACCTCGACGGCAAGATCGTCCAGCGCTTGTGTGCTCCCGAAGGCCTTGAAGATCCCGCGGCCCTCGATCATGGGACCGTCGAACTCGGGGATCGGGTCGGTCTCGGGCTCCTCGTCCTCGGCTTCTTCGGCCTCCCGTTCGACCTCGTCGCCGACAGCGACGTCCACGCCGCCCTCCGCCACCTGGGCCGCAAGCGTCGCCTCCACCTCGGACGCGCCGTCCTCGATGGCCGATGACGAGTCGCCCTGCGCACCGCGGTGGACGGGGGGCTCGGGCTGCACGGCGTCCGCCGAGGACGGGTTCGAAGCGGAGGACGGAGTCGAAGCGTCGGAGTCCTGCGGGCGCGGGTCAGTCATGCGCCGATGTTAGGCGGAGCGGTTCCGGCGGCGTCAGAGTGCCACCCACCCGTGACCCTCTCGTCACCTGTCAGACGCGGGCCGCCTCGAGCGTCATCCCGGCCCGCTTCAATGCCGTGATCAACGGTTCCCCGATTCCGGTTGCGGGCGTCAGGACTCCCGCGACGTCAGGCAGGTCGGTGCCGGTCGCCAAGGTCATCCCGGTCGTGGCCAGCATCATCGCGGTTGCGGCATAGCCGGGGTCGCCCTGCGCTGCGACCCTGGCCCGATACGGCACTCCCTGCTTGGTGCGGGTGTTCAGCACGATGCTGAACCGGCCTTGGGCGCGGGCCTCCTCACCGGGACCCTCGCCGGGGTCGGGCAGGAACTTGGCGGCCAGGGACCGCACCGGATCGAGGCCGAGCGCGGCGGCCGCCGTCGCCATTCCCGCGGACAACCCGAACGCCGACAGGCGTCCGAGTGGACCGTCGCCGGTGGCCACGTACTCCTGATACCGGAAGCCCCGGCCATACGAGTAGTCACCGAGCGCGTTGGAGCGGCGCACCACGCGACTGTTGATGGGGCCCATCAAGAACGGAGCCAACCAGGCTCCGACCACGTCGTCGTGCACCGGGCCCTTCGGGTCGGCGGTGTCGCCGGGGGTGGGTTCGGCCCCGCGGTCCGGCGACAACGAATAGGGGTCGGCCAGCACCCGGGCGGCGGTCGCATCCGACCCGGCCCGCTCCAGTTCGCCCAAGCCCGAGGCGATCGTGCCGCCGCTGACCCCACCCTTGGCGCCGGTGACAACCAGGCGGGTGTCGCCCAGTTCGGCCTTCGGATCGTCGGCGGTGGCGGCGAGTTGCAGCGCGAGCACCCCCAGGTCGCTGGGAATGGAATCGAAGCCACACGAGTGCACGATGCGGGCCCCGGACGCACGGGCGATGTCGTCGTACCGGTCGATGCTGTCGCGCATGAACAGGACCTCGCCGGTGAGATCGCAGTAGTGGGTGCCGGCCTCGGCGCAGGCGGCGACCACCGGCAGTCCGTAGCTGGCGTAGGGCCCGACGGTCGTGATCAGCGCGACGGTGTCCGCGGCCATCGCGGCCAGTGACGCGTCGTCCTTGACGTTCGCGGTGACGATGCCGAAATCATGCGCCCGGCCGCCGATCTCGTCACGGATCTGTTCCACCCGGCCTCGGTCACGACCGGCCAGGGCGATGCGCATGTCGGCCGGTGCGTGGCCCGCCAGGTACTTGGCAACCAGGCGTCCGGTGAAGCCGGTGGCGCCGAATACGGTCAGGTCATAGGTGCGGCTCGGCTTGGCAGCGGAACCCTTGGCCGACGACTTCGGGGCGGGAGCCTTCTTCGCCACCTTGGCCGAAGACGCCTTCTTGGCCGCCGTGCTCTTCTTCGCCGGAGCCTTCCTTACCGACGCCTTCCGGGGCGCAGTTGCGGCGCTGGTCGACGTCTTCGCGGCGGTCTTCTTCGCTTGGGCCATACGTCACCGTAACCTCGGGCGCGCCAGTTCGCCGATGCGCGCGGTCGCCCGCGGGACCGCCCGGGTCACGAGATGGCGGCGAGCCGCTGCGTGTCAGCATCGGTCCAGCCCGGCGGGGGGATGATGCGGGCCCAGACCCGGGCGCCGTTGCTGCCGTAGACGTGACCGTGCCCCTGCGGCACCGACTGGCTGTTGACCATGTCGCCGCTGATGAGCAGGAACGTGATCCCGGGGATCCAGTCCAGCGACGTGAGAACGTCCGGCCCGCGGGGTTCGGCAAGCCAGTCCGGCCGCGACCACAGCAGTTCTGGCGACCACCACACGACCGGGTCCGACGCGTTCTGCAGGTAACCGATGCGCGGTTCGCGCCACGCGCTGGTCGGACGGTCGTAGTCGGACGGATCGTCGGCCCAGCGCATCGACCGACCGTTGTAGTAGACCGGGAGCCGTTCCAGACTGCCCGGTTCGCGCGCGTCGGTGTAGCGCTGCCAGAGGGCGGTGGCGTTGGGCGGCCCCTCGAACAGGGCACCCCCGGTGCGGGCGACCATCTGCTGCAGGTCGGCGAAGGGGGCGTCGGCGCCGAAGGCACCCAGGCTTTCGCCGAAGACGACCAGCCGCGGACGCTGACGTTCAGGCAGCTGCGACCAGCGGTTGTGAACCGCGTCGAACAGGGTGAGCGCCGCTTCCTTGGCATTGGCCTGGTCGACCAGGAACGACAGGAAGCTGGGGAGCACCGAGTACTGCGTCGACACGGTCGCCACGTCCCCGCCGTACAGGTACTCCAGCGGCGCGACTTCACCTTGGTCGACGGTGCCGGTCCCCGTGCTGGTTCCGATGGCGATCACCGCTCGATCCCAGGCGTCGAACCGGTCCAGGTCCTGCACCGCCAGGGTGGCGCGAGCAGCTGCGGTATCGGCGGCTTCGATGCCGGCGTAGACCCGGATCGGGTCGCGGGCCGGGGCGCCGGTGAAGGTGGCGATCGACCGGCGCGGAGTGACCCCCCCGATGAAGTCGCGGCCGTCGTGACCCAGGCTGTCCCACGTCATGACCGATTGCGGGGACCCGGTGACCACCGGGCTCGAGGGTTGCACCAGTCCCGCTGTGGTCTGGTTGTTGGCCGACTCGAACATCCCCGCCAGCGCGGTGGTGGCGAATGCCGGGAGACGGCTCACCGCGAAGACCCCGACAATGGCGACCGCCAGGGCCGCGGCGATGGTGGCCATCGGCGCCGGAAGGATGCGGAGCAGTGGCCGAGCGAGCAGCCGCACCAAGGCCCGCACCCCGCGGGCGGCGAGGACGAGCAGCGCAGTTACGACGATCGCGACCACCACGGCGATGACCGCCCACTCCGGTCCCGGCTCTGCGGTCTGCATGAGGGCGGCGAGTTCCTGCTGCCGGACAAGTCCCAGCCAGGCACCCGCCGCGAGGAGGAGCAGCGAGGCGACCACCACGACGATCGTTGTCGTGCGGCCCGGGGGCCGGCGACGGGCGGCACGGCTGAAACCCGATCCGACCGCCGTTCCGATCCCGTAGCCGAGGGCAGCAGCGACACCCGCCAGCAGCCCGGCGATCAGGGAAGATCGGGGCAGAAGCGAGGGCGAGAAGCCGACGGCCCCCAAGAGCGCAGCACCGAGAAGGCCGGGCAGCGACGGTCGTCGAGAACGTGCATCTGTGGCCACGAGGCCAGTCTGGGCCAGCGAAAAGGGGTGCCCGATAGGCGGGTGGTAGGACGTTGCCGACGACCGAGTGGAATCCGGCGCAAAACCCCGCCATGGCGGCATGCGCCGGTTAGATTCCCCTCATGAACCGACTCACCGCTTTGTCCATCGCCGGCCTGACCGGCACCGCCCTCGTCCTGACCGGCACCAGCGCCGCCCAGGCCAAGATCAAGCCGGGTACCGGCATCGCCGGCATCAAGATCGGCCAGTCGCAGAAGACCGTGGTCAAGAAGAAGGGCCAGCCCGACAAGAAGATGAGCATGCAGGTCGAGACCATCGGCACCGTCAAGGAGTGGTGGTACGGCCAGGGCGGCAGCGATCTGACCGTCCAGTTGTGGAACAAAGAGGTCATCTTCGTCTCGACGAAGGATCCCGACCAGGAGACCAGCAAGGGCATCGGCGTGGGGTCGACCAAGAAGGGCCTCGTGAACGCCTACCCGGGTGTGGACTGCATGAAGGTCAACAACAAGTGGCAGATCTGCCAGCTGGGTGAAGTGGTCGCGGGCAACAACGTGACGACGTTCCGGCTGCGCAAGAAGGTCGTGAAGTCTGTCGAGATCGCCCAGTTCTTCGACTGATCGACTCGACTCCGCGGGGTGAATAGGCGCGAAGCGCCGCTTCGAAGCCCCCCACTCAGGATGACCTGAACCGATCCCCGTCCGGCCCCGGCCGAGGCGGGGATCGGTCGTTTCCGACGCAGCGCCGTATGAAGCCAAGGCAGACCACGACCCCACACCGCCGCGGGGTGAGTAGCGCGCAGCGCCGTATCGAAGCCAGGCGGACCACGACCCCACACCGCCGCGGGGTGAGTAGGCGCGCAGCGCCGTATCGAAGCCAAGGCGGACCACGGCCTGCACCGGGCCAAGGCGGATCGACCCGCCATAACCCGCTGGCTTCCGTAGGCTCGGCTCATGAAACGCCTCACCACTGCCATCGTCGGACTCGCCGCAGCCGGGCTCGTCCTGTCCTCCGTCCCCGCACAGGCGGGCTCCGACACGATCAAGGTCGGGGTCGGAATCAGTGGCGTCAAGGTCGGCCACAAGAAGAAGACCGTCGTGCGCAAGCTGGGACAGCCCCTGCACGTGCAGAAAGGCCGCAACGACGACGGCCCGTACCAGGTACTCACCTACCCGCACGCGCTGAGCGTCACGCTGGTCCGTAAGTACGTCACCAACGTTGTCACCGTCGGCGCGAAGCAGCGCACGAGCAAGGGCATCGGAGTGGGCTCCACGAAGGCCGAACTGACCAGTGCCTACTCAGTCAGTTGCCAGCGGGTCGCCACCGAGCGGCACCTCAAGTCCTGCACGATCGGTGAGATGAAGCCCGGCGAGATCGTCACCGACTTCCGACTGTCGCGCAACGTGATCCACTGGGTGGGAATCGGGACGGTGCTCAGCTGACGTGCTGCACCTGTCGCGGCAGGAATTCGAGGACCTGGTTGCGCAGGCGCTCGACCAGATCCCAGCCGAGCTGGCGGCCTTGGTCGACAACGTGGTGTTCGTGGTCGAGGATTGGCCCCCGCCCGGCGAGAACCTGCTGGGGCTTTACCAAGGGGTGCCGCTGACGGCCCGCGGTACGCAGTACGCCGGTGCCCTGCCGGACCGGATCTCGATCTACCGGATGCCGATCCTGCACATCTGCCACACGCCGGAGGACGTCGTGCACGAGGTCCACATCACCGTCGTTCACGAGATCGCCCACCACTTCGGCATCGACGACGACCGCCTCCACGACCTCGGCTACGGCTGAATCCTTCGTCGATCGGGGCACTCTTCCTCTGCCCCGGTGACGTTCGGGGCAGTCGCATGCTGCCCCGATGACGATGCGGGCAGAGCGGGGCTGCCCCGATCGACCACGGCTGGAGCCCGGGATAATGGGCCGGTGACGACGATGGACCCGCGAGTCGTGCGAGCTGTCGCCGCGCTGCGGCGCGGTGGGTTGGTCGTGTTACCGACCGAGACCGTCTACGGGCTGGCCGCCGATGCCTCCGACCCACACGCCGTCGCGCGCATCTACGCGATCAAGGGGCGGCCGGCCGATCATCCGCTCATCCTTCACGTGGCATCCGCCGCAGCGGCCGAGCCGTGGGTTCAGGAGGTGCCGGACTACGCCCGGCGGCTGATGCGGTCGGCCTGGCCGGGTCCGCTGACGGTCGTGTTGCCCCGATCCGATCGAGTCGGTGACCACGTCACCGGCGGTCAGGACACCGTGGCGATCCGTGTGCCCGACCATCCGATGGCCCTCGAGGTCCTGGCCGGTTTCGATGGCGCGGTCGCCGCTCCTTCGGCCAACCGCTTCGGGCACGTGTCCCCCACTAATGTGGAGCACGTCCGCGCAGACTTGGGTGACCGACTGGTCGATGGCCTGGACGTGGTGCTCGACGGTGGCGCATGCGACGTGGGCGTGGAGTCGACCATCGTGGACTGCACCGGGCCGAATCCGGTGATCCTGCGGCCGGGCCGGTTCGGCGCCGCCGACGTCTCCCGCTTGACCGGCGTCGCCGTGGCCCAGCGGACTCCCGGGGCGGACGCCCCACGGGTGTCCGGGTCGTTGACCGCTCACTACGCCCCTCGCGCGCGGGTTGTGGTGGTGGAGTCGACGGCGGAAGTTACCCCCGGCCACGGCCTGATCGCCCTGGCCGTCGAGCCCACCCCTGACGGCGTCGTGCGGCTCATGGCGCCAGCCGATGTCGACGACTATGCGCGGCGGTTGTACTGGGCGTTGCGCGAAGCGGATGCGCTGGACCTGCCGCAGGTCCTCGCTCTCCCGCCGAGCGGCACGGCAGGGGTCGCGGCTGCCGTCCGCGACCGATTGACGAGGGCCGCAGCCGGCAGCGACCGCCGGTGACACCTCGGTCCCACCCGCCCGTCGGCGTCCGGGTGCGGTTGGAGAACCCCCGCGCCGTCCCCTATGCTTGAGCGGCACCTCAACGGCAATCGAGTCGGTGAGAGGCCAACTGGCCCCCATCGTCTAGTGGCCTAGGACGCTGCCCTTTCAAGGCGGTAACACGGGTTCGAACCCCGTTGGGGGTACTGAGGCCCTGTAGCGCAGTTGGTTAGCGCGCCGCCCTGTCAAGGCGGAGGTCGCCGGTTCAAGTCCGGTCAGGGTCGCTCCGGGTCGGCAGCAGTGCCGGCCCTTCCGGCCAGGTAGCTCAGTTGGTACGAGCGTCCGACTGAAAATCGGAAGGTCGACGGTTCGACCCCGTCCCTGGCCACACACTCACACTCGACGCTCCACTCACACTCCCTGCACCGCACTGCACTGCTTGAGCTCAAGCCACGTCACCTGACCGAACCGTGACAATCCTTCCGGTGCCCGGGTCCCGCCTCACGAACCCCGCGCAGGGCGGACGTACCTGGACTCATCCGCGGTGGCTCATCGCTGCGATGGGATCATCGATGGGTGGGCGCAAGCGCGGCGGTTCGGAATCGTGGGGTCCAGGCCGCCATGGTCGCTGCGGTGCTGTTCGGCGTCGCGACGCCCCTGGCCAAACTGCTCCTGGGGTCGGTGAGCCCTTGGCTGTTGGCCGCGTTGCTCTACCTGGGCTCCGGCGTGGGCATGACCATCTTCCGGTTGCTGCGCCATGCCCCGCGGGTGAAGGTGCCACGCGCGGATCTGCCGTGGTTAGTGGCCGCGATCCTCTCGGGCGGGGTGATCGGCCCCGTGCTGTTGATGTTCGGACTGACGGCCATGCCCGCCTCGGGGGCATCCTTGCTGCTGAACGCGGAGGGTGTATTCACGGCCCTGATGGCCTGGCTGGTGTTTCGCGAGAACGTGGACCGACGCGTGGCGCTTGGGATGTTCGCGATCGCGGCCGGAGCAGTCGTGCTTACGTGGCAGGGCTCCATCGTCTTCGGCGACCTCTGGCCGACCATGGCGATCCTGGGTGCCTGTCTGGCATGGGCCATCGACAACAACCTGACGAGGAAG
>WBZL01005754.1_pt1 | contig 10146 bp, 9 predicted proteins | sample 5204291 | NCBI WGS metagenome assembly WBZL01 (sample SAMN12344345, study PRJNA552823) | activated sludge metagenome | biome: Activated sludge suspended growth; feature: Nitrification reactor; material: Wastewater; isolation source: activated sludge from nitrification reactor of wastewater treatment... | reverse complement strand
CGCTCTCGCTCCCCGTCGATCCCCCGCTCGCGCTCCCCGTCGACCCGCCGCTCGACGACGAGGACGCGCTCGCGGACGACGAAGACGACGACTCATCCCCTGAACAGCCCCCGATCGAGAGGGCGACGAGGGCGACGACCAGGGGCGGATTCCAGGCGAAGGGGCGCACATCCGCAAGCTAGCGCACTTTCGCGCGCCTCGATCACCCGCGCCTCACCCCGCCATGAGCGCGGGCGCGGGGGCGACGAACATCACCCACCGCGCCCGCCCGCGGCGCCCCGCCGGCGCCCCGTCTCACACGCGCTCGATCATCAGCGCGATCCCCTGCCCGCCGCCGATGCACGCCGAGCCGATCGCGTAGCGCCCGCCGCGGCGGCGCAGCTCGTGGACCAGGTGCGCCGTGATCCGCGCCCCCGAGGCCGCCAGCGGGTGCCCGAGGGCGATCGCCCCGCCGTCGACGTTGGTCCGCGAGCGGTCGAGGCCGAGCTCCTTCTCGCACGCGAGGTACTGCGGCGCGAACGCCTCGTTGATCTCCACCAGGTCGATCGCGTCGATGCCCACGCCTGCTCGCTCCAGCACCCCGCGGATCGCCGGCACCGGGCCGATCCCCATGATCTTCGGGTCGACGCCCGCCACGTGCCACGCGACCACGCGGGCGAGCGGCGTGAGCCCGTGGCGCTGCACCGCCTCCTCGCCGGCGACCACGATCGCCCCTGCCCCGTCGCAGATCCCCGAGGCGTTGCCGGCGCTCACCACCCCATCCTTCTTGAAGACCGGCGGCAGCTTGCCCATCCCCTCGAGCGTCGCCTCCCGGCGCGGGTGCTCGTCCACCTTGAACTCGACCACGCCCTTCTTCCCCTTGATCTCGATCGGCGCGATCTCGGCGGTGAAGCGCCCGGCGTCCTGCGCCGCCGCCCAGGTCTGCTGCGAGCGGAGCCCGTACGCATCGCACTCGGCGCGGCTGATCCCGTACTGCTCCGCCAGGTTCTCGGCCGTGATCGCCATCGGGCACCCGCAGTAGGTGTCGAGGAGCGACGACCAGAGCGTGTCCTCCATCTTCGGGTCCGAGCCGAAGCGCGTCCCCCAGCGGATCCCGCGGACCGCGTAGGGCGCCTGGCTCATGCTCTCGGTCCCGCCCGTGAGCACGACCTCGGCCTCACCCAGCAGGATCTCCTGCGCCCCGTTCACCACCGCCTGGAAGCCCGAGCCGCAGAGGCGGTTCACCGTCAGCGCCGGCGCCTCGATCCGCAGCCCGCTCTTCAGGCCGATGTGACGCGCCATGTAGATCGCGTCGGCCGAGGTCTGGGCGACGTTGCCCACCACCACCGCGTCGACGATCGCCGGGTCGATCTTCCCCTCCGCGAGCGCCGCCTTCGACGCGACCACGCCGAGGTCGATCGCGCTCCAGTCCTTGAGGGCGCCGCCGAAGGTGCCGAAGGCGGTGCGCTTGGCCGCGACGATGTAGATGGGGCGAGAGAGGGGCTTCTTCGTCATCGTTCCTCCAGAGCTTGGTCTCGGCAGTATGCGAGGCCGCGTGCGTCACCCGACCGCGCCGCAGACCGCGATGGTTTGCGAATCCTCACGGTTTGCGCTTCAATCGGCCACCGACGTGGTGAACCTCGCATCGCTCGTCCTCGCGGCCCGACTCGCCGCCGATCCGACCGCCGAAGGAGCGACCGCGCCGGCTCATGATCCGCAGGTGACGACCGCCACGCGCGAGCGTCAGCGCGTCCTCGACACCTACCTCCGACGTGACGTTCCTCGCTCCGCGCGCTTCCTCGACCACGGCGTCATCGCCCCCGTGATCGGCCTCGGCGTCCCGCACCTCTACCGCGTCGGCGTCACCCTCGGCCTCCTCGATCGCATCACCATCGGCGCGACCGCCCACTGGCTCCCGGGCCAGCGCGCCCCTGGCTGGTCGCCGCTCGCCTCCCTCGCCTTCTTCCGCCACCGCTGGTTCAACCTCGGCGCCACCTACTTCCAGCTCCTCTACCCGCCGCCCGTCGTCGACCTCGACCCTGCCACCATCTCCTTCCAGCGGCGCGCCCACTACCTCCTCGCCGCCGTCGAATTCACCCAGGGTTGGGTCACCGGCGGCTTCGACCTCGGCTGGGCCCGCGGCCCGATCGCCGATCCCCTCGCCGTCGACGACCCCGTCAATCAGACCGCCGTCGTCCGCGACCGCGTCGGCGCCGGCCTCCACCTCCGCGTCGGCACCCGCATGCTCGGCGTCATCGCCCAGGTCACCTACCCCTTCATCAGCGCCGAGCTCGCCCTCGAGGCCCGCTTCGGCCTCTTCGAGCGCCGCCCCCGCGGCCGATGGTCGGACTTCTAGGCGCCCCCGCGAGAGATCGTCCGAACACCGACGAATCCTCGGAGCGCCCCTTCACCCCGCCGACGGCAGCCGCGGCATCGCGTCCCGCAGCGCCCTCGCGACCGCGCTCCGGGGCGCTCCGACCACCTGCGCCGTCGGCCCTGCCTCGACCACCCGCCCCGCCGCCATCACCACGACCTCGTCCACCAGCCCGGGCAAGAGCGCGAGGTCGTGGGTCACGAAGACCAGGCCGAGCCCGCGCTCCACCCGGGCGCGCAGCAGATCGACGACCTCGAAGCCCAGATCGCGGTCGAGCGCGCTCGTGATCTCGTCCGCCACCAGGATCGCCGGCTCCGCCGCCAGCGCCCGCACGAGCGCCACCCGCTGACGCTGCCCGCCGCTCAGCTCCCCTGGCAGCCGCCCGAGGAGCGAGCGAGCGAGCCGCACCTCGTCCGCCAACGCCCCGAGCTCCGCCTCCCTCAGGGTCGGCCGTCCGGCCAGCGCCCGCGCCTCGGCGATCGACGCCGCCGCGCTCCGCCGCGGATCGAGCGCCCGCGCCGGGTCCTGCCAGCAGAGCTGCACCGCCCGGCGAAGCGAGCGCAACGGCCCCGCCCCGCCGCCGAGCACCTCCTCCCCGTCGATCTGGAGCGACCCCTCGAGCCGCCCCCCGAGGCCCACCAGCGCCCGCGCCAGCGTCGACTTCCCTGCACCCGAGGCCCCCACCACGCCCACCGTTCGACCGGGCCTGGCCTCCAGATCCACCCCGTCGACCAGCGCCCGCCACCCCACCTCCGCCCGCGCGAGCACCCGCAGCCCGCGGGCCACCACACCTCTCGCGCTCACGGGTTCACCCCCCGCTCGCCCGCGCCCGTCATCCTCGCCGCCCGCCGCGCCGCCGTCACCAGCGCGCCCCCCGCGGCCGATCGCGGCCCCGCCAGCAGCGCCGTCATCGCCCCCTCCTCCACGATCCTCCCCGCGTCGATCACCCACGCCCGCGCGCAGACGCTCGCCGCCAGCGCCAGATCGTGCGTCACCAGAACGAGCCCGATCCCTCGCTCCGCGCAGCGCCCCCGCAGGAGCGCCATCACCTCCGCCTGGCTCGGCGAGTCCAGCGACGCCGTCGGCTCGTCCGCCAGGAGCACCCTGGGCGAGCACGCCAGCGCCAGCGCCAGCGCCACCCGCTGCGCCTCCCCCCCGCTCAGCGTATGCGGATAGGCCCTCGCGATCGCTGGCGGGAGCCCCACCTCCGCCAGCACCTCCGTCACCGGCCGTCGATCACCCCAGCGCCGCCCCACCTCAATTAGTTGAGACTCCACCCGTCGCACCGGGTCCAGAGAGCTCGTCGCCGACTGGGGCAGGAGCGCGAGCCCACGCCCGCGGAGCCCCGCCAGCGCGCGTCGATCCCCGGCCGCGACGCACGCCCCCTCCAGCGTCACGCGGCCCTCCGCCACCATCCCTGCGGGGAGGAGCCCCACCAGCGCCCGCAGCATCACGGACTTCCCCGCCCCTGAGGGCCCCAGCAGGGCCCCAGCCTCCCCCGCCCCGAGCCCGAGCGACACCCCCTCGAGCACGCGCGCCTCACCGCGACGCACCACGAGCTCGCTCACCGTGAGCATCCGCCGGCCTCCACTCGAAGATCGCAACTTCGCGAACGCAGGCTCCGGCTTCGCGACAGCGCCCGTCGCACTCCGCCCGAGAATGTCACACGGTTGGGACAAACTTGCTACCCCGCTGCGAAGCGGGCATCCTTCACGCCGACGATGTTCGGAGGATTCGACCCCGCCAGGCGAGACCCGGTGTTCGAGCGCCGCCGTGGCGCGTCGCTCCTGCTCGCCCTCGGAATCTACCTCGCCGCCGGCGGCTACGGCATCTTCCTTCACTATCAGCGCGGCAAGCAGGTCGACGTCCTCCTCGAGCCCGAGATCAAGGACTTCGCCACCGAAGAGGCCCCCGAGCCCGAGCCCGAGCCCGAGGAAGAGGCCCCGCCGCCGCCCCCCGAGCCCCAGCCCAAGCCCAAGCTCGACAAGCCCAAGCCCAAGCCCAAGCTCGTCCCCGACAAGCTCCCCGAAGGCCCCCCGCCCGAGCAGGACAAGGCGCGCGACGACAAGGCCTACGGCAGCGGCGAGCCTGGCAGCGGCGGAACCGGCACCGGCAAGCCCGCCGAGCCGAAGCCCGAGAAGAAGCCCGAGCCCGAGAAGAAGCCCGAGCCGCCGAAGCCCAAGCCCAAGGTCGAGAAGATCGACCCCACCGTCCCCATCGATCGCCCCGAGCGCTCGACCCCGCCCAAGCCCGACCCCGGCAACGCCGTCCCCGAGTACCCCAAGGATCTCCGCGATCAGGGCGTCGAGGGTCAGATCGTCATCAAGCTCCACGTCGCCAACGACGGCTCCGTCAAGGGCATGAAGGTCCTCCGCAAGACCAACAACGCCACCGGCGAAGAGGCCCAGGAGGCCGCCAGCAAGCTCTTCCTCAAGGCCGTCGTCGCCGCGGTCAAGACCTGGAAGTACACGCCCTGCATGTACCAGGGGCAGGCGATCTCCGTGTGGATCCCGGTCACCATCCCCTTCACCCTCAAGGGCGCCTGAGCGCGCCGACCTCAACGATTTCCTCATCAACGAGACCCGAGGAGTAGCGCCATGGAACTGTCACTCGTCGAAATCTGGGAGAGCATGGGCCTCTTGGCCCGCCTCGTGGCGATCGCCCTCGTCTTCATGGGCGTCGCCAGCCTCGCGGTCAGCTTCGACCGCCTCTTCGTCCTCCGCCGCTTCGCCCGCGACTCCAACCTCTTCGCCGGCAAGGCCCGCACCCTCCTCGAGGCAGGCGAGTTCGAGGCCCTCAAGGACCTCGCCCGCGGCATGCCTCGCGCGCCGCTCGCCCGCCTCACCCTCGCCGGCCTCACCACCTTCACCGACCACCGCGGCGCCGGCATCAGCGCCGCCGAGGCCGCCCGCCGCGAGCTCGCCCGCAAGCTCGAGGAGTACGGCCAGGAGGCCCGCCGCGGCATGAGCCTCCTCGCCTCGGTCGGCTCCACCTCCCCCTTCATCGGCCTCTTCGGCACCGTCATCGGCATCATCACCGCCTTCCAGGGCATCGCCGCCGCCGGCGGCGGTGGCATCGGCGCGGTCTCTGCCGGCATCGCCGAGGCGCTCATCGTCACCGCGGTCGGCCTCTTCGTCGCCATCGCCGCGGTGCTCTTCTACAACTACCTGAGCGGCCGCTTCGACCGCCTCGACATGACGATGCAGCACGCCGCCGGCGAGCTCCTCGACTACCTGGAGACCAGCGATGGGCGCGGCGATCGAGTCGGGTAAGCCCCAGAAGGGCCCGAAGCCCAACATCAACGTCACCCCGCTGGTCGACGTCGTCCTCGTCCTCCTCATCATCTTCATGGTGGTCATCCCCAACATGCAGGAGGGCAAGGCGATCGAGCTCGTCAAGGTCTTCCACCCCGACAAGGAGGCCGGCGAGCAGCAGGAGCCCCTCGTCGTGACGATCACCGACGCCGAGGCCTACAACTACGACGAGCGCGACCTGCCGCGCGCGCAGGTCCTCGCCGAGCTCACCAAGGTCTACCAGGCCGCCCCCAAGCGCAAGATCCTCCTCCGCGCCGACGCCCGCCTCCGCTTCTCGGTCGTCCGCGGCTTCTTCAAGGAGGTCCAGGAGATCGGCTTCGGCGGCGTCTCGCTCGCGGTCGCTGGCGAGCGCGAGTGGAGCCCCACCGAAGAGGGAGGGAAGTAGCCATGGGCATGGAACTCGGAGGTGGCGGCTTCGGCAAGAAGAGCCGCGTCAAGCCCGAGATGAACGTCACCCCGCTGGTCGACGTCGTCCTCGTCCTCCTCATCATCTTCATGGTCCTCGCGCCCGTCCTCTCCAAGAGCTTCTGGGTGCGCCTCCCGCCCAAGGACACCGTCGAGGAGCAGCTCGACGCGGCCAACGACCCCAACGTCCCGCTCATCCTGATGGTCCGCGAGAGCGGCGACCTCGAGATCAACAAGGTCCCGGTGCCCCGCGATCAGCTCAAGGAGAAGCTGATCCGCATGTTCAACGCGCGCCCGGACAACGCCCTCTACCTCGACGCCGAGGACGCCGCCGCCTATGGCGCGGTCCTCACCGCCATCGACGGGGCCCGCGCCGCCCAGGCACACCCCGTGGTCATCCTGACCAAGAAGCTCGACTAGCTCGCATCGTGACAGCGGCGTCACGGCGCCGCGAAGCTGACACATTCATGGCCCATCAACGCTGCCCCACCCAGGGCCGCGTGGATCCATCGATCTACGCGCTCTTCGCCGTCTTCGCGCTCACCCTGCCCACCGCCGCCAGCGCCGCCGGGGGCCCCCGCGACTACCAGGGCCCCCTCGATCTCGGCCCCGCCGAAGGCGAGCCCGCCCCCGAGGCGCCCGCCCCCGAGGCGCCCGCCCCCGAGGCGCCCGCCGAGACGCCACCTGCTCCCGCGCCTGCTCCCGCGCCTGCCAAGCCCGCCGCCCCCGCCGAAGAGGCCTGTGACGACGGCTTCTGCGTCGAGGACCTCACCGAGGATCCCGAGGCCCTCAAGCGCGAGACCGAGGTCGCCAAGGTCGAGGTCAAGGGACCGACAGGCACCATCAAGGGTCGCCTCCTCGACTCCACCAACGCCACCCCGCTCATCGGCGCCACCATCACCGTCGAGGGCACCGAGTACATCGCCAAGAGCGACTTCGACGGCAACTACGAGCTCCAGCTCCCGCCCGGCACCTACACGGTCAAGATCTGGTACGACACCTACGAGGGCGTCACCGTCTCCAACGTCGCCGTCGCCCAGGACGACTCGCAGACCCTCAATCGCGAGCTGAAGCCGATCGCCGGCATGGCCCAGACCGTCGTCGTCCAGGCCGAGATCAACAAGGAGAGCTCCGCCGGCAAGCTCGCCGAGCGCAAGAAGTCGACCGCCGCCCGCGACATCATGTCCCGCGCCGACTTCGCCAAGTCGGGCGGCGGCGCCACCTCGGCGGTCGCCCAGCGGATCGTCGGCATCACCGTGGTCGGCGGCCGCTTCCTCTTCATCCGCGGCCTCGGCCACCGCTACGGCAACACCCTCTTCGACGGCGCCCGCGTCCCCAGCCCCGACCCCAACCTCCGCACCGTCCCCCTCGACATCTTCCCCAGCACCGCCCTCGGCGCGATCAACATCCAGAAGACCTTCACCCCCGACGTCCCCGCCGACTTCGCCGGCGGCTCCACCCAGCTCGAGAGCCGCGAGACCCCCGAGGCGTGGACCCTCCAGCTCCGCGCCTTCGTCGGCGCCAACACGGCCACCACCGGCCGGGACGGCGTGATCGGCGACCGCTTCGCCGGCGACCGCTTCGCCTTCGGCAACCTCGGCCGTCAGCTCGGCCCCTCCTTCGACACCAAGAACCCCATCGACCTCAACTTCCAGCCCCCCGGCTCGCTCGACCGCGCCTGGACCAACGCCGACATCGAGAAGTTCGGCGAGTCCCTCCCGAGCACCCGCACCGCCCTCCACCCCCACGTCGGCCTCCCCAACTTCGGCGCCGCCGCCACCGTCGGCAACACCTTCAAGCCCTGGGGCACCCGCCTCGGCTTCCTCGCCGCCGCCCAGTACCAGAGCTCGCAGCAGACCCTCCGCGAGACCATCCGCGTCTACAACGCCGCCGGCGACCCCCAGCCCGGCACCGAGCTCCCGCTCAACGTCGAGCGCCCGCGCGTCGACTACCAGAGCCTCAAGACCACCTACAACACCAACTGGTCGGGCATCGGCGTCTTCAAGTGGCAGCTGAACGACAACCACCGCCTCTCCGCGGTCGGCATGTACACCCGCGACGCCGACACCGAGGTCCGCCAGCTCGACGGCCGCTCGCGCCCCACCGCCAACGAGCAGATCGTCCGCAACACCCGCCTCCGCTACCAGATGCGCTCGATCGCGTTCACCCGCCTGGGTGGCCGCCACGAGCTCCCTGGCGCCAAGAACCTCCGCGTCGACTGGTTCGGCTCCTTCGCCCAGGCCCGCCTCGCCGACCCGCTCCTCCGCGAGATGCTCTTCCTCGACCAGGGCGGCGGCGACTACATCGTCGACCAGCGCGAGTCGGGCAAGTTCCAGTTCTTCAACCTCGTCGACAACACCGCCACCGGCGCCCTCGACCTCACCCTCCCCTTCAAGCAGTGGGGCCAGCTCGACGCCAAGCTCAAGTTCGGCGGCTGGGCCGAGGGCAAGCAGCGGACCTTCACCACCCGCTCCTTCGACTTCCAGGTCGCCCAGGGCCTCCAACCCCAGATCCCCACCGGCACCGGCGACATCCTCGGCGAGGGCACCATCGGCGGCGGCGTCAACGCCGACAACGGCGGCACCCAGCCCTTCTACCTCCAGGAGATCACGCGCGCCAACGACAGCTACACCGGCCACCAGCGGATCTTCGCCGGCTACGCCCTCCTCGACCTCCCGCTCGTCCGCTGGCTCCGCGTCGTCGGCGGCGCCCGCTTCGAGTCGAGCCGCATCCAGGTCTCCCCCTTCGACCGCTTCGGCCGGCCGATCGCCGCCGAGGACAACGCCAACGTCGTCGACAACAAGGTCCTCCCCTCCGCCAGCCTCATCTTCCCGATCGCCGTCAAGAAGGGCGACATGAACCTCCGCCTCGGCGGCGCCAAGACCCTCGCCCGCCCCGAATTCCGCGAGCTCGCCCCCTTCCTCTTCACCGACTTCGTCGGCGGCTTCGACGTCTTCGGCAACACCAAGCTCCGCACCACCGACATCTGGAACGCCGACCTCCGCCTCGAGTGGTTCCCCTCCGCCAGCGAGGTGGTCGCCGTCTCCGCCTTCTACAAGTACTTCGACAGCCCGATCGAGCGGGTCATCGGCGCCCGCGCCACCCCCCTCCAGGGCTACTTCAACGCCAAGTCGGCGCAGAACATCGGCGCCGAGCTCGAGTTCCGCAAGAGCCTCGAGTTCCTCCACAAGTCGATCCGCGACCTCTCCCTCGGCGCCAACTTCACCTACGTCTACTCGCGGGTCCAGTTCGCCCCCTACGAGGCCGGCGAGCCCTTCTCCTACTCCGGCCCCGACCGCCCCCTCGAGGGCCAGTCGCCCTACGTCGTCAACACCTACCTCTCCTACGACCGCGAGAAGAGCGGCACGAGCGCCCGCGTCCTCTTCAACACCTACGGCAAGCGGATCGCCTTCGTCGGCGGACAGGGCCTCCCCAACATCTACGAGCTGCCGGTCCACAGCCTCGACCTCACCCTCCAGCAGCGCGTCCACAAGAACCTCAGCCTCTACGCCAACGGCTTCAACCTCCTCAACTGGCGGCGTCGCTTCGTCCAGGGCGACGAGCAGGCGGTCACGTACAACACGCTCCGCGGCGTCACCTTCGTCCTCGGCCTCACCTACGAGCGCTGAGCTGGCGCGTCGATGTTGCCGAATCGTCACCGCCCCTTGGATCGCGTGTGACGGCCCGCGCCTAGACAGTGAACGCCGACACGCGAATCACAGAACCTGTCCTACGGGACACCCAAGGTACCTACCCATGAAGAGCCTGCAGAGCCTGAAGTTCGTCACCATCCCCCTCGCCCTCACCCTCGCCGCCTGCGCCGGCGACGACGGCGACACCGGCGCCAGCGGCACCACCAACACCTCCGACAGCGGCGGCGAGTGCGTCCCGAACATGGAAGTCAGCGGCGAGATCAGCGCCGACACGACCTGGAGCTGCGACGTCATCGTCTCCGGCATCGTCAACGTCACCAGCGGCGCCACCCTCACGGTCGAGCCCGGCGTCACCGTCTACGGCAAGAGCGGCTCGGCGCTCGTCTTCGCCCAGGGCACCAAGATCATGCCCGAGGGCACC
>WBZL01005752.1_pt1 | contig 10149 bp, 9 predicted proteins | sample 5204291 | NCBI WGS metagenome assembly WBZL01 (sample SAMN12344345, study PRJNA552823) | activated sludge metagenome | biome: Activated sludge suspended growth; feature: Nitrification reactor; material: Wastewater; isolation source: activated sludge from nitrification reactor of wastewater treatment... | reverse complement strand
CGAGTCCTTCATCGTCATTCGCCGGGGACGTCGAGCTTGTAGATCTGCGCGATCGTCTCGACGACGTCGCCGTCGCCAGTTTCGGCGGCGTCGCGCAGGCGCTGGCTCGGCGCGTGGATCAGCCGGCTGGTGAGCGTGTTGGCGAGGAAGCTCAGCACGTCCGCCTGGCTCTTGCCGTGCGCGAGCATCTGCTGCGCCTGCTCCAACGTGTGGCGCTTGGTGCGTTCGGCGTCGTCGCGCAGCCGGCGGATCAGCGGCGCGGCGTCGCGCGTGCGCAGCGCATGGGCAAAACGCTCGACCTCGGCCTCGATCAGGCCACTCGCCTCGCGCGCGGCCTGACGACGGCCTTCGAGGTTCTCGTTCACCACGGACTGCAGGTCGTCGACCGTGAACAGGTAGACGTCCTCGAGCTCGGCGACATCGGCATCGATGTCGCGCGGCACCGCGATGTCGACCATGAACATCGGCCTGCGCTTGCGTGCCCGCAGCGCCTGCTCGGTCATGTGCCGCGTGATGATGGAGTGCGGTGCGGCCGTCGATGCCACGACGATGTCGGCCTCCTTCAGGTGGTTCGGGATCTCGTCCAGCGAGATGGCGTAGCCGTGGAAGTCTGCGGCGAGATCGCGCGCACGCTCGATGCTGCGGTTCGCGACGATCATGCGTCGCAGGCCGTCGGCGTACAGGTGCTTGGCGGCGAGCGCGATCGTTTCGCCGGCGCCGACCATCAGGGCCGTGCGGTTCTCGAAGCTGGCGAACACCGTGCGCGCCGTCGCCACCGCGGCGGATGCAACCGAGACGGCATTTGCGCCGATCCTGGTTTCGGTGCGGACGCGTTTGGCGACGGAGAACGCCGACTGGAACAGCCGGTTCAGCACGGGTCCGGTCGTGCCGGCCTCCTGCGCGACACGGTAGGCGTCCTTGAGCTGCCCGAGGATCTGCGGCTCCCCGAGTACTATCGAGTCGAGGCCCGAGGCGACGGCGAACGCGTGCGCGACGGCCTTCTGCTCGTCGTGGTGATACAGGCTGTGGCGCAGCGAGACACCGAGCCCGTGGTACTGCTGCAGCCACTCCCCGAGGACGTCCGGCCCGGCCGACTCCGTCACGCAGTAAAGCTCGGTCCGGTTGCACGTCGACACGATGACCGATTCGCGCACGTCCGGCAGGCCGCGCAGTTGCTCCAGCGCGGAGGGGATCCGGGTGGGCTCGAACACCACGCGTTCGCGCACTTCGACGGGCGCGGTGCGGTGGTTGATGCCGACGACGACGAGAGACATCCGGATCCCGGGATGGAAAGTCGCGAAATTCTCTGGGAACGGCCCCCTCAACACAAGCCGCGACGCGCTTCCGCTATAGTGCCGTGCTATGCCAATCCGCATTTCCCGTGGTCTCCATTGCGGTCTCTGGGTCGTCCCGTTGTGGGTTCTCGCAGCGTGCTCGCGGGGCGCGCCGGTACGCAGCGACGAACCGGCGCAGCCCGTGTCGCCGCAGTCCGCACTGGCCGATGCCGACTCGGCCCTCGAACGTGGCCTGTTCCCCGAGGCGGCGCGTGCCTATCGCGAGGCCGCGCAGCGGTCGGAGGACGAGACGGTGGCGGAGCAGGCGACGCGGGCTGCCTTCGACCGCTTTCAGTTCGTCGAGGCGTCGCTCGCGGCGGAGCGCTGGCTGCAGCTCAATCCGACCAGCGAAAACGCACGTCGTTACGCCGGCATCACCGCCCTGAAACTGCATCAGCTCGACATGGCCGAGCAGCACTTCGCGAGCCTGCTCGAAACGGTCTACATCAGCCCGGCGGCCGGGTTTCTCGCGCTGGCGCCGGTGATCAGCGACGAAGCCGCGCCAGCCGACGTGATGGAGCTGTTCCGGCGACTGTCGGCGCGGCATCCGGACGTGGCCGAGGGCCTCTATGCCTACGGCGGTTCGGCGCTGCGTGGCGACAACTTCGCGGCGGCCGGGCAGGCCGCGGCCGCGGCGGTGGCGAAAGCGCCGTACTGGAAGCCGGCGAAGATGCTGCTGGCCCGCGCGAAGATCGCGAGCGGCAAGGAGGACGAGGGCCTCGCGCTCGCGAAGGGCGTGGTCACCGACTCGGAGTTCGACATCGCGACGCAGCTCGAGTACGCCATGATGCTCGCCGCCACGGGTCACGACGACGAGGCGCGCGCGATGCTGACACCATACACCTCGGGCAAGACGGTCCTGCCGGGCGCCCTGCGTGCGCTCGGTGCGATGGAACTCGACGCCGGCCGGCTCGACGCAGCCACCGTGCAGTTCGAGAACCTGCTTGCCACCGGGGCGCAGTCCTCCGAGGCACTCTATTTCCTCGGCGTCATTGCTGATCGGCGTGACGACCTCGACCGCGCCGAGAGCTATTACCAGCGCGTCACCTCGGGCGATTACGCGATGGCCGCGCAGCAGCGCGTGGCGCAGATCAAGGCGGACCAGTCAGGCGTGCAGGCCGGTGTCGCGCATCTCGCCGAGGTCGCGCGCACGCAGCCGCAGCTCGCGCCGGTGGTCTACGTCGCGCAGGCGGCCCTGCTGTCGTCAAAGGGCAACGACCGACGCGCCGGGCAGACATACGACGAAGCCATCGCGAAGTTCCCCGACGTGCTCGACCTGCGGATGAACCGCATCTTCTTCCTCGAGCGCACCGGCAAGGAAGACATCGCGATCCGCGAGCTGCGCGAGCTCCTCGACCAGCGCCCCGGCGACGCGCAGTTGCAGAACGCGCTCGGCTACACGCTGGCCGACCACGACCGCAGCCTTGACGAGGCGCGCACGCTGATCACGGCCGCACTGGCGCAATCGCCGGACAACGCTGCGACGCTGGACAGCATGGGCTGGGTCCTCTATCGCCAGGAGAAATACGCGGAGGCATTGCACTGCCTGCAGCGGTCGGCGAGTCTCGCTGCCGACCCGGAGATCGCCCTGCACATCGGCGAGGTCCAGTGGGCCATGGGTGACACCGTCGCGGCACGCACGACCTGGCGCGCCGCGCTCGAACGCGCGCCCGGCGACGAGAAACTGCGCAAGCGTCTCGAACGCGCCGGTCCCTGAGAAGCGTCCCATGCGGCGTGCGACATCTGGCCTGCGCAGGCTCCCGGGAAAACCCGCACGCGATCGCGCCCGTGCGGGGCTGCGCGGAGCTTCCCTGGCGTTCGCCGTCCTGCTGACGGGCTGCGCGACGTTGCCGCCGGCCGTGCCGGGCGACGCCCGCCCACCCGTCACCGGCCAGCTGACGCAATGGGTGGCCAAGGGCCGCATTGCGCTCACGGCGCGGGACGAGGGCGGCAGTGGCAGCTTCGTCTGGCAGCAACACTCGGAACGCACCCAGCTCATGGTGCGCGGACCGCTCGGCGCGGGCGGGTTGAGCGTCGTCACCGACGGCGAGACCCTGCAGGTCGACGATGGTTCAGGCCAGTCGATCGATGGCGAGGCGGCGCGTCGAGCGATCGAGCAGCGGCTCGGGGCGAACCTGCCGCTGAGCCATTTCCGCTACTGGATGCTGGGCATCCCGGCTCCAGGCGGCCTCGCCGTGCCGCAATCGGCGACGGGGACGGCGTCGGGCTTCACGCAGGACGGCTGGGTGATCACCTACGAGGGCTTCCGGCAGGCCGGTCAGTGGTCGCTGCCCGCCCGGCTGACCGCGACCGCTGCCGCCGCGCGAGTGCGCATCGTCGTCGACGACTGGCAACTGCCTGCCACGCCATGAACCTGTCGCTGGGACTGCCGGAGCCGTGGCCCGCGCCGGGCAAGCTCAACCTGTTCCTGCACGTGCTCGGGCGCCGGCCGGACGGCTATCACGAGCTGCAGACGGCCTTCCAGTTCATCGAGCTGTGCGACCTGCTGCGGTTTCATCCGCGCCCGTTCGGCGTGATCGAACGACTGGCAGCCGTCCCGGGCGTGGCTGTCGAGGACGACCTGACCGTCCGGGCGGCGCGGCTGCTGGTCGAGCAGGCGAAACGCCGCCGACGGGTGCTGCCCGGTGTGGCGATCGGCCTCGACAAGCGCCTGCCCATGGGCGGGGGTGTCGGCGGCGGCAGCTCGGACGCCGCCACGGTGCTGGTCGCGCTGAACGAGTTGTGGGGGCTCGGCATCCCGATCGAAGAGCTGGCCGACCTGGGGCTCTGCCTCGGTGCCGACGTGCCGGTGTTCGTACTCGGGCGCGCCGCGTGGGCCGAGGGCGTGGGCGAGCGCCTGATGGCCGTGGACTTCCCCGAGCAGACCCATCTGCTGCTCCGCCCGGACGTCGCCATCACCACGGCGGAAATCTTCAAAGCCCCTGAATTGACAAGAGATTCTCCCGTCATGACAATAGGCGGTTTCCTGCAGGCCGGCGGGCGCAACGATTGCGAGCCGGTGGTGCGGGCGCGGTATCCGCAGGTGGCCGCGGCGCTCGACTGGCTCGGGCGTTTCGGCCCAGCGCGGCTCACGGGCACGGGTTCGTGCGTGTTTGCGCCGTTGCCGGATGCCGCGAGCGCGCAGGCCGTGCTCGCGCAGGTGCCGCGGGAATGGCAGGCGTGGGTGACGCGGGGCCGGAACCGGTCGCCGCTGCACGAGCGCCTGCAGCGGGAAAGGCAGGGAGGTGCGTACGCGGAGGGAGCCCGCGGCGTGGAACGGAAGGGCTGAACGACTGCGCACTGGGGTGTCGCCAAGTGGTAAGGCAGCGGGTTTTGATCCCGCCATTCGGAGGTTCGAATCCTTCCACCCCAGCCAACCGACGAGACGTAACAGAGGCAGCACGTAGATGGACGGCCCCATGATGGCGGTGTTCACGGGCAATGCGAATCCGCAGCTCGCCCAGGACATCACGCGCTACCTGCAGGTGCCGCTGGGCCGTGCGCACGTGGGCCGGTTCAGCGACGGTGAGGTGACCGCCGAGCTGATGGAGAACGTCCGCGGACGCGACGTCTTCATCGTGCAGCCGACCTGTCCACCGGCGAACGATCACCTGATGGAGCTGCTGGTGATGGTCGACGCATGCCGTCGCGCCTCGGCGCAGCGCATCACGGCGGTGGTGCCGTATTTCGGCTATGCGCGTCAGGATCGCCGGCCGCGCGCCACGCGCGTCGCGATCACGGCGAAGGTGGTCGCCAACATGATCGCGGGCGTGGGCGTGCACCGGGTGCTGACGGTCGACCTGCACGCGGACCAGATCCAGGGTTTCTTCGACCTGCCCGTGGACAACGTGTACTCGTCGCCAGTGCTGCTCGGCGAGGTCTGGCGGCAGAAGTACCCCGACCTCGTCGTCGTGTCGCCGGACGTGGGCGGCGTGGTGCGCGCGCGGGCGATCGCGAAGCGGCTCGACGACGCCGACCTCGCCATCATCGACAAGCGTCGCCCGCGTGCGAACGTGTCGGAGGTCATGAACATCATCGGCGAGGTCGAGGGCAAGAGCTGCGTCCTCGTCGACGACATGGTCGACACGGCGGGCACGCTGTGCCAGGCCGCGAAGGCATTGAAGGACCACGGCGCGAAGAGCGTCGCGGCCTACATCACGCACCCCGTGCTCTCGGGCCCGGCGGTGGAACGCATCGAGGCCTCGGCGCTCGACGAGCTGGTGGTGACGGACACGATCCCGTTGCGCGAGAACGCGCAGGCGTGTCGCAAGATCCGCCAGCTCTCGGTCGCGGGGCTGCTGGCGGAGACGATGCGGCGCATCCGGGACGAGGAGAGCGTGAGCTCGCTGTACCTCGACTGAGACGCGCGGGGCATCGCAGGTTCTTTCGGGCTGCCGCCACTGGTCGCGGTGGGGCAGCGTTTCGTTGCAACTGGAGTATTTCGACATGAAAACCGCTTTCGAACTCGTCGCCGAGTTCCGTGACGCGCAGGGCAAGGGTGCGAGCCGCCGCCTGCGTCACGCGAACAAGGTCCCGGCCATCCTCTACGGTGGTCATCGTGAGCCGCGCGCGCTGGCGCTCGATCACACGAAGCTGCTGCTGCTGCTCGACAACGAGCGCTTCTACTCGACGATCATCAACCTGAAGGTCGGCGAGCTGAGCCAGGCGGCGATCCTCAAGGACGTGCAGCGTCATCCGGCCAGGAACGCCGTCCTGCACGTCGACCTGCAGCGCGTGCTCGACGACGAGAAGATCCGCATCGCCATCCCGCTGCACTTCAAGGGCGAGGCGGGCTCGCCGGGCGTCAAGAAGGGCGGTCTCGTCTCGCACCTGCGCAACGAGATCGAGGTGTCGTGCCTGCCCAAGGACCTGCCCGAGTTCATCGAGGTCGACCTGTCGGGCGTCGATCTCAACCAGATGGTCCATCTCGCGGACCTCCCGGTGCCGGAGGGCGTCGAGATCCCCGAGCTGACCCACGGCCGCAACTCGCCCGTCGCGTCGATCCACCACGCGCGTGCGCAGGAAGAGACGGAGGCTCCTGCGGCCGAAGCTGCTGCGGCTGGCGCGACGGCCGCCGCTCCGGCTGCCGCGGCCAAGCCCGCGGCCGAATCGAAGAAGGAAGGCAAGAAGTAGCCGACCGGACGTCCCGGCCGCCCCAGTGGCGGCCGGGAAGGACGGGTCGTCCTGCGCGGGCGACCCGGCGTCCTTCATTTCTCCGGTACGCAGGCAGACAGGCACATGGCCGGCACACCGTTGCAGATCGTGGTCGGGCTCGGCAATCCCGGCCCGGAGCATCGCCTCACGCGGCACAACGCGGGCTTCTGGTTCATCGACGCCTTCGCCCAGCGGCACGGCGCGCAGTTCCGTTCGCATTCGCGCTATCAGGGCGAGGTGGCTCGGGCGACGGCCGAGGGCTGCGAGCTGGTGCTGCTCAAGCCGCAGACCTACATGAACCGCAGCGGCCTGTCGATCCGCGCGCTCATGGACTACATCAAGGCCCCCGTGTCACAGGTGCTCGTCGTCCACGACGAACTCGACCTGCCGTGCGGCGTGGCGCGGCTCAAGCTCGGCGGCGGCCACGGCGGCCACAACGGGCTGCGCGACACCATCACGCACTGCGGTGCCGACTTCTGGCGGCTGCGGGTGGGCATCGGTCATCCCGGCGACAAGTCGCAGGTGATCGACTACGTGCTGCAGCGGGCGCAGCCGGCCGAGGAGAACGCGATTGTTGATGCGATCGGCGCCGGCCTCGACGCCTTGCCGGTCTTCCTGCGCGACGGCGCGGAAAAAGCCATGCACAAGCTGCATTCGACGACGGCGCCGGCCGCGGGTCAATAAGGAATCCGATGGGCATCAAGTGTGGCATCGTCGGCCTGCCCAACGTGGGCAAGTCGACGCTCTTCAACGCGGTGACGCAGGCGCAGAACGCCGCGGCCGCGAACTATCCTTTCTGCACCATCGATCCGAACGTCGGCGTCGTCCCGGTGCCGGACCTGCGCCTGAAGGCGCTGGCCGCGATCGCAAAGCCCGAGAAGGTGCTGCCAACCACGGTGGAATTCGTCGACATCGCGGGGCTCGTCGCGGGCGCATCGAAGGGCGAAGGGCTCGGCAACAAGTTCCTGGCTCACATCCGCGAGACGGACGCGGTCGCGCACGTCGTGCGCTGCTTCGTCAACGACGACATCGTGCACGTAGCGGGCCGCATCGATCCAGTCGCCGACATCGAGGTCATCAACACCGAGCTCGCGCTGGCCGATCTGGACACCGTCGAGCGCGGCCTGCAGCGCGCGGAGAAGGCGTCGAAGGCCGGTGACAAGGACGCGATCCGCCTGCGGGACCTGCTGAAGCGCATGCGCGACCATCTCGACTCGGGCCGGCCCGCGCGCACGCTGCCGATGGACGCCGCGACCGAGAAGCCGCTGCTGCGCGAGTTCTGCCTGATCACGCTGAAGCCGCTGATGTACGTCGCCAACGTCGCGGAGGGCGGCTTCGCCGGCAACCCCTACCTCGACGCCGTGCGCGAGCGCGCGGAAGCCGAGGGCGCCGACGTCGTGCCGGTCTGCGCAGCGATCGAAGCCGAGATCGCCCAGCTCGACGAGGGCGACCGGCTCGCGTTCCTCGAGGAACTCGGTCTGCACGAACCCGGTCTCGACCGCGTCATCCGCGCGGCGTATCACCTGCTCGGGCTGCTCACCTTCTTCACGGTGGGGCCGAAGGAAGTGCGCGCCTGGACGACGCACGCCGGCGCGCACGCGCCGCAGGCCGCCGGCGAGATCCACACGGATTTCGAGAAGGGCTTCATCCGCGCCGAAGTGATCTCCTACAACGACTTCATCGCCTGCAAGGGCGAGCACGGCGCGAAGGAAGCCGGGAAGATGCGCCTCGAGGGCAAGGACTACGTCGTCCGCGAGGGCGACGTCATGCACTTCCGCTTCAACGTCTGACCTCCGGCAATTCGGTACACGGTATCGAGCTTCCGGTGCGGCGTCAGTGGCTCACGGTGTCCTTGACGGCCTCCAGCGCGTCCTTCAGCCCGAACTTCTTTTTCTTCTTCTGCGGCTGTTCCCCGGCGGGCTGCGACGGATCCTGCGGCGCCGACGCCGCATCGCCGACCTCGTCGGTGCCCTCCGCGCCATCCATCGACGGCATGCCGAGCATGGCCATTGCGACCGACTTCACGCGGATCTTGAGCGCCCAGTCCGGTTCGTACTGGATTTTAGGGTCGGTCGGGCGCGGCGGGTAGGCGAGGTTCAGTTCGGTGCCGTAGGCGATCATGCGCAGCATGCCGCCCATGCTCTCGCCCTCGCCGAAGACGCCCTTCGGGATGTCGCAGCTCGTCGCCGTCGGCTGCAGCAGCACCTTGTCCTTGAGCCACTGGTCGACCGACTTGTTGGTCTGGTAATCAACGAGGCCGAAGCCGGAGTCGGGCAGTTCGCTCGAGGTCCACAAGGTCATTTCGGCGGCACCGGACTCGTCACCCTTGCCGCCCATCGCCGCGATGAAATAGGCGCGCGCGTTCGGCACGACCGGCCAGCGCAGTTGCGTCACGCCGTCGGCCTGCGACTGCTGCAGGGCGATGGGCGCCATGATGTCCTGCGGTGGCGGGATGTTGAACTTGAAGCTCTCCGGCACGCCTTCCCCGGTGAACACGTGCTGGCCGACGAAGCTCGAGCCATCGGGCACCATGCGCTTGTCCTCGAGGTTCGGCCAGACGGGGCGGCCGGCGGCCGAGTGCGTGCCGCGCTGCGTGGCACGCCGGCCGCGGAAGATCTCGCCGAGTTGTTGCACGGTCGCCGTCTCGAAATCGAGGACCTTGGGTTGACCCGGCCGGATCGTCGTGCCGCAGCCCCAGTAGAGCTTGATCCTGGCTTTCGGCGGCTCCGCCGGTTCGATCGGCTCATCGCCTCGCTCCGTCGGCGCGGGCTTCGCCTGCGGCAGTACCTTGAGCTTCAGTGTCGGCGCGAGCTTGGTCGCCTCCGGCACGGCCTGCGTGGCTTCGACGAGGTTCGGATTGCGGCTGGTGCGCAGCGTCACATCGACGAAACTGCCGGAGCCGCCCCACTTGGTATGGCCGAACTGGTTGCTCGACTTGCCGCCGAACAGCGCCGAAAGCGGCATGCTGCCTGCACCTTCGCCGCCGCCCATGCCGCTCATCATGCCGGCCATGCCGCCGGGCATGCCGGGCGACGAGAACGTGGCGATGTCGATCCATCCCTGGGCGATCGGCGGCTTGTCCGGCGGACGCTGGGTCGCGGCAGGTGCCTGCTGGGCCAGCACGGGGGCGGCGAGGGCTCCCAGCAACGTGCCGGCGACGGGAACGAGAGCCAGGGAAATACGGCGCATGGCGGGGCCTTCCTTCGACTTTTTCTCGTTGCGGAGTTTGGCACGAACGCACCCGCAGCGGCAGATGGGAAAAGCCAGCCGATCTTGGCGCTCTTCCGGGTGCCCTGTACAATCCGCGGCCCCCAACGGTCCGCGTTCGCGGGGCCGCGCCGGCAGACGAACCTCGTGGTGAGGTAGCTCAGACGGTTAGAGCGAGGGATTCATAACCCCTAGGTCGGGAGTTCGATTCTCCCCCTCACCACCATCATTTCTTCCTTCAATTCAAATAGTTGGGCGAAAATAGTGTGCCCAAAATCGTAAGACTTTCTTTCATCTATGCAGATGTGTCGTGCCCTGCAACGACTCCATCTCCAGACCACGAAGTTGCGCGATCATTCGGATAGTCCGAGTTCGGCCGGAAGCAGACCTTGATGCCGACCACAACAATAGGGAGCTGCTGTGCAAACACATTGGTTCTCTACCGTATGGCCTT
>WBZL01005750.1_pt1 | contig 10153 bp, 8 predicted proteins | sample 5204291 | NCBI WGS metagenome assembly WBZL01 (sample SAMN12344345, study PRJNA552823) | activated sludge metagenome | biome: Activated sludge suspended growth; feature: Nitrification reactor; material: Wastewater; isolation source: activated sludge from nitrification reactor of wastewater treatment... | reverse complement strand
CAGGCTCCCCAGGGCGATCGACAGCCAGAAGAGGTAGGCCACGAGATAGGAGAGGAAGAACTGCTGGCGGTTGCTGATGAAGCCGATCGCCAGCAGCGCGACGCCGACCGCCCCGACGATGAAGCCGCGGCTGCCCAGCCGTGCCAGGTCGTCCGGGGTCTGCCAGGACATGCTGCGCCAGGACAGCGGCGCGCGGACGGCTACCGTAGCGTGATCGCTCATCACTCCCCCCTCCCGCCGTGCGCGGAGGCGTCACCATGGTGCTCCTGGTCGCCGGCCGGCACGGCCTGGCCGGCGTTGGCCAGCGCCTGGCGATCGGCCGGCGAGAGCTCGGCCAGGTGCGCGTTCTGGGAGAGCTGCAGCACGCGGATGTAGGCGGCGATCGCCCAGCGGTCCTTGGCGGGCACCTGCGCCGCGTAGCTCGGCATCTGCCCGAAGCCGTTGGTCATCACGTCGAAGAAATAGCCCACCGGCTGCGTGCGCAGCCGCTCGCTGTGGTACGTCTGGGGCTGCTTGTAGCCGCGGCGCACGATCATGCCGTTGCCGGTGCCGAGCTGGTCGTGGCAGGGCGAGCAGAAGATGTTGTAGCGCTCCTGGCCTCGCCTCAGGAGCGGCGCATCGACCTTCATCGGCAGCGTCGCGACGAGCTGGCCGCCGGCGTCCTTGCCGGTGAAGAAGACGGCGTCCTCGTTGAGGTGGCCACGGGCCACGGTGCCGGCAACCGGGTAGCGGGCCGAGCGGCCGTCGGCGTAGAGGTTCGTCTTCTCGAGTGGGTCGAAGCGCGGCGCGTCGTGCATGTCCTGCCGGCAGCCGGCGAGCAGCAGGCAGGCCACCGCCGTGGCACCCAGCAGGGTGCTCGCTCCGGCCCGCTCGCGCCGGGCGGCACGGCGGGGCTGGGAGTGGAGATCAGTACTCAACGTCCGACACCTCATGGTCTGTAAGGCCCTTGAGCAGCGCGTGCGTCTGGTTGCGGTCGAAGTTCTTGTCCTTGGCCTTGACGACCAGGAAGTAGCGGTCTCGCGACGCGTGCGCGAAGCGCTCGGCGTTGAAGACCGGGTGGTGCGGCATCGGCAGCCCGTTGACGAAGAGCATGCCGATCACCGCCGACAGCGCGGCGCCGAGGATCGTGCACTCGAAGGTCGGCACGATGAAGGCAGGCCAGCTGTTGAACGGGCGACCGCCGACGTTGTGCGGGTACTCGATGACCGACGCCCAGTACTGCAGCGAGAAGCCGCCGAGGCCGCCCAGCAGGCCACCGGCGAGCACGATCTTCGGCATCGGGGAGTGGTGGATGTCGAGCGCCTCGTTTACCGCCTCGATCGGATAGGGGGTGTAGGCGTCGACCTCGCGGTAGCCGGCCTTGCGCAACTCGGTGATGGCGTCGATCAGCCGCTCCGGGCTGCCGAACTCGGCCATCACGCCGTAGGTCTGGGGTTCGTCGTTTTTCGTCATCGCCGCAGCCTTGCCTGTTCTCGAGCCCCGGACCTAGTGCTTCTTCTCGATCTCCGCTTCCGGCGTCAGGGTGCGCATCTCGAAGATCGAGATCACCGGCAGGAAGCGGATGAAGAGGGCGAAGAGGAACACGAAGAGTCCGAGCGTGCCCACGAAGGTCATGATGTCCCAACGGGTGCCGTGGTAGGTGCCCCAGGACGAGACCACGAAGTCGCGCGTCAGGCTGGTGACCACGATCACGTAGCGCTCCAGCCACATTCCCACGTTGATGAACATCGCCACCACGAAGAGCAGCACCGGATGGGTGCGCACCTTCTTGATCCACAGCAGCTGCGGCACCAGACCGTTGCAGAGGATCAGCATCGCCCAGGCCGGCCAGTAGGGGCCCGAGATGCGGTTCTTGAAGGTAAACATCTCGTAGGTGTTGCCGCTGTACCAGGCCGTGAAAATCTCCATCGCGTAGCCATAGAGCACGATCAGGCCGGTGGCGAGCATCACCTTCGCCATGTTCTGCAGGTGGCGGTCGGTGATGAAGTCCTTGAGGTTGAAGATCGCCCGCAGCGGCAGTGCCAGGGTCAGCACCATCGCGAAGCCGGCGTAGATGGCGCCGGCGACGAAGTAGGGCGGGAAGATCGTGGCGTGCCAGCCGGGCAGCTGGCCCACCGAGAAGTCGAAGCTCACCACGGTGTGCACCGAGAGCACCAGCGGCGTCGACAGGCCAGCGAGCAGCAGGTAGGCCGTCTCGTAGTTGTTCCAGTGCTTGGCGGCGCCGCGCCAGCCCATCGAGAAGATGCCGTAGAGCGCCTTGCCGACCTTGCTCTTGGTGCGGTCGCGCAAGGTGGCGAGGTCGGGGATCAGCCCGACGTACCAGAACAGCAGCGACACCGTGGCGTAGGTGGAGACGGCGAAGACGTCCCAGATCAGGGGGCTGCGGAAGTTCGGCCACATGCCCATGCTGTTGGGCAGCGGCAGCAGCCAGTAAGCGAGCCAGGGGCGCCCGGTGTGGATCAACGGGAAGATGCCGGCGCAGGCCACGGCGAAGATCGTCATCGCCTCGGCGAAGCGGTTGATCGAGGTGCGCCACTGCTGGCGGAAGAGCAGCAGGATGGCCGAGATCAGGGTGCCGGCGTGGCCGATACCGATCCACCAGACGAAGTTGATGATCGCCCAGCCCCAGCCCACCGGGTTGGTCACGCCCCAGATCCCGGTGCCCTTGATGAAGAGATAGCCGAGCGCCTGGAGGAGGATGGAGACCCCCACGAAGCCGAGCCCGAAGACGAGGTACCACCACTTCGGGGTCTTCTGCAGCACCACCTCGCTGATCGCGTCGGTCACCGTCGCCGGGGTGTGGCCCGGCTGGATCACCGGCGGGCGGATCAGGTGGTGCACGCTTTCCTTCTCAAGAGTCGTGGTCGTCATCCGGCGTGCTCTCCCTCGTGGGCGGAGGTACCGTGTTCAGCGGGCCCACCGCCCAAGGCGGGGTTGGGGTTGGATAGCTTGGCCAGGTAGGTGGTGCGCGGTCGCGTCCCGAGGTCGGCGAGCAGGCCGTAGTTGAGCCGGCTGGCCTTCTTGCCATTGATCGCGGCCTTGGGGTCGTTCAGGTTGCCGAAGCTGATCGCCTCGGCCGGGCAGGCCTGCTGGCAGGCGGTGCGCACCTGGCCGTCCTGGATCTGGCGGTTCTCGCGCTTGGCGTCGATGCGCGCGGCGTTGATCCGCTGCACGCAGAAGGTGCACTTCTCCATCACGCCACGGCTGCGGACGGTGACGTTGGGGTTGCGGCCCAGGCGCGCCACCTCGGTGGTGAAGTCGCTGTAGAGGAAGAAGTTGAAGCGGCGCACCTTGTAGGGGCAGTTGTTCAGGCAGTAGCGGGTGCCCACGCAGCGGTTGTAGACCATCTCGTTGAGCCCCTCGGGGCCGTGGACGGTCGCCGCCACCGGGCAGACCACCTCGCAGGGAGCCAGCTCGCAGTGCTGGCACATCACCGGCTGGTGATGGACGGAGGGATCGTCGAGGCTGCCCTGGTAGTAGCGGTCGATGCGGATCCAGTGCATCTCGCGCCCCATGCCGACCTGCTCCTTGCCGACCACCGGGATGTTGTTCTCGGACTGGCAGGCGACGACACAGGCGTTGCAGCCGACGCAGGCGCTGAGGTCCACCGTCAGGCCCCAGGAGTAGCCGTTGTACGGGTGCGGCGGGAACATCGAGTCGTCGGCGGCAGGGGCCGGGTGGCCCTGCTGCTGGATGACCTCCGGGTTGGTCTTGAGCTCGGCGAGCGTCGCGTGCCGGACCAGGTGCCGCTTGCCCGCCTGCTCGCTCTGAATCTCGAGGTCCCAATGCTCTTGAGTGCTGGCGAGCTTGTAGCTCCCGGCGACGGCCTCCACCCGCGCTCCCGGCAGCGCCCACGGGCTGGCCGCGGTGCGCAGCGGGTAGGCGTCGACGCCGACCCCGTTGCCGACGCGACCGGCGAGCTGGCGGCCGAAGCCGAGGTGCAGCGTGGCGCAGCCGGCGGCATGGCCGGGGAGCACCCAGACGGGTACCTCGAGGCTCTTGCCATTGACCGCGACCCTGGCCTTGCCCTCTGGCCGCAAGCCGAGCTCGGCGGCGTCGCGGGGGCTCACCAGCAGAGCGTTGTCCCAGGTGATCTTGCTGAGCGGCTTCGGCAGCTCCTGCAGCCAGCCGTTGTTGGCGTAGCGGCCATCGTAGAGCGAGGGATCGGGGCGCAGCAGGAGTGTGAACCCGCTGGCGTCGGCAGCGGCACAGGCCTCGGCCACCGCTGCCGGCGCCACGCTCACCGCCTTGGCGGCGAGCGCCGTCGCGGGGAGCACACCGTCGTGCAGGGCACGCCGCCAGGCTGCTTCGAAGTCAGGAGCGGCGGCCAGCGGACCCTGCTTCCAGGTCTCGCGCACCAGCTCGTAGGGGGTGGCGTCTGCGACGTCGCCGAAGAGCGCCAGCACCTGGCTTGCCGTGTGGCCGTCGTAGAGGGGGGCGATCAGCGGCTGGATCGGCGCGATGGTGCCGTCGCTGCTGCGGGTGTCGCCCCAGCTCTCGAGGAAATGACAGGCGGGCAGGTGCCACTGGCAGTAGCGCGAGGTCTCGTCGGCGTAGAGCGAGAGGTGAGCGCTGAAGTTCGCCTTGGTGATCGCGCTCGGGAAGTCGACCTCCACCGGTGCGTCGTAGACCGGGTTGCCGCCGAGGATCAGCAGGGTGTCCACCTTGCCCGCCCGCAAGTCGTCGGCGAGCTGGCGGATCGAGGCGAACTGGTCCTCGGCGCGGGCCTCGACGGGCTCGCTGTGGACCACCGTCGTGCCGACGTTGCCGAGGGCCTGGTTGATGGCGTGCGCCAGAACGTGGAGGGCCGGCGCGGCGTGCTCGCCGGCGATCACCAGCGAACGGCCCCGATGCGCTGCGAGGTCCGCGGCGGCGGCCTTCACCCAAGCCGCGGCCTGCGGCCAGGCTGCGAGGGCGGCGGCGCTGGCGCCGGCCACACCCAGCTCGGCGGCGAGGCTGGCGGCCACCGCCAGCACGCCGGCCGGCGGCACCGCAAGGCGATGGTCGGCGAGCGCGCCGGAGGCGGAGGGGCTCGCCTCGGCGCAGTAGAAGCGGCTCATCTCGGCCTGCGCCAGGTCGTCGCTCACGCGGCGGCGGCGGGCGAAGTCACGGGCGTGCCGCACCCAGTCGGCGCCGGCGGTGAGGAAGTCGGACTCGAGCGCCACGATGACGTCCGCCTGGCTCAGGTCATAGCGAGTGTCGGCGGCGGTGCCGAAGGCCCTCTGGGCGGCGGCGCGGGCGCTGTGGCGGCCGGCAGCCTCCCACTGGTGCCAGACGGCCTTCGGGTACTTGGCGGCGAGCTGTGCGAGCTGCGCGCCGAGGGTCGGCGAGCCCACGGTGGGAGTGAGGATCCGTAGCCCGTCGCCGTTGAGGGCGGCGAGCGCCGTCTGCCGCGCCTTGAGGGCATCGACGAAGGCGCTCCAGGTGGTGATCCGCTCGAGGTGAGTGACCGTCTGCGAGCGATCGGGATCGTAGAGGGCGAGGATCTCCGCCTGGGCGAAGACGTCCGTCGCACCCTGCGAAGCGGGATGGTCCGGATTGCCTTCCAGCTTGGTGGGCCGCCCCTCGTGGGCTTCGGCGAGCAGACCAAAGCCGTGGCCGGAAAGCTCGTAGGAGGTCGCGTAGTAGAGCGGGCGACCGAGGACGATGTCTTCCGGCGCCTTGACGTAGGGGACGATCGCCTCGGAGGGCTGGCGGGTACAAGCGGTGAGACCGGCGAGAGCCAGCGAAGCGGCGGAGAGCTCGAGGAAGCCGCGCCGGCTCAGGCCTTGCGGCCACTCGGCGGCGAACCGCGGCAGCTCGCGGTGGAGGGCCTCTTCGAACTCCGGGGTCCGGGCCAGCTCCGAGAGCGATCGCCAGTAGGTCGGGCCCTCGGCACCTGCCAGCCGCTCGCGCAGCGCCTTGATATCGACAGGCTCTGGCTGAGCCTCCGGCGCGGTTTGATGGTCCGTGTCCTCGATTCCCATCGCTTGCGAGCTCCCTGAAGCCAGCTTCATGTCACGCTCGTCTCGAGCAGAGTGAGTTTTGTCCACCGCGAGCCCTACCTCTTGGCGCCGGACCCTGCCCAGCTAGCGGTGGCAGGTCGAGCAGTTGGTGAGACTCTGGATGCCGTATTCCTGCACCAGCTTGGGGCCGAGCACGTCCTGCTGCTCTTCGGGGGACGTCGGCTTCCAGTCCCAGTTGACCACCTGGTCCTTGTAGCCGACGTACTTCTCCGGGTTGCGGTGGCAGTTGAGGCACCATTCCATCTGCAGTGACTGGGCCTGCCGCATCAGGGGCATCTCGTTCACCGCCCCATGGCAGGTCACGCAGGCCACTCCCCGCGCCACGTGGATCGAGTGATTGAAGTAGACGAAGTCCGGCAGGTCGTTGACCCGCACCCACTGCAGCGGCTGATTGGTGCGCCACGAGGCCCGCACCGGCTCGAGGATCTCGGCGTTGGTCCAGATCAGCTTGTGGCAGTTCATGCAGGTCTGGGTCGGCGGAATGCCCGCGAAGGCCGACTCCTCAACCGAGGTGTGGCAGTAGCGGCAGTCGATCCCCAGGCCCGCTGTGTGGTGGTCGTGGCTGAAGGGCACCGGCTGTTTGCGCACCACGTCCTGCCTGGTGACATACGTCGAGCGCGACAGGGTGAGCATGCCCCAACCCACGAGGGCGGCGACCACCACGCCTCCATAGATCGAGGCCTTGGCGATCGTGTTCGTACTGCGATGGAAGAATTGAGCCATCGTTCGTCAACCTGTAGGTCCGTCCGCGGAATGTGGCGGCGAGGATAGCGCAGAGGCTCGCCGCGTCGCAAGCGAGCTTGTGACGACTTTCACAAACGGCGGCGAATCGTAGCCCACTTCGCGAGAGGGGCGCAAGCGGCCCCTCCTCGCGGGCGGAAAGGCTCGCCGAAAACGCGCTCCCTTTAGGGTTGGGGAGGCTGCGGGTTGGCCGCCGGAGGGCGCGGATTGCGGGCATCGAGCTGCTCGATCAGCTCCACCTGGACCTGCTGGATCTCGAGCAGGCGCTGCCACTGGTGGGTGAGCAGCCGGTCGATGCGTTCGGAGAGCAAGCGGATCTCCAGCTCCGCCTTGAGGTTCACCCGGTAGTCGTACTCGGCCCGCAAGCGGTCCTTCGCCTCCTGGCGGTTCTGGCTCATCATGATCACCGGGGCCTGGAGCGCTGCCAGGCAGGAGAGGATCAAGTTGAGCAAGATGAAGGGGTAGGGGTCGAAGGGACGGTGCAGGAGGAGCCAGCTGTTGACGGCGATCCAGACGCCGAGAAAGCCTGCGAAGGCGAGGATGAAGGTCCAGCTGCCGCCGAAGGTGGCGATGCGGTCCGCCAGCCGTTCACCGAAGCTGAGCCGGCGGTCGAACTCGAGGTTGGTGTCCTGGCTGAGCAGCTCATCGCCGGCGAGGCCCCGCACCACGTCGCGCTCGATCGCGGTCAGCTCACCCTTCTCCTCGGAGAGCAGGGCGGCCACATAGCGAGCCCGGTAGCGGTTGAGATCGGAGGTGCAGAGGTAGGAGTCCGCTCCGCAGTCCGGGTGCTCGGCCTTGAGCATGGCGAGGAGCGGCGGTCGCAGCAGCGCGACGGGCTCGAGCTCGATCGCGCCCCCTGCCTTGCCACAGACCAGGCAATGAGCTGGCTTGTGGTGCGGGTGCCTGCGGCTCACGTGCGGCTCGTCATGGGGCGCCCCTCCCCGGTTGGCGTCAGTGGTTCGGCGTCGTTCGGCGGCTGCCGTCGCACTCTCGTCACTATAGCGTCTCGATATCTCCTCTCGATCGGGCCCGGCGCGAGGAGCCCGGCGCTTCGCCCGTGCTTGCGGTGGTCGGCAAGGACGGTGGGCGACCCAACTGCGGTACACTCGCCCGATCCCTCGATGGTCGGGGGTGTCGAACGGAGCCCACCACCAGCCCATGCCTCTTCGTCACCCCAGCCGTGAACGCGGCGGCAGCGAGCGCGCCCCATGCAGCTAGAGCGTGCTGATCTCGTCCCCGGCGACTCCGTGCCGGCGGCCCGCTTGGCCGACTGGGTGGAGCTCACCAAGCCGCGGATCACCTCGATGGTCGCGGTCACCGCCGCGGCCGGCTACCTGCTCGGCGGGCGCTCAGTGGGTGCGGAGCACACCGGGTGGCTCGGCTTCATGGCTGCCGTCCTCGGCACCGGACTGCTCTCGGCGGGCGCCGGCACCTTCAACCACCTGCTCGAGCGCAGCCACGATGCCCGCATGCGACGCACCGCCCAGCGGCCGCTGCCAACGGGGCGGGTCGATCCTGAGAGCGCCCTGCTCTTTGGTCTCACCCTGGTGACCGCTGGCCTGCTGGTGCTGCTCACCTGGGCGCGTCCCCTGACGGCATTGCTCGGTGCCCTCACCGTGGCCGGCTACGTCTTCGTCTATACGCCGCTCAAGCGCCAGACCTCCTTCGCCACGGTGGTGGGTGCGGTGCCGGGGGCCATTCCGCCGATGATGGGTTGGTCGGCGGCGACGGGCGGCCTCGAGCCCGGTGCCTGGGCCCTCTTCGGGCTGCTCTTCTTCTGGCAGATGCCGCACTTTCTGGCGATTGCCTGGATGTACCGCGAAGACTACGCACGGGGCGGCTTTCCGCTGCTGACGGTCGGTGATCGCGACGGCCGGGCGACGGCCTTTCAGATGCTGCTCTGGGGTGCGGCGCTGATCCCGGTGAGCCTGCTGCCCTCCGCTCTCCGGCTGACCGGGTTGACCTACTTCGCCGGCACGCTGGTCCTCGGACTCCTCTATCTCACTGCTTGCTTCCGCTTCGCCCATCTACCCGGCCAACCGACGGCTCGCCGGGTGCTGCTGACCTCGGTCTTCTACCTGCCGGGGATTTTCCTGCTCACCCTGATCGACCGCCTGCTCGCCGGCTAGCTCGGCTGCCGGCGGCGTGCCGGCAGGCCACCTGGCGAGCGCGGAGGAGCTCTGAGAGCGATGGACCGACGAACCGCCCTGCGGGGGTTCCTCTGGCTGGTGCTGGTGGCGGTCCTGGCTGTGGTCGGCCTCGTGGCGCTCGAGCGCAGCCGCACCGAGGCCCGGCGCCCGGCGCCGCAGGTCGTCGCCTACTTGCCGGGCTTTGTCCTCAGCAACCGCGATGGCAGAGACGTGCGCCTCGACGATCTCGCCGGAGTCGTCTGGATCGCGGACTTCATCTACACGCGGTGCCCGGGCCCGTGCCCGCTGATGACCCAGCGACTGGCCGAGATTGGGCCTCGGTTGCCCAAGGGCGTGCTCAGGGTGTCGATCACCGTGGACCCCGAGCACGACACGCCGACCGTGCTCGACGGGTACGCTCGCCGTTTCGGCGCCGGGGACGACTGGCTTTTCCTCACGGGCGACCGGCAAGCGATCTGGGAGCTGTCGATCTCGGGTTTCAAGCTGGGGGTTGCTCCTTCCGGGGTCGACAGTCCACCAGAGCAAGGGCCAGTGATCCACGCCACGCGACTGATCCTCGTCGACGGCGACGGTGGCCTCCGGGGCTTCTACAATCCCTTCGAGCCCGCCGACCTCGACCGCCTGGTTCGCGACGCCCGCGCCGTCCAGCGCGAGGGCAGCTCACCAGAGCCATAGCTTCGACCCCCTAGCGTCGACCTGGAGGTCTCGACGTGGTTCGAGCCGAACCACGCGACACCTTATTGATACTGCGCCACTACTATCGAAATTTTCTTTCGTTCGTAATATCTCTACACGGAGATAGTCTGGTAGCTTCTCCTCCTCAACCGAGGTCATGGTGTTCGTGCGTCGTCCCCCTTGCCGGGTCGCCCCCTGCACGCTTGGCCTCAATCACGGAGGTTGGAGATGAAATCGAAGCTTGTCTTGGTCTCTGCGCTGTGCTGCCTCGGGTCGTCCCTTCTCTCGCTGGCCGCCTGGGCTGCTCCAGGCCGCCAGGGCCCTCCCACGTTGACGGAGCAGCTCGCGGTCGATCAGATCCGGCCGGGGACAGCGTTGGCGCAGCTGGTGCGCACCAACCAGGACTTCGCCCTGCTCCGGGCCGATGAGCTCGTGGACGGACGTCGCTTGCCCCTGTGGCTGCGTGTCTGGTGGCGCAAGGCTCACCCCGAGGGCGAGTACTCGGCTGAGGACCCGACCAAGGGCTATCCGCTCGTACTCAAAGAGATACTCGAATGGATGGTCACGCACCAGGACCTCAAG
>WBZL01005749.1_pt1 | contig 10153 bp, 9 predicted proteins | sample 5204291 | NCBI WGS metagenome assembly WBZL01 (sample SAMN12344345, study PRJNA552823) | activated sludge metagenome | biome: Activated sludge suspended growth; feature: Nitrification reactor; material: Wastewater; isolation source: activated sludge from nitrification reactor of wastewater treatment... | reverse complement strand
GGGTGGCCGTCTATTCATCAACCAAGCTGCCGACACGATATGCAAGCTGGAACGGGACCAGCATGGCGACGCCGCACGTAGCCGGAGTTGCGGCCCTGTGGGCGCAGATGTCGGCGGCCAACCGTGGCGCTGCACTATGGCAGGTGCTCACCTCACGAGCGGTTCGTCTGCCGCTGCCGACGAGTGACGTCGGCAGCGGCCTGGTGCAGTCGCCGCTTCCCTGATGCGGCCAGGCAGGGTCGCTTCGCCTGATTTGCAAGCGGCCCTGCGGGTAGTCGTCATGGCCCTGATCGGCAGAGGGAAGTTCCCTTGCAGCGATGCGAGGGACTTTTTCACCCTGGCGCATGGTTTGTCAGCCGGCCATGGGAAGAAACCAGTGCGATCGTCGGCGGCCGACTTGCCGACGATCGCCTCCTTGTGTCAGGCTATGCAGGTTTACTATCGCAAGTAAGGGTATGACCGAGGGTTGGAGGGAAGTGAAATGAACGAAGATCTGTTTGACGCCGTGATCGTCACGATTGATGACCAGCATCTGGAATCGATTCAAACAGTGGCGGATGCTCTGGTCCTCGCCGGGATGCAGGTTTCGGGCGTCTTGCCCACGGTGGGCATCATTTCCGGCAGCGTGGCGCGCGCTGCCATCGGTACGCTGAAAACCATTCGCGGTGTGGCAGAGGTCGAACTCGACCAGGAGATGCGGGCCATCGGCAGCCATCGGCAGCCATGATGCCCGGATCATGAGGGTCGCAGCCCAGGGCCTCAGCCCCCCCGTTGGCGCGACTGACCCATTTCAACCATCCGGCGCGCTTCTGCGGCGAACTGCTGTGCCTGCTCGTCGTTGGCATGGCGATCGATCGCTGACGGCGGCGTATTGATTCCTTTCTGTACCGCCGGGCGGGCGCGGATCTGTTCAAGCCAGCGTTGTAGCTGCGGCAGGTCATCGATGTCCACGCCTGACCAGCGATGCGTACGTACCCAGGCCCAGTTGGCGATGTCGGCGATCGAGTAGTCGCCGGCGAGAAACTCGTGCTCCTTGAGATGACCATCGAGAACCCGGAAAAGTCGCCTGCATTCACCCTGATAGCGATCGATCGCAGCGGTGATCTTTTCCGGAAAGTAACGGAAGAAGACGTTGGCCTGGCCCATCATCGGTCCGATCCCGCCCATCTGGAACATCAGCCACTGCACGACCCGTGAGCGGCCTTGGGTATCGTCGGGTATCAGACGGCCGGTTTTTTCCGCCAGGTAGAGCAGGATGGCGCCGGATTCGAAGACCACAAAATCGTCTTCAGCACGATCGACGATTGCGGGAATTCGACCGTTCGGATTGATGGCCAGGAACCATGGTTGTTTTTGTTCGTTATTTGACAGGTTCAGCGTGTGCATCGTGTAGGGCAGGGCGAGTTCCTCAAGGGCAATCGAGATCTTGTGCCCGTTGGGAGTTGCCGCAGTATACAGATCGATCATTTTCTTTGTGCCTCGTAAATTTCTGGGCCAGGCCAAGACCCGGTTCGGATGGCAGGCAGGCGAGCATCCACGAATCTTACAATATTCGTAACTGGCAAAGGGATGGCCCCCCCCTCTCCAACCCCTTCCACGGCCCGCGCGGCATCGCGGGCCGGTTGCGGCGGCGCGGAGCAGTGCTCCGCGAAACCCCGCCTTCGTTCCCGCGAGGGGGAAGGGGCCTATCGGTATCTCCCAATACTTTTCACGGGCCTTCCTGGCGTTCTTCCCTGGTCCGCTCCCGTTGCTTGCCGTCGTCAACCCTCCTCTGTCGGTGCAGCGCTGCCTTGGCCAGCAGGTGTGCGGTCACGGGGGCGGTGATGAACAGGAAGAACAGGATTGCCAGCTCGTGCAGGCTGATGCCGCCGTTCTCGCGGCTGGAAAAGAAGATCGCCGAAGCGAGCAGCAGCGCCCCGACGCCGAGCGTCGTCGCCTTGGTCGGGCCGTGCAGACGCGTCAGGAAATCCGGCAAGCGTGCCAGACCGATCGAACCGAGCAGGACGAACAGCGCGCCGAGGACGATCAGGGCGGCGACGGCGGCTTCGCTCAGCGGGCTCATTCGATGATGTCTCCGCGCAGCAGGAACTTGCACAGCGCGACGGTGCCGACGAAGCCGAGCAGCGCCAGCAGCAGCGCTGCCTCGAAGTAGGCGGTGCTCGCACTGCTGATGCCGAACAGCACCAGGAGCGCGATGGCGTTGATTCCCAGCGTGTCGAGCGCCAGGATGCGGTCGCTGGCGTCGGGTCCGCGCAGCAGTCGATGGAGGTTGAGCGCCAGCGCCGCGCCGATCAGGACGAAGGCGATCTCGATGGCGGCATTCAGCATGCAAAGATCTCCTTGAGCGGCGACTCGTAACGCGCCTTGATCTCGCGCACCAGCGCTAGCGGATCGGGCGCATCGAGCGCATGGATCAGCAGAATCCAGCGTTGCCGGTCGACGTCGATCGACAGTGTGCCGGGGGTCAGCGAAACGACGCTGGCAAGCAGGGTGGCGACGAACGGGTCGCGCAGGTCGAGCGGTACTTCGACGAAGGCTGGCGATAGCCGGTGCAGCGGCCCGATGACCTGGCGTGCGACCCGCCAGTTGGCGGTGACGATGTCGAGCGCAAAGATACCGAGGAAACGCAGCGCCTGGCCGGGTCGCACCAGGCGCGGTGGGTCCGGCCAGAAGGGCCGGGTCAACCGTGGCACGACGATGGCCAGCAAGGCGCCGAGCAACAGCAGGCCGGCCGATGCAGCGTTGGTGATCACCGTCCATAGCAGAAAGACGGTCAGCGACAGGAAGGGCCGCGGGAACAGCCTGTCGATCATCGCGCCGCCTCGCGTAAGGAGGTCGCCATGGTCGGCCCGAGCACGCCGGCGACATACGCGCCGGGCGCCTGCAGTTGGCTGGCTGTGCGTTCGGCGTAGGCAGCCAGCGGGCGCGCGGCCATGGCCAGCAACGGTCCGGCGGCGACTAGCAGCAGCGTTGCCGTCGCTCTCTGCCAGGCGATTGCTCCGGTCGGTGGCGGTGCGGCAAGCGTCGCCGGCTTCCAGATCATCAGGCAGCCGTCGCGAGCGAGGGCGATCATGACGATGAAACCCGACGCCAGCAACACGCTCCAGATGGCCGTCCCGGCCGGGACGGCACGCAGGGTGGTCAGCAACATCAGCTTGCCGACGAAGCCGGAGAAAGGCGGCAGTCCGGCGGTGGTCGCCGCGAGAATCAGGAAGGCGACTTGCAGCCAGATCGGCAGTGGCGATCCGGAGCGGAAGTGATCGGCCGCGTCGCCACGCCGTTCGGCGATGACGCCGGCCAGCAGGAAGAAGGCGGCACCGGCCAGTGTCGAATGCACCAGGTAAAAGAACGCTGCCGCAGCGACCTGGGCGCTTGCCTGGGCCGGCGTCAGCAGCAGCGTGCCGGCGGAGAGCAGCACCAGCCAGGCGGCGAGAACGCGCAGACGGCTGGCCGTGAGGACGCCGAGCGCGGCGAAGATGACGGTGGCGATCGCCAGCGCGGTCAGCCAGTAGCCGAGCAGATCGGGGATGGCCGGCGTCAGGGCGATTGCCTGCACGCGCAGGAGGGCGACGATGCCGACCTTGGTCATGATCGCAAACAGCGCGGCGACCGGCGCGCCGGCGGCGCTATAGGTATGCGGCAGCCAGAACGACAGCGGCAACAGCCCGGCCTTGAGGACGAAGACGGCGACCAGCAGCGCAAACGCCAGCCGGGCGAGCGCCGGATCGTGCCCAGGCAGGGTCAGACGATGCGCCAGATCGGCAAGGTTGAGCGTCCCCAGCGTCCCATAGAGCAGCCCGAGGGCAATCAGGAAGAGCGCCGAGCCAATCAGATTGAGGACCACGTAACTGATCCCGGCGCGTGTCCGGGCGAGACCGCCGCCGTGTGCCAGCAGCGTGTAGGAGGCCAGCAGCATCACTTCGAAGAAGACGAAGAGGTTGAACAGGTCGCCGGTCAGGAAGGCGCCGGTCAGGCCGACCAGTTGCAGTTGAAAGAGCGGGTGGAAATGCTGTCCGCGCTCGTCGAAGCCGGCACTCGCATAGAGCAGGGCGGTGAAACCGAGGATTGCGGTGAGGAGCGTCATGCCGGCAGCGAGACGATCGACGACGAGGACGATGCCGAAGGGTGCCGGCCAGTCGCCGAGCGCGTAGGTGCGCAGCAGTCCATCGTCGGCGAGCAGCGTCAGCCAGGTGGTGACCAGGACCAGCAGGGCGGTCGCCAGCAGGCCGACGACGCGCTGGCAGGCCAGTCGATCGGCCACCATCTGCAGCAGGGCGGCGGCAAAGGGGATCAGGATCGGCAGGATCGGCGCGTGCGTGTTCATTGCCGCGCATCCTCCGTGCTAACCGCGTCGACGTGATCGCCGCCCGACTCGGCCAGACTGCGCAAGGCCAGGATCGCCAGATAGGCGGTCATCCCGAAACCGATGACGATGGCCGTCAGGACCAGCGCCTGCGGCAAGGGATCGACATAGGCGGCAGCGGCGCGGATCAACGGCGGTGCACCGACCTGCAGGCGGCCGCTGGCAAAGAGAAACAGGTTGACGGCATAGGACAGCAGCGTCAGGCCGAGGAGCACCGGAAAGGTGCGCGCGCGCAGGATCAGGAAGACGCCACAGGCGGTCAGCACGCCGACGGCGATGGCCAGCATGGCTTCCATCAGGTCGCCTCTTCGCCATCGCGGGCGCGCAGTGACAGCCGGCCGAGTCCCGAGAGGACGGTGACGACGACCGTCACAACGACGACATAGACACCGAGGTCGAAGACCATCGCCGAAGCCAGTTCGACATCGCCGAGCAGCGGCAGCGGCACGTGCCCGTGTGCGCTGGTCAGAAACGGACGGCCAAAGAGCCAACTGGCCACGCCGATGCCGGCGGCGAGCAGCAGGCCGAGGGCCAGCAAGCGAACCTGCTGTTGCGGCATGCGCGGTTGTGCGAAGGCGATGCCGTTGGCCAGATACTGCATGACCAGTGCGACGCTGGTGATCAGGCCGGCGACGAAACCGCCGCCGGGGAGGTGGTGCCCGCGCAGGAAGATATAGACTGAAACCGTCAGCGCCAGCGGCAGGAGCGGGCGCATCAGTATCGACAGAAACAGGGGATGTGCTTCCGCCGCCCAGCGCCGTCCATCCGCGTCGCGCTGTGGCGGGCTCAGGATCAGCCGGTCGAGCAGGGCCTGCGAAGCCAGCGCGACCATCGCCAGCACGGTGATTTCGCCGAGCGTGTCGAAACCGCGAAAATCGACGAGGATGACATTGACGACATTGGCACCACCGCCGCCGGGGAGCGACTGCTGCAGATAGAAACCGGCGATCGTATCGACCGGTGCCGCCAGCATCTGCAGGGTGATCAACGCCAGGCCACCACCGGCGAGCAGCGCCAGAAGCAGATCGCGGATCAGCCGGCGGGCACTGCTCCTTGGCGCATTGCGCGGAGGCAGATAATGGAGCACCAGCAGCATCAGGACGATCGTCCCCATCTCGACGGCGAGCTGGGTCAGCGCCAGGTCGGGCGCCGACAGGCGAACGAAGGTCAGCGTCACGGTCAGTCCGACGACGCTGACCAGGATCAGCGCCAACAGCCGTTCGCGGTACAGCGCGGTGGCGCCCAGCGTACCGAGCAGCAGGACGAGCAGGGCGGCGACCGCGGCCTCGTCAGCGGGCTGCGCCGCTGGCCTGACGCCGGTGTTGCCCGGTGCCGAGAAAAAGGCCCAGCCGCCGAGCACAACGACGAAACCGAAAAGCAGGGCGCTGTAACGCTGCAGCGAACCGTTGTCGACTGCCGCCACGGTGCGGCGCGCGCCGCTGGCAAGCGCACGGTAGAAGCGCTCGAAGGACGTGCGCGGGTGCATCGGCGGCAACTGGTCCTGCCAGGCGAAGAGGGGGCGGCGCAGTGCATAGATCAGCACGCCACCGGCGAGCGCCAGCAGGCTCATCAGCACGGGCTTGTTGAAGCCGTGCCAGAGTGCCAGATGGAAATCCGGCAGCGGCGCCTGCAGTGCGGCGCCGGCAGCGGCGTCGAGCAGCGGCCCGACGGTCCAGGCGGGGAAAACGCCGACCAGCAGGCAGAGCACGACGAGGAGTTCGATCGGTGCGCGCATCCAGTGTGGCGGTTCGTGCGGCTGGCGTGGCAGGTCGACCGGTTCGCCATTGAAGAACACGTCGTGGACGAAGCGCGAGGAATAGGCGACGGCGAGCATCCCGGCGATCGTCGCGAGCAGGGGCAATGCCCAGCCGAGTGGTTCGAACTGCGGGTAACTGACGGTTTCGGCAAAGAACATTTCCTTGCTGAGGAAGCCGTTGAGCAGCGGCACGCCGGCCATCGAAGCGGCGGCGATGATCGCCAGCGTTGCGGTGATCGGCATCACGCGGAACATGCCGTTCACGCGGCGCATGTCGCGCGTGCCGCATTCGTGGTCGATGACGCCGGCGGCCATGAACAGCGAGGCCTTGAAGATCGCGTGGTTGATCAGGTGAAAGAGGCCGGCGACAACCGAGAGCGGCGTGTCGAGACCGAACAGCAATGTGATCAGGCCGAGATGGCTGATCGTCGAATAGGCGAGCAGCCCCTTGATGTCGTTGCGGAAAAGCGCCGTTGCCGCGGCGTAGACGAGGGTGATCGCGCCGGTGCCGCCGACCAGCCAGAACCACCCATCACTGCTGCCGAGCGCCGGGTAGAGGCGGGCGAGCAGGAAGACACCGGCTTTCACCATCGTCGCCGAGTGCAGGTAGGCCGAGACCGGCGTCGGTGCCGCCATCGCGCTCGGCAGCCAGAAGTGGAAAGGAAACTGCGCCGACTTGGTGAACGCGCCGAGCAGGATCAGGATCAGCATCGGCGTGTAGAGGGCGTGTGCGCGGATGCGCTCGCCGGCAGCCAGGATGACGGTCAGTTCAAAGCTGCCGGCGATCTGGCCGAGGAGCAGAATGCCGGCGAGCAGCGCCAGACCGCCACCACCGGTCACCGCCAGCGCCATGCGGGCGCCGATTCGCGATTCATGCTTGTCGCTGCGGTAAGCAACGAGCAGGAACGACGACAGGCTGGTGAGCTCCCAGAAGATCAGCAACAGAATCAGGTTCTCGGCGAGCACGACACCGAGCATCGCCGCCATGAACAGCAGCAGGATCGAATAGAAACGGCCGAGGCGATCGCTCGTCGGCAGGTACCAGGCGGCATAGAGCACGACGAGCAGGCCGATGCCCAGGATCAGCAGGCAGAACAGCAGGCCGAGACCATCGAGGCGCAGGCTGAGGTCGAGCCCGTAGGCGGGTAGCCAGGCCAGGCGGGCGACTTCGCGATGACCAGCCAGAGCGGCTGGTGCCAGTGGCAACAGCAGGCCCAGGCACATCGCCATCACGGTTGCCGCCGCTACGGCCGCACTGGTCCGCCCGTAGCGCTGCAGCAGCAGTGGCAGGGGAAAGGCAGCAAAGGCCGTCGCCGGGATGGCCGCAAGCAGCAGGTTCGAGTTCACAGGCGCTTTGGCGAAAAGTGGGGGAGCGGGTTCGCAAGGGGTTCCGGAGGCACGATGATTGTTGCCAGAACCGATCAGGCCGCCATCACGAATCCACCATAGCCTAACGGTCATGACTTTCATGACCGGGGTACCTGGAAAATGTCATGACCGTTAGCCAGTCTAGTCAAACCAGAAAAAGCCAGCAAGGTATTTCGCGGACAAGGAAGTACAGGCCCGGAGCGAAGCACACTCCCGGCCTGCCTCCCGGTCGACCCCGGCCGCGCGACGCGTCCCCGCATCCGTGTGATTCCAGATCGAGGTATCGACCCGGATCATGCCGACTCATTTTCACTTGTGTCGCGATGGCCATGGCCGCAGAATAGCGATACGCCGCTAGATTCAGTGGCGACAATAAAATAACCCATCGTATTGGAGGAGACCATGAAAAGAGAACCATCGCTTGCCTGGCTGTTGACCATGCTGACAGCGGCCCTCGCCGCTCCGGTGCATGCCGACGTGAATGTCGGGGTCACCGTGTCCGCTACCGGGCCGGCGGCTTCGCTGGGCATTCCCGAGAAGAACACCCTGACGCTGGCGCCGACGACCATCGCCGGGCAGAAGATCAACTACATCGTTCTCGACGATGCCTCGGATACCACCACGGCAGTCAAAAACACGCGCAAACTGATCGCCGAGAACAAGGTCGACGTGGTCATCGGCTCGACAACCACGCCGAATTCATTGGCCATGATCGACGTCGCCGCCGAAGCCCAGACACCGATGATCAGCATGGCCGCGGGAACACGCATCATCGAGCCCATGGACGCCAAACGTGCCTGGGTGTTCAAGGTGCCGCAGAGCGACGCGCAGATGGCGACGGCGATCGTCGAGCACATGACCAACAACCATGTCCGGACAGTCGCTTATGTCGGGTTTGCCAATGCTTATGGCGAGGGCTGGTGGAACGAGTTCTCGAAGATTGCCGAGGTGCGCAAGATCCAGATCGTGGCCAACGAACGCTTCAATCCCACCGATACCTCGGTCACCGGTCAGGTGCTCAAGATCCTGGCTGCGAAACCGGATGCGGTGCTGGTGGGCGGCTCCGGGACACCGGCTGCCTTACCACAGAAGGCGCTCAAGGAAAAGGGTTACAAGGGAATCATGTATCAGACCCACGGCGCGGCCAACGCAGACTTCCTGCGGGTTTGCGGCAAGGATTGCGACGGCACCTTCATGCCGACCGGTCCGGTACTGGTCGCGGCTCAGTTGCCCGACAGCAATCCGATCAAGAAGGTGGCGCTGGAATACGTCAACAAATATGAGGCAGCCTACGGCAAGGGATCGGTATCGGCTTTCGGTGCCTACGCCTGGGACGCTACGATGCTGCTCGGCAATGCCATTCCGGAAGCACTGAAAAAGGGTCAGCCGGGAACGCCGGAGTTCCGCAAGGCTCTGCGCGACGCCATCGAGAGCACGAAAAACCTCACCGTCACACATGGCGTATTCAACATGAGTCCGCAGGATCACCTCGGCTTCGACCAGCGCGCACGGGTGATGGTCAGGATCGACGGGGGTGGCTGGAAACTTGTCCAGTAAAAAGGAAGGCTGCAAACCGGCATCTGGGTACGACAACCCGCAGGGCTTGCCGGCCTTGCCGGTAAGCATGGGCAGCGTCCCGGTGTGACGACGCCTGCTCGCCTGTTCCCCGGCAGCCGGACTTGCGGCCGCCGGGGGATCGACTGGAGAAGTGCTGATGGACATGCAAATTGCCTTGCTGCTTGGGCAGGACGGTCTGACCAACGGCGCCATTTACGCGCTGCTGGCGCTGGCGCTGGTCCTGGTTTTTGCCGTGACGCGAGTGATTTTCATCCCGCAAGGCGAGTTCGTCGCCTTTGGCGCCCTGACCCTGGTCAGTCTGCAGGCCGGCAAGCTGCCCGGAACCCTCTGGCTGTTGCTGGCCCTGGGCACGCTGATCGCCTTGATCGATGGCGCTCTGGCGCTGCGCAACCGTCAGTTCAGGCGGGGCCTGTGGATTGTGTCGGTCTATTGCGTGTTTCCGCTGCTGCTCGCCGGTACCCTGTTCGCCATTCCCGCAGCCACTCTGCCATTACCGGTGCAGGTGGGTCTTGCGCTGATGCTGGTCGTACCGCTCGGGCCGATGATCTATCGCCTAGCCTTCCAGCCGATTGCCGAAGCCTCGGTGCTGGTCCTGCTGATCGTTTCAGTGGCGGTGCACGTGACCCTGATGGGCATCGGACTACTGTTCTTCGGCGCCGAAGGGTCGCGCACCCTGCCGTTTTCCGAGGTCAGTTTCTCGTTCGGCGATGCCCTCCTGCAGGGGCAGGCGATCCTGGTCGTGGTGACCAGCGTGCTGCTGATCATGGCCCTGTATTTCTTTTTCGAGCGGACGATTTACGGCAAGGCGCTGCGCGCCACGGCGATGAACCGCACCGGCGCGCGGCTGATGGGCATTTCCGGAACCCTGGCCGGCATGCTGTCGTTTACCCTGGCAGCGGCAATCGGCGCATTCTCCGGCATCCTGATTTCACCCATCACGACGATCTATTATGACTCAGGTTTCCTGATCGGCCTCAAGGGGTTTGTCGGGGCGATCATCGGCGGTCTGGCGAGTTATCCGGTTGCCGCCGCCGGCGCCATCCTGGTCGGCCTGCTCGAATCGTATTCGTCCTTCTGGGCCAGTGCTT
>WBZL01005162.1_pt1 | contig 10153 bp, 8 predicted proteins | sample 5204291 | NCBI WGS metagenome assembly WBZL01 (sample SAMN12344345, study PRJNA552823) | activated sludge metagenome | biome: Activated sludge suspended growth; feature: Nitrification reactor; material: Wastewater; isolation source: activated sludge from nitrification reactor of wastewater treatment... | reverse complement strand
GACCGCGCGCCTGAGCGAAGAGGTGGCCCAAGACGCCGAGCGCGGCGCCGAAGCCATCTTGAAGACCATCGGCGAAATCTACCGCATCAAAGAGAGCAGCCAGGAAGCCGTCGCGGTGATCTCGAACCTCGGTTCGCGCATCGACGCCATCGGGCAGATCCTCAACGTGATCGACGACGTCGCGGAGCAGACCAACCTCTTGGCGCTGAACGCCGCCATCATCGCCGCCCAGGCTGGCGAGCACGGCAAGGGCTTTGCGGTGGTCGCCGACGAGATCAAAGATCTGGCGGAACGCGCCGGCGCCAGCACCAAAGAGATCGCCGATCTGATCAAGACCATCCAATCCGAGAGCCGCAACGCCATCCAGGCCGTCGAGCGCGGCGCGTTGAACGTCGATCGCGGCGTCGAGGTCTCCAACGAAGCCGAGCGTGCCCTGAAGAAGATCCTCGAGAGCTCTCAGAAGAGCACCAACATGGTGCGCGCCATCGCTCGCGCCACGGTCGAACAGGCCAAGGGCAGCAAGCAGGTGACCGACGCCATCGGGCGCATCGCCGAGACCGTGCAGCAGATCGCCGCGGCCACCGCCCAGCAAGCTCGCGGCTCCGAGCTCGTGATCAAGAGCAGCGACAAGATGCGCTCCATCGCCCAACAGGTCGAGCGCTCGAGCCAAGAGCAAGCCCGAGGGGGTCGTCAGATCACGCAGGCCATCGAGAGCATCAGTCACATGGTGAACCAGATCAACGCTTCGCACCGCTCGCAGACGCGCGGGACGGAGCACGCCATGGCCGCGGCCGCCAAGCTCGAAGACGCCGCGCGCCGCCAAGACGCCACGCTCCGCGAGCTCATCACCCAGACCGAGAAGCTCCGGAAAGCGCTCGGCTGAGCGAGGCGTGGCTTTTCCGGCCCACACCGCGCTGGTTGGGCTCGCGGCCGCCCTCGCGCTGACGTTCGCACGGGTCTGCTTGCGCCGCGGGCTTCCGCCCGGCGGGCTGATCGAGCGAAGACCGCTCCGCGCGAACGAGCTCTCGGTCGTGCTCGTCGCTGTCGGTGCAGCTCTGGTGTTTCGGCTCATCGGGCTCGAGTCGCGACCGGTGGACAACGACGAGCCGGTGGGACTCGGGCTCGACTCGTTGTCGGCGTGGGCCGGCGAAGCGGATGCACGCCTGCACCCGCCGCTGCCGTCGCTGCTCTTCACCTGGGCCGGCGGCGCGCGCGACCTGTTGCACGCGCGTTCGGTCTCGGCGTTGGCCGGGATCGCTTGCGTGCCCCTCGCGTACGCTGCGCTCCGGCGAAACAGCCGCTTTGCTGCGACGCTGGCAGCCGTGTGGCTCGCGGTGGCCCCGGCTCTACTGCATCCATCCCAGCTCGCCCGCGGCTACGCCCTGGCCGCGGCGGGCGTCTTGGCGCAGCACGTCTGCTTGTCCAAGGCCCTCGAGCGCGGACGCGAACGCTGGTTCATGCTCTATGCGCTGTGCGCGTCGCTGGCGCTCGCGACCGAGTGGATCGTCGTCGTCCCCGTGTTGCTCGACGCCGCGCTGGCCTTTCGCGCAGCGCGCGCGTCGACCTCGTTGCGTGTCGGCATCGTAGGGGCGTTGGGCTCCGCGCTGGCCGCGACGTCGGTGCTCGCGCCGTTCGCGTTTCCCACGCTCTGGCTCGGCGTCGGCGGCGGACCCCACGCGCCAACTGGGATCGTGCGTGCCGGCTCGGAGGCTCTCGCCGCGTTCTCCGGGCCTGCCGCACCCGCCAGCGCGCTCGTGTGCGCCGCCCTCGTGTTCGTGGCGTGGCGACGGGGAGTGCTCTCGCACATCGAAGCTCGACTCGCCTCGGGGCTCGTCGGCGCGCTCGCCGTCTACCTCGCCGCCGCGCTCTTCACTGCCGTGCGCGCGCGCTACTTGCTCCACGTGGTGCCGTCGTTCGTCTGTGTGTCGGCGCTGGCGGCCGCGCGCCTCGGTCCCACGGCTCGCGTCGTGGGCGCACTCGTGGTGGCCTCCCATGCGGCGCTCCTACCGGGCTATTACCGAGGTGCCGGGGCCGGGCGCGAGGTCTCGTTCGGCCGGCGCACACCCGGGATCCTCGAGGTCTTGCAGAGTGACCCGCGGGCAGCGCTCGCGATCGTGCCCTACTACTCTCTGGCCGAGCCGAGCTGGCGGCTGCTTCGCCGTTTCCCTGGCGCCGACGCAGGTCACGATTGCCCCGTGGAGCTCTGTCTGCGCGCCGAGCGCGAGCTCTACGGCGCGAGCGACGCGAGCTTGCCCGAGCTTCGCGCGCGGTCGCCGCGACTCTGGGTCTGGGTCCGCCGCGAAGACGAACCCGCCCTCCCGGGTTGCGAGCTCACTTTGCGCGAAGCCGGCACCTCGCTCTGGCGCTGCGCGGGGGCGCCACCTTGAGTCCGGGTGCGCGTCGTGCCACGCCGCGCCCGTGGCCCGACGGAGCTCCGGATCCTTCGCCGCGTTCGGCCTGCTCGCGGCCGTGGCGCTGATCGTCGTCGCGGTGGGACTCGCGCTTCGTGGCCCGAAGCCCCGCGCGGACGCGAGCCCTGCCCCGACGGCGAGCGACCGCTACCCCAACGCCTGGCCCGAGCCCCCACCCGCGGAAGTCTCGAGCTTGCTCGGCAACCTGGGGCCGGGCGCGAGCCTCGGGACGTGGCGCGTGCGGGGCGTGAGCCCGGTGCACGAGCAACGCATCGTCGTGGACGTCGCGCGCGGCGAGGTCGGGTTTCGCGTGGCCATCGAGCGGAAAGCCACGAGTGACAAGAAACCTCCGAAAGCCACGGAACGCTACGCGCTCTTCACCGTGCAACCCAGACCGAGCGCCGAGGCCCTCGACGACGCCGACTACGCCGAGGTGCTCGACGCGCTGGCAGCACGGCTCACGCAGACGGAGGTTCGCGTCCCGACGCCGGCGGGCCTTTGAGGCGACGGGTCGCCAGCATGGCGAGGAGCGTCAGCACGAAGACCCCGATTGGGACGAGTACGCCACGAAACGGGGAGTGCGGCGCCGCCGCGTCTCTCGCGGGGCGCTCGGCCTGCCGGAAGAAACCGCCGCGATCGTTGGCCTTCACGCGAGCGAACAGCAAATCTGCTGCGTGCTTCGCCGACCCCGAGCCCGCGCTGGCGTCGCGCTCGAGCCCGAAGCTCGCGCTCGCCTCACGTTCGCCGCCGCCCGCAGCTCGCTGGCGGAGTGTGAGGCGTGCGAGGCCCTGGCTCTCGTGGGATAGCTCGACCTCGATGCGATCGGCTTCGATGCGGACGTTCCACAGCTTGTAGCCTCCGTCCACCTCGCGACCGAGCTCGTAGGGAGCGAAGAGCGCCAGGACCTCGGCCTCTCTGCCGGCCGCGATCACCCGCTTCGGCTCGGCACGCGACGCGGCGGCCCCGAGGCTCGCCAAGAGGAACGCTCGCCGCCTCACCGCTTCACCTCGTAGAGCGCGACGCGCACTTCGCCGCCGAGGTACCCGTTCCAGCGCATGCTCGACCGCGCAGGCAGCGTGCGTTCCCAGCGTAGAACGAGGGGCGTGCGTCGCTCGATCTCGGCGCAAACCTCCGCGCCATCGGCGGTGGAGCACAAACTCGAGCGATAGTAATAGGTCGGCCCGGGCAGCGACTTCAGATCGAAGTGGCGGTCCCCTTCGCGCAATGGCGCCGGGCGCGCGCTCAGCCCGGAGTAGAGCGGGAGCACGGCCACTTGCGTGCCTGCGCGCTCCAAGAACGCCACGTGAGCCTCGCGTTCGATGCTGCGTCGCGCGCTCCGCACGAGCTCGCCTTCGAGCGCGTCGGTGGGGAGCACGAGGCAACGAGCGCGCTGCGGGAGCACGCTCAGAGCCGCGACCAGCGCGGCGCCCGGTGGAATCAGCTCGACCAGGCGACGACGCGACCAACGCGCCATCACCACCGAAGCGAGGACGACGGCGCCCGGCAGGAACAGAGCTTGGTGCGCCGCGACGATGGCGTCGTTGGGGGCGCTCGTCAGATCGGTCAGACGTGCGATGGCCACGAGCGCCGGCGCGAAGAACGCGACGCCGACGCCACGCCACGAGCGGAGTGCGAGCCCAGCGGCGATCGCCGAGCCCATCAGCAGCGGATAGGGAAATACAGCGAGGAACTCCCAGCGCGGTCCCGCGTGGGGCAACCACTTGGCGCCGAGACTCCCGCGCGCCACCGCCTGCATCTCGGATCCGGCCGCCAACAGAACGAACGCGAAGACCACGAAGCTGCCGAGCGCGAACGACCGTACGCGACGGCGAGCGGATCCTGGCGCGAACAGCAGGGGCAAGGGGATGCTCACCAGCGCCGGCCACGCCACCGGGTGGAGGCGCACGAGCGCAGCGCCGAACGCGCCCGCCGCCGCAAGGGCGAGCCAGAAGCGCGCGCTTCTCGGTCGATGCCCCGCAGCCAGCGTGGCGCCCGTCGCCAGCATCGACAGCGCGACGATCGCCCCGAAGTACGACTCGCTGGTCGCGAGCCGCGCGAGCAAAGGGTCGAGCGCCAGGATCAGAGCCACGACGGTCGCCGCGACCCGGCGCACGCCGAGCCCCCTCGCAATGGCGAACGCCGCGGGGGGCAACGCAGCCCCGAGGAGGCTCTGCGCGATCCAGACGCCACGTTCGGGGTCGTCGCCTGCGAGTCGCGCCGCGGCTCCGAACAGCTCCGGATAGCCGCTGCCGTAAGCCGAGAGGCCGACATCGGCCCGGAGCGCATAGCCGACCCAAGCCGGACCTTGCCCGTTCTGGTGGAAGAACGAGCCGCCGAGCCAGGCGAAGCGCAGAACACCCGTGAGCAGACCGAGCGCGGCCAAGAGCCAATGCTCACGCGTCGGGCGCAACTTCGCCCGCCACGCGACGAGGCCGAGCAGGAGCACGCCGAGCGCGAAGAACCAGGGAGGTCGGCTGGGGCGCAGCACCGCCTCGTCGCCGGCCGCTTGCGAGAACACGAGCGAAGCGTCTCCATTCGCGCAGCGCTCGAGAGCATCGAGGGCCGCACGACGCGGGGCCGGCTCGCTCGCCCAGTCCGCGAACTGGCCCACGGGCGCAAGACCGATGTCGCCCGCGCGCCGGAAGCTCCGCGCGCTCGCGCGGGAGATCTCGACGTCGAGCGACGCATCGGCCGCGCGCACGACGATGACCCCGCGATCACAGGTGACGAGCTCGAAGGCGCGCCCCTCGGACTTGGAGCAGGCCGCGAGCCAGGACCCAACGGACGGATCGCAGAGCTGCGCGGCCGTCGCCCGCTCCGCGAACGAACAGCCGACCAGAGCCAGCAGCAGAGCGAGCCAGCGCCGCATCGCGCCTCAGAGGTCCGTGCGGCCGGTGACGACGCCGTGTTTGTGTCCGCGGAGCAGCGCGAGGACGTCGCGTTCGATGCCTTCCGGCGAGCTCTCGACCACGCGTCCGACCTCGCTGCCGTCTCGCTTCACGATGAAGGTCGGAACGAAACGCACGCCCATGGCCTTGGCGTCGAACCCCGGAGCCTCCTTCTTGCGATCCACGCCGATGTACGAGACGCCAAACGGCACGTTGCCGGCCAACTCCAGGGCACGCACGAAACGACTCACCTCACGCCGGCTGTCGCCACACCACGTGCCGAGAACGACGGTGATCTCCGCACCCGGAGCGACGCTTGCGAGCTCGCGCGAAGCGGCGGGGTCGGGTTCGGCGGAGGCGAAGGCCGCCTGCCACTTCGCGTCCACGCTCCGCAGAGCTTCGGCCGAGAGCGGACCGCGCAGGGTGCCAGCGGTGGGGGCCGCGCAGGCGCAAATCGAGATCAGGGTACCCCAGAGGAGCCAGCGCCACATCGGTTCGCCGCTACTCTACGTCGAGAGCGTGCGGCGTGTCGCGCCTGCCTCGTGCCGCGGTATCCGTGACGTCGAAGAACGCGACTCGTGGCATGGTTCAGTCGTGAAGCGGCGACCGGATCCTCCGCGCGGCGTGCTGGCGCGACCCGATCGCCACGTGCGGGGGGCTACTTTCTCGTGGTGCGGCTGTGCGGAAGGTGTGAGTTCGGCGCCCGGAGCAGTGGCGACCGACTTCGCCCTGCTCCTCTACAAAGATACCTCTCACGAGTACGTGTATGGATCTCAGACGTGGGATGACAACAACGAGGAGTTCGACGTGACGATTCCATCGGCCGGTGACTATCAGCTGCTCGCGACCCGGTGGCTTTGGCTCGTCCTCGTCGGTGCTTGCGGGGGGCTAGTTGATGCTGACAGGAAGGACCCTTGCCGGGAGCGGTCAGAATCACAATGCGGGTCTGACCTGGAGTACTGTCTGTGGTTGGTCGCAGCGCAATCCTACGCGAAACAGGGCTACGCCCCAGGTTGCTTCAGCGGCGACTCGCCTGGCGCTTGTAGCAACGATGCAGAATGCGGCCATGGCGACCGCTGCGCCGAATACCTCTACTATACCGAGGTCGGGGATGTGGGCGTCTACAACGTGTGTTCATCGCCAACTGCGGACTGAGCGCTTGCCGGGCCGAGCCGCGCTTGCTCCTGGTGAACTTCGCGCTGAGTGCGTCGCCGGCGGAAGTTCCTGGCCGGTGCGGGCTCGGCCCCGTGGTCGCTCGAGTGCGCGAAGTCCGCGCTCAACGCCCACCGAACCGGGCCCGAATGTGTGCGAGCACCTCGAGCCGTTGGGCTTCGCTCAGGCGGCCTTCGAAGGCAGGCATGGCCGTGTTCGGAACCCCTTTCGCGATGGAACGGAGGAGCTCTTCGTCCGTCTTGGCGAGGCGACGCGGGTCGCCGACGAAGTCCGCGGCGACCTGCCCATTCATGCCGCGCCCGTCGACCTGATGGCAAGGAGCGCACGACTCGGCGTAGACCGCAGCGCCGCCACCACTCGCGGCCGACGCGACACTCGCTTTGGGTTGGCCCATCCCACGCGCCATTCCGGACGCCACGAACACCATGAGGGCGACGCACGCGACTTCCGGCACGTGGAGCGCCCGCAGGCGCGGCGCGACGCTCGTGTCGATGCTCTCGCCCTTCGCAAGCTGGCCGCGCCACCTGATGAACGTCAGCATGGGCACCATCTCGAAGCCCCAAACGACCAGGAGCAGGGCCATCTTGACCCAGAACAGCGAGTTACCCAGGTAGTAGGCGCTGCCCTTTTCGACGGCACCGAACGCCCTCCAGAGACCGCTTCCCATCCAGGTGATCGCAATCAGGCCCGAGGCGTTGTCGATGGCCAGCACCGCACGCACGTTCTCCTGGCCGAACGGCGCTTTCAGCGCACGATGCCGCAGGAAGAGACAGCTCACCCCGCCCGCCGAGCTGAGCAAGTGCACCGCCGAGAGTAGGGTCGCGAGCAGCACCCGGTGGTGCAGACTACCAAATCGTTGCGCGCCCGCGCGAGCCTGAGGAAAGCTCTGCCGCCTGGAACCTCTTTCGAAGCCGGCCCTGCTCACGCCACGCGCGATCGCTGCTGGCTTGGGGCTGGGCTCCGTGCTCGCCGTTTCCAATGTCTACGTCGTGCTCAAGACGGGCTGGAGCTTGGGTGTGGCGCTTTCGGCGTCCATCCTGGCGTTCTCGGTCTTCCGCCTGCTCGCGCTCCTCGGTCTCACGCGCCGCCCGCTCTCGCCCGGCGAGAACGCTCTCACGGGCTCGGTGGCGTCGGCCGCGGCGTTCATGACCGGCGGCGGAAACATGGCTGCGCTGCCCGCGCTCTTGCTCCTGACCGGGGCACGACCCGCGGGCTTCTGGATGTTCCTCTGGTTTCTCAGCCTGGCCGCCCTCGGTGTGTTGAGCGCCATCCCGCTGAAACGCAGCATCATCGACCGCGACGCGTTGCCGTTTCCGTCTTCGGTCGCCACCGCCGAGACCATCCGCGTGATGCATTCAGGTGCGACGGAGAAGGGCGAAGCGCGAGGCGGTCGCATCCTCGGCCTCACTTCGCTCGGCGCGGGCGCCGCGACCCTGTTCCGCGACCTGCCCGCGGCGCTCGGGCCCGCGCGCTTTCCTGGCAAACTGGGGCTGCCGTTCAGCTTCGCCGGCGTGCCGGCGGCGCGCTTGTCACTGGCCTTCGAGCTCAGCCCGGTTCTGCTCGGCGGGGGTGCCCTGATGGGCTTCCGCACCGGCTGCTCCATGCTGCTCGGTGCGCTGATCGGCTACGGCTGGCTCGCGCCGCGGTGGATCGCGAGCGGCGTCATCACGAAGGTCGATTTCAAGTCCATTTCGACGTGGACGCTGTGGCCCGGTGCGGCGTTGCTCGTGACCTCGGGGGTGCTGTCGTTCGCGCTCGGAGGGCACTCCTTCGGCCGGAGCCTCCTCGACCTCGGGACCGTGTTTCGTCGGGGCCGGCAACCGACACCCGAGGCGGAGCGCACCGACGCGCCGCGGTCCTGGTTCGTCGCGGGGTTTCTCCTGCTCTCGCCCGTCGTGGTCGTCCTCATGCGGCAACTCTTCGGCGTTCCCGTCTGGGCCGGCGTCCTTTCGCTGCTGCTCGCGCTGCCCATGGCGGTGGTGGCGGCACGGGTGAACGGAGAGACGGACATCTCGCCGACCAAGGCGCTCGGACCACTGACGCAGCTCATCTTCGGCGCGCTGCTCCCCGGTCACCTCACCGCCAACCTGATGAGCGCCAACGTCACCGGCGGTGTGGGGCTGCACGCTGCCGACCTGCTCGCCGACGTGAAGATGGGCAACCGCTTGGGGGTCACGGCTCGCGCGCAGGTGGTGGCGCAGCTTTTCGGAGTCGTCGCCGGCGCGCTGGTGGTGGTGCCCGCGTTCGGGCTTCTGGTCGCTGACCCGGGAGTGCTCGGGAGCGAGCGCTTCCCGGCGCCGGCCGTAATGGTGTGGGCGGGCGTGTCCCAAGCCCTCGCCAAGGGCCTGTCCGCCCTGCCATCCGACGTGCGCACGATCACCGCGGCCTTCGGTCTGGCGGGCGCGCTCGTCGCCGTCGTGGAACGCTTCGCGCCAGAGTCGGTCCGCCGGGTCGTGCCGTCGGCAGCCGGCCTCGGCATCGCGCTGGTGATGCCGGCGTCGAGCTCAATCACGATGTTCGCCGGCGCGACGCTGGCTCTCTTGGCCCGTCGCTTCGCGCCGGAGCACGCGCGCCGCGGACTCGTACCGGCAGCGTCGGGGTTGATCGTGGGCGAGAGCTTGGTGGGCGTCGGCCTCGCCCTCTTGCGCTCACTCGGCTTCGGATGAGCTCACGTGAGGCCGCGCCGAGCGCTGGCCTTGGACAAGTGGGCCATGGCCTCGGTCAGACCCTCGAGCGTGAGGTGGTGCATCGAAAACACCTCGGAGATGGCCTTGGCCGTGCCACCGCTCCAATACTGCGGCGGGTCGGGGTTCAGCCACACCGTGCGTTCGAAACGCTCTTGGATGTAGAGCAGCCAGTCGAGACCCGACAGGGTTTCCCCTCCGGCGGGCGAACCCCACGGCCCCGTGCCGAGCAACTCGCCCGGCGCCATGGCGGCGTCCCCCACGAAGATGACCTTCCAGCGCGCGTTCAGTTGATCGACGAGACGCGGTACCTCGATGGGATCCATCAAGCCATCGGTCGAGTAGACGCGCCCGTAGATGGTGTTGTGGAAGTAGTACGTCTTGAGCTCGCGGAAGTTCGAGGCGCGCCGCGCCGCGCTGAAGAGTTGCGAGCAGGTGTGAGCGAACGGATCCATCGACCCGCCGACGTCCATCAACAAGAGCACACGCACGTTGCTACGCCGCGGCGGCCGCGTGACGATCTCGAGCTCGCCGCCATTTTTCGCGGTTTGGTCGATGGTCCCGTCGAGGTCGAGCTCGTCGACGCTGCCCTCACGGGTGAACGATCGGAGCTTGCGCAGCGCGACTTCGATCTGGCGCACGTCCAGCACCAAGTCGGAGCGATACGGGCGGTAGCGCCGCGCGTCGGCCATGCCCATGGCGCTCCGACCGCCACGCCCTCCCGAGCCCGAGCGCATACTGATGCCGCTCGGGTGGAAGCCGCCCGTTCCGAAAGGGCTGGTCCCGCCGGTGCCAATCCAGCGGTTGCCGCCCTCGTGGCGTTCTTTCTGTTCACGCAGGCGCTGTTCCAGGAGCTCTCGGAGCTCGTCGACGCTGAGCTCTTTCAGCGCCGCTTTCTGCTCGTCGGTGAGACCCTGCAAGATCTTGGGATCGCGCAACCACTCTTCCAGCTCCTTCAAGAAGCTCGTGCTCTCGAACACGACTCCTTTGAAGTGCG
>WBZL01005748.1_pt1 | contig 10154 bp, 12 predicted proteins | sample 5204291 | NCBI WGS metagenome assembly WBZL01 (sample SAMN12344345, study PRJNA552823) | activated sludge metagenome | biome: Activated sludge suspended growth; feature: Nitrification reactor; material: Wastewater; isolation source: activated sludge from nitrification reactor of wastewater... | reverse complement strand
GAACCAGCGCCTCAACGTGCGGGCGTTCTACGAGCGCGTGATCAACAAACCGTTCATCTCCACCAGCTTCCCGAGCGCCAATACCAACCTGGGTATCAGCCTGCGGTTCACCTTGGCGCAATAGCCTGAAGATGATCATCGCGGTAACGGGCACGCCACCTACTTTCGCCGCACTCATTACATACAGCCGATGAACATCCCAGCCGAACTCAAGTACACGAAGGACCACGAGTGGATCCGTATCGAAGGCGACCACGCCGTGGTAGGCATCACCGATTTCGCACAAAGCGAGCTGGGTGATATCGTTTTCGTGGACATCGGCACCGAGGGTCAGACCTTGGACCGTGAAGCGGTTTTCGGCACGGTGGAAGCCGTGAAGACCGTCAGCGACCTGTTCATGCCGGTGAGCGGTACCATCGCAGAGTTGAATCCCGCGATCGCCGATGATCCCGCCAGCGTGAACGCTGACCCGTATGGCAAAGGTTGGATGGTACGCGTGAAGCTCAGCGATCCCGGACAAGCGGCGGACCTGCTCAGCGCCGACCAGTACAAGGCGCTCATCGGGGCGTAGCACATGCTGCGCGCATTGCGCTGGGCCCTTGTTTGGGCTATCATCATACTGGTGCTATGCTTGATGCCAGGGCGAGCGCTGCCGGAATGGAACTGGTTCGCATTGCTCGATCTGGACAAGCTCGTGCACGCGGCCATGTTCTTCGTGCTCGCGGTGTTGCTCGCCCAAGCGTTCGTCGTTGCCGGAGTTCCTGCTCGGCCGCTCTTCTGGGCTTTCTCGATCAGTATCGGCTACGGCCTGGCCACCGAGTTGCTACAAGGGTTGCCGGCACTGGGTAGGCGAACCGACTTGAACGATATGATCGCGAACTCGGTCGGCTGCATCATCGCCCTCGGTTACGTCCATTGGCGCGGAAGGCGGGGCGCTCCACCGGCTCCCTTCGCCTTTTTGCGCGCATGAGGCCGGGTGTATCTTGGTCGCATGGCAGCCACTTCATCCACGATCGCGCAGCGCAACTTCGATCAGCGTACCGTTCCCACTGTCGATCAAGTGGGTATCGAGGAACGCGTGGCGCGGATCAAGACGCGGAGCATCAAGAAGGAAACGAAGGTGCAAGGGATGAAGCTTGCCTTGAGCATGATCGACCTCACCACGCTTGAAGGCGCGGACACCCCCCAAAAGGTGCGACAGCTCTGCTACAAAGCGATGCACCCGCATGATAGCCTACCCGGGTTGCCTAGGGTGGCGGCCGTGTGCGTTTATCCTTCGCTGGTGAAAGTGGCGAAGAAGGCATTGGCCGACAGCGGTGTGAAGGTGGCCTCCGTTTCCACCGCATTTCCCAGCGGTCAGGCACCGCGCAATGTGAAGATCGCCGATACCAAGTTCGCGGTCAACGAAGGAGCCGATGAGATCGACATGGTCATCAGTCGGGGTCGCTTCCACAGTGGCGATCTCGCCTTCGTGTTCGATGAGATCGCAGCGATCAAGGAAGCTTGTGGTAGTGCCAGGCTGAAAGTGATCCTCGAAACGGGGGAGCTTGGCACCTACGACAAGGTGCGCTTGGCCAGCGACCTGGCCATTGCAGCCGGAGCGGACTTCATCAAGACCAGCACCGGAAAGATCAACCCCGCAGCCACCATGGAAGTCACTTTGGTGATGCTTCACGCCATTCGCGACCACTATTTGAAGACCGGCCGAATGATCGCCATGAAACCAGCGGGGGGCATCCGCAAGAGCAAGGAGGCATTGCATTACTTGATGATGGTGCAAGAGGAGCTGGGCCCCGAATGGTTGGATAACCATTGGTTCCGTTTCGGTGCCAGCAGCTTGGCCAACGATATCCTGATGCAACTGCAGAAGGAAGCGGACGGTCATTACCAGAGCGCCGATTACTTCAGCAACGACTAGCGGCCGAGCGGTGGTCATAGGTCCGGGCAATAACCAACCCGGTAGTTCGTTCACCAGAGACCATGAGCAAGCTCCTCACCCTTTTCGCCTTTTGCGCAAGCACCTTCGGATTCGCACAGCAGGTCTCCGCCCAAACCAGCCGCATGGAACTCGCCGTGCAAGCCGGACCGGGCCTTTCGTGGCTGCGTGGCAATACGTTCTTGGACGGGACCGATGCGCAGTTCAATGCCGCGTACGGGATCGGGTTCCAATACAACTTCAACAAGGGTATCGGCCTTCGCACGGGTGTGAGCTATCAGCGCAAGGGATCCAGTGCGGAGATCACCCTCACCGATATAAATGGTTCCACCTTGGCCAAGGGTGCGGCTCTCAATACACTGGAATACTTGGTGGTACCGGTGATGGTGCGAGCGGGCTTCGGACAGAGCGTACGCTTCTTCGCCAACGTGGGCCCTTACGCGGGTTATCTGCTGAAAGGCACCAGCCGCATCAAGGACGTGGAGGGTTTCGACGATGATACGACCGAAGGTCTGGAGCAGTGGGACCTCGGTGTCTGCGCCGGTTTGGGTGTGGACATGAATGCGGGGGCGCGCTTACAACTCAGTGCCGAACTCCGCCAAGAGATGGGCTTGGTGAACGTGAGCAAACTGCCCTTGGTGGACGACGGGAGTATACTCACCCGAGGAACCACGCTCTTCCTGGGTATCGGTTACCGCTTGGGCAAGGAACTTTAGCGTAGTCCGTTGAGCGCATCCGCTCGCAGTTGCGCCGGCTCGGCATAGAAGCCACCCGCACGTGCGATCGCTTCGAAAGCGGATCGTGCTTCGCTCGTGCGTGCGAGTCGTTCCAAGGTGAGCGCGTGGTACCAGCTCGCCTCTTCATCGAATACATCGATACGGTGCGTGGCGGCGCGGTGCAGCAGGTTGAGCGCGCGTTCGTACAACCCGATGTCGTAAGCGCAGAGACCGCCGTAGAACAGTGCGTTCACATCATCGGGGTATTGGTCCAATAGGAAGCGCAGGTCATCCAAGCAGCCCTTGTGGTCGTTGGCCACGAACCGTTGTAGCGCTTCGTCCATGAACCGTGTGTAGGCGACCGTGATGTTCTGTGCTTGGAGGCTATCACGCCCCCGCACATCTTGGAAGCGAGCGGCCACGTGCGCATCCGCCAGCCGCATCAATGGATCGTTCGCATAGAGCTCCTTGGGGTGTACGAGCTTCAGGTCGTGCAGGAAGAGCAGTTGCAGCGAGCCTTTTGCGTTCTTCAGCGGCTGTGGCGAAGTGCGACCGGCGGTATGCTGGACCGATGTGCGCCTCGGGTCCACGCGGTCCAGGGCGGGTTCACGTTCAACACTTACCGCGAAGGTGTGCAAGGCACGCGGTTCGTGGCCTATGTGTAATGCTACGGGCTGTTCCACCGCATTGGCGATCTCCGCTGCCGCCAAGGGTTCCTCTGTTCCGGACGAAGACGCATGCGAACTGTGCGGTTCGATGTTCGAGGAGTGCTCTTGTACGGTTACGTTGTCATGGCGTGACCACCACCCGATCGCAACGGCCACCAAAAGCAGTACCGCACCCGAGATCCACCATCCTGCCGGGGAATTTCCCACGCGTGGTCGAGCTTCTTCCAACCGGCGCAGTTCAATGGCGGTGTCGGTTTGCCGCAGCCCTTCTTCAGCCTCGCGCAACAGGGGGTCGCTTTCCAAGTGGAGTTCCACCCGGTGCTGTTCCGCGACGGTGAGGCGCCCTTCCACGTAAGCGAGCAACTGCTCACGGGAGATCGTTCCGCGCGGGGCGAAGGGGCTGTTGCTATTTGTTCCTGTCGGCATGCTCGTCGATCATGATCCGCAGGTTCCTGCGGCCGTTCTGGAGATGGCTACGCACTTGTTCCACGGTAAAGCCGGTGCGATCGGCGGTTTCTTGGTAACAGCAGCGTTCCAAGTGGAACGCCCGGATGCACAGTCGCTGCGGCTCGTTCAGCCGTGCGATAGCGGCCTCCAAGCGTTGAAGGTCCATTTCAAGCAACTGCGTTTCCTCGCTGTCCGGTTCTTCTTCGGTACTACGCTCTACGAGATCGGTCGTTCGCTTCGTAGCGCGCAATACCAGCAAACAGCGGTTGCGCATCACCGTATGGACCCACGGCTTGAACCGCTCCACTTGGTGCTTTCGCAAGAGTTCCGGTAGTGCGGTGAAGAGTTCGATCACCGTATCGCGCGCTGCGTCGCTGTTCTTCAAGTACTTCATGCCCACGCCCAACAGCAGGTGCGCATAGCGGTCCCACAGGTACCCCAACGCGGCTTGGTGTCCGTCCCGAAGGGCGAGCACCAAGTCCTCATCACTGGTATCCGATGTTGCTTTGCGGCGCAGGAACATGGCAGTGTCAGTCGCGGATGCCGGCTTGGGCTTGGAGGTAAAGGTCGAAGTAACTCTTCGTTTCGATGGCGACCACGCCCCCGGTAACATCTCCGTAGCGAGCGGGGAGGCCTCCGGTGTAAACGGTTATGCGAGCAATGGAGGCGGGAGGAACGCCGCTCAGTCTCCCGCTCACTTTCACCCCATCAACGAAGTACACCATGGCATCGCTGCGCGAACCTCGGAAGTAGAGTTCATCACTGCCCGGTGCGCGGTATACGTCGGGTGAGAAGGCTTGTATCACGGCCACCGGGTTCTTGCGCACGGGACTGTTCTTCAATTGGCTGGCCACGATCATCAGCTTGCCGGGCTCTTCCGGGTCGATCAAAGGCGGCTCCCACTTACTGGCCGATACTTGCAGGTCGGGCAGGTCCAATTGGGAAATGAGCTTCTCTTCGTTCATGCGCGTGATCTTACCAGGGTTCACCACTACCTCGGTGCGCTCGCTGGTGACCATGCCCACGAACGAGATGCGCACGGTGTAGGTGCCTGGCACGAGCGGCTTCAGAACGAAGCGACCCTCTTCATCGGCAACGGTCGTTAAAGGGCCTTCTCCGCGATCGGCTGCGACGTTCGCAAAGGATACGGGGGTGCCTTCGGCATCGAATACGCGACCGTGGATCTCACCCAGGTCCTGGCTCCGGGCGATGGTAGCGATAAGGACGGCCGCAAGCGTGGGGATGAACTTGTGCATCGTGCAACGTTTCCCTTAGGATGCGGGAACGGCAGCGATCGCACAACGGATGCCTACAATTCTTCAGCGACCACTTCGCGCACGCCCGGAACTTCGTGCTTCAGCATGTTCTCGATCCCTTGTTTCAAGGTGATCATGCTACTGGGACATCCGCTGCAAGCGCCACGCAGCGTTACGGTAACCACCCCGTTCTCGTAGGAGCGGAAAGCGATGTGCCCGCCATCGCCCTCCACGGCTGGTCGCACGTACTCTTCCAGTACCCGTATGATCTTCTCATCATCGGCGCCTTGTGCGGGGGCATGGGTGGTGGCTCGTTCGTTGGCATCGGCCAAGGCTTGGGCGGGTGCCGCCTCGTACACCACGCGTCCGTCCGTGTTCAGGTACTCCTGGATGTACTCGCGCAGTTCCAATTGCACCAAGTCCCAGGTCACGGAGTTGTTCTTGGTTACCGTGACGAAGTTGCTGCTGATGAATACCCCGGTCACGAACGGCAGGTTGAACACTTTCTCGGCCAAGGGTGAAACGCCCACCGGCTCCTCCGGCGTACGGAATTCGAGCAAACGGCCATCGTTCACGAGCATGCGGCTGCTCACGAACCGCATCGTCGCGGGGTTCGGGGTCATTTCCGCATATACAGTGGCAGGAGGGCGTTGGGTGGTCGGGTTCATAGCGGGCGCAAAGGTACGGGCAGGCCCAGCCCCCATTTACCGGAAGGCGCACGTATTGGCGCGGCCAATCCCGTACTTTTGACCCCGATGCGCGCTTTCCTGCTCAAGAACAGATGGGCAACGGCCTGGGTGGCCTGTTTGCTCTTGTTCGCCACGAGCGGCACGTCCCTCTCGCGGATGACCTGCTTGCAGGGTGGGCATTCGGTGCTCAGCTTCGGCCGGGCGAATGCCTGCTGCCCCGAAGAAGCGGGCGGTGAGCTTCCTTTACTGAAAGCGGATTGCTGTTCGCTCACCTCCGCTACGCTGGAGGGGATCCATGTGGTAGCCTCTTCGTCCGTCGTGCTGAACGCGCTCTTTCTCGCCTTGGATGCTGCTCCGATCCACCTGGTGAAGGAGTACGTTCAAGGCCCCGTGCGTTGGCTCGATGGTCGACCGCCGCCCATGGATGGGTCCGACCGCTTGGTGTCGCTGCGCGTGCGCCGTATTTGATCGTTGAACGTTCCGCCCAAGTGCGGATGGAGCCTTATGCTCCCTGAGGCGTATTTCCCCACGTTCATGTTCGATACGGATGACATCAACCAAGAATTGGATCGCCGCAGTGCTACTGTTGTTCAGCTTGCGAACGCTTGCCCAGCAGCCGCTCACCGGTCGCGTGCTCGGCGCCACGGAGCGCGATGGCGAGCCTTTGCCCGGGGCGAGCGTGAAGTGGTTGGGAACGACGATCATCGTTCTCACGGATAACGAAGGCGGCTTCACCATCGAGCAACCACCTGTTTGGCCCGCTTCACTCGCGGTCTCCTTCGTCGGTTACCGGGCCGATACGCTGTTGCTCCGAGGAATGCCCGGTTCTCCGCTGCGCATCGAATTGTCGTGGGCCGGTGAAATGGCGCCTGTGGAAGTGGTCGAACGCGTGGAGGGGACCCGGCTCGATACGCGCACGATGAATGCAACGGAGGTCATCGGGTCCAAGGAATTGAAACGCGCGGCGTGTTGCGATCTGAGCGAGAGCTTCGAAACGAACGCCACCGTGGATGTCAATTACAGCGATGCCGTTTCCGGAACGAAGACCATTCGCATGCTCGGCTTGGACGGCAAGTATGCCCAAATGAGCATGGAGAACATCCCGTTCATCCGTGGGCTCTCCACCGCTTCGGGACTCACGCTCATTCCCGGCACTTGGATACAGGATATCAACTTGAGCAAAGGAGCAGGTACGGCGGTGAACGGACCCAATGCCATGACCGGCCAGATCGACCTGTGCTTGCTGAACCCGTTGAACGAAGGGCCGCTTTTCGTGAACGTGTACGGCAACAGCCAAGGGCGTGCTGAAGTCAACGTCCATGCAGCGCAACGGACGGGAGCGAACAGTGCCAACCTCTTGTTGGTGCACGGTAATCGGTTCAATATGGAAATGGACCAGAACAACGATGGCTTCATGGACCAACCACGGACGCGTCGGATCAACGTATTGGATCGATGGATGTACCTAGGTGAACGCAAGAGCGGCCAAGCCACGTTGCGGGTCGTGAACGATGAGCGATGGGGAGGACGGACCACCGGCCATGCAATGGCAGGGACGCATCAACACGGCGATCTTCCTGCCTACGGCATCGGCATCACGGATCGCATGGTGGATGCATTCGGCAAGCACGGTTGGGTCTTCGAGAACGATGCCACCAAGAGCATCGGTCTCATCGGTGCCGTTCGTTGGCATGGTTCCAACAGCCGTTATGGGATCCGCACTTACGATGGCCTCCAGCAAAGTGCTTATGCCAGCATGGTCTATCAGCAGTTGCTCGGCACGGGCACCGATCAAGTGAAAGCGGGTGTCAGCTTCCAATACGACGATTATGAGGAACGTTTCACCGTCGAAGGGGATACGACCTTGGACCTCGGTCGCACGGAACGCATGCCCGGCCTGTTCGTTGAGCATACGTTGAAGCGTGCCGATTTCACCGTGGTAAGCGGTGTAAGGGTCGATAGGAACGATCTGTACGGTACCGTCGCGAGCCCGCGTATCCATGCCAAGTACGACTTCGGACCGCTCACGACGGCCCGCGTTTCCATCGGCCGCGGCTTTCGAACGGCCAATCCGTTGGTCGAGCACGCTGCCGTTATGGCCAGTTCGCGACGGGTGTCCGTGGACCCCTTGGGCATGGAGCGCGCTTGGAATTTCGGCGCATCCTTCCTGCACAAGTTCAAATGGCTCGATCGGAAATGGGCGCTGGGGCTGGATGCCTATCATACCCTCTTCACCGATCAAGTCGTTGCCGACCTGGACCGCTCGCCACAGGCCTTGGCATTCTACATGTTGAACGGCTCGTCCTATGCGAACAGCGCGCTCCTCGACCTCCAAGTGGAACTCCATAGAACCCTTCGTTTCAAAGCGAGCTATCGCTATTACGACGTACGTACCACGTATGATGGTCGACTGCTCGCCCGACCGTTCACGCCTGCGCATCGAGGTCTCTTGGACCTGTCTTACGCCGACATGAAGGAGCGTTGGCGCTTCGATATCACTTGGAGCTTGTTCGGCGCGAGCAGGATTCCCGGAACAGCCACCAACCCGGAAGGTCTTCGTTTGCCTCCAGAGGCCCCGGCGTACACCACTTTGCACGCACAAGTTACCCGACTCATCGGCGCATGGGAATTCTACCTCGGTGCGGAGAACATCACCAGCACCTTGCAACAGCAACAGATCATCGGTGCGGACGACCCGTACGGCCCGTATTTTGACGCCTCCCTTATTTGGGGTCCAACGAACACGGCCATGCTGTATGCGGGCTTGCGCTACACGTTACCTCGTAAGAACCGAACCAACCAACGACCATGAAGATCCTGGCGACATTGTGTTTCCTTTTGACGGCAGCTGTAGGACTGTCCCAAGGCAAGAAGACGGAACCTCTGGACATCCAGAGCAGTACGGTTTGCGACATGTGCGTGCAGACCATCGAGGAGAACCTGATCTACGAGAAAGGCGTGAAGCAGGTGAAGGTGGACCTGGAGAAGTCGCAAGTCCACATCGAATATGACCCGAAGAAGAACAACCCTGCGGGGTTACGCGCTGCTTTGGTCGCACTGGGATATGCCGCCGACGGCACGCCCGGGGACCCGAAGGCCTTCGCCACGTTGCCTGCATGCTGCCAGAAGGAAGGCTGCGGCAAACTCACGAACGACAGCAACCACTGAGCCATGGCACTCATGCGTACAGTGCGAGGTCATACCCCGCAGCATGGTAGCGATTGCTTCTTCGCCGAAACCGCGGTCATCATCGGCGATACGGTGATGGGCGATGGATGCAGCGTGTGGTACAACGCAGTGGTGCGCGGCGATGTCAACAGCATCCGTATCGGCCATCGTGTCAACATCCAGGACGGAGCCGTGCTGCACTGCACCTATCAGCGTGCAGCGCTCACCATCGGTAACGATGTGAGCATCGGTCATAACGCGATCGTCCACGGTTGCACCATCCATGACAAGGTGCTGGTGGGCATGGGCGCCATCATGATGGACCACGTAGTAGTGGGAAGCGGAAGCGTGATCGCCGCCGGAGCGGTGGTTACCCAAGGCACGGTGGTGGAACCGGGAAGCCTAATGGCCGGAGTTCCCGCCAAACGCATCGGCCCTGTAAATGAGGACTTGTCACAGAACGAGATCGAACGGATTGCCCGCAACTATCGCATGTATGCTGGCTGGTTCAAGGGGCAGCCGTAAGGCCCATCACGCCTTCGTAGCGGTGATCCATTCTTTTCTAACGCTTACGGAAGCAGCAGACGGCCGTTCTCCCATGCTGCTTGATGCACGGGTGTGACAGGGAGGCCGATGCGTTGCATCATGGTGGTGAACGCCGTTGCATCGCCACTCGTCCAAATGGTGGTACCACCAGCATGGTTGGCTGAGGCCAATAGACCATCTTGCTCCAGCAACCGTTTGGTTTGCCGGGCAATCGCAGGCGCTGGGTCGATCACACGAACACCTGGACCTACTATTCGCTCGATGAGCGGGCGCACCAGCGGGTAATGCGTGCAGCCGAGAACGAGCGCATCGATATTCCTCGCGAGCATCGGTTCCAGCCAACCGCGCAGCATGGTTTCGGTGGTCGGCGAATCGAACTCTCCGGCCTCGATCTGCTTCACCAATCCCGGACAGGGTTGATGGAGGACCTCAACGCCTTGGGAGAAGCGTTCCACCACGCTCGCATATAGGTCGCTTTGGAAAGTGGCCACCGTGGCTATCACACCGACCACACCCGTGTGGGTATGCTCCACGGCGGGTTTCACTGCGGGTTCCATACCTACGAAGGCCACGTGCGGGTATGTGTTGCGCAAGCTGGCCAAAGCGGCGGCGCTTGCCGTGTTGCAAGCGATCACGATCTGCTTGCAATCCTTCGCGAGCAAAGCCGCCGTTATGCCATGGCTGAAACCGCGCACTTCGTCCAGCGCCCGAGCACCGTACGGCATGTG
>WBZL01005744.1_pt1 | contig 10161 bp, 5 predicted proteins | sample 5204291 | NCBI WGS metagenome assembly WBZL01 (sample SAMN12344345, study PRJNA552823) | activated sludge metagenome | biome: Activated sludge suspended growth; feature: Nitrification reactor; material: Wastewater; isolation source: activated sludge from nitrification reactor of wastewater treatment... | reverse complement strand
CATCGCCAGACCGTTAAAGGCGTTCATGGCGTGCGTGGCGGGCATTAGTTGAGCAATTTTTTGCGCGACAGCCGGTAACATGCTGTAGGGCAGCATCAGTCCGCCCAAGATCATCGACGGGACAAAGATGATTTGCGAATACAGCACCGTCAACCGGGTGGAGGGTGAAATTACGCCAATCAGAATGCCAATGCCGGAGCAAGCTATGGACAGTGCCACCAGGGTGATGAAAAAGGCGAAGCCGTTTTGCGGTATTTGGGCGTCGAACAAAAAAGGCGCGCTGAAGGTGATGATGAGCGAGACAACAGCCAGGTGCATCCCGGTTGTGAGACCGGGGATGAACAAGATGGAAAAGGCCGGCACGCCGTTGATTTTGTAGCTGCGGAAGATGCCGGTTTCGCGGGCGTTTACGAGCGGGTCGGGTAAACCCAACAGGGTGGCGGCTAAAATGGCGAAGGTGATCATCGCCGGAATCATGGTGTCGCGGAAAAGCGGGTTGATGCCGGGCATGATGGCGCCCATCATCAGGTAAAAGCCTAGTGGGAACAGGTAATTCATCAGCAGTAGATTTTTATTGCGGATGCCTGTTTTTAATTCAAAGGACAGATGGTTGGCGAATGCGGACATGTGTGACCTCCAGAGATTCGGTTGCAGGGCGGCTGGCAACTGCCTGCCGCGCATTGACCAGTAATTTAGTTGTTTGTCAATTCCAAGAAACGGTCTTCGAGTGACGGCCGTTCCACTCTCAAATCTATCAGTTCGTCTTGCTGCGCCTGGATATAGTTGATAAGCGCGGGCACGGTCTGGGCAATATCGCTGCTAAAGTAAATGGCATAGTTTTCTTTTTTCGTGTGCTGGGCAACGGCCGGAAAGGTGTGATGGTTGGCCAGCAGCGTAGCCGCCTTGGTGTAGACCGATACTTTGGTCATGCCGGCCCCGGTCGCCGTAATTTCCAAAGGGGTGCCGATGGCAGTGAGACGGCCGTTCAGCATTATCGCTACCCGGTCCGCCATTTCCTCAGCTTCGGCCATGTCATGGGTGGCCAGCACGATCGTTGTGCCGCCGGATTGCAGTTCACGCATCAGCGTGTGCAGTTCGGCGCGAGAGCTAACGTCCAGACCGGCCGTCGGCTCGTCCAAAAAAAGCACCTGCGGCTCGTGGGCGATGGCCAGAGCCAACGACAGGCGGCGCTGCTGCCCGGTGGATAGGAGATGAAACTGCGTTTTACGTTTTGTAGACAGACCAAAACGGTCCAGCAAATCGTGGCGCGGGGCAATGCCGTGATAAGCGCAAAAGAACTGCATCGCCTCGCCGGGCGTCATGCTTTCCGGCATGCCCGATGATTGAAGCTGCACGCCGATGACATGACGCAGTTGGCGTGGTTCGCGGGTGGGGTCGATGCCGGCGACGCGCAGCGTGCCGCTGTCGGCTGGCCGCAGACCTTCCAATGTTTCCAGGGTGCTGGTTTTGCCGGCGCCGTTCGGTCCGAGCAGGCCAAAAATCTCGCCTCGGCTAACGGCGAAGGTGATGTTGTCTACAGCGACAAAATCGCCGTAACGCTTGCGGAAGTTGGTCACTTCGATAATCGGTTGGGTCATGGTTCCTCCAGTTGGGCAACGGTTGTTATCAGGCTACCGTTCCGGTTTTGTTCACTGTCTATAGTTTAGCCGACGGCCGTTGCTCCCACATCGGGCTTTAGGGTAATGCGCGTAGGTGTACAAAGGTACAATGCCCGAAGGGACAATAACGGCCGTCTGGCAAAATGGTATAATCAACCACAAATTAAGACCCTAAGGGTTTGCTGTTGAGGAGATAGACCTTTGGGAGCTTAAACCCTTAGGGTCTTCCAGAGAAGCTGAATGGTCACCTATGAAAAACCTGTTCCGTCAAACCAACAATCCCCAGGTGGAAGCCGGTTTACAAGAAACCAAGCCGTTTTTTTGGTTTATGATCTTGGTTCTGGTGGGCCTTTACGGCGTCACCCTTTATTTCACGCCAGAATTACGCCAGCCGGTTCGGCTCATCCCTTTCACGTTGTTGATGGCAGCCCACCTGATTTTGCATTGGTACGTGCCGTACTTTGTTCTCAACTCACGACGTCTGGCAGTTTACCTCCTGGTCCAAATCAGTCTTGCCCTGGCTCTGACCGTTATGAGCCAGCAGCAAGGGATTGCCATCGGCCTGTTTTTGGCTTTGGCTGGCGAGACGGTGGGCATTCTTGAAGATTGGCGGCGGTCGTTAACGGCCGTTCTCGGCTACATTGCCCTGCTGGCCATCACGTTCAGCGTGTTGTGGGGCTGGCAGTCGATTGGCCGCTGGTTGGGCGGGGTGCTGTTGAGTGCCCTGTTTGTCTTCATTTATGTTATGTTGTTCCTGCGCCAGCTGAATGCCCGCGCTGAGGCTCAGGAATTGTTGGGCGAGCTGCAGATCGCCCATCGGCAGTTGTCTGAATATGCCCAGCAGGTTGAAACGCTGACCCTGGAAGGCGAGCGGCAGCGGATGGCCCGCGAATTACACGACACGTTGGCCCAGGGATTGGCCGGGCTGGTGCTGCAACTAGAGGCGCTGGAAGCTAATCTGGAACGGGGCAATAGTGATAAAGCGGCGCAAATTGTCGGGCAGGCCAAGGAGCGGGCGCGGACAACGCTGGCTGATGCGCGCCGGGCCATCGACGATTTACGGGCAACGGCCGTTACGACAGGCGAGGCTATCACGCGAGAGGTGGACCGATTTACGGCAGCCACCAGCATAACCTGCGCCCTGACCATGCCGCCAGAGTTCATCCTGCCGCCAGATTTGGATGAGCACGTGGTGCGTTGTGTTGCCGAAGGGCTGGCCAATGTGGCGCGTCATGCCCAGGCCACAAAGGTTGGCGTGACGGTAGAGATGGCGAACGGCCGTATCCATATCGAAATCCGCGATAACGGCCGTGGGTTCGACGCCGCCAACGGCGCAATTCCCACCGGTCATTACGGCCTGCTCGGTCTGCGTGAACGCGCCCGGTTGGCTGGCGGCGCATTGGCGGTGCAGAGCCAGCCCGGCGCAGGCACAACGCTCCAAATGGTTGTGCCGATCACCCATTCCCCACAAACGGCGGACAGCAGCTTACCGGCTGCGCTCATTGGAGGAACTGTATGATTCGCGTTCTAATTGCCGATGATCACCTGGTGGTCCGCGAAGGATTGCAGTTGATTTTGAGCATGGAAGATGACATGGCCGTAGTGGGCGAAGCGGTAGATGGGGAAACGGCCGTGCGTCTCGCCGGTGAATTGCAGCCCGATGTGGTGCTGATGGATTTGCGAATGCCGGGCATGGGCGGCATGGAGGCGATTGGTCGCATTTTGACCGAATGGCCGGACATGGCCATCGTCATTCTAACCACCTACAACGAGGATGATTTGATGCTGCGCGGATTGCAAGCTGGTGCGCGGGGGTTTTTGTTGAAGGACACCGGACGCCAGACGCTGTTTAATACCATCCGCGCGGCGGCGCGTGGCGAAACGTTGATGCAGCCAGAGATTTTGCTGCGGGTGTTGGCCCATACCGGCGCGGGAAACCAGAAGCCTGCGTTTGCGCCGCCGCCTGGGGAAGAAGGCGGATTAACGGAGCGAGAGATGGAAGTGTTAACGGCCGTTGCCCGTGGGGATCGCAACAAGGAAATCGCCCTGGCTCTGGGTGTTACCGAACGAACGGTGAAAGCCCATCTGACCAATGTTTACAACAAACTCGGCGTCGATTCACGTGCGGGGGCCGTATCGGCGGCTATTCAACGAGGGCTATTGGCCGGGTAAATGCCAACTCTGGACCCTGGCTCCTTGCTGAACAGCCTTAGATGTTCCTGGCGTATGGCCTACTGACGTATGTGCTTTAGAAATTTCGTAACTATACAGACCCCAAAGGTTTTCCGTTGGGCATCAAACCCTTAGGGTTTTGCCAGTGAAACCTGAACAATTACGAAATTTCTATGTTATGCTTCTTGCATGGATAACCAACCCCAACCCCAAAGCCAAATCGTGCCGATTGATAACGGCCGTGCAGCCGCCAATCACTCTTTGCAAACACAAGATCCCTCGCCATTACAAATCGCCGGGCAAATTGCCAATCGTGTTGCCGGCCAAAACATTTTTCAGCGCTACCTCAGCGAAAAATCGGCCAACACCATCAAGCGTCATGCCCGCGATTTAGAACTTTTTGCCGAGTATTTGCTGGATGTCGGTCTGGAACTGCACCATGGGGCCGATTTTCAAACCAATCCGGCCCCATGGAAAGGCGTTACCTGGGGTATTGTTGAAGGGTTTGTGCAGTGGCAATTAGGCGAAGGGTACGCCATTTCATCGGTAAATGCGCGTCTGTCGACAGTGAAAGTGTATGCTCAAATGGCCGTAAAGGCCGACGTGATCTCGCGTGAAGAGGGGATGCTGATCCAATCTGTGAAAGGTTATTCACGAGCCAGTGGGCAAAATGTCGATGAGCAGCGAGACCAAACGCGGATCGACGAAGTGACTTATGCCTACAAACCGGAAGCGCGCCGCCGCAGTGTGGTTGTGACCCGCCGTTCGACCAAGAAACAAAAGGCGACGTTGTTGGACGAGGAAACGGCCGTGTCCCTTAAACAACCGCGCAACAAATCTCCCCAGGCTTATCGGGATGCCCTGTTGATGTGTTTGCTGCTAGACCATGGCCTGCGCGCCAGCGAAGTCGCGCTGTTAAAAGCTGGCGATATAGATCTGAACTCCGGCGAGATGCGCTTTTACCGGCCCAAGGTCAAAGGTACGGCCCATGAATGGACTACCCATAAATTAACGCCAGCAACCATCAAACTCGCTGCTCATTACATTGGCGTACTCTATCCTCCCGCCTTGCTGCCAGGCGGACCGCTGATTGTGGCCACCACCCGTCTGCTGAAAAACGGCGAAGGGGGACAATTGTTAGCCGAAGGTCTGAACCGGGTACGCCTGAGCGAGCGAGTTGCCTGGTTGGGCAAACAATTTGGCTTGCCCAAAAAATTGTCGGCCCACGACTGCCGCCACACCTGTGCCACAAAGATGGCTCGCCTGGAATACAGTGTCGATGAGTTGATGGCCTGGTTTGGCTGGACTAGCGCTCAAACAGCCATGCGGTATGTAACGGCCGTAGACGTCAAAGAGCGATACAAGGGGTAACTACCAAAGGGTTTGAGTTTCCATGAGCCAACCCTTAGGCTCTGTATAATCGCATAACAGGTTTATAAAAAGGCGAGGAATCGTGAACGATAATGAGAAAACCAGGTCGCAATTAATCGCTGAATTGAACCAACTGCGAGCAAGAAATGCTGCATTGGAGCTGACCGAAGAAAAATACCGAGGCTTGTTTGAAAATTTGCCGGTAGGGATCTTCCAATCCACGCCAGATGGCCAATATCGCTTGGTAAACCCAGCTTTTGTTCAGATGGCCGGGTTTAATTCGGCCGTAGAGATGATCGATGGCGTAAAAAACATATCTACTCTTTACGCCGATCCGGCAGACCGGGAAGAAGTTAAGACCTTATTTGCGAAACATGGGCAATTAAATGGGCATACCATCCGTTACAAACGCAAGGATGGCGAAATTCGATGGATGAGCATTTTCGCCAAATGTGTTTACGACGATACCGGGGCGATTAGCTATTATGATGGGTTCACACTGGATATTACCCAGCGCAAGCGAATTGAGGAAGAACTGCAATACAAAGCTGTTTTATTAGACGCCATATCGGATGCGGTTATCACCACGGATTTGGAGTTTTCCATTCAAAGTCTGAATCAGGCAGCCGAATCTTTATATGGTTGGACGGCCGAAGAAGTTATTGACAAACGAATGGGGGAGATGATTCCCACATTTTTTATCAACGCCAGTACTGAAGAGGTCATCTCTCGCTTTTGGGTTGAGGGAACATGGCGAGGTGAAGCCGTTCAGCATCACAAGAACGGATCTAAACTAAATGTCCTTTCGTCGGTCAACCTGGTTAAAGATCGAGACGGCCGTCCGACGAGTATTCTGGCCGTCAACCGCGACATCACTCAACGCAAACAAACAGAAGAAGATCTACAGGCCAGCGGGGCGGAGCTAACCGCGTTATTAAACGCGCCAACAGATTCGGTCGCCCTCGTCGATCCGGAAGGGTATTTATTAAAGATCAACGAAAGCGGCGCGCGCCGCTTTAACAGTACGCCAGACGCGCTTCATGGCGTCAATATCTATACCAAATTACCACCCAAGATCGCAGAATCCCGAAAAGCGCACATCGATCAGGTTTTTCAGACGGGCATACCGGTGCATTTTATCGACACCCGGAATGGTAGAGATTTATCGAACCATGTCTACCCGATATTTGATAAAGACAACAAAAACGTCACCAGGGTCGCCATTTTTGCCGCAGACATTACTGAACAAAGACAGATCGCTGAAGCCTTACAGAAGAGTGAAGAGGAATATCGGAATTTATTCAATAATGCCCTGGTGGCGTTGTTTAAAACGGCCGTATACACCGGCAACATCCTCACCGCCAACAACGCCGCCGCACGCTTGTTTGGTTATCCATCCGTCGATGCCTTCACCGCAGAATCCACAAGCTACACTCAATTTGTCGATGCGTCAGACTGGGAAAAAATCCTCCAAGAATTACACGAAAAAGGGCGCATCGACAGGATTGAAATGCGCTTACTCAATAAAAGCGGCGCGCCTTTTTGGTCAGAAGCCTCGTTTCGCCTGAACCGTGAAGAAGGCGCAGTGGAATGCGTAGCTTATGATATTACCGAACGCAAACAAGCCCATGAAATACAAAAAAGGTTGACCGATCGTCTGGAAACGGGATTGCGCACCGGAAAAATTGCCTGGTGGGAATTGGAATTGCCGGCCGGCGGTGTGATTTTTGATGACCGTAAAGCCGAAATGTTGGGATATGCTCCGGATAGCTTCCGGACGTTTGAAGATTTTAACGCGTTGCTGCATCCAGACGATTCTGCAAAAACCATCCAGGCGATGCGCGCTCATCTCGAAGGCGTGGCCGATACCTATGAAGTCGAGAGCCGCCTGAAAACGATCACCGGGGAATACAGATGGTTTCATGACATTGGCAGGATTACCGAAAAGGATGACGAAACAGGCTTTACGCGTCTTGTGGGCATCGTCGAAGATATAACCAGCCGCAAAGAATACGAAGAAGCCTTAAAACAAAGTGAATCGCGTTATAAATCCGTGGTCAGCGCGTTAAGCGAAGGCTTGGTCTTGCAAGACAAGAGCGGCAAAATCATTATGGGCAATCGGTCTGCCGCCGAGATTTTAGGCTTAACCGAAAATCAGCTCTTGGGCCAATATCTTTTTGACCCCCAATGGCAGGCGCTGGATGAAAATGACCAGCCTCTCGCGCCGGAAGATCACCCGACCATGATTACCTTGCGAACCGGTAAAGCGGTTGACAACACGATGATGAACATCCACGTTGGCGCAGGCAAACGGGCGATCATTTCCATCAATTCCAGATCTATCCTGAACAGCCATCAGGAAGTAATCGGGGCTGTGGCGACCTTTACAGACATCACCGAACGCAAACAGGCGGAAAATATCCAAAAACAGTTAACCTTGCAGCTTCAGCAGCAGGCGCACCAACTGCAATTGGTGATGGAGAGTGTGCCCGAAGGGGTGTTGGTCATTGATTTGCACGGCCGTATCCTCTTAACCAACCCCGCCGCCACTCAAAACCTGGCCATCCTCGCCGATGGCGCAAAAATCGACGACACCTTGCAGCAGTTAGGCGATCAGCCGCTGCACAATCTGTTCGATCATCCTCAGACGGGCTTGCGGTACCAACTGGATTGGCAGCAGCGCAATTTTGAACTGATCGCCAACCCCCTGAAAGACAGCGGCCAACTATCTGGTTGGGTTATCGTGATCCACGATGCCACAGAAGAAAAAGAAATTCAACAACGCGTCCAACAACAAGAACGTCTGGCCTCCGTAGGACAACTCGCCGCCGGAATCGCCCACGATTTCAATAACATTATGGCCGTCATCAGTTTGTACACCGATTTGCTCCTGCGTGATAGCCGCATCCCCCTAGACACGCGTGAACGGTTCGCCATCATCTTAGACCAAACCGTTCGTGCCAGCGACCTCATCCAACAAATTTTAGATTTTGGCCGGCGTTCCGTCATGCAGCGTCATCCGATAGATCTCATCCCCTTTTTAAGGAAATGGGTCAAATTATTCGAGCGAACCCTACCGGAAAACATCACCATAAACCTGAGTTTCGACGGCGGTGATTTTTTTGTCAATGCCGATCCCACACACTTGCAGCAAGTTGTGATGAACCTTGTCGTCAATGCCCGAGATGCTATGCCTCAAGGTGGCAAATTGCTGATCCGGTTGGATCATCTTAGCAAGCAAAGGCCCGATGTGCCTCATTTGTCACAGCTAGCCCGGCATCTGCTGCAAGATGAATCCCAATCAGATTTGGTGCGCATATCTGTGCAAGATACCGGCTCGGGCATTGACCCCCAAATCATTCCGCACATCTTCGAGCCTTTTTATTCCACCAAAGATCGTAGCAAAGGAGCCGGATTAGGCTTGGCTCAAGTATTTGGCATTGTCAAACAGCACAAAGGCGAGATAGAAGTCTCGACGGAGATTGGCAAAGGCACGATATTTGACATTTACCTGCCTGCCCTGTCTGTAAGCGAAACCAAACAAACGTTGGTTCATAACGTCGACTTGCCCCTGGGACATGGAGAAACGATTCTGGTCGTTGAAGATAACCCAGTTTTGTGTGAAGTGACGGTGACCATTTTGCAGGAGCTGCATTATCAAACGCGGAGCGCAAAAAACGGGCTGGAAGCCTTGCGAGTGTTGACCAATTCTCAAAATGCAATCGACTTGATTTTGTGCGATCTGGTTATGCCGGAAATGGGCGGGAAGGAACTCCTATTGGCCATGCGTCGGGCCGGTCTGAAAAACAAGATTGTCATTGTGACGGGGCATCCCATGGATGAGGAAAAGCAAGAAATCATGGCGCTCGGTGCGGTTGGCTGGTTGAGTAAGCCGCCGAGTTTGGAACTCCTGGCAAAGGTTGTCGCGGAGGCAATTCAACGGCCGTAACCAATCGCACCGGTCCTGGAAATTATTAGGTTGCGGCCGTTTTACCTATCAGGGCAATAAAATAATGGCCTGCGGATTCAGCCGCAGGCTGGCGGGCTGGCCGATGTCCGGCAGCGCATCGGTGGTGTCAAATTCCAGTTTTAGAGACACGGCCGTTTCCCCCACCATCACCACAATCGTCGCAATCTGGTAACGCCCACGAAACGACACGTCGGCGAGACGGCCGTGTACCACATTCTCGCCCGCGTCGTCGGCCGTTGTAACCCGGGCTGCTTCCGGCCGGATAAGCAGGTTGATCGCGGCTCCGGCAGACAAACTGCCCGGCAGGTCCGTGCAAACCAGCGGCCCAAGGGGTGTTTGCGCGCGTGGCGGATGGCCGCCGAGGAATTCGGCGGGCAATATATTTTCCATCCCCAGAAAACGGGCCACAAAATGGGAGGCTGGCCGAGCATAGAGGTCGGTGGGGCGGCCAACCTGCTCCACGCGTCCGGCGTTCATGACCACAATGCGGTCGGCAATGGCGAAGGCTTCGGCCTGGTCGTGGGTGACGTAAACGGCCGTTATCCCCTCTGGCCGCCCCACCACACCGCCGGCCTGCTTCAAGATGGCGCGCAAATCCAACATCAGGCGCTCGCGTAGGGCGCGGTCCAGTGCGCCCAGCGGCTCATCCAGCAGCAGCAAGCGCGGCGCGGGAGCCAGGGCGCGGGCCAAGGCCACGCGCTGCTGTTCCCCCCCGGACAGTTCGTGGATGGCGCGCCCGGCAAAGCCGGCCAGCCCGACGAGTTCCAGTACTTGCGCGGCACGGCCGTCTATCTTTTCCGGCGGCCACTGCTGCATCCGCAGGCCAAAAACGACGTTCTCGCCGACGTTTTTGTGCGGGAAGAGGGCGTAATCCTGAAAGACCATGCCGAAGCCGCGCCGGTGGATGGGCATGGCCGTTACATTTTCCCCTGCCAACAGCACTTGGCCGCTGTCGGCCGTCTCCAGCCCGGCGATGATGCGCAGCAGCGTCGTCTTGCCGCAGCCGCTCGGCCCCAGCAGGGCGACAAT
>WBZL01005742.1_pt1 | contig 10162 bp, 8 predicted proteins | sample 5204291 | NCBI WGS metagenome assembly WBZL01 (sample SAMN12344345, study PRJNA552823) | activated sludge metagenome | biome: Activated sludge suspended growth; feature: Nitrification reactor; material: Wastewater; isolation source: activated sludge from nitrification reactor of wastewater treatment... | reverse complement strand
CTCGTCGTTGAGATGGGTGCACGTGGTGGGGCCTTCGAACTCGTCGCGCACCATGCGGCGCACGCCGTCGAGCGACATGCCGACGATGCGTTGGGCGCTGGCGGTCGCAGCCGGGCAGTCGAGCCCCGGCAGAGCGCGGCCCTCGGGGGTGACCGACATGACCGTCAGCGTCGCCCGGTCGATGGTGGCGGTGACCGCGTACTCGTGCACCACCGTGTCCAGCCCGTCGGCCTCGATGAGCGTGTCGCGGAACATACCCTCCACCAGGATCATGTCGCCGGCCGCGTGGACATCGAGGCGACGGCGACGGCGCATGTCGCCCGGCTTGGTGAGCAGAGTCGTCGGGTGCCAGGCGAGGGGGTCATCGCTCGCCAGCGAGGGCGCCGGGCCACCCAGGCGGGCGATCATCCCGCGCCCTTCCGCGAGTGCCCGGATCTTGATGCCGTCGGCCTTCCAACCGCTGCACACGTCGACGGGCGGGTGCAGCCGCGTGTGGCCCGTGTTCGCGGGCTTCGGTAACAACCGCCGAGCCGCACCCGAGATCAAGGCAGCGACGGGGGTCTCGTCGAGGAGCAGGCCGAGCAGGGAGCCGTCGACGGTGAGGCCCGGGTGGACGCGATCGAGGTGGCGGCGCATCGACCGCGCCGAGACCCCCGTGAGCCCAGAGGTGTCGAGAGGTGGCTCGCTCGCGAGTTCGGTCACCTCGCCGGCCTCGATCTGCACCCGGGTGGTGGCCGTGGCGACCACCTCGACGCTGCCGTCCGCAGCGGTGCGCAGGTCGCGCCCCTGACCCACGAGCACGAGCGTGCCACCGATCTCCCCCGGCCACACGATGTCGACCGAGCTGGTGCGCCGGATCGACCCCGGGCGCCGCGGCGGGGTGCTGGTGGCGGGGCCGGCAGGCGACTGCCAGGGGACGTTGTCGGAGTCAGGCATCGGCCAGCCAGCATCGCACGAGCAGGGCCTCGGTGAGGAACCGTGTCAACGATCATGTCAACCTGGGGCGGCGCTGCGGGGTGTACTGGGCGTGATCGTCACCGGATCGGACACTTGTATGGCGGACCCTGCCACCACCCACGACTTCTCCACCGTGTATCTCGATAACCACCGCGCCCTCGTCGGCATCGCCCGCGCCGCCACGGGGAGTTGGGAAGTGGCCGAAGACCTCACCCACGAGACGTTCGTGAAGGCTTGGCGCAAGTGGGACAGAATCGGCGGCTACGACAACCCGGGCGCGTGGCTACGGCTCGTGCTGCTGCATCGTGTGTCGTCACGCTGGCGATCGCTGGGGCGTGAACGGGCGGCGTTCGGGCGACTGCCCGCGCCCGGGCCTTCTGCGCCTGCTGACCACGGCATCGACGACGAGTTCTGGGGCGCGGTGGCCACCCTTCCCACGCAGCAACGGAGCGTGGTGTTGCTGTATTACGCCGACGACCAATCCGTCGACGACATCGCCGCCGTGCTCGGTTGCTCCAGCGGAACGGTGAAGACCCATCTCTCCCGGGCACGCCAGACACTCGCCACCCGACTTGCAGAAGGAGCCGCACGATGAACGAGCACATCATCGACCAGCGCGCCGAGGCGGCGCGGGCGCAGCTGCGGGCTGCTGTGACAGCTCGTCCGATCCCGCCGGTGGGGCGGGTCACCGTTGCCGAGCCCCCTCCTGGACCGCGTCTCGGCTGGAAGCCGCTCATCGCCGTTGGGCTGGTAGCAGCATGCGCGGTCGGCGCTGCAATGGTGTTGCGCGACGACGGCGCCGACGACCGGCGCCCCGCCGGCGGCGTGCCAGATGCGCGCCGGGTGATCGACGACCTGCCCGAGGGCTTCGTACCGAGCGGAGCCTTTGGGCCGGGCGGGAGCATCGACGCTCCCGCAGAGTTGTGGGCCGCGTGGTGGATCGCCGACACGACCCTCACCGAGGTGGCGGCAGTGTTGCCGTCAGCGCCGGCCGACTCACCGAACCCGATGGCAGGACCGGACTATGCCCCCGAGAAGGTCACCTCGGTGACCATTGACGGGCACGACGCCTCCCTGTTCGACTCGATCGAGCCGGGCCTCGAAGGTGACCGAGTGGTCGTAGTGCAGGGTGAGACGGTGTGGTACGTGATCACCGCCCGCGGCATCGCCGACGAGCGGCTCATCGAGATCGCGCGGGCAGCGCTCGACGACGAGATGGTCGCCGGCGAGCTCCCCACCGAACTCGAACTGCTCGGCGTCGCGCCGCCGTTCTGGGCCTTGGCACGCACCACGGCCGGCGGTGCGCTGCCCGCTGGGCTGTGTGGGGTGGGCTACGAACGTGGCGCCACCACAGCCGACGGGGCAACGGAGATGGAAGCGATCGTGCTCACCAGCACGCCCGACACGCGGATCGCCGCGGCTCAGATCGCCCTCTACTTCCCCGGGCGCAGTCAGGTGCCGGGTACCGCCTACTCGACTGCTCCGTTCCCCGGCAGCGCGTCGGTCCATGTGCTCACATGGCAGATCGGCGGGGTGAGCCACCTGCTGATCGGCACCGTCAGCATCGAGGAGCTGGTGGCCGCTGCCAACTCGGTCCGTGTGCCGACTGACGACGAGTGGGCGGCACTCGTGGCGCTCGTGGACGCCTCCAGCGCCGAGGAGGACAGCACCGGCAGTTCCTCGGCTCCCGCTCCGGCGACCACCGCATTCATGGCACCAGCGCCCGAGACCACCTCCTCCGACGGGTGAAACCTTGCGACACCCCTTTGCTTGAGTGGGGGTATGGATGTCGGTGGTGTTCGTGGGTTGATCGAGGCCGAGGCGTTGGGTGATGTCGCCTGGTGTCGCGCCGAGTTGGCCGCGATCACCTCGGTGCGAGCGATGCTCGCCCAACGCGAACTGCGCGTGACCCAACGGCTCGACGAACTGTGCGCGGACACCGAGGGCGAACTGTTGGAGCACACGAAGTCGTCGGCGTCGAAGGCGGGCAAGGTGCGGCGGCGGAAGAAGGTGTGCGACGACGTCCCCCAGTTGGGTGACGCGCTCGCGGAGGGGGAGACCACCGAGGCGCATGTCGATGCGGTCGGCCGCGCGTTGGCGGATCTGTCGGCGGACGATCAGGCGCGTCTCGCCGAGTTCGGTGACGAGATCCGCGCGAAGGCGGCCGAGCTTGGTGAGTCTGGGTTCCGTGAGTGGCTGGCTTCGTTGGTGCGCCGGGTGCGCACCGACGACGGGCTGCGCAGGTTGGAGCGCCAGAAGGCTGCTGCGCGGGCGCGCACGTGGACCGATCAGGAGGGGATGTTCAACGTGCACGCCAAGTTCGACCCGGAGACCGGGATCGGACTGTCGGGCCGGTTGCGGAACACGATCGAAGCGCTGTTCCACGGTGGGGTGCCCGACGGGGCGCCGGACGATCCGTTCGAACGTCAACAATGGCTCACGGCGCAGGCGCTGGCGATGTTGATCCGTGGTGAGGTGGCCGGCGGGTCGGGGGTGCCGGACATCACGGTGGTGATCGACGCGGACACGTTGCTCGATGGTGAGCATGAGCACAGCAGGCTCGATCTGGGCAGGTTCGGTCTGCCGGTGGAGACGATCCGCCGCTGGGCGTGCATCGCCGATATCACACCGGTGATCACGGCCGCCGATGGCACGCGGCTGCTGTTGGGGCGCACCGCGAGGTTGGCGAACCGTGAACAGCGCCGGGCGTTGCGGGCCTTGTATCGCACGTGTGCCTGTTGCGACGTCGTGTTCGAGCACTGCACCATCCACCACGTCGCCTGGTTCGACAACGGCGGCCCCACCGACATCGCCAACCTGATCCCCCTGTGCCACCGGCACCATCACCTCGCCCACGAAGGCGGCTGGCAACTCGAACTGCTCGCCGACCGGACCCTACGCATCACCCTCCCCAACGGCGACACACGAGTCCACAGCCCACCCACCATCCGGGCCGCCTGATGGCGGCCGGTGGGCCGTTGGTCGGTACCGTCACCCGGGTGAAAAGGTCGGAGATCGCAGGTGTCGCGCTCGTGGTGTGCGGAGCGACCGCGATCGCCGTCGGGGCGCGAGGTCAGTGGGTGGCGAACGATCCACTGCACGTCTGGGTGCCCGCGCCGATCACCGAGGCCGAGCGCAACTGGTTGCTCGGCGGCGCGGTCGCACTCGGCCTGTGCGCGTTCGTCGGGTTGGTGGGCATGCTGCGCTGGTTGACCGTGGTGGCGTGGGTGCACGCCGGCGGCGCACTGCTGTTCACCATGCTCGACGTGCAGAGCACGCTGGGTTCGGCGAAGCCCGCCACCGGGGCCTCGCTCGGATGGGGGCCATGGGTGGGCCTCGGCGGCATCGGCCTGGCCGTGGTGGGGTTGATGGCGATGCTGCGCCACGACCTCGATGATGCGCCCGTTCCCGAACCCAAGCGCACCCGCCGCTCCCCCGGCAAACGACCGGCGGCCAAGCCCGTGGCGAAGCGGCCGACCGCGAAAGGCCCGGCCAAGGCCCCGGCCAAGAGCACGGCCAAGGCCCCGGCCAAGAGCCCAGCCAGAAGCACGGCCAAGAGCGCGGCCGCGACTTCCACACGACCGCCCGCCAAGAAGCCGGCGGGCAAGGCGGGCGCAGCTCGTCGCTGAGCCCGAGCCGGCGGGGCGGGCGCTCCGTCACGACCGGTGGCCCGGCGCTGCCTACCATGCGGGCCATGGAACACCACTTCGCGTCCGTCTGGGAATCGATCGCCGACGTGTTGGGCGACGACACCGCCGTCGTGCACGGCGACCGTCGCTTCACGTGGAGCCAGTACGACGACCGCGCCGCTCGAATGGCGGCCGCGTTCACCGCCGCCGGCCTCGGGCCCGACTCGAAGATCGGCCTGTACCTCTACAACGGCAACGAGTACCTCGAAACCCAGTACGGCGCGTTCAAGATGCGCGGCGTGCCGATCAACGTCAACTATCGCTATGTCGACGAGGAACTGCGGTACCTGCTCGACAACTCCGACGCGGAGGCCCTGGTGTTCCACTCGTCGCTCGGCGACCGGGTCGCGCGGGTCAAGGACAAGGTTCCCGGGGTGCGCCTGTTCATCGAGGTCGACGACGGCAACACCGGCCAGGTGCCCGGCGCGGTTCCGTACGAGGAGGTGATCGCCGGCCACGATCCGATGGCCCGCATCACCCGCGACGAGAGCGACGTCTACATGCTCTACACCGGCGGCACCACCGGCATGCCCAAGGGCGTGATGTACGACATGGGCGGCCTCACCCGCTTCTTCGAGGAGCTCGGCTTCCCCCTGCTCGGCAAGGCCGCGCCGGCCGACGCGGCCGACATCGCCCCGATCATCGAGGAGGTGGTGGCCGGCGGCGGGCGGCTGATCAGCCTGCCGGGGGCGCCGCTCATGCACGGCACCGGGATGTGGCTGGGCACGATGGTGCCCCAGCTCGGTGGCGCCACCATCGTCACCCTCCAGAGCCGCTCGTTCGATGCCGACGAACTGCTCTCCACGCTGCAGCGCGAGTCCTGCACGAACCTCACCATCGTCGGCGACTCGTTCTCCAAGCCGCTCATCAACGCGATCGACGCGGCAGCGGCCGCCGGCCGGCCGTACGACCTGTCGAAGCTGAAGATGATCGTCTCCTCCGGCGTGATGTGGACCGCCGAGGTCAAAGAGCAGCTCATCGAGCGCATCGAGCAGGTGATCCTGCTGGATGCGATGGGCTCTTCCGAGGGTTCGATGGGCACCAGCATCTCGATGAAGGGGGTGCCGCCGGCCACCGCCAAGTTCACCAAGAACCCGAACGCGAAAGTGTTCACCGACGACGATCGGGAGGTGCAGCCGGGTTCGGGCGAGGCGGGCATGGTGGCCTCCGGCGGGCTGGTGCCGATCGGCTACTTCAAGGACCCGGAGAAGTCGGCACGAACCTTCCGTACCATCGACGGCAAGCGCTACTCGTTCCCCGGCGACATGGGGATGGTGGCCGAGGACGGCTCGCTGATCCTCCTCGGCCGCGGCAGCCAGGTGATCAACTCGGGCGGCGAGAAGATCTTCCCCGAGGAAGTGGAGGAGGCCGTGAAGCGCGTCTCGGGAGTGGTCGACTGTCTCGTCGTCGGTGTCGACGACGACAAGTTCGGTCAGGCCGTCACCGCGGTGGCGTCACTCGCCGCCGGCACCACCGTCACCGAGGCCGAGGTGGTGGCCGCGGTACGCAGCGAGTTGGCCGCCTACAAGGCACCCAAGCGGGTGATCTTCGTCAGCGAGGTGCCGCGCGCCCCCAACGGCAAGGCCGATTACAAGGCGGCCAAGACCCTGGCCACCGAAGCCGTCAACTAGGCGCGCCGGTGTGCCGGGTCACCCGGCCACCCGGGTCACCCGGCCGGCAGCAGCTTCTCGCCGAAGAAGTCGAGGACGCGCTGCACGCTCGCCTCGTCGCGCTGTTCGGTGAGCACGCTGTGATCCGACTTCTTCGTGCTCGGCAGCTCCACTGCGAGGAACGAGTCGCCGAGCAGTTCCCGCAAGCGGTCGAACCGCGTTCCCACGAGCTTGTCGCCCGTGTACCGCAGGCCCAACACCTGGCATCCCTCGGCGGCGCGGCGGGCCACCACGAGGGCGTCGTCGGGCGACAGGTTGAGGTCGGCGCTGCGCTCCTTGCCCACCGCGAACGGCAACGACGGCTGGCTGAGCACGGGCGCCACCACGAAGTCGTCGACCATCATCGCCAGGGCGAACCCGCCGCTGAAGCACATGCCCACGGCACCCACACCCGGCCCGCCGACCTCTTCGTGAAGGGTGCGCGCCAACGCACGCAGCCAGCCGATGATCGGTGAGGTCTGCTGCAGCGCCCAGTTGCTGAACTCGCGGGCGATGCACACCCGCGCCATCGACGACGCCAGATAGGGGGCACTCACGTCTTTGCCCGGGGTGCCCACGAGTGAGGGCATCAGCACGGTGAACCCACGCTCCACCACCTCGTCGGCGAAGGCCTGAACCTTGGGGGTGATGCCCGGGATCTCGTGCACCACGACGACCCCTGGCCCGCTCCCCCGGCGGTAGACGTCGCGGGTGAACCCGGCGGCGGTGAACGACGACTTCTCCCAGCCGGCCAGCTCGGTCATGGTCAGTGCTCCTTCAGGGCGAGCAGGGCCTGGTCGGCGAGGTGCTCGGTGGCGGTCTTGAACGTGGTGAAGTCGAACCCGGCCGGGTCGCCCATGGCGCCGTGGAGATAGCGGGCATACACGCCCTCGCTGATCACGGCGAGACGCCACGCCCCGAAGGCGATGTAGTACTTGATGCGCGACACATCGCGCCCGGTGCGGGCGGCGTAGCGCGCCACCATCTCGTCGTAGGAGGGGAACCCGCCGGCGGAGGTGGGGTCGTTCTGGCGCATGTTGTCGAGCGACGGATCGTGCCAATACACGCCGAGGTATCCGAGGTCGGCCAGCGGATCGCCGAGCGTGCACAACTCCCAGTCGAGCACCGCCGCCACCCGCCCGTGCTGCACGTCGGTGAGCACATTGCCGAAGCGATAGTCGCCGTGGGCGATGGCAACTCCCTGCTGTTCGGGCATGTCGCGGCGCAAGAGGCGGGCCACCTCCTCCACTGCGGGCAGCTCGCGTGTCTTCGACGCGTCCCACTGGGCGCTCCAGCGCTTCACCTGCCGTTCGACATAGCCCTCGCGCTTGGCGAGCGTGCCCAACCCCACCGCATCGACATCCACCGCGTGCAGGTCGGCGAGCACGTCGAACAGGTGCTCCGCCGCAGGGCGACGCAGGTGGCCGGGCAGCGCCTCGGCACGGGCCGGGCTGTCGAGCACGACCCCGTCGACGAAGGCCATCACGTAGAACGGGGCGCCGTTCACCGCCTCGTCGGTGCACAACCCGAGGGCGGGAGGCGCGGGCACACCGGTGGTGCCGACGGCGGAGATGATCCGGTGTTCGCGGGCCATGTCGTGGGCGGTGGCGAGCACATGCCCCAACGGCGGCCGGCGCAGCACGAAGCGAGCGCCGTCGGCACCGGTGACCCGATAGGTGAGGTTCGACCGGCCGCCGGCGATCACGTCGAAGGTGAACGGCGCATGCGCGCCTTCCACGTGCTCGGTGAGCCAGCGGCTCACCCGATCGACATCGACCCCTTGGACGCTTGCTCGCTCATTGCCCTGCACGGGCGGCCACCGTAGTGCGTGTCAGCCCGGCCGGCCGACGCCGACCACCTTGTTCCAGTTCACGGTGGCGATGTTCACCACGGTGCCCGGCTCGGGTGCGTGCACCACCCGCCCGCCGCCGATGTAGATGCCGACATGGCTGATGGGGGTGTAATAGAAGATGAGGTCGCCCGGCATCGCCTGATCGATGGGCACATGGCGGGTGGAGTTGTACTGGGCCCTGCTCTGGTGGGGCAGGCTGACACCGGCCTGCTGCCATGCCCAGGCCGTGAGCCCGGAGCAGTCGAACGACACACCTGGGTTCGACGTGGCGTACTTGTAGGGCACGCCCAGCTGGCTGAGCGCGGCCTGCACGGCGGTGCCGGCCCGGCTGGACGCCGGCGGGACGCTGCCACCACCACCGGAACCGCCCGACGAACCCCCGGAGGAGCCGCCCGACGACCGCGAGCCGCTCGACGACGCTTTCGCCCGGGCGGCGGCGCTCGCCGCTGCGGCACGGGCGCGAGCCTCTTCGGCGGCCTGCAACTTGGCCTCGCCCAGATCCTTCTTGGCCTGCGCCACCTTGGCGGTGTAGGTCTCCTCCAGCGCGGCGTACTCGACCTTCTTCTGCTCGAGACCGTCGAGCAGATCGGCCAACTCGTCCTTGTTGCGCTGCTGACGGGCCTGCACGTCGCTGAGCTCGTCGAACACCGCCTGCAGCGAATCCATGTCGGTCTCGCCGGAATCGATCGCCGCCAGCCCGAGCGCCGCGGTCTGCTCGGCCCGGCTGTAGACGGTGGCCGTGGAGAAGATCGGGCTGAGCTGGAGCGACGTGCCTGACGTGTAGCGCTTCACGACGATGTTGGTGAGCACGTCTTGCATGCCGCCGAGCTGCTGGGAGAGTTCGTCGATCCGCACCTGCGAGCTGGCGATCTCGCCTTCCAGCTCCACCTGGCGGTCGCGGGCGCCGTTGTAGTCCTCGTCGATCTGGCCCATCTGGTCGCGCAGGCTCTCGAGCTCGGCGACGGTCTGTTCCACCTTGCGCTCGGCGTTGTCGACATCAGCATCACCGGCCGACACGACCTGGGGAGAGGCCACCAACGTGGAGATCACCAGCGCACTGCCGGCGAACCACCGCAGTGGGTGACGCGTACGGGGGCTCATGGACTCCGACATGATTCGAGCAGTTTAGCAATGTTACGAATACATTGCGAACACCCCCGGGGTGCCCGACGGCACGTCCCGGTCGCCTACACCCGGTCGCCTACTCGCACCCGCCTATTCCCACTCAATGGTTCCGGGCGGCTTGGAGGTGACGTCGTAGACCACCCGGTTCACCCCGGGCACCTCGTTGATGATGCGGTTCGACATGGTCTCCAGCAGGTCGTACGGCAGCCGCGCCCAGTCCGCCGTCATCGCATCGTCGCTGGTCACGGCGCGAATGATGATCGGGTGGGCGTAGGTGCGCTCGTCGCCCATCACACCCACGGAGCGCACATCGGCGGCGAGCACGGCGAAGCTCTGCCACAGCTCGCGCTCCAGGCCGGCCTTGTGGATCTCGTCACGCACGATCGCGTCGGCGCGCTGCAGGGTGTCGACTCGCTCGGGGGTGACCTCGCCGAGGATGCGCACGCCGAGGCCCGGGCCGGGGAACGGCTGGCGCAGCACGATCTCGTCGGGCAGGCCGAGCTCTTTGCCCAGCTTGCGCACCTCGTCCTTGAACAGGTCGCGCAGGGGCTCCACCAGCTCCAGCGTCATGTCCTCGGGCAGGCCGCCCACATTGTGGTGGCTCTTGATGACGGCCGCCGTGCCATCGGCGCCGCCACTCTCGATGACGTCGGGGTAGAGCGTGCCCTGCACCAGGTACTTCGCGTCGCTGAGGCCGCCGGTGTGCTCCTCGAAGATGCGCACGAACAACTCGCCGATGATCTTGCGCTTCAGCTCCGGCTCGACGACACCGGCCAACTTCTCGAAGTAGCGCGGCCCGGCGGACACATGGATCAGCTCGATGCCCATGTTGCGCTTGAACGTCTCCACCACCTGGTCGGATTCGTTGAGGCGAAGAAATCCATTTGTTG
>WBZL01005741.1_pt1 | contig 10165 bp, 6 predicted proteins | sample 5204291 | NCBI WGS metagenome assembly WBZL01 (sample SAMN12344345, study PRJNA552823) | activated sludge metagenome | biome: Activated sludge suspended growth; feature: Nitrification reactor; material: Wastewater; isolation source: activated sludge from nitrification reactor of wastewater treatment... | reverse complement strand
GTCAGGACGCGGAAGTGGATGCCGTGGTGCGGGTTGCGGTCGAGCACGGCGTGCATGGCGCGGTGGATGTGCAGCAGCATGCCGTTGTCGCGGCACCAGTTGGCCAGGCCCGTGTTGGCGCAGAAACCGCCGGTGATGTAGTCGTGCATGATGATGGGGGCGCCGATTTCCTTGGCGTACTCGGCACGCTTGTACATCTCTTCCGGGGTGGGGGCGGTCACGTTCAGGTAGTGGCCCTTGCGCTCGCCGGTCTCACGCTCGGCCTTGTTGATGGCTTCCATGACGAAGTCGAAACGCTGGCGCCACCGCATGAAGGGCTGGCTGTTGACGTTCTCGTCGTCCTTGGTGAAGTCCAGGCCGCCGCGCAGGCACTCGTACACGGCGCGGCCGTAGTTCTTGGCGGACAGGCCCAGCTTGGGCTTGATGGTGCAGCCCAGCAGGGGACGGCCGTACTTGTTCATGATGTCGCGCTCGACCTGGATACCCATGGGCGGGCCGCCGCAGGTCTTCACGTAGGCGATGGGGAAGCGCACGTCTTCCAGACGCAGGGCGCGCACGGCCTTGAAGCCGAACACGTTGCCCACCAGGGAGGTGAACACGTTCACCACGGAACCCTCTTCGAACAGGTCGATGGGGTAGGCGATGAAGGCGTAGAAGCAGGTGTCGTCGCCGGGCACGTCCTCGATGGCGTAGGCGCGGCCCTTGTAGTAGTCCAGGTCGGTCAGCAGGTCGGTCCACACGGTGGTCCAGGTGCCGGTGGAAGACTCGGCGGCCACGGCGGCGGCGGCTTCCTCACGGTCCACGCCGGGCTGGGGGGTGATCTTGAAACAGGCCAGGATATCGGTATCCAGGGGGGTGTATTCGGGCATCCAGTAGGTCTGGCGGTATTCCTTCACGCCAGCGTTGTAGGTCTTCACGGCCATGAGTCACTCCTTGTGGGGATGTTGGTTGGTCCAGCGGCTCGATACACATTCCGATCCGAGGTGGGCGCAGTTTGAGGACTTACTTACATAAATAACAGTCATGTTTTTCTATAGGCATGATAGAAATATATCTATGCTTATCGGAGGGAATGGATTCCAGGTTTAGCACTCCACTCACGAGGTTCAAGCCCCTTCTTGCTCACAACGCCACAATCAACGCCCATGCGCCATACCACCTTTCGCCAATTGGAAATTTTCGAGGCCATCGCACGGATGGGCAGCTTCACCCGCGCCTCGGAGGAACTCCACCTGACCCAGCCCACCGTATCCATGCAGATGAAGAAGCTCACCGACATCGTCGGCGTTCCCCTGGTGGAACAGGTGGGCAAGAAGGTGCTGCTCACCGAGGACGGCCGGGAACTGGCCCAGGCCAGCCGGGACATCTTCGCCATCCTGGACCGCTACACCATGTCGGTGGCCCAGCGCCGGGGCCTGGAGAAGGGCCGGCTGAAGCTCATGGCCATCACCACCGCCTCCTACTTCGCGCCCCGCCTGCTGGGGGAATTCTCCAAGCTGCATCCGGGCATCGAGTTGAGCCTGCGGGTCACCAACAAGGAGCAGGTGCTGGCCAGCATGGCCGACAACCTGGACGACCTCTACCTGCTGGGCACGCCGCCCGAGGAAATCGACGTGGTGGCCACCCCCATCATGGACAACCCCATCGTGGTGCTGACGGCGCCGGACCACCCCCTGGCCGGCCAGCAGGGCCTGACCCTGGCGCGGCTGGCGGAGGAGCCCTGGATCATGCGGGAAGCCGGTTCCGGCACCCGCAAGGCCATCGAGCGGCTGTTCCACGACCACGGTCTGGACATCCGCCCGCGCCTGGAACTGGGCAGCAACGAGGCCATCAAGCAGGCCATCCTGGCGGGCCTGGGTATCTCCGCCCTGTCCTGCCACGTCCTGGCCCTGCACCAGCCGGGCCAGTTCGCGGTGCTGGACTCGGAGGGATTCCCCATCCAGCGCCACTGGTACGCGGTCTATCCGGCGGGGCGGCAGATTTCCGTGGTGGCCCGGGCTTTCCTGGACTACCTGCTGGACCAGCGGGGCGGGTCGGTCTGCTCGCCGGAAGGCGGCCAAGACTGTTGCGGGGCGGAATGCGAGCGCCAGGGCGGGGCGGCCCTCGTCACGCCCGTCACGCCCGTCGCGCCCAGACCAGCGCAGCCAGCGCGAAAAGGATGACGGGAACGTTGCCCAGGTTGAGATAGGGGGTCGAACCACTGCGTCCCTGGGCTTGGCCGCTGAGGGTGGCGGTGGTGAAGGGCGCCAGTTCCGCGCGCACCCGGCCCTTGTGATCCAGGATGGCGGTGATGCCGGTGTTGTTGGCGCGCAGTTGCCAGCGGCCCGCCTCCAGGGAACGCATGGCGCCGATCTGCAAATGCTGGCGTGGCGCCAGGCTGGCGCCGAACCAGGCGTCGTTGCTCAGGTTCACCAGCAGGGTGGAATCCTTCGCGGCGGCGATGCGTTCCTCGCCGAAGGCGTCCTCATAGCAGACGTTCACCGCCAGCCTCTCGCCGCCGGCGGCCAGGGGCGGCTGGCCGGGCTCGCCCCGGCCGAAGTCGCCCAGGGGGATGGACATCATGTCCACGGCCCAGCGGAAGCCGAAGGGCACGAACTCGCCGAAGGGCACCAGGTGCGCCTTGCGGTAGATGCCTTCCGGGGAGGCGCCCAGGGTGAGGATGCTGTTGTAATAGCGGGTTCCCTCGTCCTCGGGCAGCCCCAGCACCACATCGCCGTTGCGGGCCTTCGCGTGGTCGGCCAGCAGGTTCAGGTAATCCCGGGGCACGACGGAGCGGAACAGGGGCAGGGCGGTTTCCGGCAGGACGATGAGGCGGGCGTCGCTGGCCAGCACGGCCCGGGCGTAGTGGCCCAGGGTGGCCTCCAGCTTTTCCGGGCGGAACTTCATGTCCTGGGGGATGTTGCCCTGGAGCAGGGCCACGGACACGGGGGCCCGGGTGGGATGGGTCCAGTCGATGTGGGTGAGGCCCCAACCGGTAAGCCAGAGGAGGGCGATGGCCGCCAGGGGGAGGAGGCGGGTTTTTCCCTCTCCCCCGACCCCTCCCCCCGGGGGGGAGGGGAGTCCAACGGCCAGCAGGCCGGCGGAAAGGGCGGCCTGCAGCGAAACGCCGTACACCCCCAGGATGGGGGCGAAGCCGACTAACGGGCTGTCCGGCGCCTGGGAGTAGCCCAGGGCCAGCCAGGGAAAGCCGGTGAAGACCCAGCCCCGCACCCATTCCCCCAGCACCCAGGCGGCGGGCAGGGCCAGGACCACGCGCCGCCAGCCCGGCGCCCCCAGGCGGGCCCCACCGGCCAGGGCCAGGGCCGGGAAAAGGGCGACGAAAGCGCAGAACAACAGGGTGGCCAGGGCGGCCAGGGGGGCGGGCATGCCGCCATAGGTGGAGATGCTGACGTAGACCCAGGACACGCCGGCCAGGAACAGGCCCAGGCCGTAGCTCCAGCCCAGCAGGAAGGCGCGCCCGGGGGCGGCCGCCCGGGCCAGCAGGAACAGGCCCGCCAGGCTGAGGATGGGCAGGGGGAACCAGCCCAGGGGGGCGAACCCGGCCACGGCCAGGGCCCCCAGGAGAGCGGCGGTCAGCCCACGGGTGAGATTCTGGAAAAGCATGCGGTTGTGACCTCCCCCTCCCGGCCTCCTCCCCTCGCGGGGGAGGCGTGTGCCAGCCCCGGTCGGGGGATCGCGTCAGCCCATGCTGAAGGCCACGAAGGCCAGCTCGTCGCCGGCCTTCACCGGCGTGGCGGCGTCGGCGAAATGCTTGTTGACGGTGATCTTCATGCTTTCCCGGGGCTTCTCGAACACCACGGCCCAGTTCTCGCCGCGCCGGGCCAGGTGGGCCATGAGGCCGCCCACGTCCTTGATGGTGAGGGGCAGGAACATGATCTCGCTCTCGCGGTTGAGCATGGTCGCCAGGTGGCCGAAATAGAGGATGGTGATCTGACCGGTCATGGTGTGCCTCGATTGCCGAAATGGGCGGCATTTTACGCCGGCCGTCCGGGCGCCTCCCCTGCCCGTTCGGGTGGGTCGGGTCGGATGGGCGATAATCCCGCCCCATGTTCGCCGCCGCCGCTTCCGACCTCCTCTCCACCCTCAACCCCGAACAGCGGGCCGCCGTCACGGCCCAGGGCTCCACCCTGGTGCTGGCGGGGGCCGGCTCGGGCAAGACCCGGGTCCTCACCACCCGAATCGCCTGGCTGATCCAGACCGCCCAGGTGTCGCCCATGGGCCTCATGGCGGTGACCTTCACCAACAAGGCGGCCAAGGAGATGCTCACGCGCCTCACCGCCATGCTGCCCATCAATACCCGGGGCATGTGGGTGGGCACCTTCCACGGTCTGTGCAACCGGCTGCTGCGCGCCCACCACCGGGAGGCGGGCCTGCCCCAGCTGTTCACCATCCTGGATTCCTCCGACCAGCTCTCGGCGGTGAAACGCTCCCTGCGGGCCCAGAACGTGGACACCGAGAAATACGATCCGCGCAAGCTGCAGAGCTTCATCAACCAGAGCAAGGAAGCCGGCCTGCGGGCCGACAAGGGGGAGGCCTGGGATCCCTACACCCGGCGCCTGTGCGAGTACATGGCCGAATACGACGCCCAGTGCCAGCGGGAGGGTGCGGTGGACTTCGCCGAGCTGCTGCTGCGGGCCTATGAGCTGCTCAGCCGCAACGCCCTGCTGCGGGAGCATTACCAGCAGCGCTTCCGCCACATCCTGGTGGACGAGTTCCAGGACACCAGCCGCCTGCAATACCTCTGGCTGAAGCTGCTCCAGGGGCCGGACACGGCCCTCTTCGCGGTGGGCGACGACGACCAGTCCATCTACGCCTTCCGGGGCGCCAACGTGGCCAACATGGCCCTGTTCCTGGAGGAGATGGGGCTGTCCGAGCCCATCAAGCTGACCCGCAACTACCGCTCCATCTCCACCATCCTGGACGCCGCCAACGCGGTCATCGCCCACAACCAGGGGCGCCTGGGCAAGGACCTGTGGACCGAAGCGGGCCAGGGGGAGTTGATCCGCCACTTCGAGGCCAACGACGACGGCGAGGAAGCCCGCTTCGTGGTCGAGGAGATCCAGACCCTGAAGCGGGAGGGCGAGTCCTTCCTGGACATGGCGGTGCTGTACCGCTCCAACGCCCAGTCGCGCAGCCTGGAACACGCCCTGTTCTCCGTGGGCATCCCCTACCGGGTCTACGGCGGCCTGCGCTTCTTCGAGCGGGCCGAGATCAAGCACGCCCTGGCCTACCTGCGCCTGGCCGCCAACCCGGAGGACGACAACGCCTTCCTGCGGGTGGTGAACTTCCCCGCCCGGGGCATCGGCGCCCGCTCCCTGGAAGGCGTGGATGCCGAGGCCCGGGCGGCGGGCACCAGCCTGTGGGCGGCGGCCTGCCGGGCGGGGAAGAAGTTCGCCGCCTTCGTGCAACTGGTGGACGGCCTGAAGCAGGACCTGGCCAGCCTGCCCCTGGTGGAGCAGGTGGAGCATGTGGTGGCCCGTTCCGGCCTGCTGGAGTTCTACAAGAACGAAAGGGACGGCGAGGACCGGGTGGAGAACCTGAACGAACTGGCCAACGCCGCCGCCGCCTTCGCCGCCGACAGCGACGACCAGAGCCTGGAAGCCTTCCTAGCCCACGCCGCCCTGGAGGCCGGCGAGCACGAGGCCGCCCAGGGCCAGGACGCGGTGCAGTTGATGAGTGTCCACGCCGCCAAGGGCCTGGAATTCCACACGGTGTTCATCACCGGCCTGGAAGAGGGGCTGTTCCCCCACGAGAACTCCATGACCGAGCAGGACGGCCTGGAAGAAGAGCGCCGCCTCATGTACGTGGCCATCACCCGGGCCCGGCGCCGGCTCTACCTGACCCACGCCCGCATGCGCCTGCTCCACGGCCAGATGCGCTACGGCCTGCCCTCCCGCTTCCTGGAGGAGGTGCCGGACGGCCTGGTGCGCTCCCTATCCGTCCGCCTGGCCAGTCCGCCCCCCGCCTTCAGGGAACCCGTGGCCCATTACGCCGCTCCCGCTCCGTCCCGGCGGGAAGCGGACCTGCCCTTCAAGGTGGGTAGCCGGGTCAGCCATCCCAAGTACGGCGAGGGCACGGTGGCCGGCTACCAGGGCCAGGGGCCGGACACGGAGATCAGCGTGGAATTCCCCAAGCTGGGGCGGAAGGTGTTCATCCTCGATTACGCGCGCCTGCGGCAGGCCTGAACTTCCACCCTCAAGAGCCTGGAGCCGTGGCCGATAACGGCGCATCCACTCCAGGAGGCGCCCATGCGCACACGCCAAATCACCCTGACTTCCCTCGATCAGGCCGCACTGTCACCCCTGGCCGAGATCGAGCCCGATCTGGTTCTGGTCTTCGCCGCCCCGAGCTTTTTTCAGGACCCCGCCATGCCCGGCACGCTGGGGCGCGCCTTCCCCAAGGCGCGCAGGGTGGGCCTGTCCACCGCGGGGGAAATCTCCAGCCAGGGGGTGAGCAACGACTGCGCGGTGGTCACCGCGATCCGCTTCGAGGGCAGCGGGTTCTCGATTTCCGCCACCGACCTTTCGGGCATGGAAGACTCGGCGGCGGCGGGCAAGCGCCTCGCCGACGGGCTGAAATCTCCGGACCTGAAGGCGGTTCTACTGCTTTCCCAGGGGGTCGCGGTCAATGGCAGCGACTTGATCGCCGGCGTGGTGTCCGTGCTGGGCAAGGGAATTCCCCTGACCGGTGGCCTGGCCGGAGATAACGGTGCCTTCGCCAGGACCTGGGCCTTGCTGGACGACCGGGTTTCCGACGATCTCATGGTGGCCATCGGCTTCCGTGGCGAAAACCTCATATTCGGCCATGGCTCCTTCGGCGGCTGGCAGAGCTTCGGACCGGCCCGTCGCGCGACCCGGGCCCAGGGCAACGTGCTCTATGAACTGGACGGCGAACCCGCGCTCGACGTCTACAAGCGCTACCTGGGGGAATACGCGCAGGGCTTGCCCGCCAGCGGCCTGCTGTTCCCCTTCGCCATCCTGTCCGATGCGCGGGAGGAGACCGGGCTGATTCGAACCCTGCTGGGCATCGACGAGGCGGAAGGCAGCCTCACCCTGGCCGGCGACATCCCGGAGAACGGCTTCCTCAAACTCATGCACGCCTCCACGGAGGCCCTGGTGGACGGCGCGGAGGCCGCCGCCGAGGCGGCTTCCGCCCTCATGGGCGGCGAGCGGTCCGGACTGGCCATCCTGGTGTCCTGCATCGGCCGCAAGCTGGTGATGGGCGATCTGGTCGACGAGGAGGTGGAAGCGGTGGGCGCGGTATTCGGCCAGTCCTGCGTACTGACCGGCTTCTACTCCTACGGGGAGATCAGCCCCTTCCTGGAAACCACCGAGTGCAAGCTGCATAACCAGACCATGACCATCACCTGCCTGTCCGAGCGCAATTGAATTTCTCGTCATGCATCGTCTACTGGAACGCCAGATCAAACGTACCCTGGGCCTGGACCCGGAGCAGTGGCAAGCCCTGATCGTCAAGCTGCGGGACTGGGCGGACCACGCCGCGGACCAGGATCACGAACTGGCGCGCGGACTGTTCAGCCTGCCCGCCCTGTTGGACCGGATCAGCGACACCTATGCCCAGAGCGACCGCGATCTGGCCCTGCTGCGGCGCAGCCTGGAACTCTCCTCGGAGGAACTGACCGGCGCCAACGAACGCCTGCGCCTGGAAGCCCAGGCCATGAGCCAGGCCCTGGCCACCCTGCAATGGACCTTCGACGCCCTGCGCAAGAACGCGGACGGGATCAGCGGGGAAGGCGGTGAGAATCTGGTCGCCATGGCGGAAAAGATCGTCGAGCTGACCCGGGAGCGGGAGCGCATCAGCCAAGCCCTGGCCAATAGCGAGGAGCGCTTCGAGCTGGCCATGCGCGGCGCCAACGACGGCCTGTGGGACTACGACCTGATCAATGAGCGGGTCTTCTACTCGCCGCGCTGGAAATCCATGATCGGCCACGAAGAGCATGAGATCGGTTCCAGTCCGGAAGAATGGTCCAGCCGCCTGCACCCTGACGACCGCGATTCGGCCTTCACGGCTTTGGAAGCACACTTGTCCGGACTCGCGGACACTTTCGAGGGGATCTTCCGCTTCCGCCACCGCGACGGCCACTATCTGTGGATTCTGTCCCGTGGCTTGGCGGTACGCGACCACGAGGGCAAGCCGATACGTATTGTCGGCACCCACAGCGACATCTCCACCCAGAAGGCCATCGAGGCGGACCTGGTCAAAGCCAAGGAGCTCGCCGAGGCGGCCAGCAGGGCAAAAAGCGAATTTCTGGCCAACATGAGCCACGAAATCCGCACCCCCATGAACGGCGTCCTGGGCATGCTCAACCTGGCCATGGACACACCGCTCACCGAAGAGCAGCTGGAATACCTGGTCATGGCCAGGTCATCGGCCGACTCGCTCTTGCATATCATCAATGACATCCTGGATTTCTCGAAGATCGAGGCGGGCCGCCTGGACGTGTCTTTCGTGCCTGTTGACGTGGTTGACCTGGCCCAGGATCTGGCGCGCCTGCATCGGCCCGCCTGTGATCAGAAGGGGCTGTCCCTGTCCTGTGTGGTGGCGGACGACGTTCCCCGGCTGTTGCTGCTCGACCCGGTTCGCCTGCGCCAGGTGCTGGTGAACCTGCTGGGCAACGCGATCAAGTTCACCGTCTCCGGGAGCATCACGCTGGAGATTCAACGCTTGGGACATGCGCTCCGTTTCGCGGTCCGGGATACCGGAATCGGCATTCCTCAGGACAAACAGGCGTTGATATTCGAGGCTTTCTCTCAGGCGGACAGCTCCATCACGCGCCGCTTTGGCGGCACCGGCCTTGGACTTTCCATCTCCTACCGCTTGGTAGGGCTCATGGGAGGCACCATGAGTCTGACAAGCGAGCCTGGCCGGGGCAGCATGTTTTCCTTCCTGCTGCCCATCAAAGTCCCGGAGGTTTCCGAGCCCGGGGAGATCGTCATTCCCGCCCTGGACAAACCCGCCCCGGAGGAGGAAATGCGCGTTTGGCGCATCCTTCTGGCCGAGGACAACCCCATCAACCGGAAACTCGCCACCACCCTGCTCGGCAGGGAAGGCCATCAAGTCACCACCGTCGAGGATGGCCAGGCCGTCCTCGACGCCCTGGAACGCGACCACTTCGATCTGTTGCTGATGGACATGGAAATGCCGGGCATGAACGGCTTGGAGGCCACCCGACGCATCCGCTCCGAGGAGTCCCCGGGCCGTCGCCTGCCTATCCTGGCACTGACCGCGAACGTGATGCCCCGGCACAAGCAGAGCTGCCTGGATGCCGGCATGGACGGCTTCATCGGCAAGCCTATCCATCAGGATGAACTCTTCGGGGCCATCCGCGCCGCGTTGGAGACAGTGGGAACCCGTGCCCGCGAGTAATCACCAGGGCGATTACTCAAGTATTTTCATCTATTGCCGTTACCAAACCCGGCTCCACTCGATTCACAAGCATGAATCCGCACCGCAGCAAGCTGTGCCTTCTTCCTCTGCTGACGGCGGTCATGACGCTCCTGGCCGGTTGCGAGAGAGAAGCGCCGCCCCCCATGCCGGAATACGCCGCCTCCGCGCCGGCGAGGGCTTCCCACGTCTACCGATTCGGGGTGCATCTGGGCCATCACCCCCGCAAGCTGGACCAGGCGTTCTCGCCGTTGATGCGCTACCTGGAGCGCCATGTCGAGGGCGCACGTTTCGAACTGGAAGGTGCCAGCAGTTTTTCCCAGTTCGAGAACAAGCTCCACGGACGCAAGCTGGATTTCGCCATGCCCAACCCCTACCAGGCCATCCTGGCCCAGGACCGGGGCTATCGGGTCATCGCCCAGGCCGGGGACAGCGCCGATTTCAAAGGCATTTTCATCGTCCGCAAGGACAGCGGAATACGTGAACCCGTCGATCTAAAGGGCAAGGCCGTGGCCTACCCCGCGCCGTCCGCCCTGGCGGCGGGCATGATGCCCATGCTCTGGCTGGCGACCCATGGCCTGGACGTGAACCGGGATGTCACAAATCGTTACGTGGGCTCCCAGGAATCCGCCATCATCAACGCCTACCTGGGGGAAGCCGCCGCCGGCGCCACCTGGCCGCCTCCCTGGCGCGCCTTCCAGAAGTCCCATCCCAGGGAAGCGGCCCAATTGCGGGTGGTCTGGGAGACGCCGCCGCTCAT
>WBZL01005740.1_pt1:2500-10167 | contig 10167 bp, 9 predicted proteins | sample 5204291 | NCBI WGS metagenome assembly WBZL01 (sample SAMN12344345, study PRJNA552823) | activated sludge metagenome | biome: Activated sludge suspended growth; feature: Nitrification reactor; material: Wastewater; isolation source: activated sludge from nitrification reactor of... | reverse complement strand
ACTACTACCGGCACGATCGCGACAGTGATCGCTACGAACGCCGCCACGATCATCGCTACCGCGATAGTTACCGGCACTACGCACCGCGTCACTACTACCCGCCGCCGCGTGTGTATTACCCGCCTCCGCGGGCGTATTACCCCGCGCCGCGCGTGTACTACCCGCCGCCGCGGTACTACCCTGCCCCGGCCTACGGCTATGACGGCCAGCCATCACTTGGCATCCAGCTCTATATCCCGCTGAAGTGACGGCGTGAGGCGACACGTGGGGACGGATTTCCGTCCCCACGCTTGCCGTCGGGCGGAGCCGCCCGGTACAAAGGGGGCTGACAGACGCGCAAGGCCTCCGCATGACCCTCGACGAGCTACGCCAGCACTTGAACGACCTCGATACGCGCCTGCTCGAACTGGTGGCCGATCGCCAGCAGACGAGCCGGGAGATAGCACGCGTGAAACGCGAGACGGGGTACGCGACACGTGATTACGAGCGCGAGCGTGAAGTGATCATGGGCGCGCGCTCGCAGGCCGCCACGCTCGGCGTTTCCCCGCAGCTTGCGGAAACTTTCATGCGCCTGCTGATCCGCTCCTCGCTCACGACGCAGGAGCGTGCGAGCGTGGCCGCCCACCGCGCCGGCACCGGCCAGCGCGCGCTCGTGATCGGCGGGGCGGGCAAGATGGGGCGCTGGTTCGCCGAATTCCTGCAGTCACAGGGTTATGCGGTCGAGATCGCGGATCCTTCCGCGACGGCGCTGGCGGGTACACCGGTCGCCGCCGTACCGCGGGTCGACTGGCACACAAGTGATCTGTCTCACGACCTGCTGGTCGTCGCAACGCCGCTCGGCACGACGGACGCGGTCCTGCGCGAGCTTGCGATGCGCCGGCCTCGCGGCGTCGTCTTCGACCTGGGCTCGCTCAAGTCACCGTTGCGCGGCGGCCTCATGGCGCTGCGTTCACACGGTGTCAAGGTGACCTCGGTGCACCCGATGTTCGGCCCTGATACGGAGCTGCTCTCCGGTCGCCACGTCATCTTTGTCGACCTCGGGGTGCCGGAAGCGCTCGCGCGCGCACGTGAACTGTTCGCACCGACCATGGTCGAGCAGGTGGTGATGAGCCTCGATGATCACGACCGCCTGATCGCCTACGTGCTCGGCCTGTCGCACGCGCTCAATATCGCGTTCTACAACGCGCTCGCTGACAGTGGTGAGGCGGCCCCCCGACTCGCGAAACTCTCGAGCACGACGTTCGACGCGCAGCTCGATGTCGCAAGCCAGGTGGCGCGGGAAAGCCCGGATCTCTATTTCGAGATCCAGTCGCTCAACGACTACGGCGCCGAGTCCCTCGAAGCGCTCGCCAAGTCTGTCGAGCGCCTGCGTGCTGCCGTGCTGGCCCAGGACCGCGGCGCATTTACCGCGCTGATGCTGCGAGGCAAGGAATATTTCGAGGACCGGCGCAGCGTCACGGAGCGGCGCGCCTGATCCCGGGCGCGCCGGGTCGCAATGGAACCGCCGCGCCGGCCACCGCGCCGCCCTGTAGCCCCCGCCGCACGTGATTTCGCGCGGGACGCCGGTACCGAGGGCGAGAACCGCCTGCTGCGCGCGCGTCTCGCCGAACTGGCCGAGGCGGCGGCGCGCAATGAGGCGCTGCTCGCGAAGACCCAGGAGCGTGAGCTCGATCTGCTGCGCGCAGGCTCACTCGCGGAACTGCTCGAGCGCACGATCGGCGGTCTGCGCGAGGCCTACCAGCTCGATCGCGTGACGCTCCTGCTGAACGACCCGCAGCACGAAGTGCGTCATCTCGCGACGGGTGAGAACGCAGGCCACGAGATACTTGGTCACGTGCGCCACGAGGACCGGCTCGATGCGATGGCGCTCGCGCTCGGCGGGCTCCTGCAGCCCTGGCTCGGCAACCGGCTGCCCGCGGAAGTCGTGCGCGTGCTGCGCGCAAGCGCGGTCGGCGGGAGCTTCGCCTTTCTGCCGTTGCCCCGCGCGGATCGGCGTCTCGGCGTGCTCGTGTTCGAAAGTCGCGACCCGGCGCGCTTCACCGCCGATCTTGCCAGTGACTTTCTCGCGCATCTTGGCGTGGTGGCCGCGATCTGTCTCGAGAATGCGGTGAACCGCGCGCGCCTCACGCGCACGGGCGTCACCGATTTCCTGACGGGGTTCCACAACCGCCGCTACCTGAACGCGCGGCTACGGGAGGAACTGGCGCGTGCGCAGCGTACGGCGGGCGCCGTCGGTCTCCTGATGATCGACGTGGATCATTTCAAGCGCATCAACGACAGCCACGGACACCTCGCCGGCGATGTGGTGCTGAAGGAAATCGCGCGCCGCATCGCTTCCCAGATCCGCTCGAGCGATACGGGTGCGCGTTTCGGCGGCGATGAATTCGCGGTACTGCTCGGCGGCGGCCGCGCGGGTGACCTCGAGCGACTCGCGGGGCGCCTGACGGCTTCGATGAGCGCGAGCCCCATACCGCTCGGTGGCGAGGGCAGCGAAGTGGTGACGCTGTCGATCGGTGGCGCACTGGCGGAACCCTTGCCCGGGGAGCGCGACTATCGGACGCTCGCCGAACGGCTCATGGCAGAGGCCGACGCGGCGCTTTATCGCGCCAAGAGCGCTGGACGTGACCGCTACGTCATTGCCGAACGCGTGGTGCGCTGACGGCCGAGCGCAGCAGGACGAGAAACAGCGGCGCGCCGATGAGAGCAAGAATGGCGCCCACCGGCAGCTGTCGCGGTGCAGCGATCGTGCGCGCCGCATGGTCGGCGAGCGTGACGAAGCTGCCGCCGAGCAGTGCTGCGGCGGGCGCCACGATGCGGTGATCGCCCGTGCGAAACGCGAGGCGTGCCGCGTGCGGCGTAACGAGCCCGACGAAACCGATCGTGCCGGCCGTGATCACTGCGGTCGAGGTGAGCGCGGCGCTCGCGAGAAAGATCGCCCACCGGGAGAAGGCGAGATCGAGGCCGGCCGACTGCGCGCGCAGCTCGCCGGCCGCCAGCACATTCAGCGGGCGCGCAAAGGCGAGCGCGAGCGCGAGCGCGGCGAGAGCAGCAAGTCCGCGCGTCCACGGGTCGTTCGACCAGCCGAGATCGCCTGCAAGCCAGAACACCATGCCGCGCAGCTGTCCGCTGTCGGCGAGGGCCAGCAGCACGGCAACACAGGCGCCGCAGGCGCTCGCAACGATGACGCCCGTCAGCAGCAGTCGTGTCATGCCGCCGCCGCGGCCCGCAAATGCAACGAGTCCGATCGTGATGATCGCGCCGGCGAAGGCCCCGCTGCGGGTCGCGATGGCGCCAGCGCCGGCGATCAGCGCGAGCAGCGCACCGACGGCGGCACCCCCCGAAACGCCGAGCACGTAAGGGTCCGCGAGCGGATTGCGAAAGAGCGCCTGCAGCAGCACGCCAGCGAGCGCAAGTACGCTGCCGACGCCGACGGCGGCAAGTGTGCGCGGCAGTCGCACGTCGAGCACGATGCTGCGGGCCATTTCGTCCCCGCCGCCGGTGAGCGCGGCCCATGCATCGCGCAGGCCCATGCCGGAGCTGCCGTGGAGCAGGGAAGCAGCGATCGCGAGGATCGCGAGTGCGGCCAGAAGCAGGAAGCGAAGGAGGGTGCCGGAGGAACTCACTGCGCGTTAGCGTAGCAGGAGATGCCCTGGTGCCTTGTCCGGCGTGTGTCCAGCAGGTTAAAAGGGACCGGATGACGGACGTGATCGATGAGCAGGGCTTTCGGGCGAATGTCGGCATCGTCCTGATGCGCTCCGACAAACGGGTGTTCCTCGGGCGCCGCATCGGGGGCCGCGGCTGGCAGTTTCCCCAGGGCGGCATGCGCGAGGGCGAGGACGCCGAAGCCGCGCTGCTGCGTGAACTGCGTGAGGAGATCGGTCTCGAGCCCGGCGACGTCGATGTGGCGGGCAGCACCGATCACTGGCTCCGCTATCGACTGCCGGCGAAGTTCGTGCGGCGGCACCAGCACCCCCTGTGCGTCGGGCAGAAGCAGCGCTGGTTCCTGCTGCGGCTTGCGCACGAGGACGTGCGCTTTCGCTTCGATCAGACCGATGAGCCCGAATTCGACGAATGGCGCTGGGCGGACTACTGGGAGCCGGTGCGTGAAGTGATCCACTTCAAGCGCCCGGTCTACCGCCAGGCGCTGCATGAGCTCGGCGCGATCGCCTTCCCCGGTGGTCTGCCTGCGTATCCTGACTGGTGGGAGAGCGAATCGCCATGACGGAACCGGTGCCGAAGCTCGTCGTGCGTACCTACGCGCCGGCACGGCGGCGCTGGCTCCTGGCAGCGCTCGCCCTGCTCGGCGTGTTCACTTTCTATGTGACGTACGAGTACGGGCGCTTCGATGGAGGGTTCGACCGGCTCACGACCTCGCAGCGCGAAGCGGAGTCGCGGGTGGGGCAGGAGCGACTCGAAAAGCAGAACCGCGAGCTGCGCGTGAAACTCGCCGAGTTTGAGTCGGAGGAAGTCGGGCAGGGGCGCGAGCGCGCGGAAGTTGCGAAGGCGATTGGCGATCTGCAGGCCCAGGTCGCGAAGCAGGCCCAGGAACTCGCCTTCTACAAGGGCATCGTCGAGCAGGGTGTGAACGCTCCCGAAGTGAAGATCCAGCAGCTGCGCATCTCGGCGGGCGATGCGCCGGGACGATTTCGTCTGCGCATCACGCTCGTGCAGCCGGTGCGCTCCGACCGCAGCGTCGATGGCGTCATCAGCGCACGAGTCGAGGGCGAGCGCGAAGGCGGGCCGCTCGCGCTCGACCTCGCGGCGCTCACCGCCGACAAGCGCGCCGAAATCCCCTTTTCGTTCCGCTATTTCGAGAACATCGATCCCGAGATCACACTTCCGGCAGGTTTCAGTCCCGAACGCGTGAGTGTCGAGGTACGCTCCGCGAAGAAGGGTGTCGCGCCCGTCACCCAGACCCTCATGTGGAGCGTGGAATGATGTTCGGCAGGGACAAGGCGCTCAAGCTCCGGGTCGATACGCTGGTCGGCAAGGCTTCGCGGATCGACGGCGATCTCGTATTCGAGGGTGGTCTGCACCTCGACGGCCGGGTCACGGGCAACGTGCGGGGTGAGGGCGATGCCGCGCCCACGCTGTCGGTGAGCGAGCAGGGGCATATCGAAGGCTCGGTGACCGTGCCCAATGTGGTGTTGAATGGCACCGTCAACGGTGACATTCATGCGGCAGCGCGGGTCGTGTTGGGCCCCAAGGCGCGGGTCGAGGGCAGCGTGCACTACGGCCAGATCGAAATGGCCCTTGGCGCGGAGATTCGCGGCAAGCTCGTGCCCATGGGCGCCGGCAGCGCCCCGAAGGTCGTGGAGGACTCGGGGGCCGTGACCGGGCGCTACACCGTCACGGAAGCGGCCGGGTAGGAGTCGCACTTTGACCCAACGCAAGTGACCATATAAACTATTGTTAAATAGGACCTTTTCCTGTCATGACAGCCGAAGCTCCCGCACTCGTCTTCACCGATGCCGCCGCCCGCAAGGTCGGCGACCTGATCCGTGGCGAGGGCAATCCGAAGCTGATGCTGCGTGTCTTCGTTCAGGGCGGCGGCTGCTCGGGCCTGTCGTACGGTTTCGAATTCGATGAGGCAGTCCAGGACGGCGATACCTGCATCGAGAACCACGGCGTGAAACTGCTCGTCGATCCGATGAGCGTGCAATACCTGACGGGTGCCGAGATCGACTACCGCGAAAATCTCGACGGTGCCCAGTTCGTGATCCGTAACCCGCAGGCGAGCACCACCTGCGGTTGCGGATCGTCCTTCTCCGCCTAACGCGCGGCGAGCGCCGGCGCGGCGCGGGGCGGCTGTTGCGTATCGAGGCCGGCGAGTAGCGGTGCTGTCTGTGCGCGAAAATCCGCGAGCAAGGCGGCCGGCAGTGGTTCTGCGCTCGGCAGCTTCACCTTCTGCGGGTCCTTGTAAGCGCCATGCAACCGGTACTCGTAGTGCAGGTGCGGGCCGGTGGCGAGTCCGCTCTGGCCGACGTAGCCAATCACCTGGCCCTGCGTGACGCGCTGCCCGGTGCGCAGTTGCCGCGCGAATCTCGACATGTGCCCGTAGACCGTCATGACGCCATTGGCGTGTGCCAGCTCGACGACATTGCCGTAGCCGCCTTTGACGCCGCGAAACCGCACGCGGCCGTCGCCTGCAGCCTTCACCGGCGTGCCGATCGGCGCTGCATAGTCGACGCCACGGTGAGCGCGGATGCGGTTCAGCACCGGGTGTCTGCGGTTCGGATTGAAGCGCGACGAAACGCGCGTGAACTCGAGGGGCGCGCGCAGGAAGGCCTTGCGGAGGCTGCGTCCCTCGGGCGTGTAATAGCGCGCTTCGCCCTGCGAGTCGACATACCGCACGGCACGGTATTCGCGGCCCTGGTTGATGAACTTGACGGCGAGGAGCGCGCCATCGCGCAGGTGCTCGCCGTCCTGCGAGAGCTGTTCGAAGGTGACGACGAAGCGATCGCCACTGCGTACGTCGAGCACGAAGTCGATGTCCCATGCAAACACGTCCGCGATTGCGATGGCCGTCTGATCGGAGATGCCGGCGTCGCGCGCAGCTTCGAACAGTGAACTCGTGATCGTGGCGCTTGCCGTGCGCACTTCGCGCTCGAGCGGATTCTCGATGATGTGCGACCTGAAGCCATCGTCCGCGCGCGCGATCGTCAGGCGCTCGCTCTCCGACAGCTGACGCTCGAGTCCGAGGAGTTGTCCCGCGCCGTCACTGAAGAAGGTGAGCACCTCACCAGGGTGCAGGCGATCGAGCGCCGCGCGCAGGTCGGGCAGCGCCCGCAGGGAAGCCAGATCGGCCAGGCTCAGTTGCAACTGGCGGAAAATCCGGTCGAGCGTGTCGTTGCGGCGGACCAGCACCTCGATCGCCGTGCCGGTGAGGCCGGCGGGCGCGATGGCGGAGTCGGCGACTGCCGGGTCGGCAAGCGCGAGCGCGCTCGCCACCGAAGACTCCGTGATGCCTGCCGTCGCGCTACGCGGCTCGAATCGTGCCCAGATGAGCGCGAGCAGCGCGCAGCAGCCCACCTTGAGCGCGAGTGCGCCGGAGACGTGCAGGTGGCGCCATTGCAGGCCGCGGTCAAAACGCATGGAAGCCGTTGATCCGGAAAGGTGGCGTGACCGTACCCGAGGGTGGCCCGTCCGGTCAATGTACAGGTCGGCACCTTAGCGCGCGGACAGCCGGGCTGCTAGAGTTTCGCGCCCATGACCCATGACCGGAAGACAGCCGTGGACGCGGCCACCCAGCTCGCCGAGATACGCCGCGGCGCGCAGGATCTCCTGATCGAAGCGGAGCTTGCAAAGAAGCTCGCGCGTGGCGTGCCCCTGCGCGTGAAAGCCGGCTTCGACCCGACGGCGCCCGACCTGCATCTGGGGCACACGGTGCTGATCAACAAGATGCGCCAGTTCCAGCAGTTCGGTCACGAGGTCATCTTCCTGATCGGCGATTTCACGGGTCTCATCGGTGACCCCACGGGACGCAACGCCACGCGGCCGCGTCTCACGCCCGCGGAAGTGCAGGCCAACGCGCGCACGTACGAGCAGCAGATCTTCCGCATCCTCGATCCGGCAAGGACGCGCATCGATTTCAACTCGCGCTGGTTCGGTTCGATGAGCGCGGTGGGACTGATCGAGATCGCCGCGAAGCACACGGTCGCACGCAT
>WBZL01005739.1_pt1 | contig 10168 bp, 9 predicted proteins | sample 5204291 | NCBI WGS metagenome assembly WBZL01 (sample SAMN12344345, study PRJNA552823) | activated sludge metagenome | biome: Activated sludge suspended growth; feature: Nitrification reactor; material: Wastewater; isolation source: activated sludge from nitrification reactor of wastewater treatment... | reverse complement strand
GGCCGCATCGACGCCGACGGTCTGCTGCATTTCGTCGGCCGCAAGCGCGACATCATCAAGAGCGGCGGCATCAACGTCTACGCCTCCGAGATCGAGCAGGTGCTGCAGCAGCACCCGGCCGTGGCCGAGGCGCACTGCATCGGCCTGCCCGACGAGCGGCTGACCGAGCTGATCTGCGCCGTGATCGTGCCGCGCACGGGTGCCGCACCCGCGGCCGACGAGCTGGTGGCATTCGCCGCTGCGCGGCTGGCGGCCTACAAGAAGCCGCGCCGCGTCGTCTTGATGAGCGAGGTGCCGAAGAACCTGACGGGGCGCGTGCTCAAGGCACAGCTCGTCGAGCAGGTTCTGGCCCTGCCTGCGTCGCACCCGGAGTGACCGCCATGAAGCTCTCGAGCCTGGGCCCCGAGGCCTGCTACTTCGAAGACCTCGAAGTCGGCGCCGCGTTCGACAGCCCGACGCGCACCGTGACCGAGGCCGATGTCGTCAACTTTGCCTGCCTGTCGGCCGACTTCAACCGCCTGCACGTCGACGCGGAGTACGCCAAGGGCACGCCGTACGGCCAGCGCATCGCGCACGGGCTGCTGGTGCTGGCGGTGATGTCGGGGCTCGTCACGCGCATGCAGCTCAACCAGCACCTGGAGCCCAGCCTGATGGGGTTGCTCGACATCCAGTGCCGCTTTCCGAAGCCCACCTTCATCGGCGACACGCTGCGGGTGCGGGTGGAAGTGGCGGCGAAGAACGAGACCTCCAGGCCCGATCGCGGGGTGGTGGCCTTCCGCCGCCAGGTGCTCAACCAGCGCGACGAGGTCGTCGTAGAGGGGACCTGGAAGCTGCTGGTCCGGCGCCGTCCGGCGTGACGGTGCCGAGCCTCTCGACGCGCGCCGCGGCACGGCCCATCAGCAGCGCCGGCAGCAGCGCGAGAACGAAGATCAGCCCGACCAGGAAGAAGCTGTCGCGGTAGGCCACCACGGCACCCTGCGCGGCGATCATCCGGCCGAGGTAGCTTGCCGCCCCGGCCTGCCACAGCGCCGAGGTGGCGTCGGTCTGTGCCAGCAGCCCCGTCACGCCGCGCAACAGCTCGGCGGCCGTGCTGTTGGCGGCGTCCTGCGTCGCGGTGTAGGCGTCGATGTGGAACATGGTGCGCCGCTCGAGCGCGATCGACAGCAGGTTGACGCCGATCGCCCCGCCGAGCTGGCGGGTGAAGTTCAGCACCCCAGAGCCCTGGCCGATCAACGGCAGCGGCAACGCCTTCAGCGCGCCGGCGCTCAGGCTGGGCATGATGAAGCTCAGCCCGATGCGGCCGAGCACGGTCCACCAGGCGAACTGCCAGAACGACGTGTGGGTGTCCGCGCCGGCCATCAGGAAGGACGAGGCCGCGAAGATCGCCAGCCCGATCATGATCGTCGTCGCGTAGGCCGGCGCCCGGTCGCTGAGCCGTCCTGCGATCGGGAACATCACGCCCATGACAAGCCCCGAAGGCATCAGCAGCAGGCCAGAGCGCGTTGGCGTGTAGCCCTGGACCGTCTGCACGAACAGCGGGATCAGGTAGGTCGAGCCGAAGATGCCGGCGCCGAAGATGAACGAGACGATCGCGGCGCCCGCGAAGCTGCGGTTGGCGAACAGCTGCAGGTCGAGCATCGGCGAGGGCGTGTGCAGCTCCCAGACCAGAAATGACATGCCGCAGACGGCGGCAACGATGAAGGAGACCAGGATCGAATGGGAGGTCCAGCCGTAGCGCTGGCCGTGCGACAAGCCGTCGAGCAGCGTCCACAGGAACAGGGCCAGCAGACCCAGCCCGATCCAGTCGAAGGGCCGCGCCGGGCCCGAACCGGCGCACCCGGGCAGAAGCAGCGTCGCCAGAAGCAGCCCGGCGGCGCAGAACGGCAGCGGCATGAAGAACACGTAGCGCCAGCTGAAGCTGTCGACCATCAGGCCGCCGACCACGGGGCCCAACGCCGGGGCCAGAACCACGCCGATTCCGTAGATGCCCATCGCCGACCCGCGCTTGTCCGGCGGAAACACCTGGAAGATCACCTGCATCGCCAGCGGTTGCAGCACGCCGGCCGCGCCGCCCTGCAGCACGCGCGCCAGGATGAGCACACCTTCGGACGGCGCCAGCCCGCCGAGGATCGACCCGATCACGAACGCGAGCACGGTCGACAGGAAGGTCATGCGCTGGCCGAAGGTATCGACCATCCAGGCATTCAGCAGCATCGTGCCGGTCATGGCAGCGAGAAAGCCGGCAGACAGCAGCTGCGCCTTGTCCTGGCCCATGCCGAAGGCACCCATCATCGCCGGCAGCGCGACGTTGACGATGGTCGAGGACAGGACGGTGGCGATCGTGCCGGTCATGACCGTCAGCGTCGCCCACCAGCGATATGACGGCCCGTAGCGCGCGAACAGGTCCTCGATGCTGTCGGCGGCCGGCGCGTCGCCCGGCCGCGCCGCGCTAGTCATCGCTGCGCACCTCGATTTCGACCATCATGCCGGGCTTGAGCAGGCCGTCGACCTGCTTGACGGCGATACGCACCGGCAGCCGCTGCGTGATCTTCGTAAAGTTGCCGCTGGGGTTGGGGTTGGGCAGCAGCGCGAACTCGCTGGTGGCCGCTTGCCCGACGCGCTCGACCGTGCCTTCCAGCGTGCGGCCCGGGAGCGCGTCGACGGTGATCGCGACCGTCTTGCCGGGTCGGAAGTGGCGCACGTCGGTCTCCTTGATGTTCGCTTCGATGCGCACGCGCTGGGGGTCGTGAACGATCAACAGGCGCTGGCCGGGGGTGACGTACTCGCCCTTGTCGACGAACACGCGGTCCACCACCCCGTCGAAGGGCATCGTGACGACGCGGTCGTCGAGCTCGAGCTGCGTGCGTGCGCGCTGCGCGCGCAGCCGTTCCTCTTCGGGCGCGAGCGTGGCCAGCTGGCGCTGCAACACCGTGAGGTTCTCGCGCCCGGCCCGGGCTTGCGCCAGGGCCGCGCGCGCGCGCTGCACATTGGCCTCGGCGCTGGCCATCTGCTGCCGTGCCGTCTCCACGGCGGCGAGCGTCTGATCCTGGCGCATGCGGGTGACCATGCCCTGTTGGACCAGATCGACAACTCGATCGTTCTCCGCCACGGCCAGCACACTTTGCGCCCGGGCTGCGGCGAGCGCCGCCTCGGCGGCCTTGACCGCCGCCTCTTGCGCTGCCACTTCGCCCTGGGTCTGACGATCGGTGAGCGTGATGCGGGCAGCGATCTCGTCGCGGCGCGTCGGAACGCCGGCCAGCTGGGCTTCGATCTCGCGTGCCTGCACGCGGTTCTCGCGATCGTCGACACGGGCCAAGGCGTGGCCCTTACGGACCGCGTCACCCTCGGCCGCATCGACCGACGCCACCCAGCCGGGCAGCCGGCTGCTGAGCACGACCATGTCCGCGGCAATGCGGGCGTCGGCCTCGATCACGTGCGTGAACTGGTGGTACAGCCACCGGGCGGCGCCGGCCACGACCAGCAATGCCACCCCGAGCGCCGCATAACGGCGCCACGAGCGCCGCTCAGGCCGTCGCAACGGCGCGGCCTCGCGTGGTTGCCGGCTCTCCGGCTCGCGCTGCTGTTCCGGCTCAGCGGCCGGTGTCTCGACCTGCCCGCTGCCGAGCGCTTCGGGCGCCTCCTTCACACGCTGGTCCATGGTGCTCATCGACTCCTTCGGTCTCGAGCGGCCCTGATCGGCCGCGCCGGCCCACCCAGCCTCAGTGCCAGCGTCTCGAAGACGCGCAGGCAGGTCTCGATGTCCGACTCGGCGATGCCGGCGAAGATCTCGCCGCGGATTTCGGACGTCGTTGCCGCGATGCGCTGCAACACCGGAGCGGCCTTGCGACTCAGGCGCAGCGAATTGCGGCGCCGGTCGGCATCGGTGGTCGACCGCTCGACGAGCCCCTCGGCCTGCAGCCGGTCGAGGATGTGAACCAGGGTCGGCGCCTGCACGCCCATGGCATCGGCCAGTTCGCGCTGCGTGACCGGCCCGCTCATCCGCGACAGGTGAAGAAGGGTCAGCCAGCGCGACTGCGTGAGCCCGTAGACCGCCAGCCGGCGGTCGATCTCGCTGCGCCACAGCCGGGCGAGAGTGCCGATCCAAAGACCGAACGATTCCTGCGCAGACGACACCGGCAAGACCCCCTCGTGCCACGAGGCACCCGTTGATTAGTAAGATAATAATTGATCTTTGACGCATCGGGGCCGGCCCTGCGGGCCCCGAGACAAGTCACCCACAATGCGCCCGATGTACCGGACCATGCTGCTGTCGTACGACGGCTCCCGGGAGGCACGCGAAGCCCTGCGCCAGGGGGCCGATTTGGCGCGAGCCACATTGGCCGCGGTCCACCTGTTGGCCATCATCGCGCCCGAACAGGGCGAACCGCTGGCGGAGGGTGGATCGTCGTCAGGCCTGACGGAACTCGAGCGCGACGAGGTCCACCGCGTCCTCGACGAAGGCGCGGCGCAACTGCGCAGCTCCGGCCTCGGCGTTCAGGTGCATCTGGCCTACGGCAACGCCGCCGAGGAGATCGGCCGCGTGGCGCGTCAGGTCGGCGCCGATCTGGTCGTCGTCGGGCACCGCGAGCAAGGGCGTCTTTCGCGCTGGTGGCGTGGATCGGTCGGCGCGTCGCTGCTGTCCCACGCGCCGTGCAGCATCCTCGTCGCCGTTTCGCACGCAGAAGACTGAACTGAAACTGAAACGCGGCCTTCGGGCGACGGGAGGTCGGCGCGTCCAGCCGGCGACGCATCCGGTCGGCGCCGCGTGCCGATCCGGTTTCGCGCCCGACTTCAACGAAAGCGCGAGAAGTCCGGCTTGCGCTTCTCGAGGAAGGCGGTTGCGCCCTCCATCTGCTCTCCGGTCTGGAAGTAGTTCGGCGCCACCTCCTCGATCAGCTCCTTCATGTCGCGAGCCATGATCGGCGCCATGTGGTGATAGAACGAGCGCTTGAGAATCCTCAGGCAGGTGGGGCTCAGTGCCAGCAGTTCGTCGGCGAACTTGCGCACCTCTTCGTCGAGCTTGTCCTTGGGCACCACCGAATTGGCCAGGCCCCACTCCAGCGCCTGCTGCGCGGTGTAGCGTCGGCACAGCATCCACAGCTCGCGCGCGCGCTTGTGCCCGAGCACATTGGCCGCATGCGAGACGATGTAGCCGCCCGCCGGCGAGCCGACGCGCGGCCCGTTCTGGCCGAAGATCGAGTGATCGGCGGCGACCGTGAAATCGCAGAAGTAGGCGATGTGGTGTCCGCCGCCGATGGCGTAGCCGCTGACGCGGGCGATCACCGGCTTCGGGCACTCGACGATCTGGCGGTTGAAGGTGAAGTTGAGATCCTCCAGTCCGCTCTTGCCGCCGCTGCCCTTTTCCCAGTTGACGTCGCCGCCGACGCAGAAGGCGCGGTCGCCGGTGCCGGTGAGCACGATGACGCCGACTTTCTTGTCGCTGGCCGCGACATCCAGCAGCCGCTGCATCTCCACGATGTTGTCGCCGGTGAAGGCGTTGAGCTGCTTGGGGCGGTTGATGGTGAGGGTGGCGACGTAGTCCTTGACCTCCAGATAGACCTCTTTGTCCGACATGCTTGCAAGACTCCTGTAGCGGTTGAGGAAGTGTCAATTGACCTTGATGTTGGCGTCGCGGACGACCTTGCCCAGACGCGTCATCTCGGAATGGATGTGCGCCGCGAACTCCTCGGGCGTGGAGGTGGTGATCTCGGCGCCGAAAGCGGCCATGCGCTCGCGCGTTTCCGGCAGCGCCATCACCTCGATCACCGCCGCGTGCAAGCGCTCGATCACGGGCCGAGGCGTGCCCGCGGGCGCCAGCAGCCCCACCCAGGCCGTCGAGTGGAAGCCTGGAAAGCCCGATTCGGCCACTGTGGGCAGGTCCGGCAACACCGAGAGTCGCTTCGGGCTCGTCGTCGCCAGAGCCTTCAGCTTGCCGGCCTTCACGTGCGCCGTCGACGACGACACGCTGTCGACGAGCACCGGCACCTGCCCGGCGATGACATCGGCCACCGCCGGCGAACTGCCCTTGTACGGGATGTGCAGCAGATCGATTCCCGCCGCAGCCTTGAACAATTCCGCCGCCAGGTGCGTCGACGTGCCGTTTCCGGACGAGGCATAGCTCAGCTTGCCCGGTTGCGACCTGGCGAGCGCGACCAATTCGGCCAGACTCTTCACCGGCACCGCAGGGTGCGCCGAGATGATGTTGGGTACCGCCGCCAGCAGGCTGATGGGAGCGAAGTCGGCCACCGGGTCGTAGGCGAGCTTGCCGAACAAGGCCAGGTTGGCGCCGTGCGTCGCGTTGAAGCCGATGAACAGCGTGTAGCCATCGGCCGGTGACCGCGCGGCCGCTTCGGCGCCGATGTTGCCGCCGGCGCCGCCCTTGTTCTCGATGACGATCTGCTGTCCGAGCCGATCGGCCAGGCGCAGCGCCAGCGTGCGCGCGACGTTGTCGAGCACGCCGGCCGGCGTGGACGGAACGATGATGCGAACTGGTTTTTCGGGGTATCGCGGCTGCGCGCAGGCGGCCGCGGCGGCGGTGCACAAGGCCAACGCCAGGGCAAAGCGGCGAGTCATGTGTTCGAGGTTCATCGGCACTCCGATCCCATTTGCATGTCAACGCTTATCGCGGCGCGGGCAACTCGGCCGCGCGCCGGTGCGCCAGCTCGACGAACCAGTCGAGGCTGGCGGGGTTGGCCATCGCATCGCGCTGGGCCACCTTCTCCACGGGCAGGCCCAGGAGCAGTTTCTTCACCGGCACCTCCAGCTTCTTGCCGGTGAGCGTGCGCGGAATCTCGGGCACGGCGATCACATCGTTGGGCACATGACGCGCCGACAGCGACTCGCGGATCGCGGCCTTGATGCGCCCGGTGAGCGCCGCGTCGAGTGCGCTGCCGGGCCGCAGCGCCACGAACAGCGGCATCCAGCTCTCGCGGCCCAGGTACTCGAGGTCGACGACGAGGCTGTCCAGCACCTCGGGCAGCGCCTCAACCACGCGATAGAGCTCGCTTGTGCCCATGCGCACGCCGTGGCGGTTGATGGTGGCGTCGCTGCGCCCATAGATGATGGCGCCGCCGCGCGGCGTGATGCACAGCCAGTCGCCGTGTCGCCATACGCCCGGGTAGACGTCGAAGTAGCTCTCGTGCAGACGCTGGCCGCCGGGGTCGTTCCACAGATACAGCGGCATCGACGGGATCGGCGCCAGGCACACCAGTTCGCCCACTTCGTCCACCAGTTCGCGGCCGCCGTCGTCCCAGGCCTGGACATCGGCGCCCAGGCAGCGCGCCTGCATCTCTCCGACGAACACGGGCAGGGTCGGCACGCCGCCGACGAAGGCACCGGCAAAGTCGGTGCCGCCCGACATCGGCGCCAGCCACACGTCGCGGCGCACCTTGTCGTAGATCCAGCGGTAGCTCTGCGGCGCCAGGGGCGAGCCGGTGGACCCGATCGTGCGCAGCCGGCTCAGGGCCGCCAGTTGGCGCGGCTCGATGCCGTTCTTCTCGCACATCGAGAAGAACGCCGCGCCTGCGCCGAAGAAGTCGAGATTCATCTCGCCGCAGAAGCGCCACAGCGTGCCGTAGTCCGGCCAGGCGGGGTTGCCGTCGTAGATGCACATGACGGCGCCCACCAGCAGCGCGGCCACGTTGAGGTTCCACATCACCCAGCCAGTTGTCGTGAACCAGTGGAAGCGGTCGCCGGCCACCACGTCGTTGTGCAGCGCCATCGTCTTGACATGCTCGATCAGGATGCCGCCGTGGCCGTGCACGATCGCCTTGGGCGGGCCGGTTGTGCCGGACGAGTACACGACCCACAGCGGATGGTCGAACGCCAGCGCCTCGACCCGCAGCGGCGCCACGCGTCCGGTCGTCTCGGCCCACGCCACCGCGCGCGGCCAGGCGTGCACGTCGGCAGCCGCGTCCAGGTAAGGCACCAGCACGAACCTTTCCACGCTGTGCAGCGCCCGAAGCAGACTCGCGACGATCTCGCGCCGGTCGTGCGCCTGGCCGCTCCAGCGGTAGCCGTCGGCCGCAATCAACACCTTGGGTTCGATCTGGCGGAAGCGATCGACAACCGCCGCCACCCCCATCTCGGGCGAGCACAGCGACCACACGGCACCGACGCTTGCAGCGGCCAGGAAGGCCGTCACGGCCTGAGGAATGTTCGGCAGATAGGCCACCACGCGATCGCCGGGACGCACGCCCTGCTCGCGCAGCCAAGCGGCGAGCGAAGCCACTTCGCGCCCCAACCGCTCCCACGAGACCTCGTCGCGCGCGCCGGCTTCGTTGCGGAAGACCAGCGCGGGCCGCTCGCTGCTGCGCTGGCTGAAGACCTGGTTCACGTAGTTCGTGCGCGTGTTCGGGAACCAGCGGGCCCCGGGCATCGAGCGCTGGGCCAGCACGGGGTCGGGCTCGCCGTCGAGCGGAAGATCGAAGTGCTCGACCAGGGCACTCCAGAAGGCGTCGAGGTCGTCGACCGACCAACGCCAAAGCGCTTGATAGTCGGCGAAGCGCAGGCCCTTTGCGCTCTCGAGCCAGCCCTGGAAGGCGGTCATGCGGGCAGCTGCCGAACGCCCGGCCGTGGGCTGCCAGATCGGCGAGGTGTCGTCGTCGCTCGTCATGCATCACGTCAGCGGATTGGACGATATGGTAATCGAACAAGTGTTAGTTTGAGCAAAGGTGACCCGACCTGGGGTCATCCCGGATGCGCGATGCGTTGACGTGCGCGGGACGGCTTGTTAACGTGGCCTTGAACACGAACGTCTGTTCCAATATCAGAACGTATGGAGACACTCGGACTACCCGCAGCACGCCCCGACGCGCAAGTCGATGCGCCGGCGCGGGTCGATGCGGCACCGATGTCGCTGTCACGGGTGCTGACCCTGCTGCGCCTTCTGGCGGCCGAACCCGCAGGGCTCACCCTCGCGCGGCTGCACCCGATGCTCGGCGCACCGAAGACCAGCGTCCATGCGCTGCTGCGCGGGCTGGTCGGCGAGGGCTACGTGCAGCGCGACGGCGTGCTGTACCGGCTGGGCCCGCAGTCCTTCGTGCTCGGTGCCGCCCTGGTTTCCGCGCGCTCACTGGCATCGATCGCGATGCCTTTCCTGCACGAGGCACGCGCCAAATCGGGCGAGACCGTGGTACTGGCGGTGATCGACCGGTCCGCCAAGCTCCTGACCTATGTCGAAGTCGTCGAGAGCCACAAGCTGGTGCGCTACTCGGTGCCGGTGGGCACCACGCGGCCTCTGTACGCAACCTCCGCCGGGCGCGTGCTGCTGGCGCACCAGGATCCGGACTGGCTGGCCGATTACCTGCGGACGGCCGAACTGCGTCCGCTGACCAGCAAGACCCTGACTGACCGTCGACAGCTCACCCGCGTCATCGAGCGCACGCGCGCACAGGGATACGGGTCGACGCTCGGCGAAGTCACACCCGACGTCGCCGGGTTCGCCGCGCCCGTGTTCGAGCACGACGGCCGGGTCGACGCCGCCGTCATCGTCGCCGCCCCCCTCGATCGGGGACGCGCCGCCGCCGAGCGGCTCACCGCCGCCGCGCGCGAAGCCGCCGCTGCAATGTCCGCCGCCCTGGGCCACAACCCGGGGCAATCACCGCCCACACCGAAAGAGCGCCTCACCGCATGAGCAACGAACTCCTGTACGAAGTCGACAACGGCATTGCCGTGATCACCATCAATCGGCCGGAACGCAAGAACGCCATCAACCGCGCCGTGCGCCAGGCCATGTTCGAAGTCTGGCCGCGCTTCGAGGCCGACGAGTCGGCACACATCGCCATCCTGACCGGTGCCGGCGACACGTTCTGCGCCGGCATGGATCTGGTGGAAGCCGCCGACACCGCGCTGCGCATCCCGCCGCGCAACTTCATGCCGGTGCTCGGCGAGACGATCGAGGTCACCAAGCCGGTCATCGCCGCCGTGCAGGGTTACGCCTTTGCCGGGGGCTGGCTGCTGGCGCAGATGTGCGACCTGTGCGTGGCCGACGAGACGGCCAAGTTCGCCATCACCGAGGGGCGCGTGGGCCGCGGCATGCCCTGGGCTGCCCCGGTCATCCACATGCTGCCGCAGCGCATCCTGATGGAGGTGGCCATGACGTGCGACCCGCTGTCGGCCCAGCGTGCCTATGAGCTCGGCTACGTGAACCGGGTCACGCCGCCGGGCC
>WBZL01005738.1_pt1 | contig 10168 bp, 10 predicted proteins | sample 5204291 | NCBI WGS metagenome assembly WBZL01 (sample SAMN12344345, study PRJNA552823) | activated sludge metagenome | biome: Activated sludge suspended growth; feature: Nitrification reactor; material: Wastewater; isolation source: activated sludge from nitrification reactor of wastewater... | reverse complement strand
GGCCGTTTTCAAACATAACAACTAGAAAATATGACGGGACAGGAAATCTATTATGGTCTGCCGATCACGGGTCCGTTGTTCGAGGTATTGCATTGCATCCGGCTGGCGTTGTCGCTGCCGGAAATAGAACGAGCAGCGTAACAACTCGACTTTATGATAGTGATGGGGGTTTAACATGGTCCAGGGATTATCTCGGCGGTACGGTTTATTGTGTTGCGGCTGATTCATCAAGCAATGTTTATGTGGGAGGGGCCAGAACCAGCAGCATCACAACGGCAAAATATAACTCAAGCGGTACTTTGCAGTGGTCGGCCGATCATGGTCTGCAAGTCAACGGAATAGCGGTTGACTCATCTGGAAATGTTTATACGGCCGGGGTCGGAAACTCTGGAAGCTCTAACTATACAACGCGAAAGTATAATTCAAGCGGTACTTTGCAGTGGTCAATAAAGCACGATACCAAGGGACCGTCTACCGTTTATTGTATCGCTGTAGATAGCGATGGGAATGTCTATACCGGCGGCAATGTCGTATCAGGTTCTCCGGCCGCGACAACCAGAAAATACGACACGGACGGCAATTTAATTTGGTCGGTCAATCATGGCGCTTTTGTTTATGGAATCGCCGTAGATAGCGATGGCAATGTTTATACGGGCGGCAATTCTAACGGAACCTACACAACTCGAAAATATGATTCAAGCGGGAATTTGCAATGGTCAGTATTCCATGGACTAGATGTTTTTGGAATCGCTGTTTTATCGCCTTCCGAACTTCCGGCACTCGCCATTGGTTTTTCTCTTGGAATACCAACGGCGGGATTTTCATCAGCCATTCCCGCGCTTTCTTTCAATTTAAAACTTGCTACTCCCACTGCCACTCCGCAACCTATTCCGCCAGATTTAACGCTGGTAGTTGGCGATTATTCAACAATCTATCGCTTATTGATTACCGGAAAACCAGACCCGCTTGAGGTTAAGTTAATATCATTGCAATGCAGGAGGCGGCTTGGGCAATCGACGTGGTTGGATGTTGTGACAGAATACACAAGCCAAGAACAATTTGACGAGATTGTTTCGAGAGTCGGCGGTGAGCTTGTGGTTTATTCTGGAACCGTCGATTCATCAGGACATGAAACAACCGGGCAATTTATTCGCGCTGTATTGACGGAATACAGAAACGAAATAACCCCAAGAGCCGGGACAATCCAATTAACAGGGCGGGTAGTGCCTGTTGCTTTTTCGGCGACAACTAGGGTATTAAGCGGAGTTTCAAAAAAAGGAAAGGATACTGCCGGAAGAAAAACAGCGCGATGCAGCGTTGATTTTTTATTGCGCCCGAATGACACAGTTAATGATGGATCATCCTCTTGGCTGGCCGGGTCAATTCTATACTTTATTAGCCCATTTGAATCTTGGATGGATGTTGTCGAGGTTAATCCGTAATGGGCCGCGCGGTGATCGTTGCGAACAAACAAGGTGGGCTATATACCGTCAAAATGGTCTATGACCTAACAAGAATAAACAAAGAGCTTGAAGACCTTGAAAAACAACAGTCGGAATATAATACGCTGTTGATTCGCGCTATCGATAGCAAAAATTTACTTGCTGATGAAAAGACGATTGCAGAACAAGCGTTAAACGCGATCATCAATCAGTGGCAACAAGACCTATTGAATGCGGGCGATCCGCCGCCGCTAGTCCCGCCTACGGAAGATGATCCCGAGACGGGCCAGCTCTGGGACCCGCCCGATAAAGCGCAATATGGGCCGCTGGAAGACGCGATAAACGCCGCCCGGACAGCGGCTGGCAAGTCTACCCTAACCCGCGACGATGACCTTGATTTTGCCGCCCGCAGGCACGTCTTGGACATGTCCGGGAGCAGCCTCATGGGTCATATCGGGAGCGACAAGAGCACTCCGGATTTGCGTATTTTAGTCACTGGCTATCAGGCGGATTTCGCGGTTGAACTGGTTGCTTGCGGACCTTTTACCGCCACCAGCGCCGCGAATAATTGGGCCATCAACGCCGCCTCAAGCATTTACAGCGACGCTGCGACTGAGCTAGGGGTAGCCTATACCTACAGCACCAGCCATCCTGCTACGCACCTATGGGTGGCTCTACTCGCCAATCCAGACCCCGACCCGCCGCCCTTGCCCGCTTCCGTCACCTTCCCCGATGATCCCGCACAAAAAGCCGCGCGGAAATCTGAAGACGCGCTTGATAAAATTGAAACGCCTAAAACAGAGGTGGATATACCGAAAAACTTACTCGATGCGGTCAAGAAATTCAGCGAAGCAAAAGTAAAATATGTTTCTGCTGAAAAGGAATTAAGCCGCCTCATGGCGGAAAAACTGGTTAGGAATTTACGCATTACTGAACTTACCGCGCTCAAGGCCAGCGCCGATACTCCAATAGATGCCTGGTGTACTCAGCTTATCGATAATATCCCGATTGGGTTAGAAGTGGGCACCGCAGAACCGCCCGGCTATTATCGTGAAGGGACTATTTCTGGTAGTGGACGAATATATTCCGGCACGCCAAGAGAGCAGACTGTTTTTTATACCGTCGGGCTTTTTAATATCGCGCCTTTTTCAACTGCTGTTTTACCGCAAAGCAAGCTAAATTATTCCACCGCCATGACGCCCGCCGCTGTTTTTTATAATGCGGCTATTGAGCCGGGGCATTTAAAGTGGAAACCGATCTGGCGTTACGGGACATTGACGAGCGTTGATGTATCAACAAGCTCTTGTTCGCTAACTCTTGAAACCATACAAGCGCGGAAGCTAGATGACGAAGCCGCTACGCTGGACTTGTCGTTAGATGAAAACCTGAACCTAACGAACGTCACGATCTCGTACCCGCCCTGCAACGCGCGCGCTTTCAAGATTGGAGATCAGGTGCTAGTGCTGTTCGAGGGATTCAATCGGGACACCCCGAAGGTTGTCGGGTTCAGGTTCGTGCCGAGGGACTGCACCGGGCGGACAAGCTGGACAACGCGCTAGTCCCATGGCACCGGCTTCAAATCAGCCTTCAAATACAAAGGGTGGCACGGGTGGCCGCCCTTTGTGAGTTTCAGGACGTGCAGCCGATGAAGGAACCGCCGTACTGCATCCCCGCGCCCCAGGTGCTCCCCATGGACGCCCCACGCGGCGATTACAATGCCAGCGTCCGCCGCTAGTCGGATCAGCGCCGTATCGTTCTTTGGTCCAACCGGATCGTCAGCCCGCTTCATGACATTCGGATCAGTCGCGCGAAAAGCAAAAATATTCGTCATGTACAGCGCGTTGAATCCCCATGATTGAGCATACCGGATGCAGCGGCGGACGGTTGGATCGTCTTGTGTTTCGTCCGCAGTGGATGGATTCAATCCGATGAACATGGCGTAGTCTCCACCATCCGCCCACCGCCGCAAAAGTGAATAGCGCCATGTTCGGCATGGGCTAAAGGTCGCTTCGCTTTTGAGCATCTTCATGCAGACTCGACAAGCACGAGGTCTTCGTCGTAAATCCAGAAAAATCCTCCAAACGAACTATAAGAAACGCTGATCGACATTCCTTCATTACAATCCTTGTCAACATAGATCACTTTGTAATCTTTACCAACATCAATATTACTGTTCGTCCACTCGGTAATCGTTCGACTCCCAACAAGGCGCACCGTATCGCCCACCTTGATCGTTTGTGGATCGATGGGCTTTAGCGTGAAGGCGGTTGTTACCGTCTGATCGGCACCTTGATCTGCTGGGTTAACATCAATCATGAGCTTAGGCATGATCATGAGCTTTGACATGCAAGCGGCCATCGTCTCTTTGATGTATTCATCCAGCGGAGACGGATCAACCTGAAGCAGAGGCGCTTCATCACTAATAATCCTTCTTTGGAATGAAATTTCAGGCCATGCAAATGAAATTTCAGGCCATGCAATTTTTACAGTATCATCTCGCTTCACCCTCTCAACCTTACGATGCTCACTCCATGCAATTCCGCAATCGTTGGGATTCGCTCGGCATTGCGCGGGCAGGATACCGGCGATGTTGTATAGTGATTTCATGATTCACCCTCTCTAGAATCCATGCGCTTCGCACGAATGATGTTCTGGTAATTCGTCGGCTCGAAATGAGCGTCTAGTTTAACAACCATCACGCAATTATTATCAACCCCGCCGCGCAATGCCAGAAAGCATCCGTGAGCAATATCATTGTCTGAATATGCGGCCATGTCTGGGTGTCTCGCTCGTTATGGCTCGCTATTGGACTGTGGTTTTCTCGCGCGTTGTGGCCCGCTTCCGCCTGATGGGTGTCTCCTTTTTTGTGGCTCGCTCATGACCTTTTGGTACCTTGCCGATGTTGGCTCGCTAACACCGTATGGATGTCTTGGCTTGAATGGCTCGCTACCCACTTCTGGTTGTCTACGAGGTGTTGGCTCGCTTGTGCACCTTGGTTGTCTGGTTGCGCCTGGCTCGCTAATCATGATTGGGCGACTTTAGAACTCTGGCACGCTATGGATACCTGGGTTACTCCTGTTCTTTGGCTCGCTAGGCGACTTTGGGTGTCTTGCAATTGCTGGCGCGCTCTGCATTTCTGGGCGTCTCGTGATTAATGGCACGCTTTACGTTCATGGGTGTCTCGGCTTGGATGGCTCGCTGCAATTCCTTGGTTGTCTAAGGCACACTGGCTCGCTCAAGAGGTGTGGTTGTCTCAAGGTATTTGGCTCGCTTGCTTTCTTTGGGTGTCTTGCTCCGCATAGCTCGCTTTACGTTCATGGGTGTCTCGGCTTGGATGGCTCGCTTCCTTGTATTGGGCGTCTCGTACTTAATGGCTCGCTTTCGACCTTTGGTTGACTCGGCAGGAATGGCTCGCTTGAGCCGTCTGGTTGTCTTCGACTTTATGGCCCGCTTTCGGTCATTGGGTGTCTAGCAGGAACAGGCTAAGCCGCATCCCTATGCACAATGCCAAGTTTCCCCTCGTGGTAAGGCGGCGTTACTGGCAACCCTTCAATGCCGCGCCACGCCTTATACAGATCAATCAAAAATATCTTGATCATGTACCGCTTGGCCATATTGTCACGATGACCCTTGCTTTTCTCCTGGTGAGCCGGGTTGCTTTCCAAGCGATGCTTGTATCCGCGATAGATCGGAGCATAGATAGGATTGGACAACTTAATAAAGGACGGCGCTAAAACCCCGATGAGCTTGGTTTTCAGAAACGGGTTGAAGGTAATAGAGTTCCGTTCCGCTTCCTCTCCGTCCCGATTGACGTAGCTAACTTTCACCAGATGTTCAGCCTTGCGGCTTCGGCCTTGACCGTTTTCGGCAACATCCAATCCGGCATATTTCCAAATCGATGAGGAATACCGTGCCTTGGTAATGTCGATTTCCGAGATAATCACTCCGGCCATTGCGGGTCCAATGCCACGCACTTCGGAGAGATATTCCCGATAGACCGCGTAATCATCCAGCACGTTACCCAACCGCGTAAAATGCCGGGTTTCGTCCGATTCGAGATCGACGTACTGACCGATCAGACAGAGTTCGGTATAGCTGGAAATGACCTCGTCGCCCTTGAATGACTTCTGGCGCGGGTAGGTCTTCACGCCGTCCGTGATTTTCCGGTAGTGCGCCCGCAAGTCGTTAAGGATTTTCTTCCCTTCCGCGTCCAATGATGCGTCCTCAGATTCACCGGGCGCTTGGCCCAACTTCGCTTTGAAGTTACCGACGATCCGATTTCCCATCTGAATGCGGAGCTTTTGCAGGTCGTAAGCGCCGCGTACCATGACGCGGAGATCGTGTTGATTTGCTTGCATGTCTTATCCTCTTGGCGCCCGATCAATCTTAAATACTCGAATTGACCCGGCTGGAATTTGTAGGCCACCGTAAAACACAACATGTTTTGCGGTTCGGTCGAAAAACTTTCCTCGATACTCCCGACCATCCTTGGTCTTGATGAAAACCCGCTTTCCTTGCTGGCAACTGGTGTGTGGGGTGCGCATGGCTTATCACTGCTTCACCGACACAATCCCATCATCGGCGATAAGTCCGGCCTCGAATTCATCGGAGGTTTGAATCTTGGCGTTATCCGCTTCTATCTTTTTAGCCTGTTCGGCGCAAGCATTGCGCAAAGAGACATATACCGGAGTCGTTTTCGTCCAGTTATTCTCCGTCGCTAATGCTACAAGCCATTCGCGCATCTTTTTAGCGTCCTTGAATGCGCGGATATGCGCCTCATAATCCATGGTCTTCAGCGGAAGGACTTTATACAGTGAGCGCTTGGCGCGTGTCGTGGTCAGGGCGAGCTTAATTTCCTCATCGATTCCGCTAACGTGGCTAATACGAATCCCGCCTACCTCAACACCACCGTATTTTACGTTTGGATCACAATAAAGCGTCATGGACTTTCCAACCCACTCCGACCCTTTATCGCCCCATACCGAAATCAAAACGCGCCGCATGGACTTACAAGGCCGGAAAGGGCGATGCCCAGTGATGTAAATATCAACCGGCTGTTCTGGCGACGATGACCGCTTGACGGCTTCCACCGTGACCGTAATCGGTCCGGTAATCAAGTCGTCTGCATTCAGTTGGTCAGACTTGGGGACGATAGTATCTTGCAAGCTAGTCTCCTGGTTCATAGTTCTATCTCGTCATTGACGGCGAACGTGCTTTCCCATGCTTTGCGGGCTTCTTCGGAAATATCGATAATTCGCTTACCAGTTAACATATTTGAGAACTCATCAACAAGGTAATCGACTTCTTGCGCCGCACTTATTGCAGACTCCTCGATCTTGCTGATTATTTTCTGGTCAATGCCGATTACTTCGTAATAAAACGGCCTTTGTTTAACCCATGGGCAAAATGATACTAGATACCAGAGTTGCCGACCGGTAATCCACATATTTCCTTGAACCTGGGCTATATAATCATCAAAGCCATTCGACTTGATGTTCCTGATATGCTGGCGTGGATTAGGGCATTTAATTTCAATTCCTGCCATTTCGCCAAATAGCCCATCAGGACTGCATCCGATCCGGCCGTCGTCGATTGTGATAAATCCAACCCGGTCAATTGGCGCGCCGTTCACTTCCTCAAGCAATTTCATGGCATACTGCTCAAGAAATTGACCGCGCTGCATGTCAAACCCAGAATATTTATCGACTGGCTTTCCAGATAGCCTCTCAGAAACCACGTCAAGGATATACGATTGGCGCGTCTTCCCTTTCCCGCCAGTGAGCAGCTCCTTGGCGTGACTCATCGTCACTACCCCGCAGCGCAGTTGCTGCCATTCTTCGGTGCCCTGTTCGCACTTATGAATGATCATGTGTTGATTCCTCGTTGTGCTGCAACCGGCCATGCGCTATAATGCCGGCCTCCGGTTGCAAATCGGTGAAACCCCGCCGCTTGGATTGCCGTCCAGGCGGTTTTTTCATGCGCCGAATTCCTTGTGGATTTCCGACGACACGATGTCCCTCATAATCGGTGCAATCGTGTTTGCGATGACATGGGCAGCACGCGCCATTTTCTTCTTGTCTTCTTCCTCCTGTGCGTTGCGCGTCTGCCACAGCTTGAACAGATAGCAGTGGAATGTCTCGGTCGCAATGTCAGACTGAAATAACTTGGCAAGAACTCGCTCCATGAGCTTTTGCTCGGCATCACCGTGCCCGCTTGAAATTTCCAGGTCTCTAATTCGTTCGGCGATAGCATCGGAGATGTCGTTATCTCTTTGTTCCATATCGCACTTAAATTCCTTTTCTGATTCGCTCTCGAAATCCCAATCATGCATGTTGCCAGGTTCGGTGCTCATAGCCCGCACCACCAGATCAGGGCGAAGATTGCCACGGCGGCGATGATGAAGATAGCGCCGTTTCGAAGCAGGGCTCGGCGCAATCGGCGACGATCCGCGCGTTGAATGGCTTGATCTTGCAAGCGACGCAACCGCTGATTGCGCTCTATCCTGGAAACAATGAGTTCCGCCGCTAAACGCTGGCGGGCGGTCCTGTCTTCAAAGAAGCATTGGTTCATTGCCGTTCTCCTTAAAAAGCCCGCCGGCGGGAGTCGAAGCGCACCGGCGGGAATTCCCACCAAAGAGGATTTGGCCCGCCACCTTGCCGTTGCTGATGTCCAGGGCGGCGGGTTGAGTACCAAGATACACCTTTAAAGTTTCTTTGCAAGCCTTTTTTTAGGTTGCATGAAAACTTTTTTGGTTTTACTATGAGCGCATGAACGAACTTGAAGAATGGGTCAACAAGCAGCCGTCAAAAATGGTTGCATACCGCGCACTGGCTGACGCTGCGGGTTGCCGGTGGCAACAGGTTCCGAAGTGGATACATATCGGATACGTGCCCACGCGGAGGGTTGCTGCCGTGTCGCGTCTGACGGGGATCAAGCCTAGCCGGCTCAATGCCGTAGTCGGCGCGCTGCATCAAATCGAACTCATCCGGGAGCGATCCCGGTAGGCCCCTCCCAAACAGCCGATCCCAAGCACCGGGCACCTTTCCCGGATGCCTACGATCCACGGCTGGGGCCGCTGGACTGATGCCGATGTCCAGGCCGTTGACTCCGGCGAATAATCGGACAGGGCGATGACAAAGCGCCCTCCCGTACCCGGCGGGTAATCCGGGCACTCATACACAAAAAAGCCCGCGCCGGTCTACACACCGGAGCGGGCTAGTTCAGCCAACCAGCAGAGAGGTTAGCCATGAGTGATTTTACCGAAAGATTGAGCCTGCATCATCCGATATTTATGGAGGTTCCAGGACTCGGCGAGAGCATGACCTACGATGAATTTCTTAGCCGGAAATCGCAAATCGGCTATGAGTTCGGCTTCGATCCGGTCTGGATGCCGGATTTCTTGTATGACTTCCAGTCTACGCTTGTCGAGTGGGCGCTACGGAAAGGGCGTGGAGGAATATTCGCTGATTGCGGACTTGGAAAAACCCCGATGGAGTTTGTCTGGGCGGAGAACGTAGCGCGCAAGACCGGAAAAAAAGTTTTAATACTTACCGCGCTGGCGGTGTCTTTCCAAATGCTTCAAGAGGCCGAGAAGTTCGGTATCGAACTGAAGGCGTCCAGTGACGGGACCGCGCATCGGCTGACCGTTACGAACTATGAAAAACTAAGCAAGTTCGATCCATCCGACTTCGCCGGATGTATCTGTGATGAATCCAGCATCCTCAAATCATTTGATGGCACACGGCGCGGGGAGATTACCGCATTCATGCGCAAAATCCCCTACCGTCTGCTGGCCACTGCCACCGCCGCACCGAATGATTTTACCGAACTAGGAACATCATCCGAAGCCTTGGGATTTTTGGGTTACATGGATATGTTGAATCGGTTTTTCAAGAATGACTTGAACAACTCGGCAACCGGAAGAATGCGCGGAGAGGTTATTAAATGGCGGCTGAAAGGCCATGCGGAGAACTATTTTTGGCGATGGGTTTGTAGCTGGTCGAGGTCAATTCGCAAACCATCAGACCTTGGGTTTGATGACCGCGATTTTATCTTGCCTGAATTGATCGAACGGCAACATCTTGTGAAAGCAAGTAAGCCTAGACAAGACATGCTGTTTGAGCTTCCGGCAATCGGGTTGAAAGAGCAACGGGAAGAGCGGAATAGGACAGTCAATGAGCGTTGCCATAAAGTCGCTGATCTTGTGAAAAATACCGGAGAACCCGCAATTATCTGGTGCAACTTGAATGAAGAGGGAAACTACCTGGAAAAGATCATTCAAGATGCAATTCAAGTTTCAGGCAAAGATAACGACGACAAAAAAGAGAGTAAGCTAGTATCCTTTGCGAAAGGCAATGAAAGAGTTCTCATTACTAAGCCGAAGATTGGCGCATGGGGACTAAACTTCCAGCATTGCGCGCATGTGTTGACTTTTCCGACGCATTCCTACGAACAGCATTATCAACTCATTCGTCGTTGTTATCGATTCGGGCAAAAAAAGTCGGTGAAGGTTGATACTGTATTGACAGAAGGAGATAAGGAGGTTATAAAAAACTTGTCAGCGAAGTCCTCAAAATCCGACCGGATGTTTGAATCTCTTGTCGCTGAAATGAATAACGCCCTGGCTATAGAAAAGCAGGGAGACTACACCCTATCGTTAAAGGCTCCGCAATGGCTATAAAAGACCAAACCATTAACGACAAGTACGCAATTTATAACGGCGATTG
>WBZL01005736.1_pt1 | contig 10168 bp, 13 predicted proteins | sample 5204291 | NCBI WGS metagenome assembly WBZL01 (sample SAMN12344345, study PRJNA552823) | activated sludge metagenome | biome: Activated sludge suspended growth; feature: Nitrification reactor; material: Wastewater; isolation source: activated sludge from nitrification reactor of wastewater... | reverse complement strand
CCACGAATCGTTGTGTCAGTATATGTCTGGCGTGAATCTGCGTAAAATTCGTAGTGGCAAGTGTGGAGAAATCTGCTAGGGTTGGGCCGAATTCAGTCGGAGATGGCGCTTCTCGTAACGTCCGCCGCGATTCGGGGAGGTTCTTATGCAGAGTCCTCAACTCGATCCGACCACGACACGGTCCCTCATCTGTGTGCACATGCGACTCATCGACCGCATCCGCTCCGAGCACGACGAGGACCCTCCTCGTTATCGATGCCTCGAATGCGGAGCGGTGATTCAAGAGCCGGAGTGTCACGCCGAACCTTCCGCGTAATCAGGACTGTCCGACTGCCGGTGGGACGTTCGAGCTACCGAAGTATCCCGCTCACGATCAGTTCAATCGCCTGCTCGGGGCTTAATCCCCTGGCCATCAGCGTTTCCAACGCCTGTTTGTCCACGCTGCCGATGGCCGCTTCATGCGTGACCTTGGCTCCCGGGTGACTCACCTTCACGATCGGGATGGCGCTCGCCTGAGCCCGCCCTTGCACGACTTCCATACAGTCCACGTGGCCGCGTGCGCCTGCCGCATGGGCTTCGGTGATGCCGGTGATCTCCGCGCGTGCCTCGTCTTCCAGGACGACTCTGCTCCGAATCAGGCTGCGCGCCCGTTCGCCTCGGAGGACGACCGCTTCTTTCAGCGTAATGCGATCGGTCTTGTGCGCAAGGATCTTCGCGCTGAGCTCGGCGAGACCGTCCTCCTCCACGTCGACGCGATAGTCGATGTCGAGGTGTCCCACCGAGCCAGAGAGCAGGGAGAAATCGGAGAAATAGCGAGCGCCCTGGCCGACCGTGATCGTGGCATGGGGCAGGACTTGCATGCCCCCGTGCAGACCATGGTAGTGGCCTTCGGTATAGGTCAGCGATGCGCCGGGGCCGATCGTCATTACGGCCTGCATGCGATGTTGGGCTGCTTGGGCGACGGGGAAGAGGCAATGGGACAGGATTCGCGCTTGTGCCCCTTCCTGTAGCTGCACGTCGATGGTGATCTGCTGCACTCCCGTGGGGTCGGTCAGGCCGAAACAGAGGTGAACCGGCTGAGCGATGGTGGCGCCCGCCTCGACGGTGAGTTGCCCGATCAGGGCGTCAGGGGTTTCCTCCAGTTCCACGCGCAGGCCTGGGACCGTCCGACGGCTGAGGATGCGATGCCCGTGCGCGACGACATGGGCGATACCCGTATCGTCCAGGATCGATGGCTCGGTGCCTACCATCGGCAATGTGTGCCTGAGGGTCTCAAGGTCGGACATAGCCACAGATCTCCCCGTCGCACCGGACACAATTTCGTCCGCGAAAATGAGCCACGGCTTCGCGTGGATTGCCGGAATAGATAATGCGCCCCGCACAGAGTTGCGATGCGCGATCGGCAATGAGAGCCACGTCCTCCTGATGCGTGATGAGCAAGACCGAACCGCCGGCTCGCTTCAGCGCGCGAATGATATCGATAATGTGACCGATCGAGAGCATATCGATCCCCGCCGCCGGTTCATCGAGGATGGCCAGCTTCGGTTTCATCGAGAGGACAGCGGCGAGCTCGATCCGATGCCGTTCGCCGCCGCTGAGTCCCTTGTCGACCCGGCGTGCCAGATATCGTTCAGGGTCCAGACCCACCTGCCGCAACGCCGGTTCAGGATTCTGTTGCCGATGGCCCAGACTCACATACTCACGAACCGTGATGCCTTCGAACCGTGCCGGTTCCTGCCAAGCGAGCGTGAGCCCCAGCCTGGCCCGTTCGTGCAGAGGGAGCGCAAGAAGATCGGCCCCCCGAAAGAGGACCTGCCCGGCGCTCGCTTGGTAGCCGTCGCATCCCATGAGGAGATACGCCAGGGTGGTCTTCCCCGATCCATTGGCTCCAAGCAGGGCGTGGATTTCGCCCGCCTGCACGGTGAGATCGAGTCGATCGAGAATCCGGTGGTGAGCGACCTCACAGGTGAGGCCGCGAATGTCTAGCAATGGAGTCGGCATAAGGAGACAGTAACTACGTAGATGCCTATGCATCGTATGTGCCTGTGACGATGCGGGCGAAGTCTCTGTCCTTGCCTGTCTTAAAGATCGTATCCGTGGCCTTTTGCGGCAGGAGGAGAGGATGCGCTGGGGCGTTCTTCCGCAGAGTAAGACGCATCTGATTTGCTGCCTCTTCGTCTGGGCCCCGCATGGGGTGGGTAGTCTGAAGCGCCTCCACGTGGACCATCATGGCATCACCCTTGCCTCGTTCATCAGCAATCTCAGCGGCACAGAGTCCGTTCACTTCAACAGGAGGCAGATGATGGAAACCGGGACGAATCAATCGTGGTATGACATTGTCGAGACGTATCCCAAGACGGATAAGTTGACTCATTACTTTTCCGGTCGCAAGGGCAAGGCTCTCAAGATCTCGACCGGTACGATCACCTTGGGACTGTTTGGGAAACAGGTGCAGGAGTTTGCGTCCAATCCGGCGAAGTTTCTGCAGCGTGTCCTGGAACAGTACGGCAGAACCGTGAACGGCGTGAAGGTGTTGTTCCGCGCCGCGACGAAGAAGCGGCTGAGCAAGGCGAGAGGGTGGGGCTTTTATGGCAAGTGTCATTGGGTCCATATCGATGAGCCGCCGGAGGATGAGTCGTGTTGGATCTGTTACGATTTTGAGGACCCGTGTTTCCTGACACCATTGCGGTAACGTGAGGACGGCGGCCGGGCAGTTGCGTAGAGTCAGTCGGCTTCCGATCGTCGAGCGTTCATGGCATCGCCCGCCGCCGGAGCTGCGGCAGGTTCCTGGGGGCGGTTGCAGGAAGGAGAACCATCCAGTAGAGTAACTTCAGCTTCTCCCCACTGCAGGTGGAGGGGCGCCCTTCCTGGACCCTGTCACAAGGAGAACCTTCGGTGAGTCGGAATAAACTGGTGTCGATCGGACTGCTCTTGTGGTATTTGGCGGTGTCGGTCTGGATGGCCCAAGCCCCGGTCGATCCCCAGTTCTGGTTGATTGCGAGCATTTTGCCGGCCGCCTTCGTCGTCCTTCTGATCGCGACGCATCGGTTCCTGCCGCTGTCGCATACCTCATATGCGCTGATTACGGCGTTTCTCACGTTGCACACGATCGGGGTACATTACACCTATGCGGAGGTACCCATCGGGGTCTGGATGGACCAAGTCCTGCACCTCGGGCGCAACCATTTCGATCGGGTGGTGCATTTCAGTTTCGGGTTTCTGTTGGCCTATCCGATGGAAGAATTATTTCGCCTGAGCGCGAGCATCCGGGGGTGGGTGGTGTATTACCTTCCCGTGATGACGGTCCTGGGATTGAGCGGACTCTGGGAAATCATCGAGTCGTGGGTGGCTCGCGCCGTGCACCCCGAATTGGGCGTGACCTATCTCGGCTCGCAAGGCGATGTCTGGGACGCTCAGAAGGATATGGCCGCGGCGCTCTATGGCGCGTTGCTGTCGATGACGCTGTTGCTGGTCGTGCGCGCCTTGCGTGGAGCAGAGACCGCGCTGGAGTCAGAGGCGGCGTTCTCGGAATAACCAGTCGGGCATGCATGGTGTAGAGAGCGTACAGCGTACGAACGAGGCGAACCACCGTCGCATCGCGTTAGGCCTATTTCTGGCCTACGGGTTGTTCTGGTCTGTGCTGGCAGTGGCGCCGGTCAGTCGCCAAGATTGGTTGCTCGAAAATCTGCTGGCTGTTGGGCTGGTCACGACGCTGGTATTCACCTATCGGCGGTTCCCGTTTTCCCTCACGTCCTACGCGCTCATTGCGGCGTTTATGGTGCTGCACGCGATCGGCGCCCATTACACGTATTCAGAAGTTCCTTTCGGGTTTTGGCTCAAGGATGCGTTGGCATTGAGCCGGAATCCCTTCGACCGGCTTGTCCATTGTGCCTATGGCCTGCTCCTCGCTTATCCGTTGCGCGAGTTGCTCGTACGCTTGGCCGGATTGCGTGGAGGATGGTCCTATTTTTTGCCGGTCAGCGGCGTGCTGGCGCAGAGCGGATTTTTCGAAGTGGTTGAAGCGATCGTGGCCATGATCGTCAGTCCGGAGTTGGGCAGTATGTATCTCGGCACGCAAGGCGACGAATGGGATGCGCAGAAGGATATGGCGGCGGCCTTCGCGGGCGCCGTACTGGCCATGGTGTGTACGGCTTGGTCGGAGAGGAATCGGCCGCTCGACTCCGACTAGCGATTGCCCTGTGTTCGCTGCGACTGCATCATCTGGATCGGTCCCGCCCGCAGCGCGGACGGTCGCTCTGTCTGCGGCCATTCGCCCCAGTGTCACCTCGTCGTGCTGTGGACATTCTCCGCAGCCATCCCACCGCATGAGGCGTTCCTGGCCGATGTCCTCAGCCTACAGCGCCACTTCTGTGTGTGGTGCGAGTCCTGGCATGTCTGTTGCGCTCTTCATCGTGAAATCTCTGTGTCGACTCATCCCGTGGAGGTGCGTATGACAACCCTATGGAGCGTGGGGATCGCCTGTGTCTTGCTCGTGACGCTATCGTTCACGGCGTGCGCCCCGCCGACTCCCAAAGTCGAACCGTCTGGCCCCTCGTCGATCGTCGAGCCGGAATCGCGCTCCTCGGCTGATTCGACGGGATCGCTCAGGCGGTAGGGCAACGCGTTGTGAAGGCACGAGGGCTTATGGGGAAGCGCATTGCGATGATACAGGGCCATCCCGATGGGCAGACTCGCCATTTTTGCCATGCCCTGGCGGATGAGTATGCCAAGGGCTGTGAGGACGGCGGGCATGAAGTGAGGCGGATCGAGGTCGCCCGACTGGAGTTTCCTCTGTTGCGGACGAAGGAGGAGTTTGAGCATGGAGTCCCGTCCGATTCGATCAAGCAGGCGCAGGATGCCATTCGATGGGCGGACCATCTGGTCATTGTCTACCCACTCTGGCTGGGATCGATGCCGGCCCTCTTAAAAGCGTTTTTTGAACAGGTGTTTCGCCCGGGTGTCGCTTTCGAATATCAAGCACGCGGGCAGATGGCCAAGAAGCTCCTCACGGGAAAGTCGGCGCGTATCGTGGTGACGATGGGTATGCCGGCGTTGGTGTACCGGTGGTTCTTTTTCGCCCACAGCCTCAAGAGTGTTCAGCGCAACATACTTGGCTTCTGCGGTATCGGGCCCACGCGGACGACCCTGGTCGGCGGGATAGAGGGGCTGAATGAGCGGCAACGCGCCACCTGGCTGGATCGGCTCCGTGCCTTAGGAGACGCGGGGCAATGAAGGGGCGACGCTCCGTCGTCGGTGAGAACAACGGAGCGGGGCCTACTTCGTCGAGAATGGGGAGGAGGGCACATCATGTCCGGAATCGAAACAGTTCGTGCCTCGGTCGAGAAGAAGCTTGAGGCGTTGGAGCATCAAGCGGAGGCCCTGGAGGCGCAACTCACGCAGACGAGGGAACAGGTCTTGGAACGGGTGGAGGAGGGAAAGCGGCGGCTGCGCGACCTGGTGATGTCGGTGCGGCAGGAACTATCCGATTCTCCGGGTGTCGCCGATCAAGTAAAGGCTGAGCTGCAGAGCGCGCTGGATCATCTGGAGGTGCAACTGGCACTGGGGAAGGCCGAGGCACGGGACGCGGTGGACGCACAGCGAGACAAGATTGCGCAGGCGTTGCGCCGCTTCGAGTCTTCGGCGGATCGAATGTTGACGGATAGGGCATTCCAGTCCGGTCGATTGTGGGACGACCTGGTTGAGCGAGCAAGCAGGCTTGAAGCGGAGTTCGAGGCCGTGAGGCACGGATGGCTGGATGAACGCGGGGCGCAGCGGCAGATGCTTGAGGCGACGCAACAAGAGCTGCTCAGGCGGTTGCGCGCGTATCGGGACGATCTCAGAGTGAAGCGTCAAATGGCACGGGCGCGTGCCGATACGTTCGAGATCGATCTGCGAGAGGGCTTGGCGCAGATCAAGACGGCGTTTCAGAGATTGTTCGAGTAACCCCGTGCGGCAGCCGTGATGTGGACGTGTTAGCACCGGGCCTGACGTGAGGTCAGGATCGGTGCCCACTCGATGTGGCGAGGGCACGCCGTCATTGGGTGTACAGCAACTTCCGGCACTCGCCCAGAATGTAGATCGGTCGCGTGTCATTGCCCTTTTTGTCCGGGTTGTGCCCGATGGCCATGCCGGTGAGCACCATGCCCGGGGGACATGTCCAATGATCGACCCTCAGCATCCCGCCCAGTCCGAAGGCGTCCGGTATCTTCTCGCTGAGCGTAAAGTCGTCGACGGGCCGAGCGCGTGTTCCGGCCGCCTGAATTGTCGCGGCGCCTGTGTGTTCCAGGGCGATTTGCAACAGGCTTTTTCTGCCGGTCAGGGCGTTGGCGACTTCAAAAATTCCGAACGTGAGGTGCTGGCTGGCCGCAGTCGCTTCGTACAGTTTGCCTTCCCGTTCGAAATTAAACAGAAAATCGGATTTCTGCGCAGTCCCGATCATGCCGCCGTCCGGCGCGATATCGCGGCAGGAAAATCGGAACGATTCCCATGTCCGATTGTTGACCTCCTTGATGGAAAGGCCTGAGACCACGCCGTTGGGGAAGAGATCGAGGCAGGAGATGAAGCGGCTCTCGACGACCTTATCCTTGAGGTAATCGAGGTCGTTGCAGGCCACCCATACCGATCCGACCGGGCCCTTGATGGGTAAATTCTTGGGCACACAGCCGGCGACCACAAAGGTGCGACCTGCGTTGGAGGTGTATTGCTTGTCCTTCTCGTCCAGCGGGCTCTTGTCCACATAGTAGCCCTGCTGGTGATGGATGGTCGCCGTCACATCTGACCCGGCCTGGGCCCAGAATCCCGCCGCGAGCGTCAGTTCCTGGGGATCGTCGTAGTAGCGAGCGGTGCCGTCTTTGATCACCTGGTTCAGCGTGGTGCCGGTGTCGGCTGCGACCGGCAGGGCGAAGGCCGCCAGTAGCAAGGTGGTGGCTATCGTCGTGAGTTGCGTCATGAGTCGGTCCTCTCCAAGTGGATGGGTGGTGATCCTACCTACTGACTCTGTGCGTGGAGGGATGACCGGTCCCGCTCCAATCGGTGAAGCCTCGCCTGCAGCGACTCAATGGTCTTGTGCTGTTCAATGGCATGCAGCGTCAGCTCCTCGATTTTCCTGAGGAGTTTTGCCTGCATCTCGCCGAGACTGACGCCCGTGGCCGACACGTCGGCGGCGCTTGGCATATCCGGGAGGTGTTGATGGTCCCGGATATAGGTCGCCACTTCCGGGAGTGTCGCGAGCCGGTAATCAGGCTGAAACACATAGTCCGCCCAATCCTTGATGAGCTTGATGCGGACTTCCTCGGCCAGCACCTTCCCTCCGACCACGAGTCGATAGTCGGTCGGGAGTCGTTCCGTGACGTTGTTGACGCCGACGGCGATCCCTCGTCCCACGGCGAGGTCGAAGACCCCGTCCGGCACCAGGGCGGTCCTAGTGGCCGCGCCGCCGAGGTACACGCGCTTGGTATCGGCCTGGAGAACCGTGGCTGTGGCCTCTCTGAACGTCGACCGGAGGCTGAGCAAAATGTCGTCGTCGCCGGAGAGCGGCCGCTGGATCTCAAGAAGCGGCTTGTTGCCTCCGCCCGCCGCCGGTTCGAATCCTAACGCTACGCTTCCCGGTCGCCAAATGGCTCCGGTCGGAGTGTGCGGTCCGTTCCATGGCTCGGCGTGGACGGCGGCGGCCATGGTGCCGAGTAGGAAGAGCGTAGTCAGGGTAGCCTTCACGTGGATGTACGTAGACATGTCATGGTCCTCCGTGCGTCATGGTCGAATGGTGTGCAAGTGCATCGGCCGCTGTGCATAGCAAGGAGCCTGCCTTGCTGTCGAGCGCATGGCACGAGCGCTTCATCTGCATTCCGTGAGGGCCACGATCGATTTGCCGGTGCAGGGTTGTATCTCTCTCGATACGATGTAGGAAAAACAGATACGATGCCGGTCCGCGGATCGGCCATCGAAATTGACAGCGCCCGATCCCCCGCGTAGCCTCTGTTCATTTCTCCAATCACTGAAAGGACGGCATGATGGGCACTCGGCAGTCGACCCCCGATCGAATCATGCAACTCGGGTTCGGGTTTTGGGGTTCAAAGACCCTGCTCAGCGCGGTGGAACTCGGGCTGTTCACGGAACTCGCAAACGGATCGCGCGACGCCAAGTCGCTCGCGAAGCGGCTCAAGCTGCATCCGCGAAGCGCGCGGGACTTCTTCGATGCCCTGGTGGCGCTAGGCTTGCTGAAACGGATCGGGGCCCGGTATGCGAACACGGCTGAGACCGGATTGTTTTTGGACCGCGCCAAGCCGACCTATGTCGGCGGCATACTCGAAATGGCCAATGCCAGGCTCTACCGGTTTTGGGGATCGTTGACGGAGGCGCTTCAGACCGGCAAGCCGCAAAATGAGGTCAAAACGGGCGAAGATTTTTTCGGCACGCTCTACACCGATCCCCAACGGCTGGAAGGATTCCTCAAAGCCATGACCGGCCTCAGCCGCGGCACGGCGCGGGCGATGGCGGCCCGGTTTCCCTGGAAGCGGTATCGCTCCTTCGCCGACATCGGATGCGCGCAGGGCGGTGTGGCGACGGAGATCGCGCTGGCGCACAGGCATCTCACCGGGCAGGGTATGGATCTCCCCGTCGTGCAGCCGGTCTTCGAGGCCTACACAAAGAGTCGACGGGTGCAGAGGCGGGTCACGTTTCACCCCGGGGACTTTTTCAAGGAGCCGCTGCCGAAGGCCGATGTGCTCATCATGGGCCACATCCTGCACGACTGGGATCTCAAAGAAAAAATGATGCTGTTGCGCAAGGCCTATGCCGCTTTGCCGACCGGGGGTGCCTTGATCGTGCACGAGGCGTTGATCGATGATGCGCGGAAACAGAACGCATTCGGCTTGCTGATGAGTTTGAATATGCTGATCGAGACGCACGGCGGGTTCGACTTCACCGGTGCGGATTGCCGGAGTTGGATGAAGAAGGCCGGCTTCACACGCACGAAAGTCGAACCGCTGGCCGGGCCGGATTCCATGGTGATCGCCATCAAGTAAATGCATACTCGGTCCGGTTCGCCGGATCTGGCCCTGGCATCCGATGATTCTGTCTGGGCCGAGCCAGTGAGGTTACAGGGAGACCGCACCGCGCACTTGACAGGCGGGAGCATGGTTGCTTAGGCTTGCCGGCGTGCACACATAATTGAGGCCAAAGAGCGTACCGCTCCGAGCCCGAACGACCCGTGACTGGGTGGTTCGGGCTTTTTTATTGTCTGTGGCCGGAGTCTGCCGCACCCCGGCCTGCGCAGGAGGTATCGTATGTCCGGACATCGTTCACGTATCTACCGCCTTCTGTTCGTTCTGGGTCTGTGCTGTCTGGGAGGGGTCGACCCTACCTGGGCGGACTACCACGTCGTCGACGTGCCCGACGGAGGAACGATCAAGGGCCGGGCCGTCTGGAAGGGGGCTATTCCGAAGGTTCCGCCGCTCAGAGTGTTCGCCGATCTCGATGCCTGCGGGACTCAGGTGTCGTCGCCCGTGTTGCAGATCGATCCGGCAAGCATGGGTGTGCAGGATGTGCTGGTGTACCTGGAGCGAGTGGAGCGCGGGAAAGCAGCCGAGGCCCTGTATCTCCTTCCGATGGGGAAAGGAGCGGCGGCGTCCGCGGCGCAGACCTGCCAGTTCCAGCATCCGGTCTTTCCATTTGTGCGTACGTCACAAGTCGGGCTGATCAATTTCGAACCGGTGCTGCACAATCCCCATTTGTTCAGCGAGAAACAGGCCAGCCTGTTTAACCTCGCCTTGCCGACTCCCGATCGGGAAATCAGGACCGCGCTGCCCAGAGCCCGCGGGGTCGGGCTGCGGCTGCAATGCGATGTGCATGTGCACATGAACGCCTGGGCGGCGGCGTTCGAGCACCCCTATTTCGCCGTGACCGATTCACAGGGGCGGTTTGAAATCAGCGGCATCCCGCCGGGATCGTACACCGTGGTGGCCTGGCATTCCGGCTATAACATCCTCAAGTTCAAGGCCTCTCGTCCGGTCTACGACGAGCCCCATGTCGCTCGGAAGACGGTGACGATCGCACCGCAGGCTCTGGTCGAATCCCAGTTTGAGTTTCCTGTCCGTCCGGTCGACGTCGATTGGACCATCGCCGGCGGGGAGGAGCATCCACCTGAATAACCGACCGTCGGGCCCGGCCG
>WBZL01005734.1_pt1 | contig 10173 bp, 4 predicted proteins | sample 5204291 | NCBI WGS metagenome assembly WBZL01 (sample SAMN12344345, study PRJNA552823) | activated sludge metagenome | biome: Activated sludge suspended growth; feature: Nitrification reactor; material: Wastewater; isolation source: activated sludge from nitrification reactor of wastewater treatment... | reverse complement strand
GGTCGTATAGTCTATGCCGCCGCGGTGGAACTGCGCGGCGACCACCCCGAGTCCTACGTGGTCAAGCGCGGCGATACCCTGTGGGACATCGCCGGCCGCTTCCTGCAGAAGCCCTGGCTGTGGCCGGAGATCTGGCAAGCCAACCCGCAGATCAAGAACCCACACCTCATCTATCCGGGCGACGTGATCAGCCTGGCCTACCTGGACCGCGTCGCCGCCAGCATCCAGGCCGGCCCGCGCACGGATGGCCCGGTCAACGCGGTGTCGCTGTCCGAAGTCGAGCCCTTCCTCAAGGACCTGCGGATGGTGGAGAGCCTCGACGGCCTGCCCTACGTGGTGGGCCTCGAGGAGGACCGGATGCGCAGCAGCCACGGGCAGGTCGCCTACATCCGCGGCCTCGACGGCGTCGCCCCCGGCCAGCGTTACCTGGTGGTGCGGCCGGAGAAGCGTTACCGGTTTGTCGATCGCTCCGGCTACTGCTGCGACCGCTTCCAGAGCGAGGATCTCGATGCACGTGGGGAGCCCATGCGCGATGCCGAGACGTACTGGAGCAACGTGGTGTTCCCCGACAAGGGCAACGAGTTCCTCGGCTACGAACTCATGACCCAGTCCACCGGTACGGTCACCCGTGGCGACATGGGCGGCCAGATGGCGGCCACGCTCCTGCTGGACAGCGAGGGCCGCGAGGTCCGCGTCGGCGACCGGCTGGTCCCGGTGGAAGCCCAGCCCTACGACCTGCAATTCATCCCGCACCCGCCCAAGCAGGAGCAGGAATACGGGCGCCTGCAGGTCATGGCGGTCTCGGACATGCTGACCTCGGGCGGCCCGCACGATGTCATCGCGATCTCGGGCGGCAGCGCCCAGGGCATCGACAACGGCACCGTGTTCTCCCTCTGGCGCCGGGGCAACTCGGTCACGGACCGGATGAAGTCTGGCCTGGATCGCGACGAGGACGTGACCTTGTTCGAGAGCAAGGTGCGCCTGCCGGACGAATTCGCGGGCCACGCGATGGTGTTCCGGACCTTCGACAAGGTCAGCTACGCGCTGGTCATGAGCGCGGTGAAGCCGGCGCGTGTCGGCTACGAGCTCAAGCATCCCGACGCGACCTACTGACCGCGGGGTTTCCCGACCCCTGCATGCGACGGCGCCCGAGGGCGCCGTCGTGGTATCCGGCCCAGGCTGGCGGCATGCCCGATGCCCAAGCCACCGCGACCGACGCCCCTGCCCTGCTGCGCCTGGCCGCCGGCGGCCTGCGCGCGGGCCTGCAACGCCGCCTGCTGGACAGCCACGGCACCGCGGCGGCGGCACTGGCCGCCGGACCGCGCGACTGGGCGAGCCACGGCATCCCCGCCGAAGCGGTACGGGAACTGCGCAATCCCGACCCGGACGCGCTGCGCCGCGGCGAGCGGTGGCTGGCGGAACCAGGCCACCACGTCCTGGGCTGGCGCGACCCCGACTACCCCCCGCTGCTGCGACGGATCGCCAGTCCGCCAGCCCTGTTGTTCGTGGCCGGCGACCCGGCGCTGCTGTGGCGCCCGGCACTCGCCATCGTCGGCAGCCGCGCGGCGACCGCCGGCGGCTGCACGAACGCCGCCAGCTTCGCCCGGGCCATGGCCGCGACCGGCCTGTGTGTCGCCAGCGGCTTGGCGGCCGGTATCGACGGGGCCGCGCACCAGGCCGCACTGGAGGCCGGTGGCGCGACCGTGGCCGTGCTCGGGACCGGGCCCGACGTCGCCTACCCGGTCCGCCATCGTCCGTTGCTGGAGCGCATCGCTGCCGAAGGCGCAGTCGCAAGCGAGCACCTGCCGGGCACCGGCCCGCTGCGCCAGCATTTCCCCAGCCGCAACCGGATCCTTGCCGGCCTGAGCCTGGGCGTGCTGGTCGTCGAGGCCGCGGAGCGCTCCGGGGCACTGGTCACCGCCCGCCTCGCGGCCGAGGCCGGGCGCGAGGTGTTCGCCCTGCCGGGCTCGATCCACAACCCCATGGCCCGCGGCTGCCACCGCCTGCTGCGCGAGGGCGCGGCGCTGGTGGAGTCGCCAGCCGAGGTGCTGGAAGCATTGGCGCCGCTCGCCGCCGACCTCGCCCGGACCTTGCGCGGCAGCCTTGAACCGGGGGCGGCAGGCGACGCGCGGGGGCTGCCGACCCACGCGCCGCCGCCGGATGGCGACCACCATCGGTTGTGGGAGGCGCTGGGCCACGACCCTACCGGTATGGATGACCTGGTCGAACGCAGCGGATTGACGGCCGCCGACGCGTCGTCCATCCTGCTGGCGTGGGAGCTGGACGGGCGGGTCACGTCGGAACACGGTCGCTACACCCGGACCGGGGCCTGAAGCCAGTGGATCGCGTGCAAGGCGCCCGGGTGGCGCAGGCCGAGGGCCATGAAAGAAAGCATCCTGGACGTCCTGCTGTACCTCTTCGAGCACTACTTCACCAACGATGCCTTCGACCATCCGGGCGACGACCTGACCGCGCAGAACGGGCCGCTGGTGGGCGAGTTGACCGAGGCGGGCTTCTCGGTCGCGGAAATCCGCAAGGCCTTCGACTGGCTGGACGCGCTGGCGCGCCAGCGGCCGGCCCCGGGGCAACCGCGGGTGGGCGGCCCGACCCGCGTGTTCCATGGCGCGGAACTGGCCAAGCTGGACACCGAGGCCCGCGGCTTCCTGCTGTTCCTGGAGCAGCACGGCATCCTGGATGCCGACCAGCGCGAACTGGTGCTGGACCGCGCGATGGCGCTGGACCAGGAGGAGCTGGAGCTGGACGACCTGAAATGGGTCGTGCTGATGGTCCTGTTCAACCAGCCGGGCAGCGAGGCCGCCTATGCCTGGATGGAAACCCAGATGTTCCTGGACGAGCCGGAACCGGTGCACTGACCGGGCCCGCGGCCGGGTCGCCGCTTGACAGGGCGCCCCCCCGCGTGATTCCACTGTAATAAGACGAGACCGAACGCCCGGGGCCGACACCCCGGGCGTTGGCATCTCCGGGCGTCGCCTTCGCGTGCCCTTCATCCCCTCTTCGGAAGCTCCGCCGCATGGCCAAGAACCTCCTCGTCGTCGAGTCGCCCGCCAAGGCCAAGACGATCAACAAGTACCTCGGCAAGGACTTCACCGTCCTCGCCAGCTACGGCCATGTCCGCGACCTGGTGCCGAAGGAGGGCGCGGTCGATCCCGACCACGGCTTCGCGATGCGCTACGAGACCATCGACAAGAACGAGAAGCACGTCGAGGCCATCGCCAAGGCCGCCAAGGCCGCCGAAAACCTCTACCTGGCGACCGACCCGGACCGCGAGGGCGAGGCGATCAGCTGGCACATCGCCGAGATCCTGCGCGAGCGCAACCTGGTCGGCGACAAGCCGCTGCAACGGGTGGTGTTCACCGAGATCACCCCGCGCGCGATCAAGGAGGCGATGGGCCACCCGCGCGCGATCGCCAGCGACCTGGTCGACGCCCAGCAGGCGCGCCGCGCGCTCGACTACCTGGTCGGCTTCAACCTGTCTCCGGTGTTGTGGCGCAAGGTGCAGCGCGGCCTGTCCGCCGGCCGCGTGCAGTCGCCGGCACTGCGCATGATCGTGGAACGCGAGGAGGAGATCGAGGCGTTCAAGGCGCACGAATACTGGTCGATCGAGGCCGAAGTCGCGCACCCGTCGCAGGGCTTCACCGCACGCCTGTCCAAGCTCGACGGCAAGAAGTACGTCAGCGACACCAAGAACCTCGAGTTCAGCATCACCAACGGCGAGGACGCGGAGGCTGCGCGCGCGCGCATCCAGCGCGCCGCCGGCGGCGTGCTGCACGTCACCGATGTCGCCAGCAAGGAGCGCAAGCGCCGGCCGGCGCCGCCGTTCACCACCTCGACGCTGCAGCAGGAAGCCGCGCGCAAGCTCGGCTTCACCACCCGCAAGACCATGCAGGTCGCGCAGAAGCTGTACGAAGGCGTGGCGATCGGCGAGGAAGGCACCGTCGGCCTGATCACTTACATGCGTACCGACTCGGTGAACCTGTCGCAGGACGCGCTGGCCGAGATCCGCGACGTCATCGCCCGCGACTACGGCACCGAGGCGCTGCCGGACAAGCCCAACGCCTACCAGACCAAGTCGAAGAACGCGCAGGAAGCGCACGAAGCGGTGCGCCCGACCTCGGCGTTGCGCACCCCGGCGCAGGTCGCGCGCTTCCTGACCGACGACGAGCGCAAGCTCTACGACCTGGTGTGGAAGCGCAGCGTCGCCAGCCAGATGATCCCGGCCACGCTCAACACCGTGACCGTGGAACTGGCCGCCGGCAGCGAGCACAGCTTCCGCGCCAGCGGCACCACCGTGGTGGTCTCCGGCTTCCTCGCGGTGTACGAGGAAGGCAAGGACAGCAAGTCCGCGGACGACGACGACGAAGGCCGCAAGCTGCCGCTGATGAAGCCCGGCGACAACGTGCCACTGGACCGCATCCACGCCGACCAGCACTTCACCCAGCCGCCGCCACGCTTCACCGAGGCCGCGCTGGTCAAGGCGCTGGAGGAATACGGGATCGGCCGGCCCTCGACGTACGCGTCGATCATCCAGACCCTGCTGTTCCGCAAGTACGCGGAGATGGAAGGGCGCAGCTTCCGCCCGACCGACGTCGGCCGCGCAGTGTCCAACTTCCTCAGCACCCACTTCACCCGCTACGTCGACTACGACTTCACCGCCAGGCTCGAGGACGAGCTCGACGCGGTCGCGGCCGGCGAGGAGGACTGGATCCCGCTGATGCAGAAGTTCTGGGGCCCGTTCAAGGAACTGGTGGACCAGAAGGCGGAATCGGTGGACCGCAGCGAGGCCACCGGTGCGCGCGAACTCGGCGCCGACCCGAAGTCCGGCAAGCCGGTCAGCGTCCGCCTCGGCCGCTACGGGCCGTACGCGCAGATCGGCGACAAGGACGTGGACGAGAAGCTCGAGTTCGCCTCGCTGCGCCCCGGCCAGTCGATGCACACCATCAGCCTCGCGGACGCGCTGGAACTGTTCAAGCTGCCGCGCACCCTGGGCGACTCCAACGGCGAGGCGGTCAGCGTCGGCATCGGCCGCTTCGGGCCGTTCGCCAAGCGCGGCAGCACCTATGCCTCGCTGAAGAAGGAGGACGACCCGTACACCATCGACCTCGCCCGCGCGGTGTTCCTGATCGAGGAAAAGGAAGAGATCGCGCGCAACCGGGTGATCAAGGAATGGGCGGAGAGCGACATCCAGGTGCTCAACGGCCGCTTCGGTCCGTACATCAGCGACGGCAAGCTCAACGGCAAGATCCCCAAGGACCGCGAGCCCGCGTCGCTGACCCTCTCCGAAGTCCAGCAACTGCTGCAGGACACCGGCAAGCCGGCGCGCCGCGGCTTCGGTGCGAAGAAGGCGGCGGCCAAGACCGTGGCGAAGAAGGCGGCCGAGAAGGCACCGGCCAAGGTTGCGAAGAAGGCGGTCAAGAAGGCGGCGAAGAAGACCGCGAAGAAAGCCGCGACGAAGGTCGCGAAGAAGGCCGCTGCGCCGAAGGCGTTCAAGTCGATCTCGGGCATCGAACCGGCGCAGCCGGTGCTGACCGCCAAGCCGGTGGTCGCCGGCGGCAAGCGGGTGGTGAAGAAGCCGGCACGCGAGGACGCGCCGTTTTGACCGATACCGCCCGGGGCATCCGGCCCGGGATCGGCCTGCCGTCCCGGCATGCCGCTAAGTGGTTTCTTTCGTAACGGTTTTTCCGCCGTCGCAGGCGGTTGTCGCGCCGCACAAATTGTGGTCTATTCGGATGAAGCGATGCCTTGGTGCAGTGCGCCATGGCCTCGTACCACCCCGACGGACACCACCATGCAGCACGGCCTGGATGGGGGTCTGTACGACCCCGCGAGCGAACACGACAGTTGTGGCTTCGGCCTGATCGCGCAGGTCGCGGGCGACGGTTCGCGCGCGATCGTCGACATCGCCCTGGACGCGCTGTCGCGAATGGCGCACCGCGGCGGGGTCGCCGCCGACGGGCTGTCCGGCGATGGCTGCGGCGTGCTGCTGCACGGGGTCGACGGCTTCGTGCGCCAGCTCGCCGCCGACGCCGGCATCGGCCTGCACGCCGGCCCGGTCGCCGCCGGTAACGTGTTCCTGCCACGCGACGCCGCGCGCGCGGCCGCCTGCCGCAGCCGCCTGGACGCCGAACTCGCCGCCGTCGGCGCGCGGGTGGCCGGGTGGCGCACGTTGCCGGTGGATCCCGCCGCCTGCGGGCGGCTGGCGCAGGCGTCGATGCCGGCCATCGAACAGGTGTTCGTGGAGGGCGACGAGGCCGACGCCGACGCGCTGGAGCGCCAGCTGTTCCTGGCCCGCAAGCGCGCCGAGCAGGCGCTGCGCGACGAGCCCGACTTCTATGTGGTCGGGCTGTCGCCGCGGCTGCTGGGCTACAAGGGCATGGTCCTGCCGGACCGCCTGCCGCAGCTGTTCCCCGACCTCGCCGACCCGCGCCTGGCTGCGCGCGCGGTGGTGTTCCACCAACGCTTCTCCACCAACACCCTGCCGCGCTGGCCGCTGGCGCATCCGTTCCGGCGGCTCGCCCACAACGGCGAGATCAACAGCATCGAAGGCAACCGCCGCTGGGCGCAGGCGCGCCGCGGGGTGTGGCGCTCGCCCCTGCTGGACGTGTCGGGCTTCGACGAAGTGGTGTCGATGCACGGCTCCGATTCGCAGAGCCTGGACAGCATGCTCGAGTGGCTGCTGCTCGGCGGCATGGACCTGCCCAAGGCCATGCGCATCCTGATGCCGCCGGCCACGCAGTCGCTGGAGTACAAGGACGCCGACCTCGCCGCGTTCTACGAGTACTACGCGATCAACTCCGAGCCGTGGGACGGCCCCGCCGGCGTGGTCATGTGCGACGGCAAGCACGCGGCCTGCGCGCTCGACCGCAACGGCCTGCGCCCCGCGCGCTGGACCCTGTCCGACGATGGCGTGTTCGTGATCGCCTCCGAAGCCGGCGTGTGGGACCTGCCGCCGGGCCGGGTGGTGGCCAAGGGCAAGCTGGGGCCGGGCGAAATGATCGCGGTGGACCTGGTGGCCGGCCGCCTGCTCGACAACGAGGCGATCGACGCGATCAACCGCGCGCGCCGGCCGTACAAGCAGTGGCTCAAGCGCGGGATGACCTACCTGCACACCGAGCTGATCGACCCGGCGCTGGCCGATGCGCCCTTCGACGACGCCACCCTGCTCGGCTTCCAGAAGCTGTTCCAGCTCACCCGCGAGGAACAGGAGGCGGTGTTGCGGCCGCTCGCCGAAACCGAGCAGGAAGCCACCGGCTCGATGGGGGACGACATCCCGATGGCCGCGGTCAGCCAGCGCGTGCGCCCGCTCTACGACTGCTTCCGCCAGGCGTTCGCGCAGGTCACCAACCCGCCGATTGACCCGCTGCGCGAGGACTGCGTGATGTCGCTGGCGACCCAGATCGGGCGCGAGGGCAACCTGTTCCACGACGGCCCGGAGAACGTCGACCACGTCCTGCTGAATTCGCCGGTGCTGAGCCAGCGCAAGCTGCACCAGCTGCTGGCGCTGCCGCGCTTCGCCGCCGCGCATCGCTACCTCGACCTGTACTTCGATGCCGGCACCCCGCTGGCGGCCGCACTCGACCGCCTGTGCGCGGAAGCCGAGGACGCCGCACGCGACGGCATCGAGCTGCTGATCCTCACCGACCGCCGGCCACGGCGCGGCACCGCGCCGGTGCATGCGCTGCTGGCCACCGGCGCGGTGCACCTGCACCTGGTGCGCCGGGGCCTGCGCTGCGAGGTCAACCTGATCGTCGAGACCGGCACCGCGCGCGACCCGCACCACTTCGCCTGCCTGGTCGGCTACGGCGCGACCGCGGTGTATCCGTACCTCGCCTACCAGACCCTGCATGCGCTGGGCCGCCGCGGCATCCTCGGCGGCAAGACCAGCGGCGAGCCGCTGCAGATCGGCCGCAGCTACCGGCGCGGGGTGAAGAAGGGGCTGCTGAAGATCCTGTCGAAGATGGGCATCGGCAACATCGCCAGCTACCGCGGCGCGCAGTTGTTCGAGATCGTGGGCCTGGCGGACGAGGTGGTCGCGCACTGCTTCGAGGGCACGCCCTCGCGCATCGGCGGCGCGGGCTTCGCGCGTCTGGAGGCGGACGCGCGCGCGCTGGCCGACCTCGGCTGGGACGACGATGCCCTGCCCGAGCAGGGCGGGCTGCTGCGCTACGTGCACGGCGGCGAGTACCACCAGTACAACCCGGATGTGGTGCAGTCGCTGCAGCGCGCGGTGCGCAGCGGCGAGCGCGCCGACTGGAAGGCGTATGCCGCGCACGTGGACGGGCGTCCGCCTGCCGCCCTGCGCGACCTGCTTGCATTGAAGCGGTCCGGCACGCCGCTGCCGCTGGACGAGGTGGAACCGGTCGCATCGATCGTGCGTCGCTTCGACAGCGCGGCGATGAGCCTGGGCGCGTTGTCGCCCGAGGCGCACGAGGCGCTGGCGATCGCGATGAACCGCCTCGGCGGGCGCAGCAATTCCGGCGAGGGCGGCGAGGATCCCGCGCGCAACGGCACCGAGCGGCGCAGCAAGATCAAGCAGATCGCCTCGGGCCGCTTCGGCGTCACCCCGGAATACCTGATCAACGCCGAGGTGCTGCAGATCAAGGTCGCGCAGGGCGCCAAGCCCGGCGAGGGCGGCCAGTTGCCGGGCAGCAAGGTCAACCCGCTGATCGCGCGCCTGCGCCATGCCAAGCCCGGCATCGGCCTGATCTCGCCGCCGCCGCACCACGACATCTACTCGATCGAGGACCTCGCGCAGCTGATCTTCGACCTGCGCCAGGTCAACCCACGGGCGCTGATCTCGGTGAAGCTGGTCAGCCATGCCGGGGTCGGCACCATCGCCGCCGGCGTGGCCAAGGCCGGCGCCGACCTGATCACCATCGCCGGCCACGATGGCGGCACCGGCGCCAGCCCGGTCGGCTCGATCCGCTACGCCGGCGTGCCGTGGGAACTGGGGCTGTCGGAGGCGCGCCAGGCGTTGCAGCACAACGACCTGCGCGCACGCGTGCTGCTGCAGACCGACGGCGGCCTGAAGACCGGCCTCGACGTGGTCAAGGCCGCGCTGCTCGGCGCCGACAGCTTCGGCTTCGGCACCGCGCCGATGATCGCGCTGGGCTGCAAGTACCTGCGCATCTGCCACCTCAACAATTGCGCGACCGGCGTGGCCACCCAGGACGAGGCGCTGCGCCGCGACCATTTCCGCGGCCTGCCGGAACGCGCCGAATGCTTCTTCCGCAACGTCGCCGAGGACGTGCGCGAATGGCTGGCGGTGCTCGGGCTGCGCTCGCTGGACGAGGCGGTGGGCCGCACCGACCTGCTGGAGCAGGTGCAGCGCGGCACCCGCGAGCATGTCGACGTCGACCTGTCGAAGCTGCTCGCGCGCGATCCCGCGCACGCCGCCGCCTACTGCGGCAGCCCGGCGCTGCAGGCGCCGCCGGACGGCCTGGCCGCGCGCCTCGACGCGGCGCTGGCCGGCGCGATCGAACGCGGCGAGGGCGCCACCGTGCGCGAGTCCATCCGCAACACCGACCGCAGCATCGGCGCGCGCCTGTCCGGGCGCATCGCGCGCCACCACGGCGATGCCGGCCTGCCCGACCGGCCGCTGGCCGTGCACCTGGCGGGCAGCGCGGGCCAGAGCTTCGGCGCGTTCAACGCCGGCGGCCTGCACCTGCTGCTGGAAGGCGAGGCCAACGATTACGTCGGCAAGGGCATGGCCGGCGGCCGCATCGTGGTGCGCCCGCCGCGCGCCAGCCGCTTCGTCGCACGCGAGTCGCCGATCGTCGGCAACACCTGCCTGTACGGCGCCACCGGCGGCGAGCTGTACGCCGCGGGCCGCGCCGGCGAGCGCTTCGCGGTGCGCAATTCCGGAGCGACCGCGGTGGTCGAGGGCGCCGGCGACCATTGCTGCGAATACATGACCGGCGGCGTGGTCGCGGTGCTCGGCCGCACCGGGCTGAACTTCGGCGCCGGCTTCACCGGCGGCCTCGCCTACGTGCTCGACCTCGATCGCGGCTTCGTCGATCGCTACAACCACGAGCTGATCGACATCGTGCGGATCTCGCCGGAAGGCCTCGACCACTACCGGCAGCACCTTACCGACCTGCTCGACGCGCACCTGCGCCACACCGGCAGCGCCTGGGCCCAGTGGAGACCTTGAGC
>WBZL01001645.1_pt1 | contig 10173 bp, 9 predicted proteins | sample 5204291 | NCBI WGS metagenome assembly WBZL01 (sample SAMN12344345, study PRJNA552823) | activated sludge metagenome | biome: Activated sludge suspended growth; feature: Nitrification reactor; material: Wastewater; isolation source: activated sludge from nitrification reactor of wastewater treatment... | reverse complement strand
AGGAGGACGACCAGCAGTCCTAACCAGAACGGAGCGGCGAGGAATGGTTTGCCGAGGTAGTCGGCGATGCTTGCGCCGAAGGTGTAGGTGAGGGCGGTGAGGAGGAGGTGGAGGGGCATGAGGGGGGAAGTGGTGGGGATTAGAGAATTGGAGAATTAGAGATTGGAGACTGGAGATTGGAGACTGACGATTTACGATTTTGGATTTACGATTTTCGATTGGACATTGGAGAAACGAAGGTGAATGGCAATGAGCGCAGGGTGAATGGAACAAAAGAAAAACTTCGCGGTCTTTGCGGACTTGGCGGTTAATTGTTGTTCAAGAATTGATCCAGCCGCTCCACTGCTTGCGGGAGGTTTTTTCGTCCCAGCCCGATGCGGAAGTGGTTTTTTGAGTCGTCGTAGGCTGAGCCGGGCAGGAGGAGAACGCCGGCTTGTTTCACCAGAGTATCGCAAAAATCTTCTGTGTTGCCCGTCAACAGTTTCGGGAATCCCATTGAGCCAGCGGCGGGACGAACCCATGCAAACAGATTTGAATGACGAGCAAAAAGATCGTCAACGATCTCGAGATTGCTTTTGATGATGCCGACATTCCGCGCAACGAGTTTTTGGCGATTCCGCAGCGCGACCTCGGCAAGAAATTCGCTCGGCGCGGAGTTGCAGATGGTGGTGTAATCTTTCAGCCCAGCCATTTTTTCGTAAATTGACTTGTTCTTCGCCGCGATCCAGCCGATCCGCAAGCCAGCCAAGCCGTAGGTTTTGGACGTGACGCCCAGCGAGACGGCGTGCGCGCCCATGTCCGCGCCGGCAGGGAGTCGAAGCGACGGGTCGTATTCCGATTCGCGGTAGACCTCGTCGCTGAACAATAGCAGATTCTTTTCCTGCGCGAATCTGTTCACCGCTTCAAAATCCGACTTCGACATGAGATAACCCGTCGGGTTGTGCGGCGTGTTGATGACGATCGCCTTCGTCGAAGAGCGGACGAGATGACGCAGTTCGTCCAGGTCCAGCGACCAGTTATTTTCCTCGCGCGCCCGCCATGGGCTGACCATGCACCCCATCCCTTTTGCCACTTCGCTCAGCGATTGATAATGCGGCGCATGGACGATGATGTGGTCGTTCTCTTTCAACGCGGCAAGCATGAACAGGAAGATCGCCTCGCCCGCGCCGGTGTGAACCAAAATTTCTTCGGGCTGGATCGTTTCGTAAATTTTAGCGATCTCTTTTCGCAAAGCAGGATGCCCAAGCGACTCGGTGTATCCCAGCCATGTTTGTTGAAATTTTTCCGCCGCGCCTGCTTCCATGGCAAGCAAATCCGCGATGGGCATGGCTTCGCAGTCCGATGAACAAAGTAAAAATTCCGTATTGAATTCGTACTTGGCGAAATAACGTTCGAGTTTGAAAGGGGAAAGATTCATTTTTTACCACGAAGGACACAAAGGTCACTAAGGTTGGGCAAATCGCGAGCGAATCGCCTTTCCTTAGATTTTCCCTTCGATAAACTCAGGGCAAGCCTTTGTGCTCGTCGTGTCCTTTGTGTTTAAGGTTTTAGAACTTTCTTCATATCACGATAATGATTCTGGTTGTGGATGTACAACATCTTGATCATATCGCGGATCTTGGTCATGCCTAAAAACGGATGTCGTCCTTCGATCTCAAGTTCTTCCTCATTCAACCCCGCCACCCACGCGACAGAGTTCGAGCGGACTTCTTTATATTGTTCCAGCAGTTCGCGCGGCGGCAGGTCTCTTGTCCGTTCTTGTTGCGTTGCGTTATAGCGGTCAATCGAAAAATCATCCGAGGCGCCCTCGCCAGTCGTACGGATGCGCTCGAAGAGTTTGACCAGTCCGCGCTCGGAGGTGACGAAGTGCGAAAGCACATTGCGGACGCTCCACGTCGCGCCTTCGGTGTAGACCTCCGCCTGCCATTGCTCGTCGCTCAAGCCCGCGAAGATGGAATAAAACTTTTCGCCCTCGGATTTTAATTTGTCGGCAAGTTCGTTTATTTCGGACATGATGATTTCTCCTATACAAACGTTTCCGTCCTGAGCGGAGTGAGGAGTGGCGCTGCGGCGCCACGTCGAACGCAGTCGAAGGACGCTCAGCGCGGATCACACCAACGAATAACCACCATCCACAACAATGGTCTGACCGGTAATATACTCGTTCTTGACTAAAAATTCGAGAGCGGATGCAACTTCTTCGGTTCTTGCGGGACGTTTGAGCGGGACTCGGCTGATTAACTTTTCCCACACGTCGGCAGAAACAATGTCCGATTGCAGGACGAAGCCTGGCGCAATGGCGTTGACGCGAATCTTCGGCGCGAGCGCGCGCGCAAGAATTTTGGTCAACGATTCAAGCGCGGCTTTGCTAACGGTGTACGATGGATACCGGCTCCACGCTTTTTGCGCGCCCACATCCGTGATGTTGACGATGAGACCGCCATCGGTCATTTTTTTAGCGCACTCTTGCGCGAGCAAAAACGGAGCGCGGAGATTGAGGTCGAGAGTCGAGTCCCAGGTTTCGAGCGAAAGCGATTCGACATTTCCGCTGGGCATGAAGGCGGCGGAGTTGACGAGAATATTCAGAGATTGGAGACTAGAGACTAGAGATTGAATTTGTTGAGGGTCGGTGAGGTCGGCTGGGGCTAGGGTAACGCGGACGTTGAGCGACTCAAGCATCCCCTGCGTTTGAATCGCTTCCTCCACAGCCGAATGATAATGAAGGACGATGTCGTATCCGAGGCGGGCAAGAGTCAGCACGAAGGATTTCCCCAAACGATGCGCGCCGCCGGTGACGAGTGCAAGTTTTTCCATGGATACGTGTCTACTTGTTTACCTGTTTCCGTGTTTACTTCCTGAAATAGTTTGACACAAAGAACCAAATATTTGCGGGGCGTTCAGCGAGACGGCGCATGAAATACGGATACCATTGCGCCCCGAACGGGACATACACGCGGACGGGATAACCGTCTTTCACCAATCGCTCCTGCAGATCGCGGCGGATGCCGTACAACATTTGAAACTCGATGGCGTTTTTCGGCAAGTTCATTTTTTCGGCGTGCTTCTTCGCAAAGTCAATGCGCTTGTCGTCGTGCGAGGCAATGGCAATGAACGGCGGCGTGCGTCCATCGGCGCTGACGGAATTATTTTCTTTCGCGGTCGTCGCGTCGATCATCACTTTGGCAAGCAAGTCGTAGTTCGCGTCGGTGTCGGCTTTTTTCGGGAAGGCTTTTTCGGGCGGCTCGTTGTACGCGCCCTTGACGAGACGGAGTCGCGCGCCGCTGTTGAGCAGTTCGCGGACTTCGGCTTCTGTGCGAAACAGATACGCTTGTTGAACCAACCCAACTTGATTCGAAGTGAAGCCTCGCTCCAACATGGAACGATACATCGCAAGCGTAATGTCGGTATAGGGCGTGTCTTCCATGTCAATGCGGATGAAGTTATTGCTTTTCTTTGCCTGTTCAAGGATCTTCACGAGATTCTGGCGGCAGGTTTCTTCGTCCAGCCCCATGCCGATCTGAGTCAATTTAATGGAGACGTTGGCTTTAACCCCCGCTTTATCTATTTCCTGTAAAACTTGCACAATGGAGTCTGCCGAGGCGTTCGCTTCTTCGGCGGTGGAGGTGTGCTCGCCCAACTGGTCGAGCGTGGCGTTGATGCCCCTTGCGTTCAATTCGCGCACCACGCGAATCGCGTCATTGGCTGTGTCGCCCGCCACAAAACGCGAAGCGGCTCTCCAGGCAAAGCCCCAACTCGTGATCATTTTTTGCGCCCAGGCGGCTTTGGAAAGATAGATCAAAAAATTTCGCAGCATCGTCCCATCCTGCAAGTGGTTTAAATCTGCGCGAGGTGAATAGAGCGATGCGCAAGATGCGCCGCTATTCTAGCATAAAGATAATTTTGGGTGTGTTATACTTTTTTTCGCACACCGGAGGTAATGTGAGAAACAGAAGTTCGATACCGGTCTTGCGCGGCGTTTCCATCGGATTGTTATCCGTCGCGTTGGTCCTGGTGGTGATTGGCTTGATCGGATACAGTCGCCAGCGGAATAACTATCCCGCCGGTATGACGATCGCAGGCGTGCCCGTTGGCGGCGTGACGCCGCAAATTGCATCGGAACGCGTATTGCAAGTATACTCATCGCCCATCGAAGTTACTTACAATAATTCGAGCATTCAAATTGCGCCCTCGGTGGTCGGCTTCGAACTCGACATGGATTCGATGATCGCCGCCGCCGACCTGGGGCGCACGGGCGGTTCCTTCTGGGGTGGGTTTTGGAACTACCTGTGGCAGCGCCAGCCCGCCCCGGTCGATATCCCCTTAAGCGCCACCATCGACGAAGTTCAACTCACTGCGTATCTACAAAATGAAATTTCCGCGCGCTACGATCAACCACCGACGCCGCCTCAGCCTGTTCCTGGAACTACAACATTCCTGCCCGGCGAACCCGGAACCATTCTCGACATCGACCGCGCTGTGCGCCTGATCGAGGATATCCTGCGTTCGCCTTCCAACCGAAAAGTATCCCTCTCGTTTCAAAAAAGCGTTGCCGCCAGGCCCACCTTTCAAAACCTCGAAATCCTGCTTCAACAAAATATCGACGTCGCGGAATTCGACGGCGTGATCGGTCTATATCTCTTCGACCTGCAAAATGGACAGGAAATCCACTTTGCCATGGACAAGGGTCAAGTCATCTCTACCAATCCCGATGTGCCCTTCACGGCGTCGAGTACTGTAAAAATCCCGATCATGGTTTCGTATTTCATCAAGAACGGGAGCGCGGCGCTGGAGCCAGCCTCCTCCGAACTCATTCTCGACATGATTCGCAAATCCGAAAACCCGCCTGCCGATCGGCTAATGGAAAGCCTCGACGAGTTCCGCGGTCCGCTCATCGTCACCGACGATATGCGCAAAATTGGCTTGGAAAACACCTTCCTCGCCGGGTTCTTTTGCAGCGCCCAGTTTCCCTGCCCACTCCTTGAAAGAATCAGCACACCCGCGAACCAACGCGCCGATGTGGTCACGGATCCCGATTCCTTCAACCAGACCACCCCGTCAGACGCGGGTATGTTACTCACCGACATCTATCAATGCGCCACAGAAAATGGGGGCGCGCTCGTTGCGGCATTCCCCGATAAGATCAACAGCCAGATCTGCCAGCAGATGATCAATTTTCTCGTCTTGGACAAGATCGGCGTGCTCATCGAAGCCGGCGTGCCGGAAGGCACCCAGGTGGCGCACAAACACGGCTGGATCACCGAACCCAGCACAGGCGTTATTAAAAACATCAGCGACGCCGCCATCGTGTACACGCCCGGCGGAAATTACGTCCTCGTCATTTACGCCTATCATCCGGAGCAAACTATTTGGGAGCCGGTCTCCGGGCTCTTCGCTCAATTATCACAAACAGTTTACAACTTTTACAACCTGCCCACCCAGTAGGCGACTTCGTATATAATCCAAACATGAGCGCCGCGCTTGGTCTTTTTCGCCTGCAACAAGTGGATAGCCAGATGGATCAGATCCGCGGGCGACTCAAAGCGATTCAAGAAACGCTTCAAAACGACGGCGAACTGCGCGCCGCCATGGACGCCTTTTCCGCCTCCGAAAACGGATTCAAAACCGCCGAGCGCGCCTTCCAATCGACAGAAGCCGACGTTGAAAAACAGCGCATCAAGATCGAACAGGCAGAATCCAGCTTATATGGCGGACAGGTGCGCAATCCCAAAGAGTTGCAAGACCTGCAATTGGATGTTGCCTCGCTCAAAAAACATCTGGCGACCCTCGAAAACCTCGAACTCAACGCGATGGACACCCTGGAGAATGCAGACCAAGCCATGCAAGCCAGCAAAGCCCAACTCGAACGCGTGCGGGCTGACAAGTCGATTCAATACAACGACTTGACAAAAGAAAGCGAGACGCTCCAAAAAGAGATCGAACGGCTTGATGCCGAACGCAAGGCAGTCACGAGCGGAATTCCTCAACCAGCCATGCTCACCTATGATTCGCTCCGCGCGCAGAAACGCGGAGTCGCCATTACCACCGTCACCGATTCATCGTGCGCGGCGTGCGGCACAACGCTTACGCCTTCCCAGCGCCAGAGCGCCCGCTCCGCCTCGCAATTTTTTACCTGCCCTACCTGCGGGCGTATTTTGTACGCCACTTAGCCCCCATGCCTATTCCGCACATCGACCCTCTATCTTTTGTTATCGGTATGGTGATTGGGATCATACTCTTCAATTTGGCTGGCCGCGCCAAGCCGCTCCTCAACCAAGTTCGAGACAACTTTAAAGAAAACCGCGAAACCGCCAAAGTCCGCCGCACAAGCGGGTTAGAAGACAACCACCGGCGCATCACCTTGCGCCGCGCCCAAGGGATGCATCTCGCCGCGTCGATGTTTGCTCTCGACGAAATTCTCCAGGAGCCTCGTCTCGTCGCGCCACCGGCGCGCGTGGAGCCGGGCATAATCCCTTTGCAGGACGATATTATTTCGCAAACCCTGCCCTACATGCCAGATTGGACCCAACTCGCCGGCGTATACGGCGCGCCAACACTCACACTAGCCGAAAGCGTTGCAGGCGGGTCGAACATTGTCATCGTAGGCGCGGCGGGAGCGGGCAAAACAGTCGCGCTGGCGCGCCTTGCGTCCCTGGCGGCAAACCTCAGGGTTAGAATCGACCCGAAATCTGAAGAAGAAGCGGTTCCTTATCTATATCATGTTGCAGATTTGGCGCTCCCGTTCGATTCAACAAAAGATCCGCTTACCGTTCTCATAAATGTTGTAACAGAATTTGCCCCGATCTTTGATCTCAGCCGCTTGCCTGCCTTTGTCCAGCAAACATTTCAGGGTGGGCGCGCCTTGTTATTGATCGATGGCTTCGACGAACTGGATACGGAGAGCCAAAAACATGTGACGGCATGGTTCAAGGCGCTGACGCACGCCTACCCCAAAGTTCGCATCGTAACGACAGGTTCCACCCATCAACTGAATGGTCTGATCAGCCTGGGTTTCAACCCACTGGCGCTGATTGCCTGGGATCAAAAAGCCGCTTCGAAATTCATCCAACAATGGGGCGAACGCTGGTCGCAGACTATCGCGCTGGAGTCGCGCGCGCAAACGGGACCCGAGCCAGTGGATGCCCTCCTGCTCAACGCCTGGGTAGCCACCGACAATCACAGTCTCACCCCCTTCGAACTGACTCTCAAAGTGTGGGGCGCATACGCCGGTGACAGTTTGGGTCCGGGCGTGCTCGACGCGATCGCCACACACATCCGCCGCGTGGCGCCCGCCGGAACCCCGGTGGCTGCGCTCGAACTGCTCGCCATGCAGGTTGCGCTCACCGCGCAACCGGTGTTCGATCCGCATTCGGCGCGCGCCTGGGTGAAACAATACGACATCGTCGATGACAAACCGATGGAACACGCGGAAACCGTCACAAAAAGCGACAAGGACGAAAAAGCCGCGCTCACCGAATCGCAAAAAATTCGCATCAAGAAATCGAAAGCGGGCAATGCGCCGACCCATGGCTTGCTAAGCAAAATGGTGGACAGCGGTTTGCTGATCTCACACGCCGGTAACAAGATGCGTTTCCTGCATTCGGTGTTGAATGGCTATCTCGCCGGGCAAGCGATCGGCGACAACGAAGCGTATCAAACATTACTCACCCAGCCGGTATGGAATGGCAGGACTGTCACCATGCATTACTTTGCGGCGCGCGGCGACGCTTCCTCACTGGCAGATTCGATGATGAAAGATTCCAGTCTGCCACTGCACGTGCAGTTATTCACTGTGGCTCACTGGTTGCGTGATGCGCCCCGCGAAGCGGCTTGGCGCGGCAAGGTATTTTCCGCGTTGTTGAACATCCTGCAAAGCGAAGGGCAGCCACTTGGCTTGCGCGGGCAGGCAATGGCGGCGTTTGTTGCCAGCGGTGACCCCGGCGCCGCCGCGCTCTTTAGGCAGTTACTCAACTCACGCTCGTTTGAAGTGATCCCGCTTGCCGCGCTTGGTTGCGGAGGCATCCGCGATACCAAAGCAATCGAGGCGCTCGAAAACGCGTTACAAGCGCCGGTTGGCGCGGTTCGGCGCGCCGCCTGCCTAGCATTGGTTGCCATCGGCACCGAAAAATCGCTGGAGGCGGTTGCGCGGGCATTATTGCAAGGCGACGAAGAACTCCGCAAAGCCGCGGCGGAAGCGCTGGCGAACGACGCGACAGAGGGGCACGCCGTTCTGCGCGAAGGCGTTACCCTGTCAGACATCATGGTGCGGCGAGCGGTCGTGCACGGACTGGCGCGAATCGAACAACCCTGGGCGATCGAACTCTTGCAAAAAATGCAGGTGGAAGACGATCAATGGGTCGTGCGAAACCTCGCCACACAATATCTCGAACAAGGGAGCAAGCCTGATCCGCGCGTCCCGCAGAAATTGCCCAACCCATCAGACACTCCATGGCTGATCGAATTTGCCGGCAAACAAGGCATGGGCATTTCAAAAAGCGGACCCGCCACCGACGCGCTATTGAGCGCTTTCAAATTTGGGAGCACCGAAGAACGGCTTGCCGCCCTGCCCTATCTCAAGCCGATTGCAAATGAAGGGATTGTCGGCGCGTTATACAACGGCATGTATGGCGAAGACATCGAAGTGCGCGAAGCCGCCTATCTTGCCGCGCAGGAAATTGGCGCGAACGGCATGCGGCTTCCGCATCCCAATCAATTTGGTCTCGGATGATATGCTGATCACAAACGCAAAACTCGTCACATGGGAAAAAGAAAATCGCATCCTCGATGACCATGCCATTCTCATCGAGAACGACCGCATCAAAGAGATCGGCAAAAGCGCCGACCTCGTAAAAAAATATCCGAGCGAAGAAAAACTGGACGCGCGCGGACAATATGTGATGCCGGGCAACATCTGCGCGCACACGCATTTTTACGGCGCATTCTCACGCGGCATGGCGATCCCCGGACCCGCGCCGAAAGATTTCCCTGAGATTCTGCAAAAGTTGTGGTGGCCCCTCGACCGTTCGCTCGACGCGGACAGCATCGAATATTCCGCGCTCCCCTGCCTCGCGGACGCGATCAAACACGGCACGACCACCCTCATTGACCATCACGCCTCGCCCAACGCGATTGACGGCTCGCTCGACATCATCAGCGAGGCAGTCGAAAAGTCTGGACTGCGAGCGGTGCTATGCTACGAAGTGACCGACCGCGACGGCGAATCGAAAATGAAAGCGGGGATTAACGAAAACATCCGCTTCATCAAGAAGACGAAAAGCCCGCTTCTCGCCGCGACGTTCGGTCTGCACGCCAGCCTGACGCTTTCGGACGCCTCTTTAGCCTTGTGCCGCCAAGCCCTCCCCAGCGGATTCGGCTTTCACGTCCACGCCGCCGAACACGAGTCGGATGAGTACGACAGTTTGAATAAATCTGGGATGCGAGTAGTTGACCGTTTGCAAAAGCACGGTATCCTCGGAGCGAACACCATCACCGCGCATGGAGTCCACTTCGACGCGCGCGAAATGGAAATCCTCGCCGAAACAAGGACATGGCTTTCGCACCAGCCGCGCTCGAACATGAACAACGGCGTTGGCGTCGCGCAGATCGAGTCGATGATGCGCGCGGGAATCAAAGTTTGTTTGGGCAACGACGGCTTCACGAACGCGATGTGGGAGGAGTGGAAAGCCGCGTATCTCCTGCACAAAGTCCATCACCGCGACCCGCGCCGCATGGGCGGATACGATGTGCAACAAATGGCGGTCTACAACAATGCCGCGCTGGCGAACGTCTTCTTCCCCTCTGCGACCATTGGGCAATTGAGCGCAGGCGCATTTGCAGATATTATTTTTGTAGAGTACCATCCGAACACGCCCATGACCGCGGGCAACATCCCGTGGCACATCGTTTTCGGTTTTCAGCAAAGTATGGTCACGACCACCATCGTCGCGGGCAGAATCCTGATGAAGGATCGCGAACTGCTTACTTTGGACGAAGCGGAAATCTCGGCGAAAGCGCAAGAACTCGCTCCCGCAGTCTGGGAGCGTTATCAACAAGAAGTTGCAAAGGGATTGTGATATGGACGCATTTCAGGAAAAAGAACCGCTACTCTTAACGATCGCAGTGTTAGGCGGAACAGGCAAGGAAGGCAAAGGACTTGCCTATCGCTGGGCGGCGGCT
>WBZL01005733.1_pt1 | contig 10174 bp, 12 predicted proteins | sample 5204291 | NCBI WGS metagenome assembly WBZL01 (sample SAMN12344345, study PRJNA552823) | activated sludge metagenome | biome: Activated sludge suspended growth; feature: Nitrification reactor; material: Wastewater; isolation source: activated sludge from nitrification reactor of wastewater... | reverse complement strand
TCGCCGAACGACCTGCTTGAACTCCTTGCTAGGTCGGAACTACGCGGCTCTCTGCGCCTTGAAGGCCTGATGACGCATCTGGCTGACGCAGACAATCGGGATGCAGGACAGACGGAGGAACAACTCACGCGATTTCAGCAGGCTCTCCATCACGTACAAGAACGCGGCCTGGCGATTCCGCTGATTCACGTGGCCAATAGCGCAGGTATCATCAAATATCCCACCAGCATCCATTCCCTCGTACGGCCGGGGATCATGCTCTATGGCTACCATACGCTCTCGAACGACACGCAGGCTCCCGAATTGCGGCCGATCCTGACCTGGAAGACGACCGTCGCGCATGTGCATACGATTTCACCGGGAAGCAGCGTGAGTTACAACCGGACCTTCATCGCGTCGCGGCAGACGCGTGTGGCCGTGCTTCCGGTCGGGTATGCCGACGGGTACAACCGGCTGCTTTCGAATCGCGGACAGGTACTGATCGGCGGACGACGGGTGCCGGTGATCGGAAGGGTCTGCATGGACATGACGATGGTCGACGTCACGGACGTGCCCGGCGTTCAGGTGGGAGAGGAGGCGATTCTGATCGGACAACAGAGGTCCGAGCGCATCACCGCATCCGACCTGGCCGCCTGGCAGCAAACCGTTCCGTATGAAATTCTCTGCGCCATCGGCCCCCGCGTGCCGCGTCGGTATCTCCCGCTCGACTCGCCCGCCGGTGCAGCGTCTCAATCCAGCTGACGCCTACGGCCCTGCGCACAGGTCTGTGCCATAGGTCGACTCGGCATCCTCTTGTCTTCGCTGCCTTGTTCCCGCATAGTCCATACGTAGTCTCGAGAGCGCAGTTTGATCACAATCCCTCACGCACACCGCAGAAGGACACGAGCATGAGCCGCTGGATCCCGTTGACGCAGCACCCGCTGATTCGAGCGTGCGCCGTCATCCTGTTTGCAATCCCGATCACACCAGCCATGGCCGCAAACCCACAGGTCCCGGGACAAGCCGTTGTGAAGCCGTCCGCCATGACTGTCCATGTCCCGATTCCGGTGACACCGCTTGCGGAGTTGTACGGGAACATCAACCGACATCTTGCGACACATCGCAACCACGGACGCGAATGGATCATCTTGGGCGGCGGGAGCGGGTTTCTCAGGTATCGACTCTGGCCCGACGAACAGGGTTCGACCACAGCGGCAGACCGGCTGCTGTCCCACAGCACCGTGCCGTTCGGTGTGGAATATGCCAAGCAGATCAAAGGCTCCATCACGAAAATCGCCGAATGCGGACAGCGCGATGCAGCCACAGGAGCGGGGCGGCTTTCGGTCACAGTGGCGACGATGTTCACGCATGGTCGCAGCTATACGGTGCTTCCCGCCAGTCAGGTCAGCGCCGTGCAATCCGCTCGATCCTGCCTGTTGTCTGAGCAAGGGGTTGACGCCAGCCCGTTGATGGCCCACGTCTACCGAAGTGATTTGCAGGAGGTCCTGCCGGAGGTCGATCGTCAGGCAGCCGGCCTCGTCACCCTCAAACCGGCGATCGCCCGCATCTGGAATGATCTCCAGGAGCCGTTGCTGCTGGATGAGACGGAACAACTATGGCTGTTGCTGAACCCGGAGACCACCGCTGCGGCCGGCATCGAACCCCTTTCAGGCACGCCCGCCGCCGGCTATGGGGTTCTCGCACGGCCCACAGTCGTGCGAGGCACCAAACCCCCATCGCGTCACCGGCCGCTCCCTGAGCCGCTCGACCAGTTCCAGAACGACGGGTTCCATGTCGATTACGCGCTGCAGGTGCCGATCGAAGAAGCGAATCAACGTCTGCGTGAGGCCGTCATCGGCCAGGAATGGTCACTGGGCGTCGGAACGATCAAAATCGTCAACGCGACGCTGTATCCATTAGGCAACCAGGTGGGAGTCGAACTGATCCTCCGAGGACTCCTGCCGTTGACCCTGCGCCTGAAGGGCACGCCGGCCTATGATGAATCGTCCGGGCGCATCCTGTTCCGGGAAGTCGATTACACCATCAAGGAACGCACGCCCGCGACCGACCTGGCGGAGGAATGGTTGCACGAACCGCTGCGGGAAGAGTTGGCCGGCAGACTGTCATTGCCGATTCGTGAGGAATTGGATCTGATGCGTCAGGCGCTCGAGAAGGGACTCAACCGCGAGTTGACCGGTGGACGGTTGCGAGGAACGGTCCGGCGGCTGTCGCTGGAAGACCTGACAGTGCAGGCCGAGAGTCTGTCGGTCCGATTCAAGACAGAGGGCACACTGCGCTACGACGCCCGCGCCGACGTCGCCGCGCCATGACGGACGGCTACACCTTTAACTTCCGCTTGAGTTGCTGTTCCACGCTGGACACTTTGCCGGCCAGCCGTCCTTTCGGACCCTTGCGATAGTCGATCTTGATACTGCAGGAGATGCGATTACAGTCCTTGCGCATGCGCATGTAGCATTTCTTGACCACCGCCATGACCTCATCCCACTCGCCTTCCAGCACTGTCCCCATCGGGTTCAATCGATAGTCCACTCCACTCTTGTCGATGATGTCCAGCGAACGCGCGACATACTGACTGACACTCTCGCCTTTGCCCAGCGGCGACATACTGAATTCCAATAACACCATGTCTCTGTCCATCCTTCCTATGACGTGGCCGGCGATGCGGCGGTCTGCTGTTTCGCACGTTGCTCGGTCCAGACTTTCGGGTACTGTACTTTCCCCAACAGGCGAAACCCGTCCAACGCTTCACGCAAGAGCGCCCGGCGCTTCTCGGCATCGGGTTCATTGGCCTTGGCTTGCTCGCGCAGTTCGCTCAGCCAATCGACAAAAGCGGCGAATTCTCCATCCAGAATACGCTCCAGATCCTCCTTCATGAATCCAGACAGCGCCGGCGCCTGTCCGCTCGAACTGATCGCCACGCGCATATGCCCGGAACTGACCACGGCCGGCATCACGACGTTGGAGACATCGGGCTGGTCGACGGACCAGAGCAGGAATTTCTGTTCTCGAGCCAACCGGATCAGCGAGTGCGCGAGTTCGCGATCGTCGCGCAAGGTATTCAACACCAGAATGACGCTCTCGAGATCGTTCGCGCGAAAATGCCGCCCCCGATGAATAATCTTTGCCGAGGCCGCAAGTTTGCGGAGCACCTCGTGCAGCGTCGGGCTGATGACCGTCACCTTGGCGCCGGCATCCAACAGCCGCTGTACCTTGTCCGCCGCTTCTTCGTTGCCACCGATAACCAGCACCGGCCAGCCACGCACATCGAGTGAAATTTGAAACCCAGGATTTGCCGCCATAATAATCGTCCTCCCAGAAGCCCACAATAACGTAAAGGCGTATCATACAACAGGCGATTTCACAGGGTAAACCGGCACCACCATTCCCCTTTCCGCCGTGAGCTGCGTATAATGCGCCCGCAGCGGAATGCGAGAGCCCTGAGACCCGTCATGGATTAGCAAAGGAGTCTAATGTGGCTGGATATACAGTACGGTCCCTGGCGATGGCCGGCGGAATCATCGGCGTGGCGGCATTGGCGGCATACTTCGGCGTGGCGCATATCGGGGAGCCGGACCAGGGCGGCGGATCGATTGCCGGGCAGGTCCAGATCGCACCACACCTGGCTGATCAGGTCAAACCGACGGATGTGCTCTTCGTCATCGTGCGCCGTCCCACCGGTCCTCCGCGCCCCATCGCGGCGAAACGATTCGATGGACCGAAGTTTCCGGTGCAGTTCGACATTACGAACGAGGACGTGATGGTCAAAGGCAGTGAGCTCAAGGGCATGGTCGACGTGATTGCCCGCCTCGATCGTGACGGCCAGGCCGGTCAGCCCCAACCGGGAGATATGGAAGGGCGGTATGCGAAGAATCCGACGCTACCCGGCGGTCGCGATCTGACGATCACCATCGATAAGGTGTACTGACCACGGGATTTGAGTGGTGAATGCTGAGCGCTGAGTGAGCCTGTGACCTCAGCACCCTCGACTCAACACCGAACACTCTACGGCTCGGCTGGATCGGCATCCAACTCCAGATTCCAATACAGGTAATCCCGCCAACTTTCCGGCGTATTCCTGATGCCGATTGTGATTGTCACCGTGGGACTCCAGCGAGGCTTCACCGGCTTCTTCATCAGACGCATGTTGGCTTCTTCCGGCGTTCGTCCGCTCTTCCGGTTGTTGCAACGCCAGCAGGCCGTCACGATGTTCTCCCAGGTCTTGCGACCGCCCTTGGCAATGGGCACGACATGGTCGAACGTCAGTTCTTCCGTGCGGAACTTGTGCCGGCAATACTGACAGCAATACCCGTCGCGTGTAAAAATATTGATGCGGGAAAACTTCACCGCGCGATGGGCGTCCTTCAGCTTCACCAGCTTGAGCAGCCGCATCACCGAAGGCAGTTTGATGGAGATCGAGATCCCGTGGATTTGGCGGTCGTAGACTTCGAGGACTTCGACCTTCCCTTGCCAGAGCAAGGTAATGGCCTTTTGCCAATGCAGAACACGCAGCGGTTCATAGGTGGAGTTGAGCAACAAGGTCATTTCCATAGTGGCTCCGGCGATCTCCTATGAGTGCACTATTTACAGAATAGCAAATGGCGGCGCGGTGACGATCCTTCCTTGCAAGAAACCTGATTCATCTATGCCATATGCCGCTAATGAAATCAAGCGCTTAGGTGTTTGTGCCCACAATGTTACGTCACCCTGAGTCAAGCCAGACTTTCCTGTGATCTGTGAAGGGATTCCATGAATTCGGACGCCGACTACGTCACCGTCGCCCAAGTGGATCACGTCCCGCCCGGGACCTGCCGCACCGTTGAAGTCGACGGGATCTTTCTCGCGCTCTGCAATGTAAACGGGACGTTTCGGGCAGTCGACAACACCTGCCCCCATGCAGGCGGACCGTTGGGCGAAGGCTGTCTGAATGGTGACCTGATCGTATGCCCGTGGCACGGATGGCGATTCAACGTCCACACCGGCGAGCGCCGGGAGAATCCCGAGATTCGCGTGGCCTGCATCGAGGTGAGGGTTCAAGGCTCGGATGTGCAGGTGAAGGTCCCGCTTACATTGTAGGAGGAAACGGAGGCGCACCACCAGGCGGTCGACCGGGACGACCGCTCTCAGGCCCTTCCGGCATCAAACCGTCGGCCGGCAACGACGCGGCATTCACATGCTTCGTCGCCAGGTCGACATGCCAGATAAAGTCGCGCTCAAACCACTGCGTCGTCCCCTGCTCCCGCATGTAGATCCGGACTTCATACCGCTGCTCATCCTGCTTGATGACCTGCCACTCCCCCAAGCGAAGTCCCAACTTACGGGCCTCCTGAATCCGCGCCCGTTCATTAAAGGCCTGAAGAATGGTCGGATACCCGGCGGCTCGATGGGTTTGCACGAGCGCCAACGCCTCGGCCGCGCGCGGGTCGGTGATCGGATTGAGAGTGGGCGGCTTCATCCACCAATACACCAACACACCGCCCAGCAAAAGCAGCAGCACCGCGTAATGGATGACTTTACTCATAAGTTGTCACGAACCGTCGTTGGTGAGAGATGACTGAACTCATCACTATAGGTGGCCTGCGATTTCTCTGTCAATCAGAGAAGGATCGGCCCGGCTGCTGCATGCGCCCGCGAGCGATGGTCGCCGCGCTTGACAAGGCCGCGCAACGCTATGGTACAAGTACCGGTCAACCGACGAGACACCCTGGAGCCTCACCGTTCAATGAAGTTCTTCTTTTACGCAGACAATTTGAACCCGTCTCAGCTCAAACGTCGCGCCCCAGAACACAAGTTTCTCTTCACGGCCTATCTGCCAGACCACAGCGTGCAGTTCTGCCGCTGGTCGACGCAGTGGCGTTGCGGCCTGGCGAGCGTCGTGCCTTCGCCGGGAGAAAAGGTCTGGGGAGCCGTCTTCGAGATCACCGACGAAGATCTCAAGATCCTCGACGAATTCGAAAACGACGTCCCGCAAGGCGCCTACCGGCATTTGCCGGTCACCGTCATCACGGAAGAGGGTGAAAAATTACTGGTCACCACTCATGCGGCCAATCCCATCGGCAAGTTCAAGCCGAAGGAACATTATATCGATTGGGTCCTCAAGGGCCTCAAGCAGTGGAAGTTGCCCGAAGAATGCATTGAACAGTGGAAGGCCTATAAGCCGGCCTGACGCATTCGATACATCATCAATTTTCCCATCCAGAGAGTCGAGGTCACGATGCCAAAGCCAAAACATCATATCCTTGTCTGCACGAACGCCCGTCCGCCGGGCCACCCGAAACCGTCCTGCGGTGGCCAGGGTTCCGCGCAATTGCTGATGACCTTCAACATGGGGCTGATGCAGCGCGGCATCATGCCGGGCGAAGTGCTGGTGACAGGCTCGTCCTGTCTGGGTCCTTGCGAGCAGGGCCCGACGGTCGTCGTCTATCCCGAAGGCACGTGGTATTCCAAGGTGACGGAAGCCGACGTCGCGACCATCCTCGATGAACACATCAAGGGCGGCAAGCCGGCTGAAAAGTTGAATCCGGATAGCATTTGGAAGTAACGCTATCAGCGACCAGCCTTCAGCTGTCAGGTTTAAGAACCGCGTGTACATCCGCGCCTGACTTGCTGATGGCTGACTGCTGATTCTTCGCTTGCCATGAGCACCCCAAGCCACAAAGAACACAAACACCACGCCCCCCGCTCCGTCGGCTGCATGATTATCACCTGCAGCGATACGCGCACACCCGAGACCGACACGAGCGGCCAATTGATTCAGCAACTGTTGAAGGAGAACGGCCACACGATCGCAGCCTATCATCTCGTCAGAGACGAGTCGGCACAGATCAAGGCCCGGATCTCGGATGGTGTCGCCACCGACTCCGTGCAAGCCATCATCATCAATGGCGGGACGGGAATCTCCCGGCGCGACTCCACGTTTGAAGCTGTCGATGCGATGCTGGAAAAGCGGCTGGATGGATTCGGTGAAGTGTTCCGCTACCTGACCTATCAAGAGATCGGCTCACCGGCCATCATGAGCCGGGCCACGGCCGGGATCATCAAGGGCCGCATCCTCTTCTCCACCCCCGGCTCCGAAAACGCCGTGCGCCTGGCGATGGAAAAACTCATCCTCCCCGAACTCGGTCACCTGGTCAAAGAACTCACGAAGTAGAGCGGCCTCAGCAATCAGCCTTCAGCGGTTGGGATTGTCCAGTACTGAATGCTGCGAGCTGATGATGGGTGTTGGTCGCTCGCGGCTAGTCCGGCCGAGGAGATTCGAAATGACTTTCAAGCAGAGCCACAGGGGAAGCACAGCGAGAGCGTACCCGCAGGAGTGCATTCAGGATTTTGATGAAACGGGAAGGTAACCGGAAGCCGTTTTCGCCAGCCGGTTGATCCAGGATGCTCAAAACAGTCCGCCAACAAGGCCGCAGGAAGCACAGCGACTGAGGCGTATTCTTGTGATACGTCGCAGGGAGATGCGCGACCGAGAACGCAGTTGATGGCCGGTTTCAGCAGCCGCTCGATGAAGGATGTTCAAAATGGCCGTCCAGCAAGGCCGCAGGAAGCAGGGCGACTGAGGCGTACCCTTGGTACGTCGCAGGGAGCCGTGCGACCGAGAACGCTGCTGGAGGCCATTTTCAACATCCGTCAGTCTTGGCCGATTTTGGGTTCGGAATACACCTGCCTATCCGCCAGTTTCGATTGCGCGTATCGCTTGTAATGCATCAGCAGATCGCGAACCGACACCACGCCGACAATCGCCCCGCCCTTGGTGACCGCGAGATGCCGCACACCGAGATCGCCCATCATGTCTTGGGCATCATCGACATCCTGATTGCTCTCGATGGTGCAGAGCGGCGAGGTCATCACATGTTCGACGGTCAGCTTGCCCAGGTCTTGATTGGTCGCCAACCCTTTTCGGACGAGATCCGTATCGGTCACGATCCCGACATGATTCTTCCCCTTCTTGATCAGCAGAGAACTCACCCGCAGAGTGCGCATCTTCTTCGCCGCACCGCGAAGGGACGTCGTGGGACCGACGCTTTGAGGTTTCTTGTTCATGATTTGTGCAACTGTTGCCATACCACATACCTTTCTGCCCGTTGGGACATGAAAACCGATAAAGACGAGACTTACGAAACGGTCAGCACGATCTTACCAAAAAATTTCCGATTCAAAAGATATTCTTGCGCGGCCTTCGCGTCGGACAGCGGAAACGTCCGATCGATGACCGGCCGCAATCGGCCCTCGCCGACCAGGTGAGCGGCCTTCAGCAACTCACTCTGAGTGCCCATATATGAGCCCTTGATCGTGAGTTGGCGTGAATAGATGTAGCGGAGGTCGAGCCTAACCTCCGCACCCGTCGTCGCGCCGCACGTGACCAGCCGCCCGCCCTTGGCGAGTGAATCGATGCACTGCGGCCACACGTCCGGTCCGATGTGTTCGATCACCACATCTACGCCGCGTCGATGCGTCAATTCACGCACCCGCTGATTGACCTGTTCACGTCCGTGATGAATCACCTCATCGGCACCCAGCGCCTTGGCCTTGGCAATTTTATCATCGCTGCCCACGGTGGTGAACACGCGGGCCCCGCCCAGTTTCGCCATTTGGATCGCCATATGCCCGACTCCGCTGCCCGCCCCCATGATCAACACATCTTCGCCCGGTCGCAGGTCGGCCAGTCCGAACAACATATGCCAGGCAGTCACGGACACCAGGGGAAAGGCCGCGGCCTGCTCGAAAGACAAGGTGCCGGGAATCGGATGCACATTTCGCGCAGGTACCTTCACATAGTCTGCATACCCGCCATGGCACATGGCCCCAATCAATCCATAGGACCGACACATATTGTCACGACCGCCAAGACACTGCTCGCATCGACCACACCCGACACCCGGCGACACGAAAACCCGTTCGCCTTCGGCCACCCCTTCCACGTGAGCGCCGATCTGCTGCACCACCCCGGACATGTCAGAACCGAGGATATGCGGGAGCGGCATCGGATAAGCCGGACTCCCCTGCCGGATCCAAATGTCCAGGTGATTCAGGGCGCAGGCCTTGACCCGCACCAGCACCTCATCGACACCGATGGTCGGCATCGGCATCTCCTGATACTGCAACTTGCCCGGCCCGCCATGCTCATGAAAGACAACCGCGTTCATAACACCTCAGCGTAACAACACTATGTCGAGTGTTGCGTCGTGATTCCTGAGTTCCCGTTTCCCAAGCGCGTCGGTCTCAATTCATTTCCATCGCGCGACTCGTGACCACCTGTTCGCCCTCGGTCCATTCTTCACCGGATGATCAGCAGGCCCTGTCACAAGGCCGCTCGCCTCCTCCCTGATATTCCCGGCTCACGAATAGACCCTTCCTACACGTCTTGGATTCCTCACGTCACAGAGAGCCGAACAACTGAGCGCCGTGAGAAGGCGTGTTCATGATCCTGCTAGAAATTCAGCGTCCCCTCCACCACCATCACCGCTTCCCCGCCGACCATGACCCCCTGAATCGCATCGTCGTCCGAGTTCACTTGAATGAGGATGCGCGAGGGGCGGTCGATCTCGTACCCCTGCTCGGCGGTGATCTCAGTTTCCGGCCTGATATCGACCACCCCGTGCTGCACCAGATAGGCGCCCAACGCGCCGCTCGCGCTCCCTGTCGCAGGATCTTCCACGATGCCGATCAACGGCGCGAACATGCGCGTATGAACGGTGGAGGATTGTTCGACCGTCATGGTGCTGAACACCATCATGCCGTTCGCGCCATATTGCTGGGACAGCTCAGCGATGGCCGCCACATCGGGAACGATCGACCGCACCGCGGTGAGCGTACGCACCGGTACGATGATCACCGGCAGCCCTGTCGACACCACCTGTACGGGAAAGCGGGTTTCGGTAATCGCGGACTTGGTGATGCCCAGGGAGCGGGCGATGGCGAAGAGCGCCTCCGGTTCGTCGATCACATCCAGAAACTCGGGGCTCGGTTGCGCCATGACCACACGTTCGATCACCCCGTCATGGGAGTGGATATCGACGGGAAACAGCCCGAGATTGCATTCCTGGAGTACCCGCGTGACCGGCTCCCGGAGCGCGAAACGATCCAACGTGCCCAGCACGAAAAACGTTCCGATGACCGGATGGCCGGCGAAGGGAATTTCCTGAGTCGGGGTAAAAATGCGCATCTTGACCACCGC
>WBZL01005731.1_pt1 | contig 10177 bp, 14 predicted proteins | sample 5204291 | NCBI WGS metagenome assembly WBZL01 (sample SAMN12344345, study PRJNA552823) | activated sludge metagenome | biome: Activated sludge suspended growth; feature: Nitrification reactor; material: Wastewater; isolation source: activated sludge from nitrification reactor of wastewater... | reverse complement strand
CTCCGGACATACGTTGCCCAGGCACTCGCCGTCTTCATGCCGACACCGTTAAGGAGCATCGACTTCAGCCAGCGTTCAACCAGGAACTCTGTCACGTCTGCAGGCTGAACGGCCACCCCAGCAAATGACACGAACCGCCTCGCTGCTTTGCGATATTCGTCTGCGGTCCCTGGCTTCTGTTCCTTCAGTTGGTTTGGGATGAATTGTTCTTCAAGAAAGGTCCAAAGTGAACCATCCATTGGCGGTGCCGGTTGTGGCATGTTCTTCTCCCCTGTGTGCGTTCGTATCACGTTATGGGAAGTTCGGAACTCTGCAACCACGTTGTTCGGTCGCCTGAGAACTGTCGTCAGTTGGATGTTCCAGACATGCGACATAGTGCCTGGACTTTCTCACTTTGAACACTGTGTTTTGACTCGCTCGCGATCGTCCATTCTCACGAGTGGTGTTTCAACTTTCTGGTTTCAGGCCCGCTGACATCGACATGATGACGCGCCTTGATGTCTCGTGCGGTCAGGAGGGGGGGAGGGTCATTTTGTAGCGCGGCCCCGGTCCGAGACCTCGCCTTGCTCGTCCGCGGATTTTGTTGGCAAATTGCAGTGAAGGGGGGTCTCGAACCGTTGCGAATCTGCAACGAAAGCTCCCTCGTTGCGAATTCCGGGCGCTCGCGTATCATCGTGCCATCGGGAACGCGCTGCCAGGTTCGAAACTGGCATCGCATCGAAAGTGAGCATCCGGTCGTCGTTCGTTCCTTTTCGGCGATCGGATGCTCTGCCCGAAAAAAAGGAACCGATAATGCCGAAGCCGCCAAAGCTTCCACGTCGCTCTCGCGCTGTAACACGTCGCAGCATCAACATTGCGGAAGATTCTGTTTCCCCACTTCAGGCGGTTTCGGCGTCGACACACTCGCAGATCACGGATTGGTTAACGCGACTGGAGAAAGTCGTGGACGAATGCGAACCAGTGTGTAACCCATGCTACGAGTGGTTCGAGCCGACACGAGAAGAGCTGCGTGCAGTGAGGTCACTGCACATGATTGCCCCAGTGATCGTTGCAGACATTAAAGAGGCGCTTCAGGACTGCCGCGACAAGTTAGAGCGACTGAAACAGGCGGATGATGGCTTCGTCCTCAAATGGGTGCGGGGATATGGCTATCACAATGCGCCGTTGAATGAGTGTCGCTGGATGTACCGCGTCGCGTTCGGCAAGCACGTGTACATTGCGATTGATCGACTCAGAGATGTCGTCGACGTGTTGGTTTCCACGACAGCCCCCCAAACGCGAAACAATGATGACGAGCGAAAGGGAAAGCACTATTGGTTCTGGAAGTGGCTGGAAGAACAACCAGAGCCACCGGAGAACCCCAAAGAACTGTTTGAACTATACGATCGATTCGTGCGGGGAGGCGGTGAGAAGATCAAAGGGCGAACTCAAGAGAATCTCTGGGACGCCTACTCGAACCTCAAGAAGCGCAAGAAGCGGAAATCCATCTGACGATTTAGGAGATTCGCTAAGTCGACATTCGTCTAATTTCCGCAGGTTTCCCGCCGTTTCACTCACTTCACAAATTCTCCAGACGGCGACATAACGAAACAGCGGAAGAGCGCCGTTGCATATCGGGCGAAGCCTCGCAGACTACCCCTCGTCATGCATGACGTGCATGCGAATCAATGCCGACACGATGGAGAGTCAGACAAATGTCATTTGCGAAGGCTAAGTCACGTCCACAAACACGGTCAGGTGCGATGAGCACAGCGACCGCCACCGGAACCATTTCCGCCGATGAGGTCTGTGAAGCCGGTGCGTTCAAACGCCGTTTCGGAATTGGAACGCATGCATTCACGAGCATGCGACGCCGCGGGCTGAGGACTATCCGCATCGGTGCGAAAGTGTTCGTTCGTGGGTCGGACTTCATTCGCTTCCTGGATACCGAGGGCTGCACCGATAACGCGTGACTCAGGGGACCAAACACGAAAAGCCGGCGGTGAAGGCCGGCTTTTCGCATAACGCAGTGCATAAGGAGCTACGCACGTGCAGAACGATACACTGCCACCATCGCAGCGACAACTTTTCCCCGATCGGCGGCCGCCTGATGTGCCGTCTGTCGTCGACGGCACGATTCAAACGAGCAAGGCAGCGGCCGAGCGAGTTCGGGGCACAGCAGCTGCCTCCCAGTTGGGGAAAGTCTGGCTGGCAATCGTGGCCGCAGGTGATTCAGGTCTCACGGACCGTGAGATCGAAGAGACCACGGGAATTCCTGGCAATTCTGTCAGGCCGCGGCGTGGATGGCTCGCAAAACGCCAGTACATCCGCCGACTTTATCGGGACGGTGAACTCGTCACGCGGTGCGACCATAGCGTTTGGGTGAGAGTTGCAGAGCGGGAGCTGCGTCTTCGTGAACCGAGGGCCAGCAAATGACTCCAGGCGTCGTTTATGCCGTCTCCCAGTGGGCGAGCACGTTTGAGACGGGCGAAAGCAGGAAATACAAGCGGCTCACGTGGATTGCGGAACGAACCGACTTCAACAGTACTGGCTGGCAACAGGGGCTCGATGAGTTCGGACCGGAGAAGTGGCTTCAAGTGTACGGCTGCTGGATGGTCGTTTGCCGTGTGGCCGCAACCGCGAAAGTTCGTGGGCGCCTGGGTGGTGATAACGGCGAACCTTTCTCCGCGGCTCGCATTGCCAGGCCCGCGGGTGTCTCCCCGCAGTTGATTGAAGAGTGCATTCAGTGGGCGGTGAAGGTTGGTTGGTTGGTCCCCGACGGAACTTCACCGGGAGATTCTCCCGGTGATCTCCCGGAACGCCGGGAGATTCTTCCGGATGGTCCGGAGAACACCCGGCCTACAGAACAGAACGGTACAGAACAGAACCCTACGGAACGGAACGGTACGGAACACGACTCCGAGCCGATCCGAGCCGAGAGTTTTGAGTCTCGACAAACAGCGGCAATCGTTCGACCATCACGAGTCCCGTTCAGCAAATTCGTGGAACGGTCAGAACTACTGCAGGCACTTGCCAAGCATCCCGTTCAGCCGAGTGGTTCCGAAATGCTCGGTTCAGTTTTTGGACGTGATCAGCTTCGTCCGGACATGATCACGAACATATCTGGCCACGAAAAGGACTGGCTCACGTGGTACCAACGTCAGCTGGCGGCCGACAGTCCAGCGCTCACTGCCGGGAATCAGGCTGAAGCCTGTCTTGTCCTGGCACTGGTCTACGCGGCCCGGAGAATCCCCGATGAATCGGTCCGGAAGTGTCGCTTGGCAATTGTGATCAGTCAGATTCAGCAACGAGACGCAGCCAGCATAACGGCGGGCGACATCAAACGGGCGGCAAGGGTCGTCAGTGAGTTCTTCGGGACAGTACGATCATCAGTGGAACATCCCACGTCGGCGGCTGAGACGGTCCCACCTAAACGACGATGCACGAAATCAGTGGTTAAAGCACTCGCAAACCTACGTTCATCGCAACAGCAAGTCAGTTCAACACAGGAGAAACAGACGTGCCATCAGTAGTTGCAACCACGTTCCTCGTCAGTGGCCGACAGGTCGGAATGAACAGCCAGGGCGGCTGGACAGTCACGGAGACTCTGCAGGCCAAGTTTGACGCGATGTTCGAACCCGACGACGACCCGCTCGATTTCGTCGGCGATGTGATGCTCCCCTCGATCGGGAGCCCGCACCCGTACAACGCGAGTCTATTCCTGAACAGCGTTCCATCGGCGTCCTTTGCTCAGGGTTCCCTCAGTGCAATCAATTTCGCGTGCGAGTATTCGACCATTCGCATTTCGGCGTCACAGTTCCAGCGAGACCGCTACATCGACAGCACGACGGCCGATAAGTCATGGAGCTTTCGTCAGACCGCTATTCCCGTTGAGAAAGCCTACGTCAGCGACGACGACGGGAGCACATGGAGTTCATCGGAGAAACCAGTTCAGAACACTCTCGGAGAACTGTTCATTCCCGGTCTCACGAAGACGCGATACATGCCGGTCTGTCGATACGTTCGCAACGAGACAGTTACCCCCACCGGGATTCTCAATCTTCCGGGATCCGTGAACAACGACAGCATCACAATCGACGGGAAGTCCGTGACGGCACGTCAGGCGCTTATCGTTTCGCTGGGAGTGTCATCGTGGAAGCGGTTCGAGGGGTATTCGTTCAGAACGGTTGACTACGAAATCATCGTCAAGGATGACGGTTGGGACGAATCGGTCCTGAACAAGGGGTTCTATTACTGGGCCCCTCTCTCACCATCGGGGTTCAAGAAAGAGCGTGTTCTCGTGCCGAATGGCATCGACGAAGACGGGAACGAACGCCCGTGGGTTTACGCTGAAGAACCCGTCGTTCTGAATCTCGCTGGAATGCACCTGGCGAAGTTCGTCAAAATCGGTACGTCTCCGCACGGCGGTGCCGAAGCAGACTTTGTGCCCCATTACCGAAAGTTCAGGTATCATTCGGCCGTGAGCTTCTCGGCCCTCGGTTTTGCCTGAAGGAAATACAATGCGGCGTCGGAGACCTGGAAAGAAACAACTGGATCCGACGCCCGCCGAGATTGCGGAACGGTCCGCAGCGATCCGGGCCACGTGGTCAGAACGCGAATTGTTGAGCCGGATGCGGGCAGACATGCGGCCGGCGTTCCGTGATGCGGCTGGTTCACGGCTGGAACTTGAAGCCGACACCTATTTCGGACACCTCGAGGGGGCGTATCGTCATGATGACGAAGAAGAACAACATCCCGACGGTTCTGATTCACGTCGCGAAATGGGAGTTCGCTCGCCGACTTCTGCGGCCGTTGACGATCGCGCCTCAGGTGCAACTGATTGCCTGTCGCACCCCCGCCGAATTTCTGCTTGAGTGCCAGAAGTCACCAGCTGGAGTCATCGTCGATACGGAAACACTGAGGGCGTTGCTGCCCGATCTGCAGAAGCTGCCGACGCCCGTCTCGGTGATCGTTGCGGTGTTCAGTCCCCATCGTTCACCACAGGATTTCGAGCGATGTTGCGGACGAAAGAAGAATGTAACGGTTGTCGATTGGTGCCGGGTGACGGCCGTCGATCGCATTTCATTCTCTGAGGCGTTGTGGTCATTCACTGACGATCGACACAGCGTTGCGAATGCAAAGGCATATGTCCGGAGCTTACCAAAGGAACTCCGGCGGCCATTTCGCGAGACTGTTCGTGGCAAGCGTGAGCATTCGCCAGCACGAATGAGAGAGTTCAAACACTGGCTGCGAGTTCAATCTGATTGCCGTGTGTATCGGATCGGGAGAATGGCAAATCGCCGCATGAAATAGTGCAAATGGCCGGGATAGGGTAGCTCCTGACAAGTCGGATTCATCAGCCGATTTCCCGGGCATGTTCTCTGATGATTCACTTTGATGGAGTGACCATGAAACAGATCAACGTGTTCGTCGTGCGCAGAAAAGGGCGGAAGTTCCTTTACCTGCGGTACCAGAGTCCCTTGACCGGTGAGAAGTTCGAAAAGAGCAGCGGCACCAACAACGAGAAAGAGGCACGAAAGAAGGCCGGGCAATGGCAAGCGGAGTTGCTCGCCGGCGGCGGACAAAAGCAGTCCGCTCTCTGGGCTGACTTTCGGACACAGTACGAAGAAGGGAAAGCGTTTGGACTGCGAGACCGAACGTTCGAGAAGATCACTTCCATGTTCAATGTGATCGAGGCGACGATGTCACCGGACAACATCCGGCGCATCACTCCGCAGTGGCTTACCGAACTGCAAAAGAGACTTCTTGAAAGGGGGCGTTCTCCAGCAACGGTCGAGAGTATCTGCCGGCATTTGAAGGCCGCTCTGAATTGGGCTCGAGAACAAGGGATGCTCTCGCAAGTCCCGAAGTTCCCCAGGCTGAACAAAGTTCGCACAGCAAAGCAGATGAAAGGGCGTCCGGTCACTGCTGAAGAGTTTGACCGAATGCTGAAAGCGGTGGAGAGTGTCTGGGAGAACGTTAGCGGCGACGATGATGAAACACGGGCACGGCTTCAACAGTGGGAATCGTTCCGGTTCCTGCTGAGAGGCCTTTGGCTTTCCGGTCTCCGGCTCGGAGAGGCGTTGAGTCTGACGTGGGACCAGTGGGCCGACGGGATCCGCGTTGATACCTCCGGGAAGTTTGTGAAGCTGCTGATTCCCGCCGAATCCGAGAAAGGTGGGCAGGATCGCGTGTATCCAGTGACACCCGACTTTGCGGAATTGCTCCTGAATGTCCGTCCCCAGGAACGAACGGGTTTCGTGTTCAAGCCCATCCTAAACCGCGGAGTCTGCCGGCGCGTGGATACCGTCTCCCGAGTGCTTGTGAGCATCGGAAAGAGTGCAAACGTCAAGGTTGATGAGAAGCCGGCAAAGGAGAAGGACCAAAAGCCAGAGCCCGTTTGGGCGTCCGCTCATGACTTGCGTCGGGCATTCGGGTTTCGATGGTCGCGCCGCGTAAGTCCGATGGTGTTGAAGGAACTGATGCGACACACCAGCGTCACGACAACGGAAAAGTTCTACGTTGGCATCAATGCCGAAGCAACGGCCAGTCTGCTGGCTGAAATCGCAGAGAACCACACCTCAAAGGTAACACATTAGTGTTCTTCAGCTGGGTACTTCCTTCACCAACAGACTTTTCTCCATCAGATCGTCGTCATCATGCCAAGTGCCATCCCAGCTTAGCTCTAGCTGCAATGGTCTTGACTCAGCAGTGTCACCAATTGCCACAATCGTGAGTCGCATCTTTTCGTTGGCGCGAAGTTCCGTGTCACATGACGCGGGAACAAACTCAGTATCCAACCGGAAATTCTTTCCTTGTGTCAAATGCCCCAAGTCGCAAAACCTCGGTGGCCCAATAACTGGCGGAGGGCTGCCTTCGATTTCCTTTGAAAACTGGTACTTCAAAGGCAAGGGGCCAGTGTCGTAGATAGAACTGATCTCTCCGCAAATTCGTTCAATCTTGGTAATCCTAACGATGACGCCATTGATGTGATTCCAGCGGCGCCCGTTGCTGACTTCCAAATGAAGGTAGCGCGTCGCCGTTCTGCCACCAATCAATTCTACTCGCGTTCTGGTTCGCCTCAGCCGAACCTTGAGACGAGGCGGAGTAATCCAATGACGCACCTGGTCACCCCAGATTGCCATGATTGAAACGCCAGTTGTGGCAAACACACTCGCCCAACCGACAACCTGGTTCCAAAAAAACTCTGTCACGGAGCGGCTCCGAAATTAGTCTTCATGCGTTGAAAATGGTGACAACGCGTTGCTAAGGGCTATGGCTCACGGAACTTCCGGCTGGCGGCTATTTTGTGCCGACACAGGAAGCAACACGAATAATCGCCAGCGGGAAGCTGCTGAATGCAGGCCTCAAAGGTGACACTTTAGGTGACACTTGCCGACAACAGCACGTCGGCAGCGTTGTGAGACGCCTGAAAACACTGGGAAATGCAATGAGCGCGCCGGGACTTGAACCCGGGACCTACGGATTAAAAGTCGAGCTTTGAGGTTTTGTAGGGGTTCGGTTGGGGTCGTGTTGATTGCATTTCCCATGCTCCCGAAAGGTCAATTCGGCGAGTCTGTGGGCGTCCGCTTGGTCGATTAGGTGACACTTCAGGTGACACTTTCGAGTAGCGAGCAAACACAAACAAGTTGACCCCAAAGTCGTTGCCTTGGGGCGATTCTAAGATCTTGTACTGCTACTTGTGTTTCGTCGGGTCGACTAATCGAAACGTGCTGCCAGCCTTCCCTGTGGGCGGCAGGGGCTTGCCTCGCACAGCGGTGATCTCAGACCCCATGCCGCCGCGCGGGCCAATTTGCTGGTACTGTCCTGATACTGGGGTAGATTGCCCAGGTCGCAATCCGGATAGTCTTTTCATGTCCATATCCTTATTGTTAAAACCGCCTATTCTTCGTGCCTTCCATTGCCTAGAACCGCGTTTACGATCGGTTCGATTTTCCTTCTCAGCCGGTAGATCTTTGTTGCCAGAGTCTTGGCTGGGACCTTCAGCAGCGATCCGTCCTGGCTGAACAAGAGTGAGTTCAAAAGCAACAACTCTTCGTCATTCAGAACTTTCGATAAGACTTCAAAAAGAGCCTTTGCCAACAACTCCGCGGGGATTGACGAAGAGGGTGCAACAACATTTGAAAGCAGATCGTCTGTCGATGGAACTTCCTTGGACAATCGCCTTACAGCTTTCCTTACGGCATATCGAGCCCGTTCTGCAGCGCGAGTGAGATCAGACTCGGTGAATTGATCATTCGAAGTCACGAACTCCAAAATCTCTACAATCCAAAGGCTGAGGAACTCATCTTGTAACTCTCGATAGTGTCTAAGCCATCTTTGCTGACTCTGCAGAACGCTCAAAACAGAATCGAAATTCGTATTCGGAGTAGCTTTCGCATGGATAGCCTCCCAAACGGCTCTTAGCTCCCTAGATTCAGTATTCATCACCATACCATGTGAGCAGTGTCACGGTCACTTCTTTGTCAACGCGATCAATCTTCGATACCGCGATAACATTGATCCAAAATCTCTCTTGGGCAAAAAAGCGTGCCTGTGACGCCACTACCTCAAAAGGTGGCCTTTTGGATTCAAGAAAAACAAGGAGAGACCGCAAGCGATCTAGGATCGTGCGATCTCTCAGTTCACTCCAAACATAACTCCACGGCTTGTGCTCGACTTCTAGCACTTCTTCGAGTGGTATCAGACACAGAGTTTCCATCTTGTCTGGCAAACACTCTGCGATTGACTGGCACCATTGATTGAGAGACGAACAGAAATCAGGACCGTAGGTCTCGCAGAGCCACTGCTTTTCACGCAGAGCGCTCGGAAGTATCTTTAGTCGAAAAGCCATGTTGTCGTCCTTACATGAAGTGTCTTTCGAGAACAAATCAGAGTCTCAAACTACTCCCAATCGATGGCTTTTTCTGACTCAAGTCGAGTTTGTATGTCATGGAGAATAGTCGGTTCCTCTGCCAATCGTTTTGCAATCTTCGCTGCGATCGCATCTCGTGCAAAAGATGCTGGACTCAAGCAATAGAGCTTTTCATCAATCACAACAAATGCCATCTCTTGCGACCGCAGTGCTTCTTCAAATGCTGAGTGCAACAGATCAATGTTCTCGAAATTCGAAATGTCGATGACTTTGCTGGCCGAGTGCATCGTGATCCCTTTCCTGGAAAACACAAAGCTCGCGAATACCACGTATGTATTCTCGCTCCCACGAGCTGTGTAACTGGGCAGATGAAGGGGAGCGCAGGGCGGTGTGAAATGACAAAAAATCGGATCTTATTCGTCGAGTTTTCAAAAGTTGTGCTTTCCCTTGGCCGGAGTTTTCGGAGAATTCGGCAAAGTTGGCACCCACGGGTGTTCACTTGTGCAAACATTCCGCAATTTGATGCTGTCCAACGAAAGTGACGCGTACGAGCTCAGTTCATTGCCCCCGGAGCGCTGCGCAGCGGGCCGTAAAGGCGTTCAGCGTCTTCGCGAGTGAACTCAGTCGGAACGGACACGTTTTCACGTCCCAGAGGGTTCGGAAGCGATCGACGCGTCTGAAATGACCCCCGGAACACTTTCCACATCGACAGTACGAACAGCAGGCCGGAAAAGTTGATCCGAATGGCGGGACGATCGAGGCCGATTACGAACTCCGAAGCTGCGAGCGTCTCGAGCGGAGCCGTGCGAAAGTCGACCGGGGCGGTGAACAGTCCGATTCGCCGGCCATCGTTCATCGCGTCGCGTACCAATTCAGAGAGTCGCCCGACGGTGTGGGGATCGCCAGCAAATCGGAACAGAACCGAACTATTTCCCTGCATTTCGCCGTCCTTTCGCCCCCTTCAGTTCCATTCCGATTGCTTTCGCCAGCAGTTCGGCTGTTTCCAGCCGGATGTCACGTTCTCCCCGAAGGAATCGCGAGATAACGCCGTGATTCACGCCCGTTTCGTCAGCCAGTTGGTTCGCTGTCTTCCCTGTCGATTCGATTCCCTCCCTCAATGACTCTGGGAGGCTCTTTCGGTTCTTCGGATTGGTGGTCATCGGGCGAAAACACTCTCAGTTCTGGCGGATGTTCGGTCAGAATCTCCCCCACAGCGGCAACCCTGTCAGGGGGGAGCTTTTTCAGCAGTTCAGTGAGTTCATTGAACTCCGGTTCATCCTTCAGCCGACGCGGCTCAGGATGCTCTTCACCGTCGCGTGTTTC